>Ga0207646_10003764_pt1 | contig 16913 bp, 12 predicted proteins | sample KBSK5502metaG_FD_184343 | JGI IMG/M metagenome (GOLD analysis project Ga0207646, IMG submission 184343) | Corn, switchgrass and miscanthus rhizosphere microbial communities from Kellogg Biological Station, Michigan, USA - KBS K5-50-2 metaG... | ecosystem: Host-associated > Plants > Roots >... | reverse complement strand
GAGAGCACCTGGCCAAAGGCATGCCCTGGAAGGTATACTTGACAGAAGAAGATGTAGCCCGGCTTCACGAATGGCTTCGACGGGCCAGACGATCAAAGAGAGAGGCATTATGATGTATTCGAGGAAGTGGCCCTCGTCGCCCACTACCTCAAACGCCAGGGCGTGCTTGCTGCTCTTGAAGAGCAGGTACATTTTGCCCGTCGCCTGTGCTGGCTACTTGGCACATCCGTTCTCAGAAAACGACGAGTTTTTCGGACGGATGTGCCAAGTAGCCAGCACAGCGGCACAGTTTTGTCTTACGGCGCTTCAGACATACCCATCATACGAGCGAGGTCATCAGCCGAGACCCGCGTGTAGATAGTCGTCGTCGCGATATCGGCATGGCCCAACAATTGCTGAATCGCTGGGAGCGGCATCGGCGGACGATCTAATCCATACGCCGCCGGATCGAGAAGCGACTTGGCAAAGGTATGACGCAGGTCATGTGGACCCAGAGGGGAAGGAAGCTTTGCTGCCTGGCCGAGCTTCGCAATGATCTCACGGATGCCCCGTTCGGTCAAGGGGCCACGCTGACCGAGAAAGAGATGCCCATCCGGCCAGGTACTCCAGGAAGTCACCGCTTCTCGTCTTTCCATCGCCCGTTCTCGCCAGTATTCTGCCAGGTGTTCGCGGTGGGTGAAATAGGCATCGAGCGGTTCGCGTGCTTCCTGGACGAGCGGAACTTCGCGATGTTTGAGTCCCTTGCCGCGGCGAATGATGAGCAACCCACGCCGTGCCGAGACCTGCACATCGGGAATCTGGAGCGCCGCCACTTCAGAGACGCGGGGACCTGCGTAGCGGAATAAGGTAGCCAGAACCAACGCCAGTCCATGATCGCGGCGAACACGTTGCTCGGCACACCGCCGGACCGCGTTCCATTCGGTCTTTGAGAGGGCGACGGGCGCAGGTTCCACCACCTCAATCATCGTCAGGTGGCGAAAGGGGTTGGTGCCATCAAGCGTATCAAAGAAGAGCATGAGGCTGATCAGCGCACGATTGATGGTCGTGGGAGCAAAGCGTTTGGCGAGCAGGTGATCACGATACGTTTTTGCATCAATGGGTGTGATCTCTGTTGCTTTGAGACCAGGGTGTTCACTCTGGAGCCAGGTAGCAAAGCGACGAGCATCCTGCGTATACAAGGCAATGGTTTTGGCAGACAAGTCTGGACGATAGGCAAGCTTTTCCTGCCAGGCAGCAATCTCATTCCACATGACGTCTCCTTGTTATCGGCACAGTTATATTATCGGCACAGTTTTTGGTGAGATAATGTCTGCAACTCTGCCGATAATATACCGGTCATCTTGAAACACCTGGCGTTCTGCTCGAACAACGAGGCGCACCAACCCGTTGTCCAGGCCCTGGAACTGCTGTCGTTTGACACATATATTCGCCAAAACGGGGAGATATGCGTCAGGAGAAGAAAACGGCGAGGATATGTGTCAGATTTTGAGTGTTCTCCCGTACTTTGCGTGATTAAGGCTGGTTGCACAGCCAGTTCATCTCTTCGCGAGAGCTTTCACAGAACGTGCGAAAGAGCAGTTTTTGGGAAGATAAGCATGTCGGAGCGAGAGATCCGTCGTCAACCGGAGGTGATGGTGACTCTGTTGGCATAGCTTGTGATCTCGATGTCATAGTACGGGGCGGTCGGATCAAAACCAGAGCTTTGCAGTCGCATGTTATTATCCGCACCGCTGATGGTTTGATCGTCGAAGACCAGTTCGGAGACCCAACCCTTGAGGTGGACGCGGGCGGCGACGCCTGCAGGACGGCGCACGGTGATTTCTGGTGCTCCCCCCATGATCCGTATGGGAACCACGCCAGAAGGCGCGGGAAGATTCAAACAGATCATGCTAAATCCCCCTTTGATCTCCAGTCCGGCTAGATTAAGGCCGCCCAGTTCGGCGACAACCTCCGCTGCTCCGCCTTGGATCACCATTCGCCACGGGATGGCGACGCTGAGGGCGACCACAGCTTGGCCCTGCTTCTCGCCTAGACCCAACAGGCGCCGTGGATAGCGGATAGTGACCACTCCATCTTTCGACTTCACGCCCGGCAACGGTCCCTCGAAGCGGGCCTGGTAAAGCCCTGCTATTCCCTTGTCCGCGCGCACGGTCAGCCGGGAGATGCCGCAGGAGACGACGAGCCGGCCGCTCTCCTGACCTTCCAGCGGAGCGGAGAAGATTTCCCCTTCACCCGATGGCGTCTCTTGTTGCAACTGAGCAGGTTCTTTTCTGGATCGCGTGTTGCTGTATTTGAGAAACTCCAGAAGGAAGGCGATCTGCTCATCGTCATAGCGCGACGCCACCTCATCCCACGCCTTCCCAACGGAATCCAGGATTGAGCGAACCTTGCTCATATCGTCCTTGCCCCTTTCGAGGCGGACGATGACCTTGCGGCCGTCGTAGGGGTCACGCTCACGGCGCACGAGCCCAGCTTTCTCCAATCGGTCGAGTATTCTGGTGATCGCCCCGGTAGTAAGCCCCGTGAGATCAGCGAGCTGACCAGCGGTCGAGGGGCCGGTGAGATCCAGGAGATCTATGACCTGCATGTCCGTAACAGCGATCCCGACCCGATCCGCTGCCAGCCGAAAGAAGGAGGCATTGAGTCCGGTGAATTGCCGGAGTTCCCGCGTAAACTCCTCGCGTTTGTCCTGAGAAGCACTTGACAATTTGTATTCCTCCATGTATGATATTTTTATCTTACAAAGTCAGATAAATCTTACAATTTTCACTGATGATCTCAGTGAATTATGGTAGTATAGCACAGGCAGGGGTCAGGTGTCACGATATACGAAAGGAGCGATAAAGGAAAAGTGAAACAAGGAAGACAGATTCTGCAAACAGATATGGTTGTCGAAGTGAAGGGGCTGCAAATGCGCTATGGCGACACAGTCGTCCTGTGTAAGTTTTCGAAATTTTGTTAAGTAAAATTAGCCTCACTTTTGCAAATTTTTCATTTGCTTGAGGCTAGAAAAAGTAACTTTTTTTGAAAACTTACAGCGGATCCGCTCGCTGCGTTATCAGCAATTACTGAACTGAGACGCGCGATTGCTGAACGAGAACGAGAAGCGGTGTTGCGTGCCCTCGAGGAGCATTCTTGGCGAGAGGTTGGCGAAGCCCTTGGTGTCAGCAAGCAAGCGGCCTTTCAACGCTTTGGCGAAGAGTGGGCGGTCATGACTAAGACCAAGTTGCCTAGGTCTGTATGGAAGCAGACGGTCAAGAACCGGCTTGAGGGATAGAGGTAAACTTGAGCACTAGTTTGCATTCAATAGTCGCGGAGACGCATAAGCGTCTGGAGCAAGAGGTGAAAACAGCCGCCGCGCGGCTGAACGTACCCGGTGTCGCCGTCGGCGTCTACGTCGGCGGTGAGGAGCACTATCTCTTCCACGGCATAACGTCGGTGGACAACCCGCTACCCGTCAAGGACGTACTTACAAACTCTTTGGTTTGAAGGAGGACAAAAGATGTACGTAATGGCTGTTTCCACGGTCTCTGACAACGACAAGTTCTGGGGTTCCCTGAAGATGGCGCACGGCCAGATGCCCAAGAGGGCCAAGTGGATCTTGGCAGTGGCGAGCACCGACGGGACCAAGGCGGTGAACGTCATCGCTCATGACTCGATCGACAGCGTCAAGAGCTTCTTCGAGGAGCCCGCGACGACCGACACCATCTACCAGTGTGGCTCCATGACCAAGGCATGGACTGCGCTCGCCTTCATGCAACTCGTCGACGAGGGGAAAGTCGGGCTGGACGAGCCGGTGCAGACCTACCTCCCCGGTTTCAAGGTCGCCGATCCCGAGGTCAGCACCAAAGTCACGCCCCGTCATCTCCTGAACCACACGAACGGTATCGAGGAGGACTTCGGCGATCCCGGCGAAGGCGACGATGTCTACGAGCGAATGGTCGAGAACATCCGCAGCGCACCCCAAGTTCATCCTTTGGGCTACACCCATGCTTACAGCGCAGCCCTGGGCTACGCGATCCTCGCCCGCATCATGGAGGTCATCGACGGCAAGCGGTGGGACGACAGTATGAAGGATCGTCTCTTCGACCCCCTGGGACTGACCAGCACGAGCAGCTGGCGTGAGCAAGTGGACCAGGACCGGGCTGCGACGGGGTACTTGATCCAGTCTCTTGAAGAGGGACCCATTGTTTCGCCAGTGGCTTACTTGCCGCGTGCTTACGGCCCTGGAGGCAACATCAGCTCGACACCTCGGGAAGTGCTCACGATGGCGCACGTCTTCCTCAACAGGGGCAAAGCGCCAAACGGGAGACGAATTGTCTCGGCCGAGGCCATTCGCGAGATGATGGAGTCTCGTGTTCCCATACCTGACCCATACCTGCTCGGATCGGAGTGGGCCCTCGGTCTCACCGTGTATCATTGGCACGGTGAGATTGTCTACGCGCACGACGGCAGCACCGTCGGTCAGCAAGCTCGTCTGCGGATTCTGCCGGATTCGAATCTCGCTATCACGATGCTGGCGAACGGAGGACCGCGAGACAGCTTCTACAGGAAGGTGTTCAATGCAATCCTAACCGAGCTTGGAGCAGTCACGATCCCAGACTTGCCGAAACCCGATCCGACTCTGAAGCTCGACTTGTCCAAGTATGAAGGTGCTTACGAGCGGCTCGGTGCCCGTTACGAAGTAGAAGCCGAAGGCGGGAAGCTCTCCCTGACATTCGTCCTGAATCCTATGCATGCACGAGTTCTCGGTAAACCAGAACACACCGAATACGAGCTACTTCCGATAGAAGAGACCCACTTCTTGATGCCTTCGGAGGATCCGCTCGAGGACACACAGACCGTCGCGATCTACGACTTCAAGAACGGAGCCGCGCAGTACCTTCACACCAATGCTCGTGGGATTCCAAGAGCCAGCAATTGAGGATGCTGTGTTCAGTTGACTGGATGTGTGATACGTGTGTCATTTGACTCATAAGTTCGCCAAAATGGGGAGATAGGCGTCAGAGGAAGAAAATGGCGAGGATATGTGTCACATTTCAAATGCACCCGTTGTGAAGCGCTTGGAGATCAGGCTGAAATCAGCCAGTTTCTGTGATTCCATCCTTCGCCCATGCGAGTGTGATCTTTGGTCCTCCCTCTGGTAGCACTGCGGCAATGCTATAGAGCACGCCCTTGATGTTCAGTCGTCACCCGGTTCCAGTCGTCGATCTTGAGGCGCTCAAGTGGTGATTTTATGGTCTTTCCGACACTTACCTGCGAGCTTCCCGACTTTCGTTTCAAACGTCTCCTCACCAGGGTTGAGCACGCACACCCAAAACATTCGGCCATACACTGGGTGAGGCATTATTTGATCCAGGGCAGTGAAGTCGTAGTCGCTAGGGTTCTCGAAGCTTCTCGCCGCGCTGTCTCTGCCGGAAGGAAGCGAGGGTTCGCCGAAGAGCGAGCGAAACGTCTGCTTGCCGATGCCGATGTTCAAGCGAAAGACCGACGGGCGGTTGAGATTGGAGAACTGGTCATAGAGATCATTCGTCACCAGCGTCACAAACGGCCTGTCAGTGCGAAACTGACGAAAAGATACGACGTACCATATAACTGAAGACGGTTACAGATCGCTTTCCTCTTCGCCTAACAGGAAGAGTTGAATAGGGGCAAGCATCTCTTCTTCCTCAGACGAGGGCTGAGTATCAGCATTAGCTCCGTCAGGCGTGGAAGGCCGAGCAGAACGCAGCAGGTGTGGACCTTGATATTCACGCAACGGGCGAAAATCTTCCTTGAGCGTGATATCGGTAAAGAGATAGGATCCATTGAGATGAATATGCGCCCACTGCAAGGTGGAAAGATGTTGCCAGACCTGTTCTGGCACAGGAACGCCCTGGCGAGCGAGTGCGGTCTGGGCCCGCTCAAAGTAGCGCGTATTCCAGACGGCAATGGCGTTGATCACCAGAGACAGCCCTGACGCCCGGTTGAGTTGCGCTTCATAGCCCCGGTCGTGAAAGCGACCTTGCCTGCCAAAGGCGATATCACGCGCCAACGAGTGCAAGTTCTCCCCTTTGTTGAGCCCGATCAGCACGCGCCGTCTCAGGGCGCAGGGTCATCCACGTATTCTAAAATGTGCAGCGTCTTGGCCACACGCCCTAATTCCTGAAGCGCCTGTTGCAGTGGGTTTTGCCGTTGCATCGACTGCAGCTTGGAGACCAGGATGGAGGGGCGAATGAGGCCATCTTTGAGCGAGGCTGCAACGCGGTTCAGATCATCCCAGTGCTCAACGATGAGCTGGACCCGGATATCTTTCTTGAGCGTAGGCTCCAGGACCCCATAGTCTGCGCCGTTTCTCGCCCGGTAGAGGGTCTGGTCAGGCAGATCGCGGAACCTGGGGGCAAAGCGAAATCCTAACAGCGTGAATAACCCAAAAATTAAGTCGGTATAGCCGGCCGTATCGGTATAGTGTTCCTTAATCTCCGGCGCATCTTGATAGAGTAGTCCATCCAGGACATAGGTTGCTTCGCGCATCGTGCAGTTGACCACATCGATCCAGTACTGTTCGCCACGGTTATTGACGTGATTGTACAGGGTCAGGCCACGACGTCTCCCAAAATGGCGGGGGTTGTGCCGGGCGCCCAGATCAGAAGCTGCCATGCCAAAGCGGATGCCATCGGAGGAGGAGGTCTTTCCGTCCCCAAACAAGGGGGTGAGAGGCAGGGTTCCGTGATAGGTGATGAGGTGATGGATGGAGGCTCGCAGCGTCTCCTCCCGGAAATACCAATCATAGACGGCCTCCAGCTCGTGCAGCGGAATGCCAGACGAATTGGCCATGGTGGCCAGGCCCAGGTTTGTCGCCTCCGCAACCAGCACGGCAAACAACGCAGGAAACACGGAGGCTTCTTTTTCGGCGGAGGGTTGGCGACGGCTGGTGAGATGGGTCAATTCCTGCGTAAAGGGGGTCCAGCGATTCACTTCCATCAACAGCTCTGGGAGGCCCGTCAGGGGAAACAGGCTCACCAGATCGGCCCTGGCAGAGAGTGCCTCCGGGGGAAGCTCGACTTTTTCCAGGGCGGTGAGCTTGAGTTTCTCCCCTTCGACACACGCATCGGGATTCTTGTGGCGTGCAATGCGCTTGGCCACCCGCTGCGTTTGGCGATGTAAGTGCTCGAGATAGTCAGAAACAAAGCCCTCGCCATCACGGGGCAGCCCTTGTTCACTGTACCAGGCATCACGTCGTGTGGCCCACACCTCGTTTTGATAGAGGTCGCTATCCCAGGCCGTGTAGCGCTGACTGCCTTCCACCGTCAAATCCCCTGCGCGCAGGGCTGTACGCGCTTCATGCAGCAGCGCGAATTCCCAGGCATGTTTGTTGACCTCTCCCTCTTCAAGCACCACACCCGTCCATTTCCTGGGAACGAAATCAACCGGAGCCTCATCGGGAACGACTTTGCGACCGGCAGCATTCATCTCGGTCAGCACCCCGATCCCCGAGAGGACAGGATTGTTCGAGCGTGGGGAGTCAAATTGGAGCGTGCGCAACACCACAGGCGCAAACTCGCGCATATAGGTGTAGCGCCGATCAAGCACCTCAAAAAAGGTGGCTGTTTCGCCTTTGTCCAGTTCCTCCGATAAGGTGACCAGGTCACTCACTTGCTCACGCGAGACCCGCTTGAACACCTGGGCGCGGACCTGCTCTTCGGGGACGTCTGGATCAAGGAGCACTTCCGCCACTTTGCGAAACAGACGTGCGCTCTGCTGATGCGTCTGGTTTTTCTGCAATTTGGCCTCTTTCAGGCCCTCGTCGCTCTTGGAGAACAGCTTGCCGACCAGGACATCAAACATCTCCACAATGTTCGTCGTCAATTCCTCGGCTCGGATCAGCAGAAAGGCGCAGAACATCGTGTAGCGTTTGGCTTCCGGGTATTCGCGAATATTGCGCGCGCGGTGTTTGCGCACGACGGCCGCCCATTGACGCACACGATTAGTGGTCATGGTTCCCCAATTGATGGCTGAGGGGAGCGATTTGCGAACCGCAAGCAGACGGGCACACTCCTCCTTGATGACGCTGGCCGCGGCTGTGCGAGGTGGAGCGGCCAGCCAGGCGAGCTGGCTGGTCCCCTGGGAGGTATCCAGCAGGCCATCAAGTTGGGCGCGATCCTCTGGAGTGAGTTGTGCGGCAATCTGTTCACACAGCCCATCTTCGGCCTGGTTGTGTGCCTGGTAAATCAAGCGCTCCAGCGTCGTCTCGCCATGTGGACGCAATATTCCCTCTGAGACCAGCCAGTCCATCGCGGCATTGGAGAGGGCCTCATAGTTGCCCGTTTGGGCCACTTTCTCCACCAAGTAGATATGGAGGCGCTCCTCGTCTGCCTCCTGGAAGGTGCGCACATCGAGGTAGCATACTTGATCAGCACATCCGATACGCCCGTTGGCTGTCAGCAGCAGCAGAATATCACACTTGACCGAAATCAAGAAGTGGCTTCCCAAGCTCGTGGACGGGGTTCCACTTCTGCCACTCTCGACAGTCAATATTCGTATCGGATGTCTTGAGTCAGTATGCGAGGTAGGTACGGACCGCCTCGAAAGTGGCCGAGCGCATCATGGGGGGATTACGCAAGTGCGAGAGTACGGCAGGGGAGAGGCCCAGTTGTTTACTCACGTGCCTGATCACCGCCTCTGGGATGCTGCTGGTCTCCGAGAGTAAGACACGCTCGACACGCGCCCACAGCAGCACCAATGCTCGATAGAGGCGTTGCGCGTCAGCACGCACAGGACGGAGAAAGTACAAATCATCTGGGGTGAGCAGAAAGAGGCGGCGCACTTCCTCGTCGTTGCTCTCCCACGCAGATGCTTTCCGTTCCTTTGGCATCCTGTTACCGCTGCCTTCCTTTACGTCGTTGGTAGTGCTGCAAATCCTGTTTGATGGTGGCTTGATCGACTTCTGCGTAGAGCAAGGTACTTTGGATATTCCGGTGCCCAAGCTGCTTGCGTACCGTGGTCACTGGCACACCGGCTTGCAGGAGCTGGCTGGCCCGGCTGTGGCGCAATTGGTGAATGGTGGCTTCGACCTCGGCAATCTTACAATACTTCTGCCAGGCATAGTGAGCGACGCTGTACTCCAGAGGCAGAGGACTCCCACCATAGCGAGGATCACCACGGAAGACCGAACCAGAGGTAATATGGCTCTGCTTGAGGTGACGCCGGAGCAACCGAACACTTTCAGGGGCTGCCGTGAGCATGATGGTGCGTTCTCGCTGCCCTTTGCCAAAGACGCGGATTTTCTCATCGTCGGTACTCAGATCAACCTCTGTCGCAAGCAACCCCAGCGCCTAGATGTTAGCTAGGATGATCGTCTAGATAAGTCCATAACCTCTTTCGGATGCTGACGAGACGTTTCTCCTGGCCAGGTGTTTCTTGTTGTTGCCCAGTACGGGGAACCGTGATACCGTGCGGTGTGAAGAGCTGTCCAGCATACACTAGAAAGGCGGGAAGGATGGATACACCAGAGGTGAGATGGGAGCATTACCCACTCGTTGCCAAAAATACTGCTGCTCGCGCCTTCATAGAACGACTTGTTCTCGAAGACAAGCGCCCCAAAACTGTCGATGCGTACGCACGCGCCGTCGAGGACCTCCTTGCATACTTCACCACCAGAGATTCTTCGCGGGTCCTTGAAGCCGAGGAAGCTGATTTGGACGGTTACATCGCCAGCCTCAAGCGACGAGGACCCAAGAGACGGGGCAGAGGAGGAATGATCGAGGATGATACCAAGGTCCGTTACCTGACAGGCCGCAAGCTTTCGGATAACACCATTGCTCAACGCATTGTCGCGTGTCGGCTCTTTTACGATTTCCTCCTCCACAAGCGGTTGCGCGCTGATCCCATCAATCCGATTACCCGAGGAAGCGACGGGAGAGATGGCCGCCATCCAACCCAGGGGCCAGTGCGCAGGTACAAGCGCTTACCCTGGGTACCGTCTGATGAGGTGTGGGAGTGTTTTGTACAACACGTCATCCTGAACGAGGACGCCCGGACCAAGGCTATGATCCTGCTTGCCTACGATGCTGCATTGAGACGAGAGGAACTCATGTCCTTGCGGGTCGATGACATCGACTGGGCTCGTGGTCTTGTCACCATCAGACCAGAAATTACCAAGGGTGGACGCATGCGATATGTTCCCGTCTCTGCCTGCGTTTTGCACCTGGTACGTTGCTATCTGGAAGGGGATCGTCGCTCCCTCATTGCTGCCTATGAGGGCGAGGATCTTGGCACGATTTTTTTGTCGGAGTCCACGCGTAACCCAGGTCGCCCGCTCGCCGTTGGCGCTTTTGATGAAATCATAGAACGGGTGCGGGAAAAAGTGGGGCTTCCAGCACTGACGCCTCATACGCTGCGTCACCAGCGCTGTACCATCTTGAAACGAGCAGGAGTGAACCTGGATGACATCGCGCTCTTTGCCGGACATAAGAGCACCGAAACGACTCGTTTGTACCTCCACCTGGCTCCAACAGAGCTAAGCCAACGTATCCATACCAAGGCAGAGCCATTCGATGCTCCCATGCGTGCCCTCATTGAACCGGCTCTGGGCAAGGAGGTTCCTCATGACTAGCCAGGCACAACGCACTCAACCTGCCCTACGATGGCAGATGCCCATCATTCCCGATCACTACGACCGCAGCACACTTTCTCCTGAAGAATGGGTAGCTCTAGAACACTACACCACCATACGGGCAGACAGCCGACGCGGGCAGGCGCTTCAAAAGCAACTGGCTCGCTTCAATCAGCCGCTCACTGATCTCTACCTGCTCCGGTATCAGAGCATACAGGGACAACTGCGCACAGATCTCCATCGGTTCATGCAACGGCAAGTTCTCCGCCTGAGAAAGATGTATTGGGAGTGGTCTGCCCAAGACTGGAAAGAGATTCTGTGTCCGACCCCAGCCCAATTCAACGTGAGACATGCACGATTGAATATGAATAGGCTTCGTGTCCTCGTCATGGATGCTGCCTATCTGCTTGGGGAAGTGAGTGACCTGCGCGATGTCAAAATGGGACTCCATGGGATCGAGTCAGCACAGACCTACTTTGGAGCAGAACTGGTAGACGAGCAGTGGAACCGCATGCTCTCTGTCCTCGCTGGGCGTGGCTACGGAGAGAGTCGGGGCAGTAGCAAGAGAATTCTGCAACATCTCTGCATGCTCTTCCTCCTCAACCGCTCCCCCTATCTGGAAGATCTCACAGAAGCACTGCTGATCGAAGTCGGCACGGGAAGCCGAGCGAAGCAATGGTCGCAAAGAAAGATTACCAATGGTCTCTACGACCTTAGTCTTCTTGTCCCGCAGGAAGAGGAAACTGATCCGCTGCCTACGCAATTCGATCCAGAGGGAATGGCGCCAGAGTGGTTCGCCTGGTGCATGGCCTGGTATGAACGAGCGGTCGATTTCACGCTTCTGGTACGCCAGGGCTATGTTCATCGTATCCTTGCGGTTGGTCGCTGGGTGCACGAACGGTTTCCAGCTATCCGGGAGCCTTCGCAATGGACGGAGGAGCTGGCATTGTGCTTCAGAGCTGACTTGTGTTCCTGGACTGCTGGACAATATGGAAGCAAGAGAGGACGGCAGACCCTGACGACCAAAAAGTTGTTAGGCCAGCCCATGAGATCGTATGGGATTGCTCATTACCTCACCTCGATGAGGTGCTACTTAACGGACCTGACGAAACGACCATATGCGGTGAATGGGGAACCGGCACGACGCATCAGCCTCGATTTCGTCCCCAAAGAGGTCCTCACCACACCGGCTCCCATCAGGAAGGCTTTGGATGCGGCTTCACCCAGAGATATCGATGTGCAGGTCTGGGCGAAACTTGCCATCGCGGCAGCAACCCTGTCGGCACAGGATCTTCCGCGAACGACGCGCTATCCTCTCAGTTTCTACAGGGCCCTTGCCTTAGTCTGGGTGACCTCCGCTCGCCGCCCGAATGAGATTGCTCGGTTGAGACTTGACTGTGTGCGAGAAGAGTGGGCTGCCGATATGCTCGACGAGGATGGACACCCCGTTGAAAACGTGACCCTCGCAGGAGAGCCAAGCCACCCCTTGCCTCACACGTCCGAGAGCAGAGCAGTCAAACTGTTTTACCTTCAGATTCCTGCCGGGAAAAACCGCGGCCCTTTTTGGATCTGGATTCCCGACTACGTCGCGGCTGCCATCAATGACTGGAAACGAGAACGCCCAAAGTACCAACGAAAACTCTTTGACCCAAAAGAACGGGAAAACGTCGATTACCTCTTCTGTTACCAAGAGTTGCGGGTTGGCTCTGGCTTCATCAATGAGTCGTTGATCCCGACGCTCTGTGCGCGGGCTGGCGTGAGCCGTGTGGATGCCACAGGAGAAATTACCGGACATCGCGGTCGCAGTACCCGCCTGACCCTCTTGCGCGGACGCGGGGTGAGCCTGGATGATCTGGCTGAGTATGCAGGGCATACCAATACCAGAACCATCCGGCGCTACGCGAGACAACATCCGCTCCAGCTCCATCGCATCATTCGGGACGCCGATGATGTGAGTCGCATCATTGAAGGGGTAGTCGATGTGCAAGCCGCAGTTCAAGGGATTCCTGCCCTGCGCTGGTTCATTGGGTACGATGCTGACGGGGAGCCCATGTACTGTGGCAATCAACTCTACATTACTTGCCCTCACCGCCTGGATTGTGAACGGTGCGGCATGTTCATCGGTGGCGAAAAGGCCAGTCTTCTTCACGAAGGCGAACAAACGCTGCCAATCACCTCAAAGGTCCCCATGACCCCCATTGAGCAGTGTGTGGTGAGGGGAGATCACGATGGAGAAGCAGCCTGTCGAGCAGCTTTACAGCAGGTTCCGGCACCGCAGACGCCAGATATCCATTTACTGTTCAATCCAGAAGGCCTGAGTTATGAAGAACTCAAAAAGCTCGCCGTGCTGGGAACACCAGAGGCACTAGACAAGCTGCGTCAGGCGCTCGAGGCCCATGAAAAGCGGCTTGAGGAGATAAAGCAAAGCAAAACTGGACGCAACGCTCTCGTAGGTGCGCAAAGAAAGCGGATCGGGTTCATTCAAGATCTGCTTGCTGCCAGTTCGCAGTATCGACAGGTGCAGGAGGGAAGTTGAGGGGAGAGGAGAGCCGAGAGGCTCATCAAGCATCCTTGGGAGCTTGAGGCTCGGTCGGGGTGCTGAAAGGCTGGCTCACGAAAACGTTGGGGGAAAAAGGTTGACATGCACAAACCATCCTATATAATCACTCACGCGCACGCCAGTATAAAACAGGGTTTTGATCAGGACCATATCGGCGAAGTTGCGCGTTTGCCACACGACCTGATAGAACTGGCGCAGTTCCTCTTCGGTTGGGACCTCCGGTAGGCGGTGCTCCGCTTTGGGAATTTCCACCTCCAGTTCCGCCCGCAAGGCGCGGAAGGCACTCTTGAGATAGGGATAATCAGGCCGTTCGGCTCGCAAATACTTTGCCAGTTCCCTGGCCTTCTTCTTTGGCGGCGTCCGGTGCATGTTCATGATGCGGCCTCTCGGATGGGGAGGCGTTCGGTCATGTCCAACCGCAATATGCCATAGGGATTGATGTGGCCGTAGAAGAGCGGCGTCAGCCCTCGATAGTCTTCTGTCGTCAGGCGTTTCATCCACTCGCCTTCGGCCAGCACTTCTTGCACCATGAGCGTATTGACGTACACCAGAGAGATTTGGAGCAAATGCAGCGCGAGCATCGAGATTTCCTGGTCATCCAGACGATTCGAGGCAAATTCTCCCCCTTGCCATAGTGAATGAAGCCATTCGCCGCATTCCAGTTCTCGACGACATTTAAGCCTTCGTGAATCTCACGGCGCAGTTCCTGTGACTCCAGATATTGACAGAGGAAAATGGTCTTGATCGCACGTCCCAGCTCGGCGAGGGCTTGATAGGTCGGATGCTGCAGGTTGTTGCGGGTAAAGCGCCGCAGGATCGCCTCGGTCTCTGCTGTTCCCAGGCGGAGGGCCGTGGCATACTTGATCATCTCATCATATTGATTCTTGATCAGCTCCCAGTCAATGGGCTTGCTCAGGATGGGCTGCAGATGCTCATACTCGCTGGGATTCCCGGTTTCAGGCCGGGCGAGCTTTTGCGAGGCGATATCCTTGAGTCTCGGTAACAAGCGAAAGCCCAGCAAATGGCAGAAAGCGAAGGCCACCTCGCTCTGCCCGTGGGTATCCACGTGCCAGTAGATCATGATGCCCGGCCCCCGGTAGCGAATATGCCACTCGGTCAGCAGGTTCTGGTTCCAGGCTCCAAATTTCTTGGAGTCCGAGGCGCAGGCAGTCGTGCCCTCGCCCCAGATCTCTGCTTTACGGATCTCGAAAATCGCATTGGCGACATGGGCAATGGCGTTCCGCAGTTGCTCTTTATGAATGTAGCGACTGCGCACATAGCGCAGATCGGCGTAGGTGGTCCCTGGATCGGCGCTGGGCAAGCGTTTGAAGCCGGTATTGGTGCCCAGGCCATACAGGCACAGCAGTAATCGCCGGTGGAGGACCTCGCGTGGGAGCCGTTCGCGGCTGGCCACGCTGGTTAAGAAGTCCAGGAAATCGGTGCGCAGCGCCGTTTCTTTCAGGATGTCAAGCAGGTTGGTGTTCGACCAGCGCTCGCCCACTTCCCGTTTGAGGCTGATCAGATTGCGTGGCTCCGGTTGGGCCTCCAGGGGCGAGAGTGAGATGGCCTTCTTGCGGTGAGGCAGGAGCCGTACTTTCCTGCCGAGGCGGGGCATGGCGGCATCGAGGGAGCGCAGCGCGGCCTGCATGGCGGTCTTCACCTGCTCGATAAAGCGATCTGCCTCGCGTGGCTGATGCAGCGCGTCGTAATAGGTTGCCCGATTCTGCTCAAAGTCGGTCGGCAGATCGTCATCGGGATTGCGGAAGCGGTTGGCTCCGACCACCCAGACCTCCTTCGTGCGCACTTTTTCGCGCAGGGCCTGCAATACACACATCTCGTAGTTGAGCCGGTTGACCCGCTCCGTTCCATCGGCTTCTTTCTCGACGACGAACTCGCGCCATTTGGGGGCAACGACCTCTTTGATCGGGATGCTTTCCTCCTCAGGGTAGAATGGTCGCGGGCTGCGCACATAGTCTTTGACCAATTGGACCGCCCGAATCACCGGGCGGTATTGCTCGTTGTTGGAGCGAAAATCGAGGATCTCCAACAGCTCTGGAACCATGCGGCGGTAATGATGGCTGTAGGAGGCGCGGATGATCGTATGCACCTGGCGGCGGAAGGCCGGCCCTTTCGATTGATATTCCTTGATCAGATCGCGTAAGAGCGTCTCGCTGGCGACCGGGAAAACCACTTCGCGCACCAGCCCGTCAGGATGCTCGACCGCCGCTTCAGCAATGTGATACAAAACCGTATCCTTGCCCGCGATGCGCTTGAGCTCTTTAACATACTCCTGCTCCACGCGGTCCTCCGCACGCACCTGGATCTTGTGCACAATCTGGATCAACAGATCGACCAACCCATCGGTAATCTCCTGGGAGCGCAGCACACAGAGGGCGGAAAGATACGTGAGGCGCTTGGCGGTGTCGTGGGCGCGCAGGCGTGATGGCTCTTCCACGCTGGCACGGTTGCGATAGACGGCCAGCACTTTGTGGGCAATGCCAGCGAAGAGGTTGGCAGGGAGATGGAGTTCCCGAATGCGTCGGAGCTTGGCCATCTCTTGTAACACGGTCGCCAGGCCCCCCGTCCCGGGTCCATGCGCAGCTCTTGAAGGGTGACCACCTGCACGCCCTCGTCGTGTTCTCCCTCGTCATGTTCCTCGGCATCGAGCAGGGCATCTAAGGCGGTCTGCGTCTCCTTCGGAAGGCGTGCCAGGGTAGTTTCGTACAGCCGCTGTTCAAAGGTGTGACGAGCTGAACGAATGAGGCGCGTGATGCGGGCAGGAGTGGGCGCTTCCAGGTGGAGCGCGCGAAACCGCTGGTAGGCCATATCGCGCAGGCGCTCCTCGTGGTGTTCGCGGGGTAAGACCTGTTCGACTAACCAGGCGGTGACCTCCTCAGCGTCAGCAACGGTGGACTCGCGGAAGCCGAGCGCCTCGCGGATCTGCGCGCGGTGATATTCAATCGTGCGGCCTTGCCAGGCATACTGCAAGTAAGCTTCAGGAGCAACTCCGACTTGCGTTGCGAGGTACGTGATGACAATGCCAGGCACCTCGTGCTTGTATTGGGGAAAACGGCCCTCTTGCCGGAAAAACTTGAGGAGGACCGCAAACCCTAAGCGCGTCGCCCCGGTTTTGTTTCCCAGGAGGGTGCGATCCTCCGCATCTAAGCTCCAGTGTTCCACTAGCTCTTCATTCGCCCATTGTCGTTTCATAAAAGTCTCTCATGTGTACTCCTTTCATGTACTTGAGCCGAGTTCCGAGAAGTATGGGAGTCGGAACTGAGCCTTTCTTCTTAGGAAGATCGAAGCAGCTCATTCCGTGTAACATCACGAAAACAGCATAGCCAGGATGGGTCAGTTCTCTTTCCCAAAAGAAAATCGGAACTGCGGATGGCAGAAGCCTCGATGTTCCGTTCATCTGCACGTCGAAGGCCCCGTGATTATGAGTTGGCCCCGCCATCCCGAGGCTTCCCACTCCCTTGCCACCCATCCAGGGGATCTGGTCGGCCTCGCACGGCTGCTCGGAAACGAGCAAACATGTGCAGAGACACGTGGTTTTCCTCCGAGGGGCGCAGAGCCGTGACAGCGCCGCTCGAGCAGATCGGGTCGTCACGCCGAGAGGTATGCTCCTTGCCGGTGAGCCTCCTCTTTGGTATACTTCCTGGTGTTGGGAGGAATTGAAGGGTCGTTGGGAACAATGCAGACACAGGGAAGGTCCGATGTCCAGAGCACCTCTTCACGCACTGATCTGGTCCAAAGAGC
>Ga0207646_10003763_pt1 | contig 16913 bp, 17 predicted proteins | sample KBSK5502metaG_FD_184343 | JGI IMG/M metagenome (GOLD analysis project Ga0207646, IMG submission 184343) | Corn, switchgrass and miscanthus rhizosphere microbial communities from Kellogg Biological Station, Michigan, USA - KBS K5-50-2 metaG... | ecosystem: Host-associated > Plants > Roots >... | reverse complement strand
ACCGCGCTGAAACAGGCCGTGAAGCTTGATAAAACACCGAAAGCGAAAAAGCGGTCGTACATACGCGCGAAGTGGGATGTGGCGCGGACGCGCGTGGAAATTTCGGTGGAAATTCGCGGAATTGATTTTAATCCGTTTGAGAAAAAGCGCCTGATCGACAAAATGCGCGGCACGGTCGAGCGGTTGCAGTCGCTTGAACGGGAAGCGGGGCGCCTGGAACGTCGCGCCGATGTGGCAAAAGGCGATGTCGCGGCCGAAGCGCGTAAGGAACTTCGCACGCGACGTTCGGAGCTGAAGGACATTGAGGAAGCCAGCGAAGTCGGGCTGACCGAGCTGAAGCGCACGCTGACGTTCATTCACCGCGGCGAAGCGGAAGCGGAACAAGCCAAAAAAGAATTGATTGAGGCTAACCTCCGACTGGTCGTATCGATCGCCAAGAAATACACCAATCGCGGATTGCAGTTCCTGGATTTGATTCAGGAAGGCAACATCGGCTTGATGAAGGCCGTGGATAAATTCGAGTGGCGCCGCGGATATAAGTTTTCGACGTATGCGACGTGGTGGATTCGGCAGGCCATCACGCGCGCAATTGCGGACCAGGCGCGCACGATTCGTATTCCGGTGCACATGATCGAAACGATCAACAAGCTGGTGCGCACCAGCCGGCAACTGGTGCAGGAACTGGGCCGCGAGCCGACCAGCGAAGAGATCGCAAAGCGCATGGACATTCCGGTGTCCAAGGTTCGCAAGATCCTGAAAATTGCGCAGGAGCCGATTTCCCTTGAAACACCGATTGGCGAGGAAGAGGATTCGCATCTCGGCGATTTCATCGAGGACAAAGCGGTAGTTTCGCCGTCGGATGCGGTCATCAACCTGAACCTGAAGGAGCAGACGTCTTCGGTGTTGAAGACGCTGACTCCGCGCGAGGAAAAAGTCATCAAAATGCGATTTGGGCTGGACGATGGCAGCGAGCACACGCTGGAAGAAGTGGGCCAATCGTTTGCCGTGACCCGCGAACGTATTCGCCAGATTGAGGCGAAAGCACTGCGCAAGCTGCGGCACCCTTCGCGTTCGCGGAAGCTGCGGGCGTTTCTTGAAGGCCCTTCGCGGGACTATCTATAAAAATTGGGAAACACCCAGTTACTTGAAGGCGACTATGTATGCCGCTAAGAAATCGGTCTTGACTTCGAACATCGTAACGTATCCGGCGCGTTGCTTTGGGCTAGAAGCATTCCAATCTCGTGCGATTTGGATTGCATATTCCTTGTTCAGCACCGGGTAGAAGATGGACTGGCCCGGAAGCCGTGCCGGAAACGCTGTGTAGTCGGATTCCGCGATGAGCTGAAGTTCCCTTGGGCCGACCGGTCGGTACGATAGCGTAGTAGATTCCATGATTTTTCCTGTTCAGGTAGGCAGTTCGACGTAGGCGGAGTAGGTGTGTGTCTCGGAGACCGGCAGGCCCTCTTCCCGCAGCCCGTCGAGATGGAAAGCAATCGCTTCGTGCATGTTCTTTTCGACTGCGGCGCGGTTGGCGCTCGTAGACAGGCAGCCGGACAGTTCGGGCGAATATGCGGAATATCCATACTGCGTTTGTTCAATCACGATCAAATATTTGTTCACGTCAGGCTACCTTGGTTGCCCTAATGTAATCCAGAATCCGTTGCAATCACGAATGATGAATTCACGCATATCGTAGAAAGTATCGTGAAGGCCTTCGACGATTTGAACTTGGTCTTTAAGGCGTCGGTACAAGTCATCGACGTTGTCCGTCGTTATGTAGAGATCGACCTCGCGACGGTGTTCGGTGCTCGCTTTCCCACCTATATTGAGCATCAGTTCGCTGTTTCCAAAAGACAACTTCGCCCAGTTGATTTCGCCATCCTCCTCGTTTTGTCGAATTAATTTGAATCCGATTGAGGTGTACCAATCGACCGTAGCGCTAACATTCGGGACGTGAATCATCGGAACGACTGTTTGTGGCATGGTTCACCTGCTGGCGTCTAGTGACAATCTTTCATGAGCCCAGGAGCGGAGGCAGCGTACTAGAATAGTGTTACAGCCGAAAGGGGCACATGCGGACTGCACAGAAAATTGCGGCGACCGGATTGATTGTAGCGTTGGGAGCGGTGGCGTACGGCATTTTTGAATTGGACCATCCGTCGACGGTTCTAGCCAAGAAAAAGGCGGCTGCGGCGCAAGTGGCGCCGGTGGATCAGACGCCGCTCAAGATCGCGCAGCAACTGGCGCAGATGGGCGACACGCCAGAAGAACAAGAGCTTGCGAAAGAGGCGCTGCGGCTGAGCGATTACGAACTGGATTTGTCTTTCAACATTGCGCTGCAGGATGCGGAGGCGCATCCGGCGGAACTTTCCGCCGAAGCAAAAGAAATTCAAGCGCGGCTTCAGAAAGCGCGGAAATTCCAACAGGCATTACAGGCCCAGGTCGATCAGCTCAACGCAGAAATCGCGAAGGCCAGTGAGGCCAAAAAGGATACGCTGCAGGATCAGCTCGATCTGGCGAAGGCAAACCTCGACGTTGCGACCAACGACGTGGACGATGCGAAGCGCGATTTGACCGATGCGGGCGGAAACGTCCACGACCGCATCGAGAAGATGAAGCAGCAGCACGAAGAAGCGGACAAGGCCCGCGCATCGGCCGACCAAAAGTTTCCAGCCGCAGCGCCTGAAAAGCTTGGCGTGGTGCACCAGGCTCAACAGTGGATGGCGCTGAACGCAAAGAAAAAGCTCCTGCTGCGTGCGAAGACCGATGCCGACAATCTCATAGCGTCGTTGACAGAACAACACAACGCGTTATCGGCGCAAATTGACGCGGAAAAGTTCAACTCACCAGACCTGGCGGCACACTCGAAACTTTCGGATGCGGTGAGCGGCACTGCTCCCGCCGAGGCGGCAACGTCGTCGGTTACAGAGAGCGTGCGCAAGACGCGGAGCACGGCAGATGCCAAGGCCGCGCTTGCGACCACGAAGGCAGTTACGGCCGACCAGCGCAATCTGACGAGCCTGGACAAGCGCGTCGATAACGAGAAAGAACTTTCTGAAACATACGGCGAATGGATCGATCTGGTCGCGGATCGTCAGCGAGCGGTGGTGCAACGCGTTTTGATCGGAATGGCAATTGTGTTGGGAATCGCGCTGATCGGAGTTTTCTTCAACACATGGCTGGAAAAGTTGCTGGAAAAGACGAAGCTCGATCGGCGGCAGGTGCAGACACTGCGCGCGACGGCGAGAGTTTCGGTTCAAGTCATTGCGGTGCTACTGATCTTGCTGGTGATTTTTGGTCCGCCAAGCCAACTTGGTACCTTCCTTGGCCTTGCTGGCGCCGGCCTCACCGTCGCGCTGAAGGATTTCATTGTCAGCTTCCTTGGCTGGTTTGTGTTGATGGGGAGGAACGGGATCCGCCTGGGCGATTGGGTTGAAATCAATGGAGTGACGGGCGAAGTTATCGAGATCGGATTGTTCCACACCGTGCTGCTGGAGACGGGAAATTGGGCCGATTCCGGACATCCGACGGGAAGGCGCGTGACGTTTACAAACAACTACGCGATTGAGGGGCATTACTTCAACTTCTCCACGTCAGGGCAGTGGCTGTGGGACGAATTGCAGGTGGTACTGCCGACCGGTGAAGATCCTTATCCAGTGATTGAGGCAATTCAAAAGCGAGTGATGGAAGCGACGCACGAAAACGCGAAAGAAGCGGCACGAGAACTGAAGAACGCCGCGGGAAGTCGCGACATCGGAATGTTCAGCGCGGAGCCGTCCATCAATCTGAGGCCGGTGCTCGGCGGAATCGAAATTTCCGTTCGGTACATTACACAAGCAAATCAGCGATTTCAGCTGCGAACGAAACTGAACCAGGCCGCAGTCGAACTGCTGGGCAGGCGAGGGATTACGGCGACTCCAGTCTCGCCGCCAACACCAACTGCACCGGCATGATGAACGCGGAATTGTTCAACCTTTCGGCGTGAGACGATCGGCAATTTTATTTTGCGGGGAGCGAAGCGAAATACTGCGCCAGGCTGCCAGTCAGCTGCGCGATTCCCGTATTCACATTTTTTTGCAGCGCCTCCACGACTGCGCTGACCGTTTTTTTGTCGACCGGCTCATCGTGAGAATAACTGTCCGTCCACACAACGGTGCCGGCCTTCTGATCGAATAGTTCAAGTTGAACATTGAAGCGCGCTTTGATCCCGGCGGGATCATCCCTTTCGTTCAGCGAAGTGAGATGGCCGCGCAGCAGGTAGTCACCGCGCGCGGTGCTGGAAATGCGCTGCACAGACTTGTACTGCCCGGAGCGACGCAGGTGCTCGACCAAAAGCTGTTCAATCATTTCCGTGGGTGGCTCGGTCCAGCGATGGTATTCGTCAACGCCCATTTCGACGTCGGTCATGCCGTAGACGACGCGGTCGTCGCGTAAGATGCGCGGCGCGCTCAAACGGCCGACCAGAATCGTGACCGGGAGGCGCGAAGCGTTGGCCTGAGGCGAAACAGGGGCCGCGGTCAGAAAGTAGTAACGAGGCGCCCTCGCGGTGGTGCAGCCGGCGATAACGACGAAGAAGATCAGGCAAAAGGCAAGACGTTTCATTCCGTTTCCCTCAATCCGGCTTCGGAACTTTTCCAGGCTCATGCGCCGGCGGCATTGCGGAGCGCAAGAGCGTGTAAGGGCGCTGCTTTAAGGTTTCCGTGAACTGGCGCAGGTTCTGCGAGGCTTGCCGGAAGTTGCTCAGGATGTCGTCAATGTTTTCACCGTTCGCGTTCAGCGTGCGGTCCAGCTGATCGGTGACATTGTTTGCAGTTTCGAGAACGCGGCGAAGGTTTGCAACGGATTGCCGCAAGTCAGTGCGATTTTCCGCGATCGTTCCTTCCAAAGTGTTGATGGTCTGTCTTGCGTCGGCGTTCGTTTTCTTCAAGTCTTCAAGCAATGGTGCCATCCTGGCGCTCGCATCGTCCAGATGCGTGATGGTTGAATGAAGCGGCTGGCGGTTTTCTTCAAGCACGCCGCGGACATTGCCGATGCTTGCGCTCAAATTTGCGCGGTTCCTGTCATTCAGAACGTCGTTTACGCGAGCGACGGTGACTTGAAGTTCGATAACGCGGTCATTGAGGTTGCCCAACAGGATTTTTGCTTGCGGACCAAGCTCGGCAATTTCCGCCTCCAATTCGCCGAAGCCCACATACTCATTCGATTTCAGAGTAGCGCCTGCCGGCGCGCGTGGAGCGGCGTTCGTTCCCGGAACAATTCCCAGAAAATTGTCGCTGAGCGGGCTGTTGCTGGTGATGGTGGCAGTGCTATCCGTTTTCACGGGGACGTCTGGCTTGACGCGAAAAATGATTTCCATGCGTGTGGTGTCGCGCGCGTCGGTGCGGACGTCCTGGATGCGCCCTACGGGGGGTCCACCCGCGTAGCGAACCTCAGCGCCGGGGCGCAATCCACCGGCATTCTTGAAGAATGCGCGGTACGGCACATCGCCACGATTGAAAAATCCCGTCAGTGAGAAGACAGTCGCGATCAAAAGCCCTGCGGCAATGATAACGAAAGTTCCCACAATGGCTTCCTGGCGGCGCGTGGAGGCGGAGTTCATCGGCCTGTCGACCTGCTTATCTCAGAGCTCGCAAGTACAAGTCCTGAAACCCTGTTCATCGCGATTCCTGTCACGACTCGCGCGGAAAGATTGGGGAGTATAACACGATGGGTAAACGGAATTTCACTGGCGCGAGATGCTCCTCGGGAGGTCGAAACAGAAATGCGATTCATTGGCGAGGCCTCGGCACTTCGCCGGTCAGCATCTGCAAATAGTCGATCTCCTGGCTGAGTTCCGGCTCCGCTACACGATCCAGGAATTGGCGGACGCGCGGCTGCGAACTGGCCTGAAGTTCGGTCGGTGTGCCGTTGGCGACGATGTTCCCTTTGTCGAGCAGAACCATGCGGTCAGCAATCAGGAAGGCGCTGGCAAGTTCGTGCGTCACGACGATGATGGTGATGCCGAACGCTTCCTTTAATTTGAGCAAGAGCTGATCGATTCCGGCGGCGATGATGGGATCGAGGCCAGCGGATGGCTCGTCGAAAAAAAGAATTTCCGGGTCCATGGCCATCGCGCGGGCCACGGCGGCACGTTTCTTCATTCCGCCGCTGAGCTGCGCCGGCATGTAGTCTTCGTAGCCGCTGAGGCCGACTTCATTCAGTTTCAGGCGCACCATGATTTCGATGGTTGCGGGATCTAGCTGAGTGTGTTCGTGCAGCGGCAGAGCGACATTTTCGCCGACGGTCATGGAGCCGAATAGCGCGCCACTCTGAAACGAGATGCCGATGTGCTGGCGCAGCTCGCGCCACTCTTCCGTCGAAAGCTTTTGAAGATTTTTTCCGCGAACGATGATTTCGCCGCTGGTTGGCGCTTCAAGACCGACGAGTGCGCGCAACAGCGTGCTTTTGCCGGAACCGGAACCGCCCAGGATTACGACGGTCTCGCCCGCGGGAACGTCGAAAGTAATGCCATGAAGAATTTCTCGTTCACCGTAGGCTACGTGAAGATTGCGAATGGAGATCGCAGGTTCTTGCCTCGCATGCAGCGGAATTTTATCGGGCGTGGAGTCGTTCGGCATCGCAGTCATGGTTTCGCGTTGAGATAGAACAGCGCAGTGAACACCAGATCGACCATCACGACGAGAAAAATCGATTTCACAACCGCGGAGGTTGTGGAGCGGCCAACTTCTTCGGCGCCGAGGCCGGTGCGAAGGCCCTCCTGGCAGCCAACAGTAGTAATCACGATTCCAAACATCAAGCTCTTGACGAGACCGGTGATCACGTCGCGAAGCACGAGCGCATCGAGCGTAGCGATGATGTAGGTCTTGAGCGTAAATCCGGCGGCAATGATTCCAAATACCGAGCCGCCGAGAACGCCCATAAAATCAGCCCAGATGGCGAGGCAGGGCATCATCAAGAGCATGGCAAAAAGTTTTGGCGCGACGAGAAAGCGGATGGGGTCGAGCGCCATCGTTTCCATTGCGTCGATCTCCTCGTTGACCTTCATGGTGCCGAGCTCGGCGGCAAAGGAAGAGCCGGAGCGTCCGATGACGAGGATGGCGGTCATAAGCGGACCGAGTTCGCGCGAGACGGAGATGGCCACGGCGCTAGCGACGAACTGCAGCGCTCCGAACTTTCTTAGTTCATAAGCCGCCTGCAATGCCAGGATTGTGCCGATGAAAAACGCGATGAGCGAGAGGATCGGCAGAGCGCCGATGCCTACGGCCATCGCTTGGTGGACGGCGCGGCCATACGCGAGACGGCGACGCGAAAACACATCCGTAAACAAAGCGCGTGTCGCGTACGCGCTCAAGCGCGCCAGGCCGCCGATGTAGGCAATCCCGTCGATGGTGGCTGCGCCGATCGTTTGCGGAGAGAGCATTTGTTAGTTTTGCTGAAAACAGAAAATCCGAAACCGGTTATACATCTCCGCCATTGGAAGTGGCGGGGCCGTAAGGTGGTGGTGCCGGAGCTTCAAGAGCTTCCTGCTCGGTCAGGTGCACTTCGAAAACCCGGAGCAAATGTGTGAGTTCAAGAACGTTTCTCGCGGACCTCGAGAGACCGAAGAGCGCGAAACGCGCGTTAACGTCGCGCGAAGCTTTTAGCCCCTCGACGAGGGATGCCACTCCGGAGCTGTCGATATAAGGCACAGCCTGCATGTTCAGCACAAGGTGCTGAACACCCTTTTCCCGCAATTGGCTGAGAAGGGCTTTGCGAATCTCAGGAGAGTTAAACAGCGTGATGTCCCCAGTAAGGTCGAGGATTGTGATTTCGCCAAACTGGCGCGCGGAGATTTTCAAGGGCGGTCGTGGTTGCATTAGGCCCATGTTGTGCCAGAGTTTGCGGCCGGATGCAATGGCTTTCGGTTCGCGGTGGGCCTTGTATGCAAAGGGACAAGAAATCAAGTTTGTGATCAACGTCATCGCACCTTGCGGTATAGATTCATGGGCCAGGCGAAGTGATGCAGTGTTATTTCGGCGGGCTGCCGGGCCCGCCGGTGGCGCGGACTTGCGGAAGCCGCTCTGCAACGGCTGGAAGTGCCGGAAACGGCGAATGTGGCTCCGTCTGGTACCAATATGCGACCGAATAAAAATTGTCGGAGCGGTGATTTGCGTGACCGTGTTCGATGGTGGCTTTCAACGATTTCGTAAACGGGATCGGCGAATCGAGATGGAAACGGTACACGGAAGTGCGGCTTCCGGCCTTCTCATCGCCTTTCACCGGGGCTCCGTAGAGGCCGTACGCGAACGAGTGTGTGCCAAAGCCCCATGCGCCGAGGAAATAATCTTCCGAGCCGGTGCCGTTGATAGATGGCCGCGCCTTGCCCTCGGTTGAGTGCCCACGCTCGTCCGCGTCGACGAAGAACATGTCGTCGCCTTCGCCCCACCAGCCGTCCTGATTTTGCAGGATGGACATGGTAACTCCCGCAAATTGTCCGCGGCCGCGAGCTTCCATCCAGACGTAATTGTCTTCACCAGTCAGATTTGGACGATCGTTCACTTTTGCGTCGCCGTTTTCCTTCCAGTCGTTGGTCCAACCTTTTGCCGGAGCGGCTTGACGATACTGTGCGTGAAAGTAAAGCGTTTGAGCGGCCAGCGGATTGGCGCAGGCGCGGTAGTCAATATTGAAATAGAACGAATCCACTTTTTGCGAGCCCTCGTTGGTAACGGTGACGCGTGCGTGTTTTTGGAATGGCATCACGAAGAATGAATTGAGGGCTTTGTCCGCGCCGACAGAAAGCGGGATCGATTGGTAGAGGAAATATTCGCCGAGCCCAAGTCCGAAGAAATCGCCGACAGGTGATTCGACGCTGGGCGAGTTTTCGCCGTCCCAATAAATGCGGAGCACCAGCTTTTTCAGATGCAGCGCTTCCGGACTGGCGATGGTGAACCAGACATGAGTGAGAACGCCGGGGCCCGCGTCATCGAGAACGGTAAGCGTCTCGCCGGGAGGGATTGGGCGAGCGTCTGCGTTGCCGCAGTCGCGCGCGTAGCTCGAGGAGCGTTTTTGCGTGTAATCGTGAGTAGATGTCAGATTCCAGAGCGGAGCCGAGGTGTCTAAACAGCTTTGCGCGTCGACGGATTGAGTTAAGCCAAGCAAAAAAGTGAATGAGATCCAGACGGATTTGAGCACCGTACGCCTCCCAACTATGTTCGCAAAAAATGGCTGGCGAGCGGCAGTGTAGCACTGGTCCTTAAGAAATTTGTTCGCGCAAGAGGTTGCGAGCGTGGAAAGCGGAGAGCGTTCCTAAGGCGTAAATGAGCGCGAGAAGGGCGAATCCCGCAAAGATGCTGAGTTGTTGTGAAATCCAGCCAAGAGCAAAGCTCATCAGGAGCTGGAGAATGGTGGTGAGAATGGCCATGGCGGATTGCGTCCGCCCCATGAAGTGGCGCGGGACGATCATCATTAGCCCTGCTTGCGCAACCACGCCGGAGAGTGCGCGGAAAAATCCGAAGAGTACTTGAAAAAATACGGCCGCGACGAGCAGGGTAATGAACGGCATCGCCACATGGCCGAGCGCCAGGCCCGCGATTGATAGAGCATAGAGAGTCATGCGAAGGCGCTGCGGGAGCTGCGAGGCCAGCAGTCCGCCGATGATTGCGCCAAGTCCCCAGCCTCCTTCGAGGAAGCCGAGGCCGCGAGCTCCGGCGTGGAGTATGTCCGCCGCGAGGGCGACAACCAGTATGTTGGCGCTGACGACGCCTGCCATGAGGATAGAGTGCGTGATGCCGAGCGCTCGCACCGTGGGCTGTTTCCGCAGGTAGGAGAAACCTTCCTTGAGATCGGAATAAACCGCGAGGGAAAGTCCGGCTTCGGCGACCTCCGGCATTTCGGCGATTTCGAGAGCCTCAGCGGTTGCTTCGGTGGTGGTGGAAAACTCGCGCGGATACTTTGTGAGGTGTTCGCGCGGCGAAACGTAGCCGCTACGAAGTTTGTACAGGCACCACGCCGATACAAAGTAGGTCAGGCCATCGATACCAAGAATTCCGGCGATGCCGGCGCCATCGTAGATGAAGCCAACCAACGCTCCGGCGAAGAGCATTCCGGTCTGCACGCCAATCAGAACGGCCGCATTTGCGCCGGTGAACTGGCTCGCGGGCATCACTTCCTGCACCAAGGCGTTCACGTTCGCCCAGTACATCGCGGAACCGGCACCGGTGATGAATGTGATGAGATAGAGATGCCAGAGTTCGAGATGGCCGCGCCAGGCGATGTAAGCCGTGGCGAGAACGGCGACTCCTCGAGCAAAATCGAGAACGATTCCGAGATAGCGGCGATCGTAGCGGTCGATCAGCACGCCGCCAATGAAGGGAATCAGCAAGCCGGGTGCGGTCGCCACGATGACTTGGTAGCTGACCTTGACGGTTGAGTGCGTTAGGGCCAGGATGTGCCAGCTCACTCCGGCGAAGTTCATTCCGCTACCGAAGAGGGAGACGAACATTGCGAAGAAGAAGTAGCGGAAGCCGCGCGCAGCCCAGATGAGCGACCAGTCGGTGCGAACGGGAGCTGTGGGAGTGGACGTGGACATGGGACAGTACAGTTTACCGTCTTAGGTAATCCATTTTCAGTCACGAGTTTGCGGTCTGGTTTCAGGTACAGCCGCGAGAAAGAAATGCCATGGGAAATGAAGTCAAAGGAGCGGTACGGGCCGGAAAAGAGCGGCACGAGGGGAAGGTGCTGCTCGAAACGAGCGAGATTATCTTTCGTGGGCCGGACTATCGTCTGAAAATCGCGTTTGGCGAGATCCGCGGAGTGGATGCGGCGAACGGTGAGCTGCGTGTCCAAACCAAAGAAGGAGTGAAGATATTTGAGGTGGGACCATCGGCGGAAAAGTGGCGCGAAAAGATTCTGCATCCAAAAACGCGAGCGCAGAAACTCGGCGTGAAAACGGGGACCCCGGTGCGGCTCGTGGGAGAGTTTGATTTAGATTTTGTGAAGGAACTGAAGGTCAGCAAAGTGGAGATTGTTCAAGCGAACGGCTCGGGCGTCATTGAGAACACGTTCTTCGCCGTAGACGCCAGGAACTCCCTGGCCGCACTCACAAAATATGCAAGGAAAATGAAAGGCGCCGAAGCATTGTGGGTGGTGTATCCAAAAGGGAAAAAGGAAATTACAGAAAACGATGTTTTGAGCACAGGAAGAAAAGCAGGATTGAAAGACATCAAGGTCGTGGGTTTTTCTTCCTCGCACACCGCGTTGAAGTTCGTACTGCCCGTTGAAAAACGTTAACGCTCGTATTCCTTTGGATGGCAAGTCCGCCAAACTGATTCCAACTTTGCACGAACGCCCCTAAGATGACCAAGTGAAGGAATTGCTTGAAATTCGCGGGCTGACAGTTGAGTTGCCGACCGCACAGGGATGGGTGCGGCCGGTGAATGACGTTTCGCTGCGGATAGGTGACGGGGAATGCGTTGGACTGGTTGGCGAATCGGGAAGCGGGAAGACAATGCTGTCACTGGCGTTCATGGGATTGTTGCCGGTTGGTGCGCGAGTGAAGGGGCACGCTCGATTGGAGAGCCCTCGTGCGCGCCGAGAGTTAACGCAATTGACTGAACGAGAATGGCGCGAGGTGCGCGGGCAAGAGATCGCCATGATTTTTCAGGAGCCGATGACCTCGCTCAATCCGGTGATGCGTGCAGGCGCGCAAATTGAGGAAGCGATTCTGGCGCACGAACCGAAACTGAAAGCTGATCAAGTACGCAACCGAATGCTAACGGCGTTGCGGCAATCGGCGATGAGCGAACCGGAACGACGCGCGCAACAATATCCGCATCAGCTTTCGGGCGGATTGCGCCAGCGCGCCATGATTGCCATGGCGCTCGCTGCCGGGCCACGACTGCTGATTGCGGACGAGCCGACGACCGCACTCGACGTAACAGTACAAAAGGAGATTCTTGAGCTTCTGCAAAAATTGCGGCGCGAACTGGGTCTTGGACTTTTGTTCATCACGCACGATCTTGGAGTCGTGGCGCAGGTCGCGGATCGCGTTGCCGTGATGTACGCCGGTCGAATCGTGGAGGAAGGGCCCGCGAAGGAAGTGCTTGGCTCCCCGAGACATCCGTACACCCAAGGCCTGCTGGCGGCATCGCCTCGGCTCGAGCGTGGGAAGCTGACCCCGATCCCGGGAAGCGTGCCGCAACTGGTGGCGCTGCCGCCCGGCTGCGCGTTCGAGCCGAGATGCGAATTTCGGCGGAGCGAATGCAGCGTGGCGGTGCCAGAGTTGCGGGCGGCTTCAGCCGAGCACGCGGCGCGTTGTGTGCTTGTCTAAAAGAAACAGAAAGCAAAACAAAAGGCCGAGACGTGAGAGAGCGCTGACGAATCGCGGAAAGAGCACCACATAAGTTCGAAAAAAGAAGGAATAGACGATTGTTGAATATTGATACCAACAAATTGCTGACGGCGCGAGGGCTAACCAAGAATTACCCGCGTGGCGGAGGTCGAGAAGACGCCGCGGGCGTCGCACGGTTTGCTGCCGTAGACGGTGTGGACTTGGATGTTTGCAGGGGTGAGACGCTGGCGATTGTCGGCGAAAGTGGGTGTGGCAAGACGACGTTGGCTCGTATGCTGCTGCGGTTGATCGAGCCGGATGCCGGAGAAATACAATTCGGCGGACGGGACCTGCTGCGGTTGAGCGCGGGCGACTTGCGGACGGCCCGACGCGAGATGCAGATGATTTTTCAGGACCCGTTCGCGTCGCTGAATCCGAGGATGCGCGTGGGAGAGATCGTCGCGGAGCCTCTGGCGATTCACCAGCCAAAGTTAACCAAGGCGGAACGAACCGAGCACGCGAGCGCGATGTTGCGTCGCGTTGGTTTGGAATCCAATGCGCGGGCGCGGTACCCGCACGAATTTTCCGGCGGCCAGCGCCAACGTATCGGGATTGCGCGTGCGTTGATTTTGCGGCCAAAGCTGGTGGTGGCCGACGAACCTGTTTCCGCGCTCGATGTTTCCGTCGGCGCGCAAGTGCTCCTGCTGTTGCAGGATCTCCAGCGTGAACTCGGCCTGACTTACGTTTTTATTTCGCACAGTCTGCCGGTGGTGGCGCAAATCGCAACGCGGATCGCCGTGATGCGCGCTGGCAAACTGGTGGAAGTCGGAGACGCGGAGCTGCTGCTTCACCAGCCAACTCAGCAATATACAAAGGACCTGCTCGCCGCGGTTCCAGAGATTGCCCTCTCCTGACCGGTTTCTCGCCGAGAACTGCAATTCACTTCCCGTCAGTTCAATGATATTTTGCTTCGGGCGAGCGCGTATACCCGGACAACGGCGTGTGTTGCAAAATTTTGAGTGGAGGACTGGCTGATGTCGACGACACCTGTGATAGCACCGGAAGCGCCTCAAGCGCCCCGCCCAATCAATCATTTTGGCAGGATTATTGGCGCATTTTTTTCGCCGAAAGCTACCTTTGAAGACATTGTTCGCCGTCCGAGCTGGATCATTCCGGTGGTCCTGATGACTGTTTTGGGTATCGTGGTTGCGTTTGTGATGAACCAGAAAGTGGATTGGCGAGATGTCGCCAGCAAGCGCATCGAAGAGAGCCCTCGAGCGGCAAACCTGAGCGCGGAACAGAAGGAGCAGCAAATCGCAATGAGCGCTAAATTCTCACCTGGGGCGGCTTACGCATTTGGCGCGCTCGGGCCCATTCTCGCTGTAGTCGTCGTCGCGGCGGTAATGCTGCTCGCCTACAACGTGGTCGGCGGGGCTAATGCAAAGTTCAGCGTAGCCATGGGAATTGTTTCGCACGCATTCGTCGTCACGATGCTCAGTACGCTTTTCTTCATCTTGATTCTTTATCTGAAACCACCAGGCACCATCGACCTTGAAAATCCCGTTGCCACAAATCTTGGCGCATTTCTGCCGGACAACACTCCAAAGGTATTGATGGCGTTGGCAAAATCGATCGACATTTTCAGCGTCTGGGTGCTCCTGCTGATTTCCATTGGCTTCCTAGCCGTCAATCCCAAAAAACTGAAAGGGAAGTCGTTGAGCATTGCAATTTCGGTTTGGGCAATCTACGTTGCGTGCAAGATGGGCATTGCCTGGATTTTCTCCTGATACACTGAATGAGTGGATTTCTCGTTCGAAATTTCTAAAACCGATCCGACTGGAGCGCGGCGCGGCCGCCTGCACACTCCGCACGGTGCAGTCGACACGCCCTTCTTCATGCCGGTGGGTACGCAAGGGGCAGTGAAGGGTCTGCGTAACGAAGCGCTCGAAGAACTCGGCGCGCAAATCATTCTCGGGAATACGTATCATCTTTATCTTCGGCCCGGCCATGAATTGATTTGCAATCTCGGCGGGCTGCACAAATTCATATCCTGGGACAGAGCGATCCTTACCGATTCTGGCGGCTACCAGGTCTTTAGTCTTTCCGAACTGCGCAAAATCACCGATGACGGCGTGCGCTTCCGTTCACACCTCGATGGCTCCGAGCATTTGCTCACTCCGGAAAAAGCAGCGGAGATTCAACTGGCGCTCGGTTCAGACATCGCCATGGTGCTCGACGAGTGCATCGAGACACCCGCGCCGCGCGACAAAGCCGAGGCTGCGTTAAAGAGAACGACCGCATGGGCAAAACGCGCACGAGACTATTTTTGCGAGCGCGCCAAGCAAAACGGCCAGCTTGCCCAGTGGCAGTTCGGGATTGTACAAGGCGCGACGTTTGCGGATTTGCGCCGCGAGAGTGCGCGGCAAGTGCTCGAGATTGATTTTCCGGGATATGCCCTCGGCGGACTCGCCGTGGGTGAGCCGCACGACATGACGTGCGAAATGGCGTCAGAGGTGACAGCGGTTCTTCCTAAAGACAAGCCGCGCTACCTGATGGGGGTTGGCCGGCCGGAACAGATCGCCGATTACGTTGCGCTGGGCATCGACATGATGGATTGCGTGCTGCCCACTCGCGCGGCGCGCCATGCATGCATCTACACAAGCGAAGGCCGAGTGCTCATCAAGAATGCCCGTTACGCGCAAGACCAGAACCCGCTTGATCCAAATTGCTTGTGCAGCGTCTGCAAGCGCTACACGCGCGCGTATCTTCGGCATCTTTTCGCCGCGGGAGAGCTCACTGCAGCGATCCTCGCCACCCACCACAATGTCCACTTTTACCTTGACTTAATGAGGCAAATCCGCGAGGCTATCGAGTTTGGGAATCTAGTGAAATTCTCGTCCGAGGTACGGGCGCGCTATGCCGCAGGTCCGGCGTAAATTCGAAACCGGCGAGCGCGCTGGTCGTTGTCGGAGAATCGCACAGAGAATCCATGTAGCAGTGGTCGCGAGGGTGCAAGACTCCTCCTTCGCGAATGGCGAGTGTTCTTAGCAGGCGGTTTGGTCCGCATTCATCCGTTTTCTTGACCGGGGCCGCCTGATCTTAACGGGAAGAGTTCAGACAATCCGATGATCGCAGCACTTTTATTGCAGTCGGGCGGAGCGCCCGGAATTCTTGGCAGTCCGCTGGTCATGATGGTCATCGTGATGGGTATTTTTTACGTGATGCTCATCCTGCCACAGCAGCGCCAACGGAAAAAGACCCAGGCCATGCTGGCGGCGCTGAAAAACGGCGACAAGGTTGTGACCAGTAGCGGTATTTACGGCACGGTGAACGGCATTGACGGCGATACAGTGATCCTGAAAATCGCCGATCAGGTAAAGATTCGCATCCTGCGATCGGCAATTGCACAGGTAGAGGCAGAAGAAAATGCCAGCTAACGCCGCCGTGCCCGAGCTGACGCAAGTTTGTCATCAGCAGCTGTGCGCCAGGCAATTTTGTTTGCGGCCGCAAGGTGGCCGGTTGTTTCTGCGACTGCCAAGCGGTCGATTTGAATTGCGACCGCTGAGCGGTCGACTCCATTTGCGGCGGAATTCCAGCCGTCTATCTCAATCATGAATCCTAATTTGAAGTGGAAAGCGCTGTTTATTCTTGCGGTGATCCTTCTCTGCATCTATGGATTGATCGGACTTCCAACCTTCCCCACTTCGGTCGCGCAGGTCAAAGACAATTTCAGCAAGCAGATCAAACTCGGCCTGGACTTGCAGGGCGGCACGCACCTCGTGCTGCAGGTGCAGGTGCAGGAAGCGATCGCGCAAGAAACCGACCAGATGGTGGACCGTCTGACGAAGCAGTTGCGCGACAAGAATATTCGCTACGATGAAATCCGCCGTGTGGACGATACCCACATTCTGGTGCGTAACGTGGACTCGGCACAGGCGTCTGTGTTCCGCGATTTTGTGCAACAGCAATACGGCAGCTTGTGGGAATCGGCTCCCGCAGCGGGAGAAACGTCGGGTTATCTGCTGACACTGCGTCCGAGCGCCGTCGCGCAGATACAAGAAAGCACGATGTCGCAGTCACTTGAGACGATTGATCGGCGCATCAATGCTCTCGGCCTGACCGAGCCAACGATTCAGCGCCGGGGCCGCAATGACAATGAAATTCTTGTGCAACTGCCGGGTGAAGGCGACCCGTCGCGTGCAAGAGCTGTCATTCAGGCTGGCGGCCAGCTGGAACTGAGGCTTGTCGAAGATCCGCGTTCCTACAGTTCGCAATCTGAAGCGCTGAGCGCTCACGGCGGGATTTTGCCTCCGGGGACAGAATTGATGCCAGGGCGCAGCGAGACGCGAAGCGCTAGCGGAGCTCCCGAACAGGGCGAAGTCTGGTACGTCGCGAGCCGCGCACCAATCGTCACGGGCCGCGACCTGCGAAATGCCACTGAGTCCCGAAACACGAACAATCCGGGACAGTGGCAGGTCAACTTTGTGCTTTCTTCTGAAGCAGCCCGCCGGTTTGGTCCTTTTACCGAGACGAACAAAGGCAAGCAGTTGGCGATTGTGCTGGAGCACCGCGTGTACTCCGCTCCGGTGATCAACGGAAGAATCGA
>Ga0207646_10003760_pt1 | contig 16920 bp, 21 predicted proteins | sample KBSK5502metaG_FD_184343 | JGI IMG/M metagenome (GOLD analysis project Ga0207646, IMG submission 184343) | Corn, switchgrass and miscanthus rhizosphere microbial communities from Kellogg Biological Station, Michigan, USA - KBS K5-50-2 metaG... | ecosystem: Host-associated > Plants > Roots >... | reverse complement strand
CGAGGTGGGCGTGCCGGTCGCGGCCGCCGTGGCTGGTGAAGGCGACGTGCTGTCGGGCGTGCTCCCGGCCGGGCGATACGCGACAGTGCTTCACGTGGGTCACCCCGACGAGCTCATGGAGGCCACTAGAGCGCTGCTGGATTGGGCGGCCGGGCAGGGCCTGAAATGGGCCATGTCGCCCGGCGACAAACGGCGAGGACCGGTGGTTAGCCGGCTGGAGTTTTACCTGACTGATCCCAGCCAGGAACCCGACATGAACAAGTGGGAGACCCAGCTCGCGTTCCGACTGGCCGACTAGTCCGTGGCCTTGGTCCTGGTCAGGTGCCGTGGATCGCGAACGTGCCCCGTGGTGGCAGAACGAGATCGGCGCCGATCATGCCCGGCGAGATCCAGGCCAACGGTCTCCGCGGGGTGCACCGGGTTGCCCGTCGCGAACAGACTGCCGTCGACCTCCGGACCGGCGTGGGCCAGCGCACTACTAATCTGCCCGCCCGCGTCAAGACGGCGACGTATCACCGTCACCATTACCAAGCTCCTGTAACGGGCACCGGGCCTGGACGGCGAGGAGGAGAAGGTACCCATGGCAGCCACGCTCGCTGAGATTCTGCTCGCGCCGGACACCCGACCGCAGGTGCTCGCCGACTGCTACACGCTGGTTGAGCAGGAGGTCGCCGGCATGTCGGGGATCTCAGGCACCGCGGTCAAGCTCGCCTACAAAACGGTGATCACGTTCGCCCCTGGCCATGTCCGGTTCATGGTGGAGTCTTTGCTGCCGCAGATGGTGGACAAGCTCCAGCCGTTCTGGGCGGACTTCAACAACTCGGGCGGCTCGGAGTTCGGCGACTACCTGGCCAAGCGCGGGGATGAGGTGTCAGAGGCACTGCTCTCTGTCACCGACGCCCGCGCGGCGGCTTCGGACCGGCCGACGATCATCAAGGCCTACAGTTCGGTGCGCGGCAGCGCGGTCAGGCACGTCGAAGCCGCGCTCCCCCAGGTGGGCAACCTGGTGCTGAAGTATGCCGCCTAGCCGTCGGCCGGTTCCGCGCGGCCCGTCACGCCGTGAAGTCGCTGAGCACTTCCGCGACGGTGCGGACGGCGAGAGCGGCGAACTCGGGATTGGTCTGGCGGTAGTACGGGATAATCAGGGCGGCCTGGTGCAGCGCGTAGCCGCGGGCGCGATCCCAGGCCGCAGTGGCCGCGTCGCTGTCCACGAGGTCCGTCGCCGCGGCGATCGCTGTACGGGTTGCGGCGTCCAGTTCGCGGAGCAGTTGGCGCCCGCCCCGCGGTGCTCCGGCGACCGGGGCGATCCGGCGTAGCTCGGCCACGAACTGCGCGAGATCCGGCCGCGCGGTCTTCGCCGTCGACGAACTCGTGCGCATACGGACGACCCTTGATCCACCGGTAGATCGCCCAGCTGAACGGGTATCCGGTCCCAGGCAGGCCTGTTCCCACGGGCTCAGGGATCGGCAGCGACAGCTTTGGCGCGAGCGCAGGAAGCCAACGCGACTCTTTGTCGAGGTCCTTCACCCAGCTGCGCACGCGCGGCAGTCGCGCGTACAGGTCGTCGCCAAGCCGGTAGATGGCGTTCGGCGTCCCGGTGGGCTCTACCACCCGGACGGGCAGCTCGGCCAGCCGAGCGAACTGGTCAGCCAGCAACTGCCGGGAGGCCGGCATCGATATCGACCTCGCCGTCGTGCATCTTCGCCAGGATCCTGTCCGCGTCGCACTGCAGCGCCGCGAGCCGGCCACGCTCGTCGACTGGCACCTAACTGATGCGATAAGGGGGCCAATGACCAGGGCGAATCATTCCACAGTTCAATCAGCACGCTTGGGCTCCTCGGATTTGCCGAGGTTACATGAAACTGGGCCGCGCCAAAGGGTCACCGCCGATCTGGACATGGCGATGACGACGGGCTACCCAAGACGCTGGCGGGATCTGCGCGATCCGCTGCCGTGACCGACGAGTCCGGCGGAAAGCGCGCTTACCACAGAACGGGATAGCGCGATATCGTGATATCACTATGTCTACGAAGCCAGGAAACACCAAGAACCTGCTGCTGCGCCTCGAGCCGGGCCTCGCCGAGCGCCTGCAGATCGTGGCGGACGTCGAGGGCCGCTCGGTCTCTGACGTGGTGCGCGAGGCCATTACCAGGCTCGTGGAGCAGCGCCGCAGTGACAAACACTTCCTGCAGCTCCTTGACGACACTCTCGCGCGCCACGAGCAGGCGCTGAGGCTGCTGAGGGATGACGAGCGGTGATCGCTCTGGAATTCGCGGACCTGATCGTGATCGCCAGCCACACGCTCGCACTCGACACCGGGCAGGTGCTTGATCTGCTCGACCCCGCGGCCGCCGAGCTCGCACTCGACCAGGCGCGGCCCGGCAGCGAAAGCGAACCGGCCGTCCGGGCCGCGATCCTGCTGCACGCGCTCGTGCGCCAGCGACCGCTCAGGCGCGGCAACTGCCCGATCGCGCTGGCCGCCATGCTGCAGTTCCTGGCACTCAACGGCTGGCACGTGGACCCGGATCCGCCAGGGCAGGTCGCGTCCATGGTCACCGATCTCGCGGACGGCACTCGCGACACCCGCAGTGTCGCTGACTGGCTGGCGCCACGGCTGAGGCCCGATGGCAAGGGGGCGACGGTTATGAAGGAGACGTCAATGCGACGAAGAAACACTCTGGCCGAGAGGCTCAAGATGGCAACGATGCGGACGCAGCCCAAAGGTCTCTTCGGCCGGTTCACGGGCGAGGCCAGGCGTGCTGTCCAGCTCGCTGAGGAGGAAGCGAGGTTGCTGGGCCACAGTTACGTTGGTACTGAGCATCTCTTGCTTGGGCTGCTTTACCAGGGCGAGGGCATAGGGCCACAGGCGCTGGCGTCGATGAACATATCGCTGCAGGACGCGCGAGCCCAGGTCGAAGAGCTCACCATGCGTGGCCAGAACTCCCGGGCGGGCCACCTCCCGTTCACAATGCGAGCCAAGAAGGTGCTCGAGCTCGCATTGCGGGAGGCCCTGCGGCTCGGGCACCACTACATCGGCACCGAGCATGTCGTGCTGGGCATGCTGCGCGAGGGCGACGGCATCGCTGCCCAGGTGCTGATCAGGCTTGGCGCTAACTATGCGCGGGTCAGCGAGCACGTAGTGGACCTGCTGGCTGAACGTGAGCAGGCAGGCCGACCGACGCCGCTGGTCAGCCAGGCGATCGCGGAAGAGCTTGCGGACACGGCGGAGCTACTCACCCAGGTGCGGCGCGAAAAGGAGGCCGCCTTCGACGCCGGCGACCTCAAGAGCGCCGCAGCGCTGCGCGACCGCGAAAAGCAGCTGCTTGCCGACAAGGTACGGCTGGAATACCAGCTGACGGGCGATGGCGACATTCAGGCTGTTATCGCTGAGAACCTGCGGTTGCACCGCGAGGTCGATCGCCTGCGTGAGCTGCTCCGCCAGCACCGCATCGAGCCGGACGACGGAACCGCCCGGACTGCCTGAATGCCAATCCGGCGAGGCCACCGACGCCGGTGCGCCCAACTGCGGCGGGCGGCAGAATCCAACTCGCGCCAGGTGGCCGCTCAGCCCCTCGCCGTCGTTCCCCGCGCAGGATGGGCGACGTGGCCGATCGGGCTGCAGCCCTTCTTGGACAACGTTCTCAGGGCCGGTTCGACGGGCAAATTGCGGCGTATCGTCCGCAGGTGACGTTCCCACCCGGCCCGGTCCGTGATCCACGCCTGCAGATACCGCTCGCAGAAGCCAGGATCGATATGAGCGAGCCGTCCGAGCGACGCGCGCAGCGCTGCTGCCACCCGCTCGCGCTCGGCTCCTGTGACGGGCGCCTTGTCGAGGTGGCCGAGGATGTACTCAATGAATCCCCTGCGCCGTGTCAGGAACTCACGCCAGTGCCGGGCGTCGGCCGCATCGAGCGGATGGCCTTGATCCAATACCCAGAAGATGCCTTCCGCCATCACATCGCCAAATTCCTCCATTCGTGCCCGGTGCGCATTACGGAATGGGTCATACGGGCTCTGCTGGACCGCACCAGCCATAGCAAGCGACTGTATGCCTTTCCCGGGGTCAAGCATGTAGAACCAGTCTTCGTTATATATTTCCGGGAAAAAGGACCGGTTGCGGCTGGTGTGCACGGCCAGCGCTCCGCCGCCTATGAACGACTTCTGGCTTCCGCCCACCATGCGGAATGCATGACAGACAACTGAGTTGTCGGGAAACCCGCGGTTCTCCAGGCCGACGGCGTTGTACGTGTCAAGCAGGCCAGCCGCCCGCTGCAGGTCCCCCGGATCGGGCACCTGGATGTCATCGTCGAGAAATATGATGCGCTGCCATCCCAGTGCGTGCGCCAGCAGCAGGCCAAGGTTGCGTTTGGCGCTTGTGTCCGTCTTCCGCGCGAACCTTGTGCCAGCCAGGAGCCGCGAGGTCTCGAAGTTCATCAACCGGAGAGTGGACGGGTCAGGCACATCGATGGCAATGAGGTCGACGCCTGAGCCGATCCGTTCCGCGGCTGCCCCAGCACTGGTCCATCGGCCGCTATGCAGCGTCACCAGCGTGCAGCCCAGATGCGAGGCAAGCTTGGCCGCCATCCCCAGATAGACGGGCGGCCGCACGGTCGGCACCATAATCGCGTCGATCTTGGCCGGCCGCGAACCGTCGGGTGTCCACAGCAAGTCGCGATGCGAGCCGTGGTGATACGGCGTCTCGAGAACGGTCATCAAGACTCACTCTCCCACTCGAACAAGCGAGTCTCGGAAAGCGTCCAGTCCGGCGTCAACGGCGTCCCGTTCTCCACCTTGACCTTCGTGATAATGCAGAAGTTCTCGCTGCGGCCGAACCTGGCCCGCGCATACTCGGCATTTCGATCCCGGAAACGCGCGTCGGTCAGCGCCCGCACCGCACCGTACGTTCCGCTCGCGTACATTCCGTTGCAGATGCTCGCCGTGCGCTTGCGGTTGAACGGGTTGACTGCACGAGCGAACAGCGCCACGTCTTCCTGCAGAACCTTCGTGCCGTCTGCGGTCGCCAGCCGCGGGCGGAACTGCCGCGTCTGAACCGCGTCGGAGACCTCGAAGTACGGGCCATCTGGCGACCGCCAGTCGGCCACCTGCCGCACGGGCAGCGCAAGCTGACCGAACAAGGAACGGGTGGCGAGGTTCCAGTCAACGCCGCCGAGCGAGATCAAATGCGTGGTGTAGTCGTCGGGCGCGAGCTGGGAAGCTATCCGGAAGTTAACCTGGCTGCCTGGATTGGCGGCCCTGATGTGGCCATGCAGCTCAATGAGGGAGTCGAGGTCGGCATAGCCATAGAGGGCAACATAGTCCGGGTCAGAAGGTTTCGAATAGGGGATCTTCTCGCGCATGGCATCGGGCAGCTGAGCGCAGACGATCGTGATGGGCCTGCCGTCCGGGAAGTGCCAGTAGCCAATGTCCAGGGAGTGAATAACGTCGTCGACGGCCATCGTCTCAGGCACGCGAAGAGCCTGGCCGCGCAGCCGCAGCAACTCCTTGATCAGCTCTTCCCGCTCCGTGGCCTCAGCCCGGGTCAGCTCCCCGGCATCGAGCATCCGCGGTGCCTGGCCGGTCATCGAGCGGATCGTCGCGAAGAAGGTCGCGTACGCCTCGAGCCTCGGGATGGGCGGGATCTTCGGGTTGGTCAAGGACTCCCAGGAAGAGATAAGTGGAACGCTCACTGGGCGAACCGCGCTGAGCGCGGTCGCGAGGTGCGACTGCGTGACCTTGATTTCCGGCCAGCGATCCTCTCGCAGCGCACGCAATCTTCGCGCCAGCAGCTGGCGCGGGTCGCTACCAGGGTCCATTCGGGACTCACTTCATATGAACTTCAGTGATCTGGCTGAATGATTCGGAATTTGAACGGCATCCGTAGAAGCCCCTGCTAGATGCGCTAAGCCGACCGACCGAAACAAGATCCGCTGGCCTAGGGCTGCCCACTTGGCAAGGGACGTCTTACCACGTCAAAGCATTTGGTCTAACACTTCAAAGGGTAAAGTAAAGCTATGCATGTATCTACGAGCCACACAAGCAAGGCTCGTAGATTAACTGAACTTAAGCTGAAGTAGGTGAGCTTAATGCTCAGAGTCTAGCATCGCTGTCATCAGCCCGGCCGAAGTTCGCACTGCGAACTATGACGGGCGCCCCCGCGGCAACGGGAGCGCCCGGATGGAATCGCCCCAGCCCTAGACAACCGGGAGAAGTTCCATGTCTACGATAGCTTCTCTGCCAGCGATCGCAATGCCACAGGCGTGCGTAGCAGGTGCGTTCGTCTATGGCCGGGCGGCGGCTGCGAGCGTCCCGGTGCACATCGCGGCCGGACCGGTCGCCCTGCTCCTCCTCGCGGCCTGCTTCGTGCTGGTCGGCCGCGTGCACACCGAGCTGGTCAGCCTCGTGTCGCACCTGATCCGGACGGCCGCGGCCGTCGGCAGCATGCTTCTCCTCGTCGTCGTGGTAGCAGTGCTCGTGGTGATCGTCGTGCTGCACGCCTGAGGGTCATCCGATCAGAGATAGGCGCCGCCGCCCTCACCCTGCTTGGCCACCCATTCAACAGCCAGCACGGTATCCGGGTCGAATACGACCCATCCGTCATCGCGCGATATCTCCACTAGCCCATCAGAACGCACATTCACGCCCAGCAGCGGATGCTTGTCGTCATTGACCGCCCACCTCGAGCTCAGCCCCTGCATCACGAGCCTGACCTGCCCGGTCTTGCCGATCAGCGGCTCCAGCAGATTAATGACCACCATGGCGTCCACAGCGCCACCCTACTGCCGGGGCGGGCCCTGCTCAGCCGGCCGGCTGAGCAGCAGCGCGCCGGGCCAGCTCGGCGACCAGGTCCGCTGTCCTCGCGGGCTGGTCCAGCATCACCCAGGTGCGACTGCCGGCGATCACCTCCACGCGTGCGTCGGGCAGAATGGCGGCCAGCCGGCGGGCGTGCTCCGCGGGAAAGAACTTATCGTCGGCGGCCCAGGCCAGCAGCGCGGGCTTGGTGAAGGTGGCCAGCTCAACAGCGATCTTGTTCATGAACTCGTCGTCACCAAGCGCCGCCGTCAGCCGGCGAAGGTCGTGCCGCACGCCCTTGTCTGCGAAGTACGCGCCGACCCACTCGTCGATCAACTCATGCGGCAGGTCTGCGTGGGTCAACCAGCCATACGCGGTAGGCAGGGACCGCGGCGGCCTGGACTTGAGCATCGCCAGCAACGGGGTGAGCGTCCCCGCGCGCGCCGCGGCGATCAGCGGGCGGAACGGCCTGGGCGGGAAATTGTCGAACGCATCGCCGGCGGTGAGCACGAGCCCGCCCAGCCGCTCGGCGTGCCGGGCCGCGACCACCTGTGCGATGGCAGTGCCGCTGTCGTTGCCAACTAGGGTGACATCGTGGAGGTCCAGGACATCCAGGAAATCGGCCACTAGGCGGCCCAGCCCAGACGCGGTCAGGTCGGCGTCGGGCCGTAGCGGGGCAGGGTGCGCGCCGAGTGGCAATTCTGGGACCAGACAGCGGAACTCGTCATCCAGCCGACGCACGACGGGATCCCACAGGCCCGCGCCCATGAAGTAGCCGTGCAAGAAAACGACCGGCGCGCCAGCGCCAGATTCGCGGTAGTGCAGGGTGCCGTGGGACAGTTCGGCGCGTGGCATGGCTCCTCCAGGTGCCGGGCGAGTAAAATACAAGCAGTCTGTACGTAATTTACATACAGGCAGTACGTATTGCAAGGGGTTGCGACAGGCATGGCCAGGAGCAAGCACGACCTCCGCTCTGAGGCGACCCGCCAGGCTTTGGTGCGGGCGGCGCGAAGGTTGTTCGGCGCGCGCGGCTACGCCGCCGTGGGCACTGAAGAGATCGTCAAGGCGGCCGGGGTTACCCGCGGCGCTCTGTACCACCAGTTCCGTGACAAGGCCGGCCTGTTCGCCGCCGTGGCTGAGGAGGTCGAGGCCGAGATCGCCGCGCGGATCGCGGCGGGCGCCGCGGCCGAATCGACCGAGCCAACTGAGGTGCTGCGGGCCGGCGCACGGCTTTTCCTTGAGGCCTGCGCGGAGCCCGAGGTCGAGCGGATCATCCTGCTCGACGCCCCCGCGGTGCTCGGCTGGGAGGCATGGCGGGACTTGTACGCCCGGTACGGCTTGGGCCTGGTCCAGCTCGCGTTGCAGGCGGCGATGGACTCGGGCGCCATCGTCCAGCAGCCGGTCACCCCGCTCGCGCATGCTCTGATCGGCGCGCTTGACGAGTGCGCGCTCTACGTAGCAAGAGCCGAGGACCAGCCAACGGCCCGGCAGGAGTGCGCCGCGATCTTCGACCAGATCCTGCGCGGCTTCAGCCCCGGCAGCCAGCCGCTCGCTCCGTCGCAACCCTGAACCGACGCTGCGCGCCAGCGCTCCGGGCGTCGTGCCGCCCGGTACGGGCGATCTTCACCCCAAGGCGAACTCGGCCAGCACTGGGGCGAGTGCCTGCGGGCTGACGTTGTGCCCCTCGCCCGTCAGGGTACGGAGCGTGGCGCCCGGGATCGCCCGCTCCAGCGTCCTGGCCGTCTCGGCCATGAAAGGCGCGCCCTCTCCGCCGTGCATCACCAGGGTCGGAACCGCGATCCTGGACGCACGGCCGGCCGGAACCGACCTGTCCTTGCCCAGTAGCGCCGCATGATCGTAGGCGAGCGTGGGTGCCACGGCCTCGATGGCCGGCCAAAACGGTGCCCGACGCATGTTCTCGATCTCTTCTGCCGGCGTGCCGACGAAGGCCATGAACAGTGCGGCGGCATCCCCCGGCCGACCGCCCGCGAGCGCGGCCGCCATGTCCGTCAGGTACCTTTCCCATCTGTCACGGGCCGCTGCATCGTCGTCGTACGGCGCCTCGTACATCGCGAGCCTGCTGACCTGAACGCTGCCCAGCGCGAGGGCCGCCTCGAGTGCCAGGCAGGCGCCGGACGAATGGCCATACAGGGCGGCCGAGCCGCCCGCTTCGCCGATCAGAGCGCCGATGTCCTCGATCTCGCGCTCGACCGCGTATGGGGCGGTGTCACCGCTGTCCCCCCGGCCGCGCCGGTCATAGATGTAGACCGTGAGCCGTGGCGAGAGCATCTCGACGAGCTGCGACTTGGACTCTGACCGGCGAGTCGTGAGGGCGCCGTCGACGATGATGAGAGCCGGCCCGTCCCCCTGCTGTTCAAAAGCGATAGGAGATCCGTCGTCCGATGCGACTACTAACATGGTCAGTGCCTCCTTCCGCCGATGGCCTCATGCCAGGATCGTCTCGAGTAGGCGACACCGCAAGCGACAGGCAGGGATTAGCAGCCAATACCGGAACGGAATGCCGCCTTGCGACCATCGCGCGCTGATGCCGGACCGACCCAGTGCACGGAGCCGACCGGCACCACCACCGCGTTGTGGCCTGCGAACGTCTCGACGTTGCGGCGGATCAGCGGCAGCGTCTGCCGCTGATAGCCGGCATTGACAAGCATCTGGCCACGGCAGGTCTGGTCAGGGCGGAACTCGACCTGGTTCCCGAGCCGCTGGAGCACGGCAACTGCCGCCCTTCCAACCTGCGGGAGCAACGTGTCGGCCAGCCACCTAACACGATCGGCACCCGGCACCCCGGGCGGTTGGGCGTCACTTGCTGGGATGCGGGCAAGCGACCTTCGGGTTGGCGCCGAGATAGTTCAGGGGTCCGGCCAGGACGGTGACGATGATCGTTCCTGTGCGGGCGCAACCAGGTTCCGAGTTGTAGTAGTGGCGCTGAGCACCGGCGATCGCGCCGATGATCAGCCAGATCACCAGCACGACTCCGAGGATCCGCATAGCAGCCTCCGATCATTCCAAGCGGTCGCGGTGGGCACCTGCCTGCGGCGAGTCTGGCAGGCGCGCCAGGCGCTCGCCGCGAACAACACGCAACTACCTCAGGTTCCCCTACATAAACTCCGATACCACGTGGTGAGCGGGCATATACCCACACGAGAGCCACAACCGGCACCATGTTTGAGCGCAGCAGCCTGGGCAGTGTGCGAGCATCCGCAGAACAGCAGAAAGCAGCTCACATGGCAGTCGTATTCGCGGTCTTCCTGATCGCGGTGGTCGTGGCCTTCGCCCACCCGGAGGGACGGGCGCGCCGCATCAAGCAGCTCCGAGCCGTCGCCATCGTCGCGGTCGGCATCGGCAAGGCCGTTCTTGCCGCTGGCACGGAGTTCTTCGAGCTCGCCGCCGCGCGCCTGGCCCAGGAGCACCGCACTCATGCCGGCCTCGACCAGATTCTCGCCGCCGCCGGCCGCAAGCGCGTTGACCCCGCCGAACGCAACGCCGACCTCTGAGCCGCCCTCCCCTAGCGCTGTTGGCGTGCCGTGTTGATTGCCGATGTTTGAAACCCACGGGGCGGGCACAAATGGATCGTGCACCATAACTGGTTCGCCGGAGGTGACAGGCCATGACTCGAGCAGCGACAAGCAAGGGGCCGAGTCTGTTCAATGAGCTGCCCAGCTGCGAGATGGAGCAGCGCGACGACGCTGAGCTGCTTGACCTGATCCATTCCCTGCCACGCGAGGACCCGATCAGGGAAACGGCCTGCGAGGTTCTCGTCAATAGGTACCGTCCGCTGGTGCGGTCGTGTGTCCGCCGGTTCCAGAACAGCCCAGAACCGTACGAGGATCTCCTGCAGGTCGGGTACGTGGGCCTCATTAAAGCGATCAACAACTATGACCCCGCTGCCGGCACCGGCCTGGCGGGCTACGCCCTGCCGTGCGTGAGCGGCGAGATCAAGCGCTACTTCCGTGACAAGCGCTGGCAGGTACATGTCAAGCGCTCCTTGCAGGAACTGCGCATCGTTGCCCGCAACGCGACCTGCGAGCTCACCCAGACGCTCGGTCACGCGCCGTCCGACGCTGAGATCGCAGACCGGCTGAACATCACTGAGGACGAACTCCGCGAGGTCAAGCGCGCCGAGATGGCATTCCAGTCCTCCTCGCTCGACGCGCCGCTCACCGATGCCGACGGCCGCGCAAGCCTGGCCGACCTGATAGGCACCGATGACCCGCAGCTTGAGCAGATTCTCGACATGGAGGCGGTGTGGAAGCACTGGAGCGGCCTGCCCGACCGTGAGCAGCAGCTACTGCTCCTGCGCTTCTACGGCAACATGACTCAGGCCGAGATCGGCAAGCAGCTGGGAATCTCGCAGATGCACGTCTCCCGGCTCCTGGCCGAGGCCCTCGAGTACCTGCGCGAGCGCTTGCTGGAGCCCGCCTAGCAACCCCGCGATCCGCGGGCGGCCATTCGCCGGTCTCAGCCGCATGTCGGCATGGACCCGCACACCGCACCCAAGCCCCGCCTAGCAAGTAAGGAACGAACCATGAAGTCAGCGACTGCACTGACGCTTGTGGCGATCGGCGCCGTCTTCGCCTTCGCTGTCACGGCCCATCCCTCCTTTGTGAACCTCCAGGTTCTCGGCTGGGTGCTCATGCTGACCGGAATCGTCGGCCTGATCATTCCGCGCCGCGGGAGAGGTTGGCTGCGCCGCAGCGTGCTCGTGAAGGGCTCGCCGGACGTCACCGAGGCCGACGATGCCGACTCGCACAAGCCGGTCACCCCATCGACCTCGGCCGAATCCGCGCCGACGGTCCCCGAGGGTCAGGTCGAGCGCGAATCGATCGTCGAGTACATCGAGAAGTAGCCGGGCGGGCGCCTCAGCGCGGCTGGCCCGGCACTTCAGCGCGGCTGGCCCGGCACTTCAGCGCGGCCGGCCCGGACCACGGGAATCCCGGACCTCGTCCCTGCCTTCAGCCTGGTCCGCGCCGGCTGCCCGGCCGCCCTACCACGCGCGAGGATCCGCCTGCGCTCGTCCTCGCTCGTGCCGCCCCAGACCCCGTGCACCTGATGCGTCGCAAGCGCGAATTCCAGGCATTCCGCCCGGACCGGGCAGCGGGTGCAGACCATCTTTGCCCGATTCAGCTGCTCGACCGACGGCCCTACCGACGACATCGGAAAGAAGAGCTCAGGATCGGCCGAGTTGCACGCGCCTCGCGAGCGCCAGTCTCCGTCTGCATGCCTCATGTGCGATCAGTCTCCCCGTCGCTTGTGAGCGGCCTCGCGCCATCGCCGCCGACATCACGGTCATGGCGAGCGTGACTTGCCCTCCAACGCCGCATTTACTCATGGCGTGATGGGCGGTCCGCTTATCCTGCTCGGGCGGAGCGCCGCTCACGTTGTGCCGGACGCTCCGGGCTGTCGCCGACCCGCAGCACCATCATGGTGATGTCGTCGATGAGATTCCCCGCAGTGAATTCCAGCAACCTCCGGCGCATGGCTGCCTTGAACTGATCGGGATGAACTCCGACCAGGCCGGCCAGCTCATCTGTCAGCCGGGCCTCGAAGTAGGTCTGGTCTTGTCCCCGCGCCTGAGTGAGGCCATCGGTGTACAGGAACAGCATGTCTGCTTTGCGCAACGTCAGCTCGTGCAGGCCTGGCTGGGCGTCGGGGAGCAGGCCGAGCGGCAGCCCGCCCCCGCCTGGCATCTGGACCCGCCCGTCCGCGCGGATGACGGCCGCGCTGGGATGACCCGCGCTGCCGAGCACAACTCGCAGGGCTCCATCGCGCCACTCCAGGTGCGCGATGCTCGCAGTCACGAATCCCCCGCTCAGTTCCCCGGCCAGCAGGATCTCGTTGGCGCCCGTCAGGACCGCGGCCGGGTCGGCGGTGCCGTGAGCGAGCACGCGGATCGCGTGCCTGGCGGCGGCGGTGACCGCCGCCGCTTCCTCGCCCTTGCCGCAGACATCGCCGACCGACAGGCCCCAGCCCACGGGCGTCCGGTAGGCGTCATAGAAGTCGGCGCCGATCTCGATGCCTTCTGTCGCGGCGACGTAGTCGGCCGCCAGTTCGACTCCGGCGATCTCAGGCAGCCGGCGCGGCAGCAGGCTGGCCTGCAGCGCGTCGGCAATCTCGCTTCGCCGGCGGAACATGTGGTCAACGCGGATCGCAAGGGCAAGCTGGTCACCGAGTTCCTCGACCAGGCCGAGATCAGCGATCTCGAAATGGCTATGCCCAGCCTGCCTGGCCAGCGTCAGGACGCCGTAGCGGCTCTCCCGGTCGGTGATGGGAACCGATAGCACGGAAGTCGAGCCGAGCAGCATCAGCAGCGGGATGTCCCCTGGTCCTGGCCCGAGGACTTCAGCATCGTCAGCATGAGCGATGAGCACTGCCTTTCCCGACTCGTGGACCATCTGCGGCAGCGAGCCTGGCATCGGGTTCATGGCCGCCGCGGAGTCGCTGATTCCGGCCAGCCCAGGACCCTCAGGTCCGATCACGAACTGCCGCCTCAGCTGTCCTCTGCGGTCGAGATCCACGATGACCCAGGCCGCAAGCTCCCCGGCGAGCAGCCGCGCAGAACGCTGCAGCGTCATCGACTCACTGAAGTTCTCGTTATCAAGCAGGAGCCGCGTCACGGCCGTCACCAGGTCCATCCGCTGCGTGATGGCCTCTACCGCGCCGTCGGAGCGATTGCCGCGGGCCTCGGCCGCCCCGTTGCCTGAGATGCTGGCGTCCGCGGGCCGCACGATCGTCGGATCATCGTCCTTGCTTCTGGTACCGGCGACATCTGCGACCGCCACGATCAGCCGATCCCGGTCACCGCTGACGCTCACCAGGCTGATTGTCAGTTCGGCAAGCGTGGCGCCCGTCGAGCTGAGCACGGCGCACCGGACCCGCCCGACCCGCCCGCTCCGCGCGGCAGCGTTGAGCTGTGTCTGCACAGCGGCGCGGCTCTGCAGGGCGACGAAGGTGGTAAACGATCTGCCCGTCGCGTAGCCGGGCTTGGACCCGAGCAGCTGGCCCGCGGCCTTATTGACCCGCTGGACCGTGCCATCGGCGGCAAGCAGGAACAACGGGACTGGCGCATCGGTGAAGGCGGCACGCAGTACGCGGCGCTCCATGCCTTCCGGATCGGCGGAACGCCCGCCCGTGGCCTGGCCATGGTTCGCCAACGGACCCGCTAGCAGGCCTATCGCACCCTCAAGCTCGGTAAAGGCCGCCTCGAGCAGTGCGTTGAGGTCGGCCGCAGGCAAGCCCGCTGCCTGCCGCAGCGCGGCATGGCGCTTTTCCAGCTCAGCGACCTGATAGGCGCCGTCATCAGGCTCTGGCACTACCGGCACTGCATGTCCCATCTCGTCGTTGTGCTCAAGTCCCACTAGATCAGTCACCCGTCGCGAGCGTCTAGGGTGCGTCGCGCAGATCTTGGCGATGCGGGCCGGGACGGCTCGCCGGACCGCCCAGACGCTCGATCGCGGCCGCGGTCAGGTCGGCGATGTGCGACAGCACGCTCAGTTCAAGGAACGTCACGTGCGGCTCAGAATTGCTGCGGACGATGGTGATCGCCCCGATCGCATTCTCGCCGTCCGTGATCGGGCTGACGGCGTACGAGCCCGCACGGAAGGCGTCGGCCACCCGCCGGCCGTCTTGCAGGACACCGAGCTCGGCCGGATCTGCCATGGACGCCTGCACGAGCGGCGTGCACCGCGCCATCGACGAGACGATCACCGGGCAGCCTTGCACGGAGAGCGCCGCCACGGCAGTGGCTAGCTCGGGCTCAAGTCGGCTGCCGGCCACAAATCTCGACGCCCGCCACCCTGGGGACACGTCCACGATGACCCAGTCGGCGAAGTGCCCGGTCAGCGCGTCGGCGGTTCCGGCCAGCAGGTCTTGTTCGGCGGTCGCGGCCACCGCCGCTTCTCCCGCCGCCGCCAGTGCATCAAGTGCCGTTGTCCATGCGCGAACCCGCTCCGTGGGCCATACGTCTGCTGGGAGGTTCATCGCCCTTCAGCCCTGGTCTGCGATTGTCTCCTCACCCGCGGACCTGCCGTCCGCGGGCACCGCAGGCAAGACTGGCTCGCTACCCCCGGAATCTCTGGCCAAACGAGTATCAGCCGACGTCGAGCTCGTGCGACTCGACGATCCGCCTGGCGACCTCGGTGACTTTGATCTGGCGGGTCTGGGAGATTTCCCGCATCCGCCGGAGCGCCTCGTCGGCGCTGCAGGACAGACCCACCATCAGGATTCCCTTGGCCTGATCAACTACCGCCCGAGAATCGGCTCCCTCGCTGAGCTGGCGCACAGTCCGCTGGGCTGCGTCGTATGTCGAGGTGTTCCTCATGACCGCGCTGCCGAAGGCGATCAGGAGCTCACCAACGGGCGCGCGGCTGGCGTCGAGCACCTTGGGACGGGTCGCGTACATCGTCATGGTCAGCGCCAGGCGCCCTGACACATGCACGAGGGTGAGCGACGACCGGACTCCCATGGAGAGCGCGCGGCTGGTGTATTCGGGCCACCGTTCTTCGCTCAGGGTGTCCGGACAGCTGATCTGCTTGCCCTCGGTTACGGCGTCAATGATCGGCCCCCGCCTCCGGGCCAGCTGAACCTCAGCCAGCTCCGACAGGTCGGGGTGACTGGCGGCGGTGAGGGTCGCCTCATCCTCGTGCCAGAGCACGGCCGTCGCCCCTGAGCACCCAGGGACGTGCCTTGCCGCCAGCTCGACCAGGCGGTGCATCGCCCGCGACTCCGAGGCACTCGCCAGGGACAGCAGATCGCCTGCTGCCTGAGCAAGCTCCGCGCTCAGGTCGCGTGACTCACCTTCGGACACCGCCACCTCGCCACTACCGATAACTGCCAGGATCGGCCGCCCGCCGTCCGTGGCCATGGCCGAGAAACACACTAGGCACCGCGCGGCAATCCGGCCAGTCCGCCGGTCAGCCGCTAGCTCCGAGAACAGAGCGATCGCCGCCGGAGCAGGCACTCGTCCCCCTTCGCGAGTAAGCTCCGGTCGATGGGCCGACCCCGCGGACCGCATGAGGGACTTGCCGAATGCTCCAGCTTGCCACAGAAGGCACCGCCACGGACGAGGTGGTGCCGGTACTGCTGATCGAGGATGACGAGGCCGACGCCCTCCTCGTGCGCGAGTACCTGGCCGACGCTGGACTTGGCGTGTCACTGTCGTGGCAGCAGACCCTGGCGGCAGCGACGCCCGAGCTCGCCGCCGGACCCGTCTGCGTGCTACTGGATCTGGGTTTGCCCGATTCAGAGGGTTTTGAGGGAATCCGGCATGTCCTGAGCCTGGCGCCGGACGCTGCGGTACTTGTGCTGACCGGCGCCAGCGACGAATCGCTGGGGATCGCCGCCGTGACGGCGGGGGCGCAGGACTACCTGATCAAGGGCCAGGTGGACGGGGCGACCCTGAGCCGCTGCATCAGGTACGCGATCGAGCGCAAGCGCGCGAACGAATCTGCCCGCAAGCTACGCGAGGCAGCGATCAGGCAAGCCGAGTACGCCAGGCTGGAGCGCGGCCTGCTCCCCGTCCCGATCCTGAACGACTCCAGCCTGTATCACTCCCTGCGTTACCGGCCGGGCCGGGACCAGGCGCTGCTGGGCGGCGACTTTTATGATCTCGTCGAGCTGAGTGACGGCACGCTGCATGCACTGATCGGAGATGTCTGCGGCCACGGGCCCGACGAAGCGGCACTCGGGGTATGCCTGCGGGTGGCTTGGCGAACGCTGGTGTTGTCCGGTCACGAGCCCAGTCATATTCTCAACTGCCTGCAGGAAGTCCTCATCCGCGAGCGGCACAGGCCAGAGGTTTTCGCCACGGTCGCCACAATGAGCATAGATATCGCCTCGGGCGAGGGCGTCATCCACATTGCCGGTCACCCGCCACCCATGCTGCTCGGGTCCCCGCCGACCACGCTGGGCGAGGGCCGTGGCGGCCCGCCGCTTGGCCTGTTCGACGAGGAATGGCCACATATCCCCGTGGCGCTTGGTTCGCAATGGTCATTGATGTTCTATACCGATGGCCTAATCGAGGGAAGGGGCGGCCCTGACCGCAGAGTGCTCGGGCCCGAGGGGCTGCTCAACCTGATCGCCGCCTCATCGCCCGGCCCCTCGGCACCTGGGTTCGAG
>Ga0207646_10003758_pt1 | contig 16922 bp, 21 predicted proteins | sample KBSK5502metaG_FD_184343 | JGI IMG/M metagenome (GOLD analysis project Ga0207646, IMG submission 184343) | Corn, switchgrass and miscanthus rhizosphere microbial communities from Kellogg Biological Station, Michigan, USA - KBS K5-50-2 metaG... | ecosystem: Host-associated > Plants > Roots >... | reverse complement strand
GTCATGGAGCGGGGGTCGACTCGGAAAAACGCGAGTCACCATCGAGTTCTCGGTGTTGGTTGCGGATCAACACGGTTCGCTCGTCCTTTCGCTGCACCCGCGGCACGGTTGCATGCCTGGTGCTCTGGCCCGGCGTACGTGCGGTGGTTCGGGTCGCTGTCATCGTGACCGAGGTCCCACTTCTGTCCGCGTGTGATGGGCTTGTCACATCGGTGACAGACCACCTTGCCTGTGGCTACCTGTGGCGTCCACGCCCTGCGTAGGGCTTGGTGCTTGCGTCCGTACCCACGCTGGTGCGTGGTGCCCTGCCGTGGCATTGCTTCACCATTCACTTAATGGTACGCGTACCATGTACGCCTATCCGTGATCATGCTGATTGCACAAGCCTGAGTGGCACCACGTTGTCCGTGACGTCCTCACCTAGAAGGTGACGCCGCTTGGCTTCCTCGCGCTGGTACGCGAAGTACGCCTGACACGCCGCACATGTTCCGGTCATGTGCAAGGCCGGAGGCTTGCTGTAGTCAGGACAAGGACCTGGTCTAGTAGTCGACCCCGTGTCAACGGAGGGTCGCCTAGCACTCGCTCCGAGGTCGCTCGTGCCAGCACTAGGGATCAGGCCCTGCCCCTCATTCTTCGGTGCCGGACCTGAATAGATACGCGCTTTTGGGCCGGCTTCCGCAGGTGGGACCTGCAATTCCTCCACTGGGATGCGCCAGGATTCTGGCTCATCTCCTGTACTAGGTGCGCCAGGATTCGAGATGACCGGTGCGCCAGGATTCTGGCTCACCATGTGAGTCTCGATGCGATCCCAGCGTTGCCCGTTGCCCTGTCGATGGATCGTGACCCATCCATACCGTTCGAGTTCCGCCAGCTGGTTGCCCACAGTGGAGCTACCACGGCCCAACTCGGCGGCTAGGGCCTTGCGGGTGGGCAGCAACTTGCCCCAGCGTGCCCGCCTGTACTCGTGGTGGTACAGGCGCGAGTAGAGCACTTTGGCGCCGTCTGAGACGCGCGAGTCCAGGACAAGGGCCTGCGGCATCTTGGCCCACTTCTCGCTCACGCTGCCTCCGCCTGCCGCTTACCCGCGCGTGCCGTGCGATGGCACTGCCACGAGATGAACCCGCGTGAGCGCGGGTAGTCGGCCCTGATCTCGTCGCCAGCCCTGAACGGGCGCCTACAGCGACTGCACCTGCCTGGCCAGCTGGCCTCGAACCAGCGCCCGAGTAGCTGAGTGCCACGCGTGGCCTTCTGGGGCTCTGGTTGCCTCTTGAACGCCTCAGGCGTGCGGCAGTGGCCGCACTCATCGGGGAACAGGTCTGAGCGCTCACAGCGCTCGACAGCCGTGGTCATGAGTCGTCCCGGATGGACAGCTCAGCTTCGAGCAGGGCAGTCAGCGCGATGACCTCACGGGCGAAGTCGCCCGCATCCATGTCCAGCATCTGCTCTGGCGTCATGTTCAGGGCTGGCGCGATGTCGCGGAGCTTGATCATGCGGCACCTGCCAGGTCCGTACCGATCGGACGGAACAGGCCACGAAGGCGGTCAATCTGCTCTGGCCGCAGTGGCGGGGCCGCATCAACGATCTTCCTGATGCTGTCCTCAATGGCCGCTACGGCGTGCTCACGCCTGGCCTCGATCAGCTCTGGGTCGTCCGGGGCACGGTGACGAGTGAGGATGTTGACCTTACTTGAGGCAAGCCTGCGTGGTGATGGCATGTGCAACTCGCTTTTCGATGTTCTGCGTTTCGTATCGTTGCCGTTTCCGCTGTCCCGGACCTTCCGGCCTGGGCTCTACTAACAATCTTAGAAAGGGTCAGACCCCCTACCAACGAGTTCGAAGGCAGAGGGTCTGTGGAGCGCCTACGAGGCGCTGACCTGCGAGTCTTCAGTTAAAATGTGACAGGGATCACTCAAGACCACTCAATCACGGTACGATCACGGGTCGCTAGTAGACGTTCCTCCTCGGAGGCATGTCGAGTTAGGCGAACTGTCGCCGACATGATCTTGATTGACGTGAATAGGTCGATCACTACCGACCATCGAGCGGATGCGGACATGTCATTCCACTGGGCACGGATGGACTTCTCGGTGGCTTCTCCCTGGCCGAGTAGCGCGAGTACGGCACCGTGGCCACTAGCCGCATTCGCACGAACCTGCGCCTCGGCTAGCCGCTTGCGGATGTCTGGCTCGACAGCCGCCGCGAGTGTGGCGCTGATGCCGCCGTTGTCCGGTCCCTTCTTCAGCTGTGTCTCAAGGTCGTCGAGTTCGAGCTGTATTCGGGCGACCTCGTCCTGTGCCCGTTGCGCACCAACATCATCGGTCTTGAACACGTCGCGTGCATCTGAACGGGTGAGCCGTCCAGCTATCAGCCGCAAGATCCACTCGTCCAGGTCTTCGACAGCGATACCTATGCAGCCGTCATGGCATAGGTACGCATCCCGCCGTACGCCCCTGCCTGGCCTGACGTAGACGGCCTCTCCGCATGCCCCGGTAGCAAACCCACTCAGGAGCCACTTGCGCGCTCCTGGGGCGGCTTTCTTGCGTCCAGGCTCCTTCAGTACGGCCATGGCCGCGCGCCACGTAGCGACCGGTACAAGCGGCTTCCAGTTGGCCGGATGCAGGGTGCCCTTGTGGTCACGGAGCCCCGCATAGCTTGGGTTCTTCGCAAGCTCCCGAACGCCCGTAGGTGTCCACTTGCTACCGCCCGGTGACGGAATGCCAGCCTCGTTGAGTTCGTCCGAGATCCGAATGAGCGGGTCACGGCGGGCTATCCGTTCGATGATCGCGACAGCGATCGGGGCGTTGTCGTTGGGAACCTGGGTGAACTTCTTGCGGTCAAGGGCGTCGTAGACGCGCGTGAAGCCGTACCCCACGGGGCCGTGTCCCTTGCCAGCCAGTGCGGCGCCAGCTGTGCCCTTGCGAGTTCGCGCACTGACCTTCTCGCTCTCGTGCTCAGCGTCGGAGCCTGCGTCCAGAAGCGCCTTACGGTGAACGGCCTTGCGAGGGTCGTACAGCGTCTCGGCAGACGTGACGTAGATGCGCACGCCGTTGTCCCGGCAGGCAGACACGAACGGCACCCAGGTATCCATGGTGCGGTCACCGCGGCTGATCTCCCACACGACCAGCAGGTCCAGCTGTCCACTCTTGACTAGTTCGGTGATCTGCGGCCAGCCCTCGCGAGCCTGCCGGCCGAAGCGGCTAGCTGAGACCTTGTCACTCAGCTTGACCGTGACCTCTGCGCCTAGCGTCTCGCAGGCTTCCAGGTTCTCGCGGTCCTGGTCTTCGATGGACGAGCCCTTACCCTTGGACTCGCGGCTGAAGACACCCGCCCTGAGCTTGGCAGATGATGCTGATCCGTGATCCGCGCTGGTCGCCATAGGTGTACTGTACCGGTGACTAGAGCTACACGAACGACCGGTTCTAGTCACCTAAACAGTAAGCGGCCCCTAGCTGGTGCTACGAACACCGACCAGGGGCCTTGGCCGCACTTCTAGGGAGCGCAACCCGATGTATGAAACCACAGTCAGCACCAACGGCGACTGGTCCATCACCCTGCCGGCCGACATCACCGAGGAAGAGTTCCTGACCCTCGGGTCGGTCATCGACGCCCTCAGGGAAGGCGCGGCATAGCCGATGAAACAACGACGTCCCCGTACCCGACCTCCCTTCTAACCAGCAACAAGAGGAGGGAAGCGATGAGTATCCGGGAGGTCATCTCCGACGGTCATCACGTCGCGAGCCTTATCGTCGGCCAGGAAGACGAGACAAACGGCAAGGTCGAACCGCCAATCGTGTTCGAGGGCGGCCAGGTGGTCTCAGGCCACGATGCGATCAACACGCACGAGATCCCCATGTGGCGCGTGACTCCCCTCGGGCAAACTGAGGAATTCCGTGACGCACTGGCTGTAATCAGAGAGCGTCTTGGCATCCCACCCGACGAAGAATGACCACTTGCGAGAACAGCCCCGGTCATCCACGGCCGGGGCTGTTTGCTGTCGGTGGGGACCGAGGTAACGACTGTTCTACAGGCTCTGCGCTGCGCCGGCCAAGACCGGCTGCGCGATGGTCGGTTCCACGAACGCCTTGACGGCGTCAACGACCGGACCCAGCGCCTGTAGATCCCAGGCGTCGCAGTTCGCTCCCAGCTGGATGGACCAGCCACCCGACCCATCGGTCGAGAAGCGTGCGACGTACTCAGTCATCCTCGGTGTCCTCCTGTTCGGTCTTACGCGGGATAGCGTTGATCTGGTCGCGGAGCTTGTCCACGTCCCAGCGGTACCGACCGGACGGCAGAGTGAGGTCTGGCTTGATCAAGCCAGCGGCTACGTAGCGTTGCAGCGTGCGGGCAGCGATGCCCAGCCGCTTGGCCGCTTCCGTGGTCGTCACCAACCCGCCGTCACCCGTCATGACCTGCACCTTAGGACGTCAGAGTCGCCCAAACGGGTGTCCTGTCGCGACAGTCACTCATTGTCGCCTTAAGTCGTCTAATGTCGCCATTGTCGCCAGAGTCGCCTACAGTCGTCCTATGTCCCTCACGCGTGAACCCCGTCCTGGGGAGAAGTGCGCGTGTGGCAAGCCAGCGGTGATCGTGTTCGTCCGCAAGATGGGCGACGTGCCGGCCTGTGAGAAGCCGAAGCTTGAGACCAAGGCGCCCCCTGGGCGACCGTCGTAGGAGGACGCCATGTTGGGCAACCTGTGGGCGATCGTGATCTACGGGGTACTAGGCCCGATCGCGTGTATACCGATCCTGGCGGGCTGGTCCTGGTGAGCAGCCACTAGCCAGCCCGGAACAGGCCGCGCCAGTCCATGCCGACCAGAAGGAAGTGCTCGCCCAGCCACAGCCACAGGCCCAGTCCGACGAACCACACGGGCGGGGCTGACTGGATCAGTGGCCTGAGGTGCGCGGTCAGCTCATTGTGCGAGCGTGCCGCGAGCGTCCAGGTCTCCAGCACGAAGAACGCCACGATCCACAGGGACCATGCCAGGGTCCAACCGTCCCAGCGCCAGGCTTGCCACGGGGCGGACATCAGGACGCGCCCTTGGTAGCGGCCCAGAGCGCCACGGGCAGGCTCACGAGCGGACCGACTACCGCAAGCCAGACATGCCACGGTCGTGCCGCACGGTCCTCCAGGTGACTCAGGCGGACCTCAGTGGAAGCCATGGTCTCGGTCAGCTTGACCTTGACCTCTTGCACCAAGTCGTAGATCTCGCGGTTGGTGATCCGCACTTCGTCGCTCATGTCCGCCCCTACACGATCCGTGTGGCCTTCAGCCACGAGCCATCGAAGACGCGCGTGGCCGTGGCGTTGGTGGCCACCTGTGCCCACTGGAGTTGAAGGTTGCCGGTCGAGGCCCCGGTGGTGATGTAGCCCGACGGCCGCGCGCACATCGCCGCGTTGACCGCGTTGTTGGCCAAGTTCAGCGCGCCACCCAGGTTGGCCGCCGTGGAGTTCATGGACGTGAGGCTGACTCCAGACTGTGGGCCGAACGCGGCATACACGCCAGTCGAGCTTGCCGGTCCGGTGAACGCGATCTTGAAGTCAGCAGCAGCAATGCCGTCGTAGATCAGGTATGCCTCGAACTGGTACTTGGCACTGGCGACCAGCGGCAGAAACAACTCACTGTCGTTGGCCAGCGTGTTGTTCGTCTTCGACGTCACGGCCGTCTTGATCGCCTTCAGGCTTCCGTCGTAGGTCACCCACGCGGAGCCCGTGTAGCGGTACAGCATGCTGTCGGTGGTGTTGAAGATGATCTGTCCGGCGTAGGGGGTGGTGATGTCCGAAGTGGACGACACGACTGGGATGGACGAGGTGTTGAGCTTCTCGGCCGACAGGGCCTCGCCTGATGCCCACCGTTGTGTGAGTGCCATGGTTCAGTCCCTTACGGCAGTAGGTAGATAGGTCGGAACAGGTGGACCTCGGTAGCGAGGACATTCGGGTGGGTCTTGACGACACCGTTCACCGAGCGGGTGACGGTGAGCGTGGCGCCCGATACCGCTGTCACGGTCATGCGTTCGCCGGCAACGATGACGTCGTACGGCACGGCCGTGGACGACCACGAGCCACCCGCACCGGATGTCACCGTGTCCACTCCGGTCTCTGTGGTGGTCAGGTCTTCGTTCAGCAACGTGGTAGCTGAGTCAATGCGGCCATAGGTGGTGTCACCGATCACCACCGTGTCGTACGAGCTTGCCGGGCCGGTATTGAAGCTGATGTTGTGCATGCGCGAGGTGTTGAACACCTCCGAGTAGCCGCGGGCAATCTGCCGCACCTGATCGAAGACATACAGGGCGGACGTGTTGTCCACCGTAATGAGGTCGTCGGGTCCGACGTCCAGCGCGGATTCGGTGAGCCCGGTGTCCGCCACTACCCCATCTGCCGCGAGCTTGACGGCAATGGTCGGGAACCGTGCCTCCGGATTGGTGCCCAGGTGCAGTAGCCAGCCACCGATGTATTGCAGCTTGTTGACGGTGGAGGCATTCACGTCCACGCTGTCATCCGCACGACCCACGGCGCCCGAAACGGTGCCAGGGTCGTTGACGTTCATCGGACCCGTGGTCTTCTCTGTGTGGTACTCGTCCCCGTACCTCTGCTTGACCTTGATGTCATTAGCCGTTGGGGCGTCATCGAATATCGGGACGAATGGTTCGGCAACCTGCTTGGCCGCATAGTCCAACGCCAGAACAGCGGTCTGGTTGGTAAGGGTCTTCAGCGTCTTGTAGCCGAGACCAATAGCCCCGCGGGGCTCGTATAGCGTGCCCAGATCAGTCTGTGCGCATTCCTGGAGAAGCTTTACGAGCGTGTCCGTTGGCTGCGGACCCATGGGGGTAGTTGCGTCCAGGTCTCCGCAGTACTCGAACTGAACGCCTGCAAGGCCACAGAGCCGCTCTATCCGCCGTCCCGCTGTCTCGCCAACGCGACCCAGCATCGCGGCCGAGGTAGCCGCCACGAGGGGCTGACCACCGGCGCCATACAACACGGCATGCCCGAAGGCGCGCTTCGTGGTCGACAGAGCCCCGGCCATGAGCACTGCTTTGGGTGCCCGGAGGTTCCACGTGACGGAGCCGTTGACCACCGACACACCGTCCACATAGGCGGTCAGCGTGCAGATACTGGCCGACTGGGACAGGTTCAGCCGCAGGTGATGTACCCCGCCGTCGAACAGCGAAGGAATGGCCGCCGACGTGAACGGGCCGAAACCACCGGGACCTTGGAGTGTGACGACGTTCGTGAACGAGTGCAGCTCCATGACCCAGTCCGGGTTGACCAGGTCCGAGACGTAGAAGGTGTCAGCCAGGTCGGAGTCGTATCGGCCATCGGTGCAGGCGTAGAGACATTCAGCCGTCCACGAGGTGGTGAACGTGGCGCTGGCCGGCACCTCGCACTGAATGATGGCGAGGTTCCAGACCGCCACGGCAGGGGGAAGCCAGGGGGCCAGTTCGCCCTGACCCATGAACTGCGTGGGATTGACCCCGAGAACGTTCAGGTAGGTTGGGTTGATGAAGGCTTGTCCGTCACCGATGGCGGGGTTGGATCGAGTGGTTAGCTTCCCGCCCTCCAGCGGCCAGTACGCCACCGGAACACCAGCCGTCAGCTTGGTGATGTATTGCCTCGGGGCGGACATGACCGGAGACGTCCCCTGCTGAAGGCGCTGAAGGATGTTCGACGCCTTGATGGGCACGGTCTTGTTGTTGCCGGACAGGTCTCGTTCCGGGCTGAACCGTGAGGCTTCACCGTGGAACCTCATTGAGCGGACGGTGAAGTTGTCGTAGGCGAAGACAATCGGCAGGGTGTTGGTGTTGGTGCCGGAGACGCCTGAGCGCACGCCAACGCCACCGGTCGGGAAGCTGGTGTTCCCTGAGCTGGTGAGGTGCCAGGCGAGCGGCTCCGCCTGCCCTGTCTTCCAGACCTTGGCCCTGACCGTCTGATTTTCAACCTGCGCCTTGACGGTGAGCGTCTTGGAGCTGACTGCGTCAACTACGCCGGAAACCGTCACAGGGCTAACGAGGATGGTTTCAACGCCGTTGTCGTGCTTGCGCAACGACAGCGTGCAGACCTCGGATGCACTGATCTCGACTCGGACGAGGTAGTACGAGTCGCCGTCCTGGGCCCGGAGGATGATGTTGGCCGGCTCGATCGGACCGCCCGTGATGTTGTTGATGGCAACGGTGACGGCGGTCGTCACCTCCACGTTGCGCGTCAGCCCAGTCGTCAGCCGAGACTGACGGTAGGAAGTGGTCGCGTCCACCGAATGATTGGCTACCCCGGAGCCAACCGACCAGTCGTCAGCGGACGTGCCGGTGTTTCCCTCGCCCGTGGTCCACGCTTCTCCCGTGTCCGTGGATCCCCAACCGTTGCTGACGGTACGGGCGAACGCGTCTCGGATGAGACGCAAGCTAACGCGTGTGGGCACGTTGCGCCCTAGCAGGCCGTGGTAGGGCCCCTGCGGGTTCTGTGGCGCCCACGTTCCGTTGGGGTCGAACAGGGTCAGGGAGCACGAGGTAGGCGAGAGCTTGGCAGCCTCGTCCTTGAGTCCGCCGTTGATGGACACGGTGGAGCCCTGTTTGACGCTGCTGGTCGCGTCAATCCAGTCGTTCAGGTAGAACTCGACCATCAGGTCACGGGGGAAGGTGGCGGCCATCGGCTACACCGTCCTGATCTGGAGTTGACCGTCCCGAATCAGGCGCATGATCATGGTGGCTACGGCGCCGTCCGCGCCATCGGCGACCACCAGCTCTTGCCTGCCACCCTGGCTACTGGTGGACACGTGTTCGCCAGCCATGGCCATGATTGGGACCTCGGTACCTGGCATGCCGGGCACCACACCACCCGTGTGCATCTTCGGGATCTTGGGGATGTTCGGGATGTCGCTGAACGGGTTGACCAAGTTGATGCCGTAGATGATCTTATTGAAGAACCCGATCACCGAGTTCAGGATGTCGATCACGAAGTTGACGGCACCCTTGAAAGCTCCCTTGATGGCATTCCCTATGCCGCTGAAGATGTTCCCGATGCCCGTCACGAGGTTCGAGAAGAACGTCAGCATGCCGTTCCAGGCGCCCTTGATCCAGTCAATGACGCCACCCACAACAGACTTGATGCCGTTCCACACACCGATGAAGAAGTCCCGGAACGCAGCCGACTTGTTCCACAGGATCACGAAGGCAGCCACCAGGCCACCGATCGCCAGCACGATCCAGCCAATCGGGCTTGAGATGAACGCTGCGTTGAGAAGCTTCATCGCCACTGCACTCGCCTCGGTGACGGCATTCCAGGCCGTCTGAGCCGTTGTCAGGGCCCACTGCGCGGCAGTGGTGGCGGTCAGCTTGGTCCACATGCCCTGAAGGGCGGGGATCAGGAACGATGCCAACCCGCCAGCGATGTCAGCGCCTGCCTGGCCAAGGCCGATCAGCTTGTCCGTCAGGCTGGCACTCGGGTCAGCCAGGGTTTCCAGCCCACCCTTGACGCCGTCCAGAACGTCATGGAAGCCCATGAACTTGCCTTCGGCGCCATCAGCCGACTCGGTGAGAGCGTCGAACCCGCTACTGGAATCGGCCATCGACTTCGAGGACGAGTCGACCTTGTCCGACATCTGCTTGGACGCCTTGCCCACGGCATCGAACGTGTTGGTCAGCTTGTCCCCGTCACCGGCAAGGGTGAGTGTGACCGTTGGCTTACCCATGGTCTACCTCCACTCCAGCCTCGCGGGCAACATCGATTAGCTTCTCGGTGAGCAGGTCAGCGAACTTGTCGTAGTTCGCGCTCAGCGCGGGGTACAGGTAGCGGCCTTCCTTGATGAACGGGCGCTTGATAGACCGCTTACGGCCGACCCTGCCGCCGTAGTCCAGCCAGGGGTAGTAAGAAGCGCGCTTGGATCCACCCTGGATGCGGGTCTCCGTGCGCGTGCTCCTGGCCTTGATAGTGCCTGCGGCACGGCCACTCTTGCGCGGTACGCGAGGTTGGGCGTAGTCGACGATGAGCTGAGCCGCTTCATTGTGCGCCAAGCGAAGGATCTTCGGCAGGTCGCTGTCCAGCTTGCGCAAGTTGCGGTTGAACTCGGCCAGGCCAGTGATCTTGATTGGTTCGATCGTGGCCACCGGGTCACCTCCTTTGCTTAGCTGCCAGCTCTTCCATCTGTGCCTTGCGAGCGAAGTAGACGTTCCACTTCACGAACTCGGCGTTGTCCATCTCGTCCAGTTCAGCCACGGTGCGGTGAAGCTTCGAGGCTAGGAAGAACTCGAACTCAGCTCCGCTTTCGGGGTCCTCGAACTCTAGGTACGCTTTTGGTGGCATCGCCCTCAGACATGCCGGACAGCTCCGCTACGGCGTTCATCACCGCCACGCTGTCACCGGCTGGTGCCAGGTCCAGCCACTCGGCAACCTCGCCCGGAGTCATCTCGGGATCGACCAGAGCCTTGGCGATAATCGCGTTCTCGCGCTGGTCCTCGTCGTAGTCCTCGTTGACCTGCTTCACTTCGGCGCGAGTCAGGCCCCGAACGGTGACGTCCCCGACGCCATTGATCGGCACCTTGCGGGTGTTGGATGCCTTGCGAGCGAGTAGAAGTGCCTTGTCCACTGTGGTCCCTTACTGCGCGGTGGAGTTGACGGCGCCTGAGATGGTCAGCTCGGCAGTCCACCTCACGATGTCCGCGACCGGCGAGCTTTGGTTGTAGGACTTGACCAGGACGGTGCAGGACCGTTGCGGCTTACCGGTGCCCGTTCCTTCCGCCTGGTAGAGGAACACGACCTTGGTACCAAGTAGCCCTTCGATCAGCGTGGCGGGACCACTGGCGCCAGTGATGTACTTGCCGCCGATGGTGACCTTGCCGCCCAGAAGGCCGCCCACGACTTCCTTGTCGTTGCCGCCATAGACAGTCGAGTCGTGATCGTCCGCCTCGCGCTCGAACGTGGTGCTGTTGGTGAAGGCGCTGATGTCGACAGCGTTCAGCTTCACCACCGTCAGCTTGCCGTGTGATTCAGCCATGATCTAGCTCCCTGCCCCTGAGACTTCGACGGTGAGTTCGGCGCCGTACACGTCAACGCCGTTGTAGGTGTAGGCACCTGTCACGGCGCGAGTGACGGTCACCGTGTCGCACGACGTGTAGGTGTTGGTGGTGGTGTTGTCCACCGCGGCCTTGATTGACTTCGTGCCCGACCCGCTGAGGAAGGCTCCAAGCGCTTCGGCCGCAGCCTTCTCGTTGGTGCGCTGGACAAACACGAACAGTGGGAAGGTCATCGCGTCACTGCCACGATCGTAGGTCTGGTCATACATGACGTCGTCCGGCATGGCGACTACCGCGCCAGGCAAGGGAAGCTTGTCGACTGGGTAAGCGAATGCGGTCAGGCCGGCAATGGCGTCAACCTTGCTGGCAATCTCCTTCGCTACTGCGGTGACGTCCATCACGCCACCACCAAGTCATTGCGCCGGTAGTAGGCGAGAGACACGGCCACGTCCGGATCCACCTTGGCCAGTAGCCGCATCTCACTGCCCGTGTCGACAGATCCGGCGACACCGAACGGGGCGTTGCCGCGGTTGTAGAACCGGCTCGCTTGCAGAAGGGTCGCCTCTTCGACGGACACCGGAACGGATGTCCAGCCCCACAAGGCGGTCACGGAGACTTCACCCTCAGAGCCGCACAGTTGCCCGTTGGCGCTCTCGGGGAGCACCAGGGCAGTCCAAGGCAGTCCCTCCGCCGAAGCGTTGAGAGGGAGCTTCCTAGAGCCCGTTACGGCGTCGGAGTAAGTGCCGTCACCGTCAAGGTCCAGGTTCACCGCGAGGCCGGTCACCGACTGGAAGTCGTCCACGGTGACCACCCAACGGCAGCGCCTAGGAGACCACCTCGGGGTGTAGAACCGTTCTTCAGCGGCAGCCACCTTGCCGAACTGGCGCTTGACGCCGGACCGGCTACAGTGCCGGTCCACCGCCCGGGAGGCAGCCGTCACAGCACGGGTGAGTTCCGATATTTCATCGGTGATCTGCTGCGCGTCGGTGATGTTCTCGTAGTCTGCGAGATCATTCACCGTGACGTACAAAGGACTCCAGGCCATGACGGCTACCTCCCTTCCCTACTCGTGTCCGCAGGCGATTACACGCTGTCGTAGATGACCTGGCGCACACCGGCGATATCACTGTTGGCCAGCGCCTTGTAGCCCCAGATCGCGATGTCGACCATCGCCACAGGGCCGTAGGCGCCAGCCGCCGTGGTGCCGGCGAACTCCAGCCGCTGCGGGGTGGTAGCCCAGCCGTGCACGGTGGTCGGGTCGAACAGCCACGAGTTGTTCGGGCTGCCCGCGGTCGAGGCCAGGGCCCACGACGGAGTACCCACGACACCCGACAGGTTCAGCTGCCGGAAGCGCACATCCGAACTGCCGTTCGCGTTGGTCGGGTTGAGGATCGGGAACAGCGGGCGCCCCGTGGTGTCCTCGCAGGCAACGAACTTCTGGTACAGAACCTGCTCGATCGCGAACACCGAGAAGTCGTAGCCTCGCGTGAACGCGAGTCCGGCAAGCGCCTGCTCCCACGCGTCCGCCAGGGCGTCATCCACCACGGCCACACCGAGGTTGATGTCCGTCGCCGCGGTGAGCGTGTTCAGGAACGTGGCGGTAGCCGACTCCAGCCCCTCGCGGTACCCGCGCACCATTTGATTGAAGATCAACGTGGACACGGCCGGGTTGCCACCCATGTCCCAGACCTCACGGGTGATGGACGCCTTGCCCGACAACGGGGTCGGAGTGACCGTCTGGTTGGTCGTGGTGAAGGCACCCGACGCGGGCTCCGTGCCTTCGGTGTGGTCACCGACCAGACCGGACGCGGTGTTGAACTTGGGGAAGGCGAAGGGCTGGACGCCGTTGGGCGGGGTGCCCTTGTTGATCGCGTTCCACAGCGGGTACATGTAGTCGCGCTGGTCGACGTACAGGTCCGGTCGCTGAATGGTCGGGTTGACCGTCGAGACGTTGCCAGACGACACGGCGAAGGTCGCGGACAGCAGGCCCATGACCCGCTTGCCGGCATCGGTGCCGTTGCCGTACAGGTCGCCCGACAGCTGCATGTCCCGCAGGTCAGCCGAGAACACATTCTCGGTGGCCTGAAAGTTGCCGCCACGGTCGAACTGGTAGGGCAGAGCCTCGTTGACCGAAGTGGACGCGGTCAGGCGCGTGGGGTTCACAACCTGGCGCTGGTCGCCCTCATCGGCGGGAGCGTTCTCCGGTGACTGCCGCGGGGCGGGAACGTTCTGCCCGGCGAACTTCAGTAGCTCAGCGAACTGGTCGGCGGACAGCGTCACCGCTGGCGCCTCGGTGGGAGTGGTGGCCTGGCCCGCCTCGGGGGTCTGGCCGTTGACGGACTCGGTCATCGTTACCTCACTTCGGGACGCGGCCACCTTCGTGACTCGCGCACTGTCGAACGCAGGCATCGCGGTAAGGGACACCTCGCGTAGGTCGCCACGGCGCACCAGGACGCCGTCACGGTTCTGGGGATCGGGAGCGGTATCGGCGGAGGCGTTGAAGTCCACGCCGACCGACAGGCCATCTAGGACGCCGTCTTCGGCCATCTGAAGGGCAGTGTCACCCTCTTGGCCGCGAGCCACCTTGAACTTGACCTTGAGCCCCTGCGGGGTGTCGTTCAGTTCGGTAGCCACGCCGATGGGCTGGGTCATGTTGTGGTCGCGGAGAAGCTTGACGCGACTCACGTCCGACCACTGAAGGGAACCCTTCTGGAAGCGGAACGACGTGCCACCCTTGGATGCGGTCACGCCGTAGGGCAGGGCAAGTCCTTCGATGGTGCGCTTGCCAGCGTCCACGGAGAACTGCTCAACCGGGACGTCTACGAACTGAAGCTTGCTGTCAGCATCGAAGTCCATGCTCGTGTCTGCTGATGCCTGAGTGCCATTGGCAGGCGCCGGATTGGCGGGAGCGCTCAATGGGGGCAACCCTTCGGCCGCACGGATCTCGTCCACAGTCATCACTCCGAGGTTCTTGGCCTTCTCGTAGTTCGCCCAACGCTCAGCGGCATTCGCCTTCAGGTAGTCGTTCAGGTCGAACACGACGCGATACCCGCGCTTGGTGACGTCGCCCATGGACAGCCGGTCGGTGATGGCGCGCATGTACGGCGACAGAACGTCATTGATCTTGTCTCGGCGACGGTCGTTCACGTTCGAGTACGTGCGACTGGTCGTGCTCACCCCGAGTTCCTCAGGGTCCAGGCCGAACGCGTTCGCGATGTCCAGCGCCGCCTGAGCCTGTAGTTGCACCAGCTGGAGATCAGCCGGGGTTGGCGAGTTGCCTTCGTTCCGGTTCATGCCGGGCGGCACGTAGGCCGCGGCACGCTTGCGGCGTTCAAACTCCCACTGGGTCAGGAATTCTTTGATCTCGTCATCCGACATCTGCTCGGCTTCAGGGTCCTGGGTGAAGTACTCCAGGGCCCTGGGATCTTCGGCATACATCCGCGCTGCCTGATCCAAAAGCAGGGCGCGCTTGATGGCGCGACCCCCAACCTTGAGAACGGCTGGGTTCGGCGAGTCGAACCGAATGACCTCAGAGGCGGACACTTCCTCGCCGTTGATGTAGACCACGGCGCCGCGCGGGTCCTCGCCAGCCGGTAGCGGCGAAGGGTAGTAGCCAGCAGGCGGTTCCAGGGACACCGTGCACGGATCGATCCTGCGCGCGTTCACCGGGTAGCCGTCGAATCCGATCAGAGTGACCCGCCACCACGCGATGCTCTCGAAGACGAGATCTTCGATGGTCTGAGCCATCGTGACCACGTTCGGAACGTCAGGGTCGATCTGTTCGAGCAACGGGTTGCGGACCACGTTGTTCTTGGGGTCCAGCTGTTCGAGCGGCAGAGTCGCAATGGAACAGAGCAGGTTTCGGCCGCGCTGCACCGTTGGCACGGACAGCGCCTCCTCGCGCCCGACACGAGGGTTCAATCCGGCACCACGTAGCTCCGCGAACATGCGGTCAATCGGCCTGGGTGCTGACTCGGAGAACGTCTGGGTCGGGTCGCTGGTCAGTCGGAAGAGCCTGCTAAATAACCCCACGCTTATATTGTCGCAAACGCCAAAGTGCCTATCGCTGACCTGCGATGATGAGTTTTGGCTTGGGGATCGGTGCGGGCAGTCGGCGCGCCTCATGCACGGCGCCAGCCGCCGCGTAGGTCGCGTCCACGTGTCCGCCACCCCTGCGGGTGAACACCCAGCCGTCACCGCGCGGGAGCTTCTCCGCACCCAGCACGTGCGCGTTGATCAACGCATCATCCGACTGCATGATCTCCACCGACTGCACCTGTTCGGCGAAGCCCATCGCCACGGCGGCTAGATCCGTGCGGATCTCCTCCACCTTCACCCGTGAAGGTGGCCAGCTGGTGCGACGCGTGCCCTTGGCCGGCGCCGCGAGAGCGGCAGCCACGGCGGCAGCCGGGCCGGTCGGGAACCAGGCGAACACCTTCGGGCGGTGCTTCTGTACCAGGGCCGGCACATCGCGACGGAGGTCCCGCGTGCAGGTCGGGCCCGACCACGCCTTGACCACCTCGATGCGGACACGGTCCGAAGTCCACGCGTAGGGCACCTCGGGAGTCTCAGCGGGCACCACGGCCGCAGCCATAAGCGTGGCGTGCTGCTGATCCATCGAGACATCGAGGCACCACACCATGCGGTCCTTGAGCTTCTCCATATCGCCGATGTCCAGACAGGCAGCCCACTTGCCTGGGTCGATGGCCGGGTTGCGGTGATGCACTCGGATACAGAGCACTTCCGTGACGAAGGTGGACAGTTCCTCGCCACCGTTCAGCTTGGCGCGGCGCGCCTCCGCCAACAGGTCTTCAAGCTCGGTGCGCCTACCCAGGTTGGGATTGGCCATGGCCAACGCGCGCGGGTCCTCAGGGTCGGAGCCTTCCGGCGCGCTGTACTCCAGGAGCCCTAGGCGGTAGTCACCTTCTCCGGTCTCGATGAACGACAGGGCATCGTTGCGGAGTGAGTCCAGCACCACCGACGTGTCATCGCCCATGTTGGTGATGGCAACGCACTGCGCATCCCGAACTGCGTTCATGGCTGGGTAGGCGGCGCCCCACGCCTCCCAGCTGTCGTGCTCTCGAAGCTCATCGAGCACCAGGCGGTCAATGGTCAGTGACCGGCCACCCTTACGGTTGCTGGCAGCGATGCGGTACTTGGAACCGTGCACAGTGGTCAGGCATTCCTCGCCCGCGGCCTTGCGAACGCCGTCCGAAGGGATGTCGCAAGCGAGGTCCGGCACCGACTCGGCGAGGGCAACCGCAGCCTGCCATGAGGTCTTGGCGTACCCGAGGTTCGTGCTGGTGCCGAGGATCATCGGCCTGCGCTCGATGAACTGCCAGTAGAGCGTGAGCACGCGGGCAAGCAGGGTCTTGCCTTGCTGCCTCGCCACGATGATCAGAAGCTTGCGAAACCGGGGCCTATCGTCCGGCAGAAGCTCCCCACCGTGGATCACCGCGAACTGTTCCCACGGATCCAGTGGTGTGCCTAGCACGTGCTCCGCGAACCAGATCACATCGAAGCCGTAGCTCGACTCCTCGGTGAGGGCACAACCACACTCACACGGTCCAGGCGGGCCCGTGACCAGTGGACGCGTCCAGAGCCTAGGAAGCGTTGACCCGAGCAGCACGTCTTGCCCGGAGTTCGTCAGCACGCGACTGAGGCTGTCCGCCACGAGGGTCACCACCCTTCCCCAGGACCGCGGCACGACCGGCAGGCGTCATGCCCAGAGCCGACAGCACCGCCAGGAAGGCGGGACCGACCTTCACCACGTCCACATCTACGCCGTCCAGGGCCGCCGCGTAGCACTCCGCCAGTGCCACAGCGGCACGATCCTGCGGCTTCAGGTCCAGTCCGGCGAGAGAGGCGCTGAGCGCCTCGGAAACGGTGGTCATCGGTCCTCATCTCGCGCAAAAAAAGAGCA
>Ga0207646_10003757_pt1 | contig 16924 bp, 16 predicted proteins | sample KBSK5502metaG_FD_184343 | JGI IMG/M metagenome (GOLD analysis project Ga0207646, IMG submission 184343) | Corn, switchgrass and miscanthus rhizosphere microbial communities from Kellogg Biological Station, Michigan, USA - KBS K5-50-2 metaG... | ecosystem: Host-associated > Plants > Roots >... | reverse complement strand
TTCAGTAATTGGAAGGTGCTGATCGCTCATCATCCCTGGCCTTCCTCCTCTGCCAGGTACACGTGTGCTCGCAACTGCTGCAGGAGCAAGGATGCATCCTGAGCCAGGGCTGACAGGCTGACGGCGTTACCGTCCTGGTGCAGAGCGGTAAACCACCCAGCGATATAGCCCGCATTCCAGACACTGGGATGGGTCGTGTCGATGAGGATGTTCATGAGAAAATCGTACAGTGCGCGTGGGCTGTGTTTCTTACCTTCTTCGCGCTGGAGGTAGAAGAGATATCCCTGCCTGGCACCAGCGACAAACTGGACCTGGTCATTTGGAGTAATCGTCGTAGGAGTGATCGTTGCTTGATCGCTCATGGCCTCGCCTTTCATCTTGACTTAAAGATATGCCATGAGGTTGAATCTCATGGGAACTACTGCACTGACAAAGATCGGGCGGTTCCCGCTTGGCTGGTCTCTGTCTTGCACACAGAGACCAGCTAGTTTTATCATTTCCTTCCGTATCATCTCCTTTCATCTCTCGTATATACTTCTCCTTTCGTGCACAAGCTCGTATCTGGTATTAAGCCAATAGACAAGCTTATTGTGACCCGATAGCATTGCTTTGCACTCGTAAGCAAATTAGCAGGTCCGCCTTTCTCTATAGGCTGCGAATTGCTCCTGTTCGACCTCCCGAATCAAGGAAGAGACACGTAAACGCTGCTCCATCGCTTGAACAACCAGGGTACGCATAGCATCCCCAACGGCATCGTCATTGTGTTTGTCAAGGATCAACAGCTCTAAAGCGGTGATCGCGTCTGTCCAGTGATCTCGCGCCTGGTTCAACCCCTTGAGCGTATTTTCCAGTTCGGTCAGGTCTACATCTCGCGAGGTCTGCCATGCAGCCCTATGATGCTCTCGCGCCTGCATTTCTCGTGCGAGAGCGGAAAGGGTTGAACTCGCAGCGTGCAGGGCAGCTGTACTAATTGCCTCTGCGCCAAAACGTCCCCACTGTTGAATAAGTCCGTCCAGGGGCATCCAGGCAGTACTAAGAAGGGCATCTGAGAGATGATCGTGTGATTGAGCCATAGATGGTTCCTTTCGTGGTATGAACTACTGCTCTTGTCCTACCAGTTCCCGCGTCACAAATGCATCTACAACACTTTTGACTATGTTGTTTCTCTCTTCAATTGTTGAGGTTCGTGACTCTGCTTTCGCTTTTGCAAAGAAAGCATGGTCAATCATGTTCCATGGAAAGTGTATCTGAAAAAAAGTGAAAAGTAGTCATGTTTATGACTATTACCTCTATACTTTATACCTATTCATCGGATATACTCTTTAGGAGAGGCGGTTCCATTCTTGAATGTTCACGCGTTTCCGTCTTAGGAAAGGCCCATGTTTCCAGGGTCTCTAGAGAGAAGGGACAGAGCTGATGCTTCAACAGCAGAATTCATATCACAATACTATGACACCTCTTATCCCGATCCATCTGGGAGCCTTTCTCAAGATGTTACGTGATCGCCACGGCATCGCGCAGGCAGAAGTGCTCAGACATCTTCCTGGTTGGCAGCAGTCCGCATTCTCGAGAGTCGAAAAAGATACGAGGTCCCCCACATTTGATCAACTGGCACCCATCTACCAGGCTCTAGCTCAGGCCGGGGTACAGCTGACGCTGCAAGATCGCCAGCAGTTTGTTCTCCTCGCTCGTAGGAAAATCGAGAGCATGAAAACCCGTCACGAGCGCAAGTCGGACGCTGACTGGGAAGAACTGCGGTTAGAGTTAGCCGGAATAGATCATTTGCCTGTGGAAGCACGTGCGCAGAAACAGGAGCGTCTGCCTCGTGTATCCAGGCTGCGCTTTGCGGAAAGTCGCCACCTGGTTGGACGAGAAGAGTGGCTTACTTCGGTCGTCACGAGTTTACAGGGATCGCTCCCAAAGAAACTGCTCATTCTGCAAGGACCAGCTGGAATCGGGAAATCATCGGAGCTACGTCGCCTTGCCAATCGCTTTCTACAGAACGTTCCTTCCTATTATGTGGTGCTTTGTGAGCTTCCTCCTATCGAACAGGAAGCAATTGGACCGGATATTGCCCTGGAACTGCTGCTGGGCGATATCCTGGAGGTCGTTGGACCGCCCTTGGCTTCTATGCCGACCACGAACCTGCAAGCGCGTGTGAAGTATGTGCTGGATTGTCTTGCCAGAGCAGACCGCGCTGTGTTGCTCTTACTGGACAATGCCGAGCAGCTGCTAAACGAACAGGGAAACCTTGCACCAGGTTGGAAGCAGTTCCTGACAAAATTTGCGCAGGCGCATCATGGCGCCTCGCTGGTCCTTGCCACCCAGGAATGGCCAGGATCGTTCATGGAAGAGGCCCAATTGGTCATGCACACGATGATTCCCCCACTCTCAAGAGAAGAGGGATGTCTACTCCTCCAGCGCCTAGGTCTCCAAGATATCCCAGAGGAGCAGTTAGGCGTCGTCGTTGAAGCTGTCAGCGGGATTCCACAATGCCTGGAATGGTTGGTAAGGCTTGCCCAGGAACCGCTGTTGCGCAATGACTGGGCAGCTTTTGAAGAGGACGAGGAAGGCGAGATGAGAACGCAACACCTGGCCAGTCTGCTGGAGGACGCCTCGCTGTTTAGTGGCCCCGTTGCCACAAGGCTACAGCCCCTCTTGGAGAGAGTAATCAAACGTCTCTCTCCAGAGGGTCATATGGCCCTGCGGGAGCTTGCCTGCTCGCCGGTTCCCTTGGGCAGCCCAGCCTTAAAAGCTCTTTATCGCGATCCCACGCCGCTCAAGGAGTTGCGTGATGCCTCCTTGCTCGTTGCCTACAAGCGAGTCCAACTCTTGCCGATGGTGGCCGCGCAGGTGCGATTGCCCCTCTCAACGGAGCAGATAGGCACGGCAGAAGAACGCCTGATTCAGGCGCTTACCTGCTGGTTAGACAGAGGAATCGCCAATTTGCGTGAGCAGGGAGAGGTTTTCACAGGACTCGCATGCTTGTTGCTTCGCCGCCATCGTCTCTTAGCTGTTGCCGAACTGATCCTCTACCATGGCTGGCTGACCGGTCAGGTGGGCCAGATACTGCGCCTGGCTCAGCTCGTGCAGCGCGTGTTGGACGAGTGCCCCTGGAATGAACCATCCGAAACTGAAGCAGAAACCGAAAGTGGCAGCATCTTACTGCATTATTACCTGGCCTCTTATCTCGGGGTTAACATCGACGCACGCGAACGCGCAGAGGCATACGAGCGGATTCGCGCCCATATTGCTGCTGGACGGGTGGCGGTCGAGCCTTTGATGGAGGTCCACTTGATGGACCAAATCATGCTCTATCACCTGAATGAAGACCAGTTTGAGGAAGCACAGCGCCTCCTCGAAGATTGCTTCCGTCGCCTTGAGCCGCTCTTCTCAGGAGATGCCGAGTTGCAAGCAACACTCCTGTCGAAACGCGCCGTGCTGTTCAGCCGGTGGAGTGGCTACGCCCAATCGCAAGGGCGCTCGGAGGAGGCAAGGCAACTGCGCGAACGAGCAATTGCGACCTACAAGCAGTGTCTTTCTCTCTTAGAAGAAGCGGAACGAGGAGTCGGAGTAGGGACCTTGCGCGAAAGCACGCTCAAGAAAAAACAAGCGTCATTTCTGAACAACCTGGCCTACCAGTTGAATACCGTCGGACATTGCGAAGAGGCGCTTGATGCAATAGACCGCTGCCTCCGCCTCAAAGAACAAGGATACGCTGAGCGTGATTCGCTTGCTGCCACCATCGGAGAAAAATCACAGATTCTTGCGGCCCTCGGGCAATTTCAAGAAGCACTGCGGCTCGATGAACGGGCGCGAGAGGAGATCGGGCGTTTAGCGGCGGCGGGAGATACCATGTCCCAGGAAGAACGATGGATCTATCAGGTCAATCAGGCTCGCCTGTATCTGCTCCTGGCGAGGGTTGATGAAGCCGAGCGGCTCTTGCAAGAGGCTGAGCCACGCATTCATCAGCGGAGGAAAGTCTATAAGATGCTGGCAAAGACGTTACAGGACGAGATCGAACAGTGGCGAGCAGCGTCCAGGGCGCCTCACTATCAGCTCGACTGGCGTTGGGTAGAGCGATATCGCGAGTTGAGCGCCTATGATGCCTACTGGTGGTGGGCACACGCCGGTCCTTTCACGGAGGGGGAGCAGCAGCAATGGCACCTGTTGTTCTCTCCACCTGTGGACGAGGGTACGAAGGACCGCTTGAGAGGTTTACTTGCTCAGTCACGAGACCGTGAGGTGACGACGGCCATTGCTCAGGGGCGAGAGCCACATCTGCACTATCCAGCTATTGAAATCGAGGCCGTGCGCCAACGTATCTCCGATTTTCTTACGCTAGAAGCAGAGATCAACAGAGATGAACCAAACGCGATTGTCCGTCGTTTCTATCAAGGAGCTATCGCAGATGAGGTCTGCTTCCTCCGCATGATCGAAGCGACCTATGAGGGGAGCTGTGAACGATTCTGGGAACTCACGCAACAGCTCCATCCCCCAGTGACAATCGAGGAAATGCACTACGCGCTCTCTCGGGTCAAACAAATCATCCTGGAAGGATTGCGACGCAAAGATACCACCGAGGTGAGCCGGCGCGTAATCCAGGTATTGCAGGAACGAACTGGCCTCTCACTCGATCTGCCATCCGAGACGAAAGGGGTTCAAAGCATACACGAGAGCCATCCCGTGTCGTCTTTCACCGGTTCACGGATGATATCTCCACAGGCAGCCAAACGCTTTTTTGAAGCGGTATTACGGGAAAGTGGGTATGAGGGATGGCAGGTGGTGCTGGACCCGAACGCCAGCGGCCCTCGTGTAGAGGCTGGGTTGCGGCAATTGTTCTTGCAAGACAGTCAGGTCTCGCTCTCCGAAATCAGGGAGTATGTCTCACATGAATTATTAGGCCATGTCACACGGGGTGTTGCCGGAGAGTACTCGTCTCTTGGCCTCCTGGGGATGGGTACGCAAGGCTATCTGCCGACAGAAGAGGGTATGGCTGATTATCATGAACGTCACGTTGCGGCTTTGCATAGACAAGCCTTCGATGATTCTGGTTCGTGGTTAGGAACCCTGGCCGTAGGGCTGGCAAGTGGAGTAGTGACACCACCGCAGACGTTTTCCTCGCTCTTCTCCATTTTTGAGATATTCCTTCTTTTGTATCGCCTGCTCTGGCGCGATGATGAAGACCTGCCAACGGCGGAGCAGCGGGCACGAAAGAATGCGCTCATGCGCTGTCTGCGTACTTATCGCGGGGTTCCTGATTTGAGGAGGCCGGGAGTGTGTTTTACGAAAGATGTCGTGTACCTGCGTGGACTCCAAAAGATCGAACGGGCTGTCGCTGAGGGTGAAACGGTGCTTGATCGCCTGGCAGTGGGAAAAGTCGCCTTAGAATTGCTTCCTGACCTCGAAGAGCTGGGGATTGTCGCCCCTCGCCAGCTTTCATCATTGAGGAGGCTCACTTATGATCCTGGTTTGGATAACTATATAGTGTCTTTTGAGGATAATGTTGATCATGCTTTCCATAGTTAGTGATGAAGCTTACGAGGTAGAACCGTTTACTAACGGCTACAGAAGTGCCGTTCTACTGGATGTTATAGTTCGTGTAGGTTGTTTGATGTAGATGTTCTTCTTGCACTCTGCAAAGAGGAGGACGCATGGAATTCATTCATTGGGATGAAGGCGAACCGATGCCCGAGGAAGATGGCGGAAAAGGCGGAAAGTAAGACGCCTGAGCAGCCGTCGTAATGAGTATGGCCCCGGGACAGGAGCCATACTCATTGTGGCATTTTAGGACCCTGCTGATGTTGCGGTAAGAGTGACAAGTAACCAGACCGCGTTGCCTGACGATGGGGAAACTCTGCGCATCAGGCACTAGAGGTGCTTGAGGATTACAAACCAGGGGGAATATCTGCAGACAACTGGTAGCAGGAGCTGTAGTGTATCCCCAGCTGTCGTATACAGGGTGGGGTGGGTGGTGGTAGGTGGTATAGTGTAGTAAGAAGAATAGAGACACATCGCTCGCAGGGAGTGAGGCTCATGCAAAAGACGGCACCTGCTCCTCGACTCGCCGGTGGATCCCACCCCGACATGACCAGGCTTTCGATCCACTCGGGTAGGATACATTCCCGGCGCTTGCGCATGAAACGTCGGATGACATGCATGAGGCGCAAACTGTTGAGGGCCAGCGTTGTGACGAATGCCAGCAGCGAAAGCCACACGATGAGCCGGGGTGGAACTATGTGCATGGGGATTTCTCCTTTCTAGAGCGGGTCACCACATACAACCTCCTCATAGCAGGAAACGATCGGCGACAAAAAAACGCCGCCACACCGTCTGTGGAGATGCTCTCCCTCAGCACGAAGTGCCGAGAGATACAGCAGCCCGCGCCAGGCCAGCACCTCCCTCCCATTGTCCCCGCTGCTCTGTGCAGCTAGAGGAAGTTCGGAGATTACTCATGCCTACTGATCCTGCAAGTCGTGCAACACACGAGTTTCCTACACACGAAACTGAAGGAGGCCACACCATGTGCGTCCAGGATCCCCAAGAAGAGACAGCTTTGCATGGGGACCGGATGACCCAAGGAAGATCAGCGTCAGCTTGGGCTCATGGCCAGCTTTGACACTGTTGGGAAACCCTCCTAAGCCGCAGCGTAGAGCCTCTGGAAAGCTGAAAGTCGTGTGGGAGCCAGTTCGTCGCCGTCTAACCAGGCAACCACGCGAACCAAGTTGATAGCTGCGGCTATACCCACATGCTGGAGGTGGGTCTTGGCAAGGCCTATATAGCGGGAGCGGCGCATGCCAAAGGCACGAACTCGCCTCCGAAATCGTCGCTTCGATACCCGATCGCAGCGCATAGTGTTTGGAGAACTCTTTGGTCGCTTGAAGCTTGCGAGTTGCAGATCAGCCTGAATGACTTCTGTCATGCTCACATCACTCTGCGGGGCAGGGGTCGTGGCCACATGGATAATCAGGTGAGGTTGGTCTGCTTCACAGGTTTCGGTCAGATGCACTTTGTATCCAGTCCAGCGCGTACTGTATTTTTTGCCGTAGCGGGCTTCCTGATCGTAAGGCGAATTGATGAAGCGGGTTGCCGGAGGAATGTCGGAGGGCTCGCGCCAATGCAGTTGCCCGTCATCGTAGCGATAGTTCTGCACCCAGATTTGACGCAGGATGTTGACTGCAGGAATTTCCCGCAGAAACGCAGGCGCGGCTTCATCAAACAGGTCGGTGAGCAGTCTCCAGCCATCTTGTCCAATGGTTTCTGCCACCGCCAGGCGACCTGTCTGGCTTTGGGGAAGACGCCTCTCTTCCATGCGATGCCCATACCGATGCAGCCATGCTTCATCACTGTGCTCCAGTAACCAGTCGCCGGCAACGACCGCGAGACTGTGGAGGCGCGAAACGCATCGCTTCCCCTACACACAGCAGTCGATTGATGGCACGAATCTTGGCCAGGATGTGGGTGGAATCGGTGCGTTGCTTTTGTCGCTCCTTGAGCCAGCCGCGTTCTTTGAACAAGGTGAGCATGGCATCCAGGAGTACTTGCTCCCCTCCCCCCTTGGATCAGACGCGCACGAAAGTCAGTGAGAATGGTAAAATCAAAGCCGGGATCGGTGAGTTCTAAGCCCAGGGCATACTTGAGGTCGATGCGTCCACGCACTGCTTCGGCTGCTTGTCGGTCTGGAAGCTCCTCGATGAACTGCACCACGGTAATGAATGCGAGTCTAAAGGCGAGCCTCAACAGGGCGCCCATTCTGAGGAAACAACTGGGCAAAGGACTCGTCCTGGTAAATCGTTCCTAGCGCATCACGCATCTTCATGTACAGATTGCCTTTGGGGTAAGCAGCACGAGCTACACGGGCCGTTTCTTCCGGGATCGAGAACTCATTTTGAGCGTGGAAGGTCATCTTCTTTCTCCTGCCTTTCAATCTCTGTTCGGACTCGTTCTTTAGTTTCTTATCCTAACATGCCAAGGCAACAGGGATCAGAAAAGTTTCCCAACAGTGTCAAAATTGACCAAGAGCCACGGAATTAAATGATTTACAATCATGCGTCTGCCAATCGTTACGGAAAGCGTGACGAACTGCCAAGTGGCTGTGAATAGCAGGGTGTGCTGCGTAATGATAGCTCTTGTTCGGCTCCCCTTGTAGAGCTATAATGAGAACAATAAACCAGGGAGACGATCCTATGGCGGAGCAGGAACATCTTGGTATTCTCAAACAGGGTGTGGAAGTATGGAATAGGTGGAGAGGCGATCACCTAAAAATACGCCCGGATCTTAGAGGAATTGATTTCAGGCACTCCTCTCTGAAAGGGGCTGACTTCAGGGCCGTCGACCTTCGGGGAGCTCGCTTCATGGAAGCGGATCTCACGAAGGTAGATTTTTATCATGCTGATCTGAGCTATGCCAATTTGAGCAAAGCGAAGCTTTCAAAGTCACGTCTTCTGGAAGCTCGTCTTTTCACAACCCGGCTTGTAGAAGCTGACCTGAGTGAAGCCAACTTGAGAGGTGCTGATCTCCGTCGAGCTAACCTGAGCCATGCCAATCTTTATAAAGCCGATCTGGCATTTACCTGGCGTGCAGGTACGAACTTAGATGGAGCTAATCTACGGGGAACAATGCTATCGATCCTCTCTAAATGATCTAAGCCTCCATAACGAGCGGACAATCGACATCAAGCGGTCTTTATCCTTGCTTTTCTTCCCTAGCTGTTGGGGGCTACGTCCTTGGGGACAGGAAACAGCAGTTCGATGGGATAGCTATCGATAACTGTGAAAAAGCTTGGCATTCAGTTTCTGTTTTGGATTGGTAACATTCACGCGAGATACTTCCTCTCATCCCTATCATAGGTCGCAAAACCGGCTTGTCTCTTTGCTATAGCTTCTGCATTCCATTGTACTGATCATGCTGTAAATCATTTAATTCCATGGGGCAAGACGTCTAAGCTTCCGTGAGGAGCTACATGAGGCAAGACTCCGCTAACTTGCTGGAAATCAACTATGGGAAACAAAGGCGCATGAGATGAATAAAGGAAGAACGGGAGGCTTTATCGTTCTTCCTCGTTGTTGTATGTTCAGCATCTCTTACCTCCAATTTTCACGAATTTTGACCAATTTCGCGAACAACCATACCACAGCATGGCACTGCATGATACCAGACGTGATGCCATGAACAAAGGCCAGGAGCGCCCTCCCCTTGACAAACACCCCTTGTAATCAGGTATACTCGAAATGTAGTTTGAAGGTATGTTCCACCTTGCCCAAGGAACAACAGGTTGGTCGCCTGGATCTGTCTGTTGCTGAGTTACTCGCCGGGATCCAAATGGCCAGGGATGGTCACCTGCAGCTTGTCGGTGCCTGACGCGGAGTTGCAAACGACGAGGTGTGGTTACCTGAGTCCGCTGTTGCTGAGTTGCTCGCCGGGACTCGAACAACCAGGATCGCTCTCCTTGACTGCATGGCGGTTGAGTCTAATGCTCCCCCGGCAGTCTAAACGAGCAGATGCTCTCCTACCTGATACATCGTGATCGAGGCCCTTGGTCGTGATCGAAGTTGTGTCAAAGTGGAGCGGCAGCCGTTCTTCTTAGTAGTGCGTCCCTGTTATGCATTCGCATAGATTGTCTTCTTAGGTGTGCCTGGTCGTGCGTACCTGCCGGAGGTGAGAGTCCTGCGGCAGGATCGGAAAGCGGTCTTGGTAGGTTGTCCCTATAGGTTTTCCTGGTAGCGCGCCATTCGTAAATTGTACTCCGCAGGTTGTTCTCGGAGTGCTTCTACGCCGTGTGTCTTCGTAGAATAGCCATGTAGCGCGTCCTAGTAGGTAATAAGTTTCCATCTTCCGCTGAGTGGTTTGCATATCATCAGCGCGGATGATCCACGTTTATGCTTCAGGTCATATCGAAGTATAAACAGCGGATAGGATTGATGGGTGTCTCGGAGCGCCGAAATCATCCTGAAGAAGCAAGGCTCTGCATTTCTTAACCCGACCATTGGCCATGATAGTAAGACAAAGAAGCGAAGACTACGCCGAAACGTAAGGGAATCATCTACGCCGTACTAGAGCGGCTACATAGCCTGATGGCACTCAAGGAGAGTCGGTATGAGGCTAAAAAAGCAATGCGTGCCTCCGGAGAACACATCTGGTCGTTCTCGACAGGGAAGATACACTCCCTCACCACACGTGGCGTTTACCAGCAGCACATCCTCGCCTTCGTGAACTGGGCCAGAGAAACCTACCACATCACGCATCTGGAACAGTTGGATGAGCATGCCAATGAGCTGATCGCTCAGTACCTCACTGAGCATATTGTCGTTGGCCGCAGCCCGTATACTGTTCAGACTGAACGTGCGGCCTTGCGCATGTTTTTCAGCAATCGCGACCTGGCCTCTACCATTACCCTGCCTGCTCGCAAGCGAGATCAGATTCGGCGTTCACGTGGTCCTGTCGCCCAAGATAAGGAATTCCAGCCCCTCAACTGGCAGCGGGAGATCAGGTTCCTCCATGCATGTGGTCTTCGTCGCTCGGAGGCAGACGACCTCTGCGTCAAAGATATCAAGGGCTACCCCGACGGGCACATTGAAGTCCATGTCAAACAAGGGAAAGGAGGACGCACTCGCGATGTGCCAGTACTACCCGGTCATGAACAAGATGTTCTCAGCCTCGTCGCGGGACGTGGGCGCGAGGAGAAAGTGTTTATTCGCCTTCCAGTCCGACTTGACATCCACCAGCTACGAAGGGAGTACGCACAGGCCTTATACCTGTATCATGCCTCTGGCCGGGAACTGCCACCACCCACAGGACGACTTAACCCCAAAGACTACGATGAACTGGCAGCGATGAAAGTCTCTGAAGCATTGGGCCATAGCAGGCTGGACATCGTGCTCAGACACTACCTTCGTTGATTGTTACTGTTCCTCGCAGCAATACTGTAGCTAACATCCTGTTTTCAAGTCGGTGTACCGGAGACGGGGAATGAACTCCTGATAATTTATAGCGCCTGATCGAACTAGCAGCCGGTAATGCCTGTTATTTCTGATATTTCCTTACCAACCGCTCCCAATTGGCTATATTTGCTACGTACATTTGAGCAACGATATCCGCTGTGGCACTGTCCTCCAATTGCTCACATAGTTCTCGGATATGTTGCAGAGCCGCTTGACAGCGTTCCACATCTGGATAGATTCGTGACCCGGCGTCGATAATTGCTCGATAGAGGTCTCTGGCTCGCGTTAAGCACTCACCCTGTGTTTGTGGATCGGGTGCATGAAGGCTTGCCGCTTGTTCGCGATACGCCATGTAACTCAGAGAATTCATGAAGTTCGTTCGGTGCTCTTTATGCATCTCAACTGCCCACGTCCATGCCCTGTCCCCGGGTGGCATCCCCAGATCCTCTTCCAGATCGAGCCCAAAAAGGCCGACCCCATAAGCAGGGATGGCATGCTCATAGGCCCTTCTCAGATCCTCTAATTCGGGGATTGGAGTATCCTCTTCAGCGAGGATGGCCTGAACCCTCCGCAGCCAGGAGACGAGGTGAGCCTGCTCCTCGATAATAATCGCCTCGGAGAGGGCTAAATCGTGGTACGGAGACGTTCCTTCCCACTCCTTCAGCAGATCTATCTCAGTGAGGCTGGCATCTATATTGTGTATGACCTCATGCACTGCTTTCTGGATTTTGCTCTTATCCTGGTACAGGGAGGACTCTTCAACGTTTCTATAGAGGGTTTTCAAGATTACCTCCCTGAGTTCCTTCCTGCCGATCTTCATCTTCTTTGCGATCGTAGCAAGGAACGCAACCAACGCGGATCGTCGCCTGTTGAGCAGCACCTTGTAGCGCTTGCCATCAGGCCCGACCACCGCAACAAGCAAACGGCCAAAGAACGATATAATCAGATGAATGGTCCGCTGAAGAGGGGTCTGCTTGCTTTTCGCTTCTGGCGGGCCATACAACGGGACGCCATCTCGCACATCTATCATTTCGCACGCGATGATATCCTGGTGTTGCACCTTACTTTCGCTGATCCCACTGCTCCAAGACACTTGCTCGTGTTCACTAACTGAGACGCATTCGCGCATCTCAGTGATGTGTACGCTCGCCCGTTCTGGAATAGTACAAGGGCCATCCTCTGAGAGTTCTGAAGGCGCTAGACGCTTCACCCTCACGTATCCACGCAGCAGATCACGCGTCACGCGCAGCGAATATCCTACAGTCAGCCCAAAAATGGCCGCGTGGCTACAGAAAGCCACAGGATCGACCATGATATTTTTGACATACATCATATAGCATAGGGGTATCATGGACCACACTTGATTGGCGGACACAGCTATCGCGACCAGGACCTTCGCGCTGGCCTTCAAACGCGACTTCAATGGTATCCAAGCTTTCTCGTATTCGCAAAAAGTATAGGTGCTACTCATATTTCCCTCCATTCATAGCAGATGAGGTATGCTCTTCCTTCTGTTTCCATCACTAATATACGTATATTACCTACCGTTCACGCGCACAAGACTTCTCAGATTCGCATGGTGATGCATAAAGCATCATCTGTCACTTAGAGTATAGGATATGCTGGCCCTCCAATCTACCGTAAAAGCCTGAAAGAAAGTCTGATGCTTTTATTGATGGGTTTATCATACCCAATTTCAGAAAATGATTGTGTACGATAAAAATACGAAAAATACTGCTTATGGATGGCCATAAAGCGAAGTAAATGATCGAGAAAGGAGTGAATATGATGCCAGCCCGTAAGAGAGAACCAAGAACAGAGGCGCAGTATTATACCATTGCTGAAATAAGCATCATTTTGGGCTTGGGCCAGACCAAGGTCCGCGACCTCATCAAGCGCGAGCATTTGCCCACCGTGACCTTTGGCCGAGCTATCAGAGTGCCTATCGACAAATTTATTGCCTGGCGTGAACAACGAGAACAACGGCCCTCATCAGTTGGACTTCGGGAGGAGGCAACATGAGTATATTCATTATCCATATTGCCTTGCTCGGTCCAACATGTTTTTGTACGACACAGCCATTAGGCTCACCTCATGCCATGCACCAAAGAACATTGACTATCCTTGTCTTTCTAGGAAAACGACTTCCTGATGGGGCGAAAAGATAAAACTCTGTTGAGTGCTCAACATAACAAGAGTCTTGTTCAGATGAAGGACTCCAATAAAAAGAAACGTGGTCGCTCAGCTGCAAAAAGGCAGCTGAATGTGTGGGTCACAAGGGAAGCAAAGGCCGCGTTAGCACACCAGGCAAGGCTCGAACGCAGGTCTATGACGACAATTGTGGAGGAAGTAATCCAGCAGTATACCGCACGCGAGCAAGCAGAACTGGTCGAGCGTCAGAGCTTGCCGCTCTATCGCGAGGTCGTTGTTGATGAAGTCCGCAAGGCACTGGCACAGCAACGACTTGAGTTAGGTGAAGACATGCAAAAGCTCATCCTCGAAGCGATCAAACTGAGTATCCCACAAAGCGTTGAGCAGCTTGCTCACCTCGCCCGACGCGCCGTGCGAATCGGCGCGATCAATCGTCGCCTCACGCGTGCCCTGATGGCACGCGCCTATGGAGAAGAGTTTGCTGCACAAGCTGATGAGGATGCTTTGGCAATTATGAGCAAAGATGTGCCACCCCGATCACCGACCAAGGGAGAGTAAGGCGCCTATTGCCTGCTCTGTCTAAATAAGCAGCAGGAGGAAGTCAACAGCAATGGAATTGCGAGATTATCAACAATTAGCAATACAACATATTACCCGTCGCATTGAAGATGGGTACAGCCGGCTCTATGTGACCTTGCCGACGGGTACGGGTAAAAGTGTAATCTTGGCTGCCGTGGCCGCCCAAGAATTGGAAGCCGGTAGGATTCTCATCCTCATCCACCGGCAGGAGATCGCTTTGCAGTTAGTCCAAACACTGCAGCAAGCAGGACTGGAAGCCGGGCTACTTATGCAGGGGCGACGAGAACTAACAGCGCCGATGGTTGTTGCAACAGTACAGTCGCTCACTCCTGCCAATATACAAGCCCTCATCGAAGCTGGTGAGATTCCCATCGCAACGATCCTGATTGATGAAGCGCACCATGCAGTCGCAGGCTCCGCTTATGAACGTATTATCACGAGCATTGAGGCGGTTGATGAGGAACTGCAGGTGGTCACCATTGGTTATACTGCCACGCCCTACCGCAGCGACAAACAAAGTATGCTGTCTTTATTGCCAACCTGTGCCTTTGCGAGAGACATCCCCGATATGGTGCGTGCTGGCTGGCTGGCACCGCTCACCTGGGAGCCACTGAAGATCAACATCGACCTGGCAGATGTAGCTACGACTCGTCAATCAGGTGAGATTGATTACGTTGAGGAGGAGTTGGCCCGCGAACTGCTCCACACTGCTATCACACAGGAGATCGTGCGGGGAGCGGCGTCCAAGATTGACAATCGGCCAACGCTCGTCTTCGGGATCACAGTGGAGCACGCTGAAGAACTGGCGGAAGCGTTTCGTCACCTCGGTCTGCAAGCCGCTGCCGTGTCAGGACATACCAGCAGGTCCGAGCGCGAACGCATCTTTGCCGACTGGCGCGATGGTGTGATCCAGGTTGTATGTAACTGTACACTTCTCGCAGAGGGCTTCGACTTTCCTGCAATTTCGGCTTTGGTTATTGCCCGCCCGACTCTCTCCCCTCTATTGTATGTCCAGATGTTGGGCAGGGGCACACGTCGGGCCGAAGGCAAGCAGGACTGCTTGGTGATTGATGTGATGGGCAATCAGCCGGATACGAGCAATCAGGTGGTATTACCTCACATCATAGGAATGAGCAAGGCCACGAGCGAAGGTGGTCGAGAGGCCCGGTATGCGCGAGCGACGGATCCGATCTTGAAAGCGATCCTGGGTGCCGATGCGGAACCTGGCTTATCCCTGCTAGACCCGATAGGTCAGTCACATTACCGCTGGGTAGCATATCGACATGGCTACTTTGCCATGGTAGCGGGAGATGTTGCAGCCATTATCGAGCGAGATCCCGAGGGAAGTGGCCTCTATCACTCCCGCTTGTACACTATACAGGACCGACAAGATGAACAAGAATCAGCGCACCGCTGGATAGCGAAGGACTATTTGCCTCTCCGGCAGCAGGTGGCTCAAGTGCATGAACACACTGAATCAATCGCAGCCAAGGTGCTTAGCAGCAAAAATGCTTCGTGGTTGGACGAGCCAGCCACGCCGAAGCAACTTGCACGATTGCGATGGTTAGATCCGACATTGGCTCGGCGGGCCAGGCTGAAAGGCTGGAATAAACAGACTGCTTCAGATGCGATTACGTATTGCTTGCTCAAGGAGACATTAACCCACCCTCCACAGTTGTAGAGCAGAAAAATGGCCACACAGGTGTAACATTTTGTAGGACATACAATCGCTTTCGAATAGCCCTCCCGGGCATGCTTCAGATGTTCGCCCCCTGTTCGCCCATCTTTGTTATCACTGCCTGGCGCAGCTTCCTGGGCGTTGTTCGTTCGCTGTTCGCCCTCGTTCGCCTTTTCTGTGTAACGTTTTCTGGAACGCGTGACTGCCTCGGGTTTTGCTATAGTAGCTACTGCATGAAGCAACGCAAGATACCATCCTCTTCAACGCACTCCAGAACAGCCACCAGGCACCTCACTCAAGACACAACGACCACCTCTGACAGCAACTTTGACAGCAAAACCTCTGTTCCTTCAAAACAAAACACCCAGAACTCATGCCCGATAACGAGCCGATATTCTGGGTTTCTTTTGTCCTTCAATCCCGGACGAGAGCCAGACAAACTTTCAACGGAGTAGTGCGATGCTCAGTCCCAGGGCCTCCGCATAGCGTTCCAACGTAGAGAGTTTGGGGTCAATCTCGCCGCGCTCCAACCGGGCCAGCGCCGGTTGTGTCGTCCCCATCAGTGCTGCGACAGCCTTCTGCGACAACCCCATTTCAACCCGCTTGGCAGCCAGTTCGCGCAGCAGGCGGCGCTCCTTCAGCGCTGCGTCCACCATTGCGGGAAACGCGGGATTCTTGGCAGCGCGCTTTGCGATGTAGGCGTCGAGATCATCATACTGCTCAGACATTGCTGCTCCTCCTTTCTTGAGAACACCTCTATCATCTGTGGTATAGTATATACCATGCGTGGTATATCCGTCAAGCCCGCCATGATAACAGTCCCTCGCTAGTGAGATAGCTGCTTGCCGCGTGACCTCCAATCAGCTAATCGCGTTTCTGCAAGTCTAATTTCCGCATCAGGAACTTTCTCCGTTTTCTTTGGAAAGCCTTCAAGCGCTAGCAAAATATGCTCGTGCTTTCCCTCCTGCGAGAAGAGGATCCGGTAGATCCGGTCTTTGCCTCGACCCCTTACCTCGTAAATTTCGTTCCGAATGAAATGAGCAACTCTAGTCCCTTCCTCCTGCACCTCTTTCATAGCGGCGAGCACCGCTGCCGCATCTGCCTCAGAGAGGTCATCGAGAAATTTCTCGACTGGACACGCTCCCCCACTGGTTCGATAGTACCGCCAGCGCCGCTTATAGCTTGGTGGCTTCTGTGACATAACTGACTCCTTCTATAGCTGAGCGAGCTTTCTCCTTGTCAGACAAGCGGGCAACTAGCCATTTAGACGATTGGAATCGGAGCTACTAGAGATGGAAGGTGAAGGTTCAACCCCAGACGGGAGCCAGGCGCCTTGTAGCCTGCCACCCTTACACTATAGTACCAGAAGCCAAAAAACGCAAGCATTCGAATTGACCTGGAGACAAAAAGCCACGCGACGAAAGTGGGGCCGACGCTAGCATAAGCGTGATACAAGAGCTACCGCATGAAGCAACCCAAGATACCATCCTCTTCAACGCACTCCAGAACAGCCACCAAGCACCTCACATAAGATACAACGACCACCTCTGACAGCAAACTTGACAGCAAAACCGGC
>Ga0207646_10003756_pt1 | contig 16924 bp, 12 predicted proteins | sample KBSK5502metaG_FD_184343 | JGI IMG/M metagenome (GOLD analysis project Ga0207646, IMG submission 184343) | Corn, switchgrass and miscanthus rhizosphere microbial communities from Kellogg Biological Station, Michigan, USA - KBS K5-50-2 metaG... | ecosystem: Host-associated > Plants > Roots >... | reverse complement strand
AGATGATGATCGCGGCGACGAAGAACTTCTTCCGGCCGTACATGTCACCGAGCTTGCCGTAGAACGGCGTGGTGATCGTGGACGCCAGGATGTAGGCCGTCACCACCCAGGACAGGTGCGCGACCCCGCCCAGGTCACCCACGATCCGCGGCAGCGCGGTGCTCACGATGAGGTTGTCCAGCATGGCCAGCAGGATCGCCATCAGCAGCCCGGGGAGCACGATGAGCACCTCGCGCGGGGCGAGGAACTGCCCGCTCGTGCCCGCCGCCGATCCGGCTCCGCCCTGGCCCGCCAGGCCCGATCCGGCCCCTGCACCACCCGTAGGTTCCGCCACCCGTCCGCTCCTTCTGCTCCGCCGTCTTCCCGTCCGCTTCAATCCGGCACAATTGACTTACCGGCCGGCAAGTTACTATGCTAGGTCTGTAACTAACCGGCCGTCAAGTAAAAATGGCGGCACAGGCCCGGCCTAGGAGTGCGAAACGAACATGCACGGCGCGGCCTCTACGAGTTCCACACCGCGGACCGACACGCGGTCTCGCGTGCAGAAGGTGGCGCTCGAGCTGTTCGCTGAGCAGGGCTACGAGAAGACGTCCCTGCGCGAGATCGCCGAGCGCCTGGGCGTAACCAAGGCCGCCCTCTACTACCACTTCAAGTCCAAGGAAGACATCGTCCACAGCTTCACCGACGACTACTTCGCCGAGCTCGACGCCCTGGTGGACTGGGCCAGGGGCCAGCCTCGCGACGACGCGACCCGCCGCGAGCTACTGGACCGCTACGTTAGCGTCGTGCTGGCCAGCAACGAGGTCTTCCGCTTCCTCGAGCAGAACCGGGCCTCGGTGCAGTCCATGGAGGCGGGCAAGGAGCGCTTCGCCCGGGTCCGCGTCCGCCTCGACGCGCTCGTCGACGTGCTCGTGGGCTCCGACGCCCCGCTGCGCGACCGGGTGCGCGCCACCACCGCCGTACTCTCCGTGGGCGCGACCTGCATGTTCTTCCTGCAGCAGGTAGATGACCGGGACAAGCTCCGGGCCATCGTCTTGGAGATGGCCACCGACCTGATCAGCTAGCGCCGTATCTTCGCAGGACAACTATGCCCAGCGCGCCGTCCTTTTACTGCGCGACCTGCCATGGCGTTGGCTAGCTAGCGGGGGCGGCGCATCACCTCTTTATTTCGCGGTCAGCGCGAAGTGGGAGACGGAGAACGTCTCAGGCACTCCACCGGTAGAGCAGATCTCAAAGCCGAAGTCGATCTGGCTGACGGCCGCGTCAGGGGATACCAGGCCCCGGAACTGCAGGTCCCGCAGCATGGGAAGGATGTTCACGGCGCCGGACCGCACGTTGGCATCGCGGGACCAGATCACTTCGCCGCCGTACCTCAGCAGGGTCCACTTGTGGCCGCCGAATCTGCCGACGCCGATCTTCTGGGCGCCGCCGGTGCCCCGGTTGGCGTTGTCGATCCAGATCATGATTTCTTTCGGGCCGGACGTACCCGAAAGCCAGATATCGTAGGCGGCCTCGGCGTCGGTTCCGGAGGTTGCGTTCATGCTCTCCGCGAACGTACTTGTCAGTTGGTTAAGCCCCTTGATGGGGGTATCGGTCTGCGAGCCGCTGCCGTTCCATCCGCTGCCGTCCCAGTTGTTGAAGAGCTGCTGGGTGCTGGGATAGCTCAGCACCGCCGTGTTCCCGGCTCGCGCTTTGGCCACGACGTACCACTTGCCGGGGTCAGCAGCGGTAAGAGTCTGCGTCATCCCAGATCCTCCGGCACCCCACATGTTGTTACCCACGTACGTGTTGTAGCCGTTGGTATTGCTGATCTTCGAGTAGACGAAGGGGCCGAGTACTCCGTTCGAAGCCGACGTCGACTTGCCCGTCGGCGTCGGCGCCGGGTTCGACGCCGACGCCGACGCCGATGTAGGGGTCGGAGTTGGGCTGGGGGCCGATCCGGCGTCACCCCCGCACGCTGCGAGCCCGGCCGTGAGTGCCAAGGCGGCCGTCCGGGCCAACCAGCACTTCATCGCCGCCGTGTCCTTCCTGCGGGGAAGAAACTGCCGTCTGCTCCTAATCATGCCTGCCATTGATGCCGATATCCCCCGATCCGCGTGTTTCCGCTTATTCTGCTTGGCGGACAAGCCAGGATCAAGTAACGCATCCTGCGCGGTCAGTACTTCTGGTCGTGGTCGGGCGAGGCAGCGGAGTGAACCAGAGGGAGTATCCGGTAGGGGACCTGGGTCGCCAGCGAGATCACGGTAGCGGAGCGGACCACGCCATCGGCGGAGACGATCGTGTCGATCACGCGCTGCAGGTCGGCGTTGGACCGGGCCACGACCCGGCAGAGCATGTCCCCGGCTCCGGTGATGGTGTGCACTTCGAGTACCTCGGGGATCGCGGCCAGCCGTTCGGCCACCGGGTCGTGCCCGCCGACCTGGCGTATCTCCAGCGTGATGAAGGCGGTCACCTCGTAGCCCAGCGCGACCGGATCCACGTCGGGTCCGTACCCGGTGATCACACCGCGCTCCTGCAGCCGGTCCAGGCGCGCCTGCACAGTACCGCGGGCGACACGCAGGCGCCTGGAGGCCTCGAGCACGCCCACCTTGGGCTCAGCGGCGAGCAGCTCGATCAGGGCGGCGTCCAGAGGATCCACCCGCCCGGGCGAAACAATGGTCATGGTGTACAGAGATACCATCGTCCGTTCGGTATTACTAGGCAAGATGACTAGCAGAGACCCTATTGGTTGCGCAGTTTGGAAACCCGTGTACATGCTAGCGAGATGACGACGCCATCACAGGACAGACCCTTCGGCTTTCCCGTCATCGGCATGGACGCCGTGGTGTTCGCGGTCGGAAACGCGAAGCAGGCGGCGCACTACTACTCGACCGCGTTCGGCATGCGGCGGACCGCGTACCGCGGCCCGGAGACCGGATACCCGGACGAGGCGGTCCATGTGCTGGAGTCGGGCGGCGCACGGTTCGTCTTCCGCGGCCCGGCGCGGGCCCGGACCCGGCTCGGCCAGCGGGTCGCCGCGCACGGCGACGGGGTGACGGACCTGGCCCTCGAGGTCAGCTCGGCCAAGGAGGCCTACGACTACGCGGTCGCGCACGGCGCGCGCGGCCTGGAGGCCCCGCATCTGCTCGAGGACGACTACGGCAAGGTCGTGGTGGCGGCCATCGCCACCTTCGGCGACACCCGGCACACGCTGGTGGAGCGGTCCGGTTACTCGGGGCCCTACCTGCCCGGATTCGTCCCGGCCGAGCCGGTGGTGGCCCCGGGAGAGCGCGCCTTCTTCAGCGAGATCGACCACTGCGTCGGCAACGTCGAGCTCGGCAAGATGGACGAGTGGGTGGACTTCTACCACCGCGTCATGGACTTCACCAACATGAAGGAATTCGTCGGCGACGACATCGCCACCGAGTACTCCGCGCTGATGAGCAAGGTCGTCGCCGACGGCACCCGCACGGTGAAGTTCCCGCTGAACGAGCCGGCCGCGGGCAAGCGCAAGTCGCAGATCGACGAGTACCTGGAGTTTTACGGCGGCCCGGGGGTTCAGCACATCGCGCTGGCCACCGACGACATCGTGGCCAGCGTCCGGGCGATGACGGCGGCCGGGGCGGAGTTCCTGCGGACCCCGGGCAGCTACTACGACGAGCTCGGCTCCTGGGTAGGCCAGACGCGCGTGGCAACGGATGAACTGCGCGAGCTGGGCATCTTGGCCGACCGGGACGAGGACGGCTACCTGCTGCAGATCTTCACCCAGCCGGTGCAGGACCGGCCGACGGTCTTCTTCGAGCTGATCGAGCGGCACGGCTCGCATGGGTTCGGCAAGGGCAACTTCAAGGCGCTGTTCGAGGCGATCGAGCGAGAGCAGGCCAGGCGCGGCAACTTGTGATCATCCGCGGCCGTCGTTCCCGGCCTGCGCCGACTCCTGGCGGGCGAGGTCGAGGCTGTGCCGCGAGGCCACGGTCTTGGGGTGATCGGCACCGAACAGCCGCTCGCATGCGGCCGCGTTCTTCTCGAACAAGGGGATGGCCTCGCCGAGCCGACCGGTAAACCGGTAGGCGCTGGCGAGATTGTTCCGCGACGCGAGGGTGCTGGGATGGTCGGCGCCGAGGAGGCGCTCCCGGGCCGCGAGAGTCTGCTTGACCAACGGGACCGCGTCGGCGACCCGGCCTGCCTCTCGGTAGGCGTGGGCCAGGTCGTTCCGCGAGCGCATGGTGTCCGGGTCGTCCGGACCCAGCAGCCGTTCCCGCCGGGCCAGGGTCTGCTCGAGCAGCCGGATCGCCTCCGCGATCCGGCCGGCGTCCTGGTAGGCGGCCGCGAGGCTGTTGCGCGCGTTCAGAGTGTCAGGATGGCTGGCGCCGAGTAGGCGCTCGAGGTCCGCGATCAGCGGCTCGCCGATCGCGATGGCGCGCGGCATGCTGTCGCCCAGCTCGATCAGGCGCTCCAGCGCGAGGAACCGAAGCCGCATCAGCGTCCCGGCTAGCTTGTCGTCGGCGTCATCCGCGGATGCTCCCGCGTTGTCCAGCAGCGCCGTGATCTGGCCGATCATTTCCCTGACCGCCCGATGATCGCGCGGCTCCTTGAGCGCCGTGACGGCCCCGTCCAGGGCGGAGGCGGCCGCCCGGCACGCCGTCACGAGGCGCCCCCGCCGGGCCAGCCATTCGCGGACCACCCGCGCCACGAGGCCGTGCACGCTGACAGCCTGGCCGTCAAGGCTGAAACCTAGCAGTGACCGCTCGTTGAGCCGCCTCAGCGCCTGATCCACCATCGGCGCGGACACCCGGCGCCCGCCGCCGAGCAGTATCCCCTCCTGCCCGGCGGCACGCAGCAGGTCGCAGCGGACCTCGGCCGGCGACAACATGGCCATGAGCTCCATCACCCCGGTGCTCACGCCGAGCCGGTCGGCAGCGGACGCGGCCTCCAGGGACAGCATCACCACCTCCGTCACGCCCGGCTGGGACGGCTGCTCCCGCCCGTCCTCCCCCCGCACCGGGGCATCCCCGGCCGACGGCGCCCGCAGCTTCGCCAGGTACGCCTCGTACCCCAGGCGCTGCCCGGCGATTACCCCCGCGGCCTGATCCAGCGCCAGCGGCAGAAGGCTCACTTCGGCGGCCACGGCCGAGGCGCCGGCCTCGTCGGCCAGGCCGGTCCGTCCGTCCAGCAAGGCCACTGCCTCCTCGGCGCTGAACACGCCGACCGAGACACTTGTCCCGAGCTCCGCCACCGGCTTCCGGGCCACGGTAAGCAGCACCCGGGCCGCCCCGGCGACCGGAACGAACGGCCGCAGCAGACCAGGATCCTCCACGCCATCGAACACCAGCAGGCGACGGTGCCCGTCAGCCTCCAGCCAGCGCCGGACCGCCTGGCCCGCGTCAGCTATGCCCGGCCAGGAACCGCCGGAGGACAGCCCCGCGGCTTCGGCTACCGCGGCCAGCCCGGCCAGCAGAGTCTCGCTGTCCCGGGCGTTGACCCACGCGATGAGCCGCCAGCTGTCCGCCAGCCTTGCCCGCGCGTACGCCGCCGCCAGCTGGGTCTTGCCCACTCCGCAGGTGCCCGTTAGCACCACCGGCGCCCCCTGGCTGGCCCGGTTCAGTTGCGCCATCAGGGCTGGCCTGGGCTGGAAACCGGGCCGCAGAGCCGGGATTTCACCGACGACGACCGGCTCATTCGCCGTCGCCCGCGCAGGCGGTTCCACGGCATACCGCTCCCCGGTGCCGCCCGCGGGCTGAATGATGACCGTCGGATCCACTGTCAGGGTCCCTACGAGGATTTCAGGCTCTGCACAGATAACCGCCGTGATACCGGTTACGGACCTCGTCATACCCGCCTCAGCCCGGATAAACAAGACACGCCTCCCTTGGGAAAGGACCCGGTAAGCACGCCGCACGCCGACCCTGGGCGCGGCGGCCAGCGCGATGGGCAGCGTCCAGGTACTTGACCGGCTCCGGATGACTGGTAGTCCTGGTGTTCGGGAGAGCACTGTCCGGGCCGGTAGAATTTTCAGGCCCAGCCGTCTTGTCTTGCACCCATTGGTAGATGTGAGGGGGTCGGGGAAATGTTGGGGGAGAGCCTGCTCACACTGGCGGCGCTGGCCGGCCGGATGGTGGTGGATGCCGCCGCCAGCGACGAGTGGGAGACGGCAGAGCGCGGGTACGCCGAGTTGCTAGGCCGCGGGAACGCCGAGCAGACCAAGCTGGCCAAGCGGTGGCTGGAGGAGACACGCGAGCAGCTTTCCGGCGGAGGCGGGGCGGATATGGAGATGATCCGCATGGCTCTCGCGGGGCGGTGGGCGGGGCGGTGGGCAGATCTGCTGGAGGAGAAACCGGACGCCGAGACTGAACTGCGGGCACTCGTTCAGCGGATCAAGGGAGCACTGACTGCCGGCTCGCTGTCAGCGTCCGACGACGCGGTTTCCGCCAATGGCGATGTGAGCAGCTACGCAGCCGGTCCCGAGCATCCCGGCGCCCTGGCCACGCGGAGCGAACTCGCCTACTCGGCCGGGCAGGCGGGAGACGCGACCGCCGCCCGGGATCAATTCGCCGCGCTGCTGCCCGTGGCCGAGCGCGTGCTCGGCCCCGAGCACCCCGACACCCTGGCCGCCCGCGCTAGCCTGGCCTACTGGATCGGGCAGGCGGGGGACGCGACCGCCGCCCGGGATCAATTCGCCGCGCTGCTGCCCGTGGCCGGGCGCGTCCTCGGTCCCGAGCACCCCGACACTCTGACTAACCGCCACAATCTGGCCAACTTCACGGGCTACGCGGGAGATGCGGCCGCCGCCAGGGACCAGTTCGCCGCGCTGCTCCGCGTCCGCGAGCGCGTATTCGGCGCGGACTCTCCCGACACCCTGGTGGCGAGGTTCAACCTGGCCTACTGGACCGGGCGCGCCGGGGACGCGGCCGCCGCCAGGGACCAGTTCGCCGCGCTGCTCCCTATCCGCGAGCGTATGTATGGCCCGGACCACCCCGACACCTTGGCCGCACGAGAGGAACTCGCGTACTGGACGGGGTGCGCCGGGGCCGCCGCCGCCGCCCGCGACCAGTTCGCCGCGCTGCTGTCCGCCTATGAGGAAGTCCTCGGCCCCGAGCACCCGGAGACGCTGGCCGTCTGGTACCAGCTTGCCCACTGGACCGCGCTGGCGGGCGATGAGGCCGCCACGCCGGACTAGTTCACCGGCCGCTGCCAGTCTCAGGCCTAACGGCCTCAGGCTGCCGGCGGCGACGTGGATGACGAGGGGGACGGGGATGCCGTATGCGAAGGCGACGGTGAGGGTGAGCCTGAACGTGATGGTTTGGGCGAATTCAACGGCCGGGGTGAGGATGAAGCCGACCGCGAGGGCGCGGGCGAAGTCGCCGCCGGGCGCGACGGCACCGTCTGGGCCCGGGTCGGCACGGAGGCCGGGGGCTGAGTGACGGTTGGGGACGGCCTGGCGGCAGCGGATGTGGGAGCGGTCGCAGTGGCCGCCGCAGGACTCCTCGAGGAGGTCGCGACGCCTGTCCGGGTTACCTGGGCATGTGCGGCGCGGGAGCCAATGAGGATGATCATCGTAACGCTCACAGCCGCCACCACCCACGCCGTTACAGCTACGGTGGCGATCGCCGCTTGGGGATTGGCCCTGACGTTACTCCAGCTCACCTGCCTGATCGTCCGCGAGAGCCGCCCGAACCATATCCATTTCGCGTGCCGGGCTACCCGTCGGCGATACGCGACCGCACCTTCAGCGGTGGAGGTACAGAGGCTCAGGACCTGCTCGCGCAGTTCGGGGGGCAACGGCGCCAGCGGCAGCAGGCGGGAAAACACCGCCGGGCGCATCGCGCCCCATCCGTGATGGGCGCAGGTGTGGCATTCCCCGATGTGCCCGACGACCAGGTCGCGGGTTTGTTCGGTCAGCTGCCCATCCCAGTCGGCCAGCAACTCCCCCAGCACCGGGCAGGCCTCTCGTCCGGTAAGCGCGATGTGCAGCGCACCGAGAGCTTCCTCGAGCCGGCCTCCGGCGCGTGTGGCCAGGTCGTGCGCCCGGCTCGGGGACACGCCGAGCGCGATGGCCAGATCGTCGTCGTGAAGGTCGTGCCTGAAGCTCAGCTCGATGACCTCACGCTCACGAGGCTTCAGTCCGGCCAGGACGCAGTGGATCAGACTCCGGAGTTCGGTTTGCCCCTGGTCAGCGTGGACGTGACCCGGGAGGTAGGCCGCCGGCTGGCCGATCACGCGGAACGGCATAAGCGGGTCGGCCAGCTGGCTGATCACCTGGAACTGCACCGTCGCATCGGACAGGTCCTCACCAGCCGCAGGCGGCCGTCCGACCGCCCGGAACTGCACCGTCGCATCGGACAGGTCCTCACCAGCCGCAGGCGGCCGTCCGACCGCGCGGAACTGCACCGTCGCGTCAGTCGCCAGGTCATCACCCGCGTCGGCCAGATCATCGGTCGCGTCGGCCGTGTCGGCCTCCCCGTCGCGGACCGTGGACGTAGGCCGGATCCGGCGTCGGCATTCGTTCCGGGCCAGTGCGAACAGCCACGGACGCAGCTTGGAGGGCTCGGGCGGATTGCTGACCGTTGCAGAGGCGATGACGAATGTGTCCTTCAAGGCCCCGGCGGCGGCCGCCGAGTCGTGAAGGATCCAATAGGAGTAGCCGTACAGGGCCGCCGCGTACCTGTCGTATGCCATGGCGATGCCCGCCGGGTCTCCCGTCGTGATCGCCGCGACAACCTCGCGGTCGTATTCGCCGTCTTTGCGTGGCGGTTCCGCCGTCCGGCTGATAGATGAACGGTCGGTCAGCTTGACAGGCCGACCTGTGACACCACTGGGAAGCGGCTGCCTGGCCGGAGTGGCGGGAGGCCGACGGAAGCCGGCCGGAAGCGCCCGTCTGGCCGGAGCGGCGGGAGGCCGACGGAAACCGACCGGTTGCATCTGCCTGGCGGCACGGTCAGATGGCTGGCTCTTCCGGGCGATCAGAGGCTGCTCGGGCGGCGGGATCGCATCAGGGACCCGGTCCGCTACCCGAGCGGCCTCAGGGACGTTCTTCCGTGCGGTCTGGGTGCCGGGTTGATCGGAGCGCAGTATCCGTTTCCGGTCGGCCGAGGTCCGCTCGAGCAGTGGGACCGCCTCGGCGGCTCGCCCCGCGTCCTGATAGGCCGTGGCCAGTTTCTTCCGTGTGGCCTGGGTATCGGGGTGATCGGGGCCCAGCACTCGTTCCCGGTCGATCAGAGCCTGCTCAAGGAGTCGGATCGCCTCGTCGACCCGGCCGCCGTCCCGGTAGGCGGCGGCGAGGTTGCCCCGGGAGTTCATGGTGCTGGGATGGTCGGGACCCAGCAGCCGCTCTCGTATCTCCAGGTTGAGCTCGTGCAGCCGGATCGCCTCCGCGGTCCGGCCTGCGTCCTGGTAGGCGCTGGCCAGGTTGTTCTGGGAGATGAGGGTTTCGGAATCGTCGGGGCCCAGCATGCGCTGCTGCACGGCCAGGATCTGCTCGAACAGCGGGATCGCCTCGTCGACCCGGCCCGCCGCCAGGTATGCGGTTGCGAGGCTGTTCCGCGAGTTCAGGGTGTCGGGATGGTCAGGACCCAGGAGACGCGCAAGGTCCCCGACCAACGGCTCGCCAACCGCGATTGCTAGCGGCGCACTGTCACCCAGTTCAAGCGCATGATAGAGCGCGACGAACCGGAGCTGCAGTAGCACCCAGGCTAGCTCTTCGTCGATCTCCGTCGCGGGCTCGGCCAGGCCACCCAGCAGCGCTGTTACCTGCTGGAGGATCCCCCTGACGGCCCGGCGATCCGGTGATCCCACCAGCGTCCGCGAGTACACATCCAGCACGAATACGGCAGCCTCATATGCTGCCGTCAACCGCCCTCTGCGGGCGAGACCGTTACGGATCACCCGCGCTACCAGGCGGTGCATTACGACGGTCTGGCCATCCAGGCTGAAGGTCAGGAGGGACCGGCCACTAAGCCATTCCAGCACCTGGTCTACCAGGTCCGCCGCCACCAAGCGCCCGCCGCTAGCCAGCAGTCCCGCCTTACCGGCAGAGTACAGCAGCTCGCGGTGAACCCCGGCCTGCGACAGGCCTGCGATGATCTCCATCACCCGGGTGCATATGCCCGTCCGGTCGGCCGCCCGGACCGCCTGCAAGGAGAGCAACACCGTCCGCGCCAGGCTGAGCGGGTACGGCTGTCCATCGTTCCCCATCAGGGAAACGTCGGCCGGTACCATCTGCAGCCGGTCCAGATACCACGCGTACCCGCCGCGCTGCTGGGCCGCCACCACCGACGCAGCCAGCGCCAGCGCCAGCGGCAGGTGCCCCAATGCGGCAGCAACCTCAGCCGCTCCAGCCTCATCGTCCTGGCCGGTCCGCCCGGCCAGGAACGCCGACGCCTCGTCGGCGCTGAACACATCCACCCGGATGGTGCTTTCGGGATCCGCGGCCGGCTGCCGATTACTGGTGATCAGTACCCTGGCAGCACCGCCGGCCGGAACAAACGGCCGCACGACCTCAAGGTCGGACACGTCATCGAACACCAGGAGGCATTGGTCCCCGTCGGCCTCCAGCCAGTGCCGTACCGCGGCGCCCGGGTCGGTGACGCCCCGCCCGGAATCGCCGTCGGCAAGTCCCGAGGCGTCGGCCACCGCGGCAAGTCCCGCTAGCAAGCTACCGGTGTCCGCGCCATTGACCCAGGCCACCAGCCGCCAGCCTGCTGCCAGCTTCGCCCGCGCGTATGCGGCCGCCAGCTGCGTAGTGCCCAGGCCGTGCAGCCCTGTCACCGGGTAAATCACCGATACTTGCGCGCTAGCGCGGTCCAGCTCCGCGAGCAAGCCAGCCCGGGACCGGAAACCAGTCGGCTCCATCGGGATATCACCGACGACGACTTGGTTATCCGTCGTCTCAGGCGGAAGCGGCTCCTGGGCCTTCGACGTGCCGTCGCCCGTGATCTGATCGTTGACCATCAGGTGACGGGTGGGAGCCTGTACATCTGGCTCCGGGTAGCATCCGGCAGCACGTCGCCGTCAACGGTACGATTCATCATCCGCTCCCGCGCCAAGGATTCCAGATACTGGCCAGGCAGCCGGCCTGACGTAGCTGCCGTATCTATCAACATACCCGCCTGGCCGACCTCACCATACTCACCCAATCCGCCCTGAAAAGGGAACAGTCGCAGGGTTCGCCAATTGGACGACGCGCCGCTAAACACGTCGGCTGTAATGTATTCCGCCGTCCTTACCGGGCGCCGCGCCCGGCGAGTGCAGGACGCCATTACGACCGCAGCCTAATCGCACCCCGCACCCAGGCCTGGACGGCCCTCAGGTCACCATCATCGAGGATGTACGCGACGACGCCGAACGCGATGATCGCGCAGGCGGCCGCGAGCACCGCCAGGGCGACGGCGACCAGCTTGTGATGCAGGGGCACCGCCAGGCTGACGGCCACGCCCACCGCGCTGCCTGCCGCGCAGGCGGCCATGCCAGCCAGCGCCGCGTGGCGGGCACCCTGCACCGCGGCCGGGCCGCAGATCTTCCGGGTGGCGAACACGAGCGGGATCGCCACCACGGTCTGGCCGATGGTGGTCCCCAGGGCGAGCGCGGCCACCACCAGGCGGGCCGGAACCAGCGGGACAAGCACCACGCAAGCCACGATCACGACCAGCCAGCTTCCGGCCACTGCCGCGGCGGCGAGCTTGAGCCGCCCGATGACGAACATCACCCGCGACAGGTTCGCGATCACCGCCACGCCCGCGATGCCGGGAGCGAACAAGGCAAAGGCCTCGATCAGCTGCGGTACCTGGTCGGGCTGCTTGGCTAGCACGTGCGCGGCGGGAACGGCGATCGCCGCGATCACGGCCGTGCCGAGCCAGGACATGAGCAGGACCGCTCGCGTGGACGCAGCGCTGGTCCGGTCGAATTCCGGCCCTTCACGCGCGGACAACACGGGGAACGCGCTGACCACGATGGAAACAGCAAGTATCGCGGCTACGGAGTTGAGCACTTGCGTGCTGTAGTTGTATATGACGATCGCGCCGGTCTTCCCGTACCCGTTGGCCAGCTCAATGGACACCACGCTGGCTACGTCGATGGCGACGAGCTCGATGACGCCGACCAGGGCCAGGCCGCCCGCCCGGCGCGCCACCCCCGGCGGGAAGCGCAGGACAGGCCGGAACTGAAGACGCAGCCGCCATGTCGGCGGAATGGCCACCACGACCAGGGCGGCGATGCCCAGCGTGGTGCCTACCGACAGAACCAGCTCGGCCGAAAGGGGGAGCTGAGCCAGCGAATACCCCTTGTTCACGGGCACGAAGGCGAGATAGCAGGCAATGAGCACCAGGCTGGAGATCCCCGGGCCGATGGACGGCGCGGCGAACCGGCGATAGGACTGCAGCAGCCCGTAGAGAACGACCGAGAGCCCGTACAGCAGGGCCTGGGGAGCAAACACCTGCAGCATCTCGCGGGTAACGGCGACCATGTCGGCGTGGGCGCAGTGCGCGTTCGGGTTGCGGGGGTTCAGCAGCGAGGCGATCGGCCCGGCGGCCGCCACTATAACCAGGCACAGCGGCACCACGATGACAAAGGTCCAGGTCAGCAGCGCCGAGGTGATCTGGCCGACCCGCGCTTTCTCTGCCGGGTCACGGCCCGCTCGCTCGGCCGAGCGAGCCAGCACCGGGATCATCGCGGTGGTCAGCGCGCCGCCCAGGATCAGCTGATACAGGAGATCGGGCACCTGGTTCGCGGTGACGTACGCCGTGCCCAGGCAGCTCGCGCCGACGGTCTGCGAGAACACCAGTGTGCGGACCAGACCCAGTACCCGCGACAGTATCGTAAGGCCGGCGACGACGATGGCGCCGCGGGCGATGCCCGCGGCCAGCTGCGAAGCTGGCTCCGGCTCCGCCAGGCCAGCATCGGGGCTGGCCTGCACATGCAACTCCTGATCCCCTTGCATGCCAGGCCTCCGTCCAGTCACGCCCCTGTCGGCCTTCAGAATCCGGACTCAGCCGGGAACCTACCTAGGTAGACGCGGGCTTGATCAAAGGAGTGCGTAGCCGTCAGGAAAAATACGCGCAAGGAGAAATGTCGGCGAGTCGAGGCGTCGGCGCGGCAACCGACGAGGATCAACCGAAGGCGAGGGTGTAGCCTGCACCACGCAGCGCGCTGATCACGTTCGCGCAGTGCTCGGGTCCGCGGGTCTCCACCTGCAGGACGACTTCGACCTCGTCCACGTGCAGCCGCGGGGCCAGCCGCTCGTGGCTGACCTCGAGCACGTTCGCGCCGAGGTCGGCCAGGTCGCCGAGACCGGCTGACCGCGATGCCGTCCGTCATTGACACCGCGGCGGCAGGCCGGCAGGATCGCCGCCGGAATGTATCAATCCAGGTGAGCACTCTCTCTACCTATGTAGAGACAATGTCGCGGACCGGGTCCCGGGGCGTCCGGCAGGCCGGTACCGAGGGGAGAGATATGGAGCGAACCCATCCAGCCCCAGGTCGCCCCCTACTGGCCGGCCCGGCCCGGCCATGGGCGGCGACCCTGCTAGTCGGCTGCGCGGTCCTCGTCGCCGTGCTCGGCGTCCTGTTCGCGCACCAGACCACGGCAGACCGGCTCGACCAGGCCGTCGACACCCCGGTTGTCGGCTGGCTCGGCGGCCATCCGAGCCTGGCGGTCTGGCTAGCCTTTCCCGGTTCGCTAATTCCGGCGGTCGCGTTCAGCGCGGCCATCATCGGTGCCTGCCTGCTGGCAGGCCGGCGCAACGGCGCGGTACTCGCCGCCGTGGCGGTCCCGGCCGCCGCGGGGCTGACCGACGGGTTGTTCAAGCACTTGGTCGACCGAACGTACCTGGGTGTCCTCAGCTATCCGAGCGGGCATACCGCGAGCGTGTTCGCGCTGGTCGCGACCGTCGCGGTGCTGCTGCTCCCGGCGCCGCAGCTGACCGCGACGGAAACCTTGAGACCTCTGCGCGGGCTGTTGACCGGGTTGGCCTGCGGGGTGGGGATCGTGGTCGCGATCGGCGTTATGGGCCTGCGGTGGCACTACTTCACCGATACCGTGGCCGGCGCCGCAGTCGGCATTGGCACGGTCTGCGGGCTCGCGTTCCTGCTTGACCTGCCGCTGGCCCGGCGATCGCTGGGCCGGGTTCGTCTCCGGGCGCCGACCGCTCAGCCGAAGGCCAGGGTGTAGCCAGCGGCGCGGAGGGCGCCGATGACCTCACCGCAGTGCTCGGGGCCGCGGGTCTCTACCTGCAGGACGACTTCGACCTCGTCCACGTGCAGCCGCGGGGCCAGCCGCTCGTGGCTGACCTCGAGCACGTTCGCGCCGAGGTCGGCCAGGTCGCCGAGGAGCTTGGCGAGCGAGCCGGGGCGATCCGGTAGCCGGCAGCGGAAGGCCAGGTAGCGGCCTGCCGCGGTGAGACCGTGCCGGAGCAGCTTGGACAGCAGCAGCGGGTCGATATTGCCGCCGGAGAGCACCACCACGACTGGCGGAACGAAGTCACGCGCGTGCTCCAGCACAGCGGCCACCCCGGCCGCCCCGGCCGGCTCCACCACCTGCTTGGCCCGCTCGAGGCACAGCACGAGCCCGCGGGACAGGCTTTCCTCCGACACCGTCACCACCCGCCCGGAGTACCTGGACAAGATGCCGAACGGAATGTCACCCGGGCGGCTGACCGCGATGCCGTCCGCCATGGTGGGGCTGGCCTGCACGGAAACCGGATGCCCGGCCGCCAGCGAGCCCGGGTACGGCGCGACCGCCTCCGCCTGCACGCCGACGACTTCGATCGACGGGTCCAGGCTCTTGATCGCCACCGTCACGCCCGCCGCGAGCCCGCCGCCGCCGACCGGGACCACAACCGTCCGCACCTGGGGGCACTGCTCGATGATCTCGAAGCCGAGGGTGCCCTGCCCGGTCACGATGTCCGGGTGGTCGTAGGGGTGGATGAACACGGCGCCGGTCCGCTCGGCGAAGGCCAGGGCCTCGCTGACAGCGTCTTCCACGCACGTGCCCTGCAGGATGACGTCCGCGCCGTAGCCGCGCGTGGCCTGCACCTTGGGCAGCGGCGCGCCCGTGGGCATGACCACGGTGGCCGCGCAGCCGAGCCGCCCGGCGGCGAACGCGACCCCCTGGGCGTGGTTGCCCGCGCTGGCCGCGACGACACCGCGGGCCCGTTCGCCGTCGGAGAGCCTGGCGATCCTGAAGTAGGCCCCGCGCACCTTGAACGACCCGGTCCGCTGGAGGTTCTCGCACTTCAGGAACACCGGGCCGGCCACCGTCTCGGACAGCACCCGGGAATGGAGCACGGGCGTGTCCGAGATCACATCACCGATCAGCGCGCGGGCCGCGGCCACGTCATCGGAGCTCACCGTGCCTTGTGTTGTTGCCACGGGATAGAAGTGTGCCACCCATTCCCGGGCCCGGCGTCCACGGCCGGAACGGGGCAGATGGTAAAGACCCGCGATCACGACATACTGTCGAATGGTGCAGCAACACAGCCAGCATCCCCACACCAGCCTGCCCGCCGCCGCTACCCTCGGAGAATTGCGCGCCAGCGGCCACACGTACCGCGGCGTCAAGGAAGAGATCAGGGACAACCTGCTCGCCATGATGCGGGCGGACCAGGATCCCTTTCCCGGCATCGTCGGGTTCGGCCAGACCGTCCTGCCCCACCTCGAGCGCGCCCTGATCGCCGGGCACGACATCATCCTGCTCGGCGAGCGCGGCCAGGGCAAGACCCGGCTGATCCGCACCCTGGCCGGGCTGCTCGACGAGTGGACGCCGATCGTCGCGGGCTGCGAGATCAACGACCACCCCTACCAGCCCGCCTGCGCGCGATGCCGTCGGCTCGCCGCTGAGCTGGGCGACGGCCTACCGGTCACCTGGCGGCACCGCGACGACAGGTACGGCGAGAAGCTCGCCACGCCCGACACCAGCGTCGGCGACCTGATCGGCGACATCGACCCGGTCAAGGTGGCCGAGGGCCGCACCCTCGGCGACCCGGAGACCATCCACTTCGGGCTGGTGCCGAGGACCAACCGCGGCATCTTCTCCCTGAACGAGCTGCCCGACCTCGCCGAGCGGATCCAGGTCTCGCTGCTGAACGTGATGGAAGAGCGCGACATCGGCATCCGCGGCTACGCGCTCCGGCTGCCGCTCGACCTGCTGCTCGTGGCCAGCGCGAACCCGGAGGACTACACCAACCGGGGCCGGATCATCACGCCGCTCAAGGATCGGTTCGGTGCTGAGATCCGTACCCACTACCCGCAGACCCTGGGGGACGAGCTCACCCTGATCAGGCAGGAAGCCGACATCTGGACGGCCGCGGAGCTCCCCGACCACCTGGTGGAGGTGATCGCCAGGTTCACCCGGGGGGTGCGCGAGTCACCCGCAGTCGACGCGCGCTCCGGGGTCTCCGCGCGGTTCGCCATCGCCGCGGCGGAAAGCGCGGCCGCGTCCGCGGTGCGCCGGTCGGCGCTGGCCGGGGCGCCGGAGACGCCGGTTGCCCGAATATGCGACCTGCCCGCAGTGGTCAGCACGCTCCGCGGCAAGGTCGAGTTCGAGGTCAGCGAGGAGGGGCGCGAGGAAGAGGTGCTCGGCGCGATGCTGCGCCGGGCGATCGCGGAGGTGTTCCGCTCCCGGCTAGGCAGCGTGGATCTATCCGGCCTGCTCGCCAGGTTCGAGGAGGGCGGCACGGTTGAGTCTGGCGAGCTGGTGCCAGCCACCGAGCTGCTGCAACGGGTCGGCGACGTTCCCGGGCTGGCCAGGATCATGGCCCGGCTGGGCATGGAGGGCGGCGAGTCCTTCGGACACGCGGCGGCGGCGGTGGAGTTCGCCCTGGAAGGGCTGTACCTGATGCGCCGCCTGTCCAAGGACACCGACGGCGGCACCAGCGTGTACGGGACCTAGGAGCGTTATTTCCATGCCGAACTACCGGTACGGCCGCTACGTCTACGGGCCGGACCCACTCGCGCT
>Ga0207646_10003755_pt1 | contig 16925 bp, 14 predicted proteins | sample KBSK5502metaG_FD_184343 | JGI IMG/M metagenome (GOLD analysis project Ga0207646, IMG submission 184343) | Corn, switchgrass and miscanthus rhizosphere microbial communities from Kellogg Biological Station, Michigan, USA - KBS K5-50-2 metaG... | ecosystem: Host-associated > Plants > Roots >... | reverse complement strand
TCGAAACGCGCCGGATCGTGGGGCGTCACAGCCGACGACGCATTTCCCCCGGGTTGTTGATTTACGCCGCCGACACGTTCTATCGCATGTGCTGCCGGCTGGTCGGCCGGCCGCCCGTAAGGCGTGGCGGCCTCGTTCACGGGTGGGCCCATGGGCTGATGGACCGGATCATCGAGACCGGCCAGTTGCCGTGGGAGCGAACGCCAGACCCGTCCCTCCGGCGCCTCCCGCTTCCTCCGGTCTGCGTAGAGGGAACAATCGATGCTCCGCAGTAGGACGCGATGGCGCGGAGTGATCGGTGTGCTGATGGCAGCGGTGCTCCAGTCTCTGCCGGCGGTAGCCGGCCCGGCGGCCACCGGAAGCAATCTCGAACGCGAGAACGCCGTCCAGCAGGTTGGAGACAACTGCTGCGACTGTGCCCCATCCGCTTCAGACCAGGAGTGCTTCGCGGAGTGTAATGCGATGCTCCCGCGGTGCAGGCCGGCCGCCCCTCGTCCGCACGCCACGACGCCATCGCGGCAATCGGCGCCGGCGCAGTCTGGATCCGCCTCCTGTCCACAATACAATCGTGTTGCCCAGTACTGCTGTCGGGTGGACTCGCAAGGCTGGGTGCATCACGCGAACACGCTGCATGTGATTCCGCCGACCTGCCCTGGCGCGCCCTGTATCGACGAATCTGGCCAGAACGGGATCGCCTGCTGTAGCTCTATGCGCTGTCCGTAGATGTTTCGTTGTCGACGGGCCCGAGTCGCGCGCACACCCTCGGCACAAGCCGCCAGCAATTCGAGTGAGATCAGCTTCCTCCGAGGTCTCCGCGGAGCTCGTGGGCGGGGCGGTTGCGGCGCCGTCATGACGGGGGTTGATCTCAGGGCGTCGCGAGAACGCGAAAGGGTAGTATCTTCAGGTTGGGGGAGCAGATTGACTAGTGCATCGGCGCGCCTTCATCGCTGACATCGAACTGCGACACTGGGCCTCATGACGAGGCCCTTGACAAATGGAGGAACAACCAGATGACGACAACGGTTTCCTCGGCGTGCAGCGCATTCCTGATCGCGGTGCTCGTGGTCGCCGTCGCGACCGTTTCCGCCCAGACCCCGAGAGATTTCCCGGGAGAACCCGACAAAAGTATGGCCAGTGCCCAGGAGTCGTTTGCCAAGAGCGAAAAGGACAAGGCGGCTGAGCACATCGAGAAGGCCGCGACCTGGGTGCGCAAGGAGAGTGATAAGGTCGCCAAGGACGCCAGGCAGGGCGTCGTGAAGGCGGGCGACCAGCTCAGTATGCTCGCGGGCGACGTCAAGAAGGGCACGGTGAAGTCCGGTGATCAGCTGAAGAAAACGTTCGCGCAAGTCGATCACGCACTCGCCAAGGCCTGGCACGCGACCGCGGACGAGGCCCAGAAATCGGGTAAGGACGCGAGTGACGCGATGAAGAACGCGGGGGCCAGCCTGGAGGGCGCCGCCAAGTGGTCGGGCAGCAAGTTACAGGAGGGTGCACAGACGTCTGTTGATGGCCTCAAGAAGGCCGGCAAGGTGAGCGCCGACGAGATCGGCAAGTTCTTCAAGAGCATTGGGGATGGCATCACAGATCTGGGAAAGAAGCTGAGCGGCTGACCTCGGCATCGGCCCGGGTGGGAGTGGTGCTCCGTCCACCTCTCCCACCTCTCCTTCGTGCCCGCGGGCCGGTGACGAGTCGTGAAGCCTCGTCGCCCTCGACATCGTCGACCTTGTCCGAGTTGATCGCCACGCGGCGGGTGGCGCGCGCTGGAGATGATCCAGCGCTACTCGCACCTCGCGCCCAGCCATCTTGCCGCCGCGGTCGAGCGCCTAGTTCCAGCGCTCAGTCCTGTTCGACGAAAAGTGTCCCGTAAGTATCCCGCGCCCCAGTCGGCGGCAGCCGCACTGCGGGATGGTGTATCGTAAGTTCCTGTCCTGAAAGGCACGGAGGGCTAGCCTCAACTGGCAAGGCAGTGGACTTGAAATCCACCGCGCCGCAAGGCGCATGGGAGTTCGAATCTCCCGCCCTCCGCCATTAATTCAATCGGTTGCCGCACAGGCTGGACGGCCTCGCCGGCGTACAAAACCCGAGATTGTGTCACTAATGTGCCCGAACTTTCCGGTAGGCGGGCGATTGCTGTTCTTGGCGGTCCCGTGACAGCAGAGGGGCGCCATGAGGTTCAGATGCCTGGGGTTGCTGACGCGGCGCGGTCAGCGCGGTTCTACGGTTCAGATGAGCGCGAGTAGCGCAGACCAAGGCGAGGGTGAACGGTGAGGCGACGGGGCATCACGAAACAAGATCCGCGCGCAGATTTTTGGCCCACCGTCATTGCGAGTCCTCAGAAGGGTCCGTTCGTGTTCTTCCACTGATTGCGCGGTGAAATGGGCGAGAGCACGTCCCAGTGCTCCGCGATCTTTCCATTCTGCACCCGGAACAGATCATAGTTCGCGGTGGGCGGCTCGGTATGCGCTTCGACCAGAGCGAGCACGAAATTGCCTTCTGCCACGTAGCGGCGCGGCACGAGGACCGGCGCGGCGCCGGGCTTCGCCACCCCCGAGACCCGCGATTTCATGCGCGCGACCCCATCACCGACTTTGGAGGCATGTTGTATGTAATTGTCGCCGTCGATGAATTCACCGACACGATCAAAGCGCAGTTCGACCGTCACGACTTGCTTGAAGGCGCGAACAAGAGCGCGATTTGCTTCTGTCCGGTCGCGATCAACGACCGCGGTCGGACCATCGACCTGGGTATGGCCGGATGGATTGGGGCCAACCTCGGGGTCTTGTCCGCCCCAATGTTCGACGATTTTTCCGTTCTTGAAGCGAAACAGGTCGAAAGCGATGACCGGCCTCGCGAAGCCGCGCGGGCCGTCGTACTTCGAATGAAGCATGACGATGTCGCCATCCACGAGCGTGCGATAGATCGTCACGTCGGTCGTCGGAGAACCGGCGACGTCGGCCGCGAACGCCTTCAGGCCAGGTAGTCCATCGGCAATATTTGGATCGTGTTGCACGAACGCCTCCGAAAAGAAGCGATCAATCGCGGTGAGATCCCGATTTCGAAAAATGTCGATCGTTGCTTGGCGCGCTATTGCACCCAAGTCGGCGGTGTCAGAGTGATTGGCGGCCGTTGAAGGTTTCGGTGCTAAGTCCGACACGAGAAGCATCACCCCATCAACGTCACGAGTACGAGCGATAAATGCACGGACGGACGCCGGGCGACGAGCGGCATGAATCTCATCCTGATGGTCGTCTCGTCTCTTGTTCCTTTAGCTTTACGTTCGTACAGTATAAATACGTTGCCCAATCGTGAAAGCCCGATTCGCCATGGAGTGCGGTTTCGTCGTGCTGATGACGTTCCGGGGCGCCGCGCGTAGGGCGTTCAGAGAACCGGTCAGCGCCGGCCGGTGACCGCGCGTGTTTGGCTTCGTAGCACTCGCCCGGCTGGTGACCACCCAGGGAGCCGGGCCGCTTCACTGATTGGGAAACGCGAATACATTTCATGGCAGGTTCATGGCCGCACCTTGAACAGGGAGGGATGCGGATCAATGGAGACGAGGAAGAGTTCTGGCGCGACCGACGACGACGAAGTTCAGAAGACGTTTACCGCATTTCTCGTCGACGCCCCGCTCTACAAGTCTGTGCGGCTTCCGATCGGACCGGATGCGCTCAAGACCCGTGTGGACTATCTCGTCGGCCCGCGAGTAATTAGAAGGGAATGTGTCCAGTTCGGCACCGTTCTCAATTGGGTAGCGGACGAGTGGGTGGCGCAGTTTGGGCAGATGACCGTTGTGTGGTTCTCATGTCGGAACTGCGGATCGATGTTTGGAGTGTGGTTCTTGGTGTCGACACGAGGCGAATACTTGTCGCTGACAAAATACGGTCAGCACCCGCCCCCAGAACGGAATCCCCCAAATGAATTAGCAGCTGCTCTCGGGGACGATTACACGGATTTCTAGCGTTCGGGGATGACGCTTCGAAACAACGGCTACGGTATCGGAGCCGTTGCTTATTTTCGTCGGATTGCCGAGGGGATGACGAACGACCTCCTCGATCGCCTTGCCGTTGCTATGGAGGAAAGCGGTGATCCCAAGGATCAAATCGAGTCGATCCGCGAGCTCAAGGAAGGCAAGGCATCGTTCGATGTAAAGATGGGGGGGGGGCGGCAAAAGCCCTGCCGGCACACTTTCGCCCCGGTGGAGCAAACCCGTTGCAAACCATTTTCGAGATCGTCAGCGGAGGCCTCCATAGCCGGACGGATGCCGAATGCTGCGATTTAGTCGACGCTCTGTCGGAGGCGATGATGTTGTTGTTTGCGAAACTGAACACGCATATCGCCGAATCGCGCGCACTGCGACAAGCGGTGCAGAGGATCGAGAAGCTCAGAGATAAGAACTGAATCGGCTAATCATCGGAAAGCCCGGTCGCGGTCATTCTTTTCTCGCTTGCGCGAGAACTGGATGTCGGCGACGAGCATTCGGGCATTCGGGCTAAGGTCTTCGCAAGATCTCTCGATGATCCCCTTGGGAAGGGGCTGACTCGGTTACCACGGGCCCACCCATTCCAGCTTCTCCTGGACACGGACCGCCGGCATCTCTCTTGGCATCGCGGTAGCCTCCCTGTCGTTTCGGCCCCTGAGTTCGATCTGGAACCTCTCCATGAAAGACAACCCGAGTGGTCGTCTGAGCCTCCCTATGAACCAAGGCTATTTCTGAGATCGCAGCCTCGTTGCCCTCGTTGACCGGGAGTGCCTTTGGCCCGAGCTGGGGTAGGGGGATAGCTCGGGGGGTCGGACGGGCTCAGCAGTGAGTCAGGGAGGGCTGTCTGGAGCTGAGCCAGAACCCCTTTAGGAGCCGCCCTACTCTTGGGCCCCGGCTTCCTCGCCGGCCCAGCCGTCGGGGTCGGCCGGACGACGGCGTACACGCTCGAGCGCGCGACCCGACAGACGGCGCAGATCAGGGTCAGCGGATAGGGCCGCTGCGTGGCCCGGCTCACGCGCCCCTTCATCGCGCGCGTGAGCTCGCGCTCCTCCGGCTCGCCGCGGATCCGCAGACCCCGGGTGCCTTGCTCGAGAAACACCCGCTTCCAGCTCTCCAACTCGTGCGCGGGCACCTGGCTCTCGCGCGAGACCGCATCGAGCGCTTCCGCGTCGCGCTCCAGCGCCCCGGCAGCTCGGGCACGTCGGCCGCCGGGGGTTCACTGCCAGGAGTCGGCTTCCGCTTCGGTCCTTTCATCGTCGACCTCCTTGGCGGCCGTCATCGTAGTCGAGACGGTGTCCAAAGAGATCGGGTCCGATTTATCACGACCTAGAAGCGGCGCCCGCTGCCCGCTCAGGCGCGATCCCGTCTGCGTCGGGAAAGTGATCGTCGGACCGTAGGGATTGCTCGCGGCGCGTCATGACAGGGGGCGCGGCGGCCTGATAATGGCGTCGCGTGTTCGCCCCCGGAAGTGCGAGCAGAGACGCACGATCTGCTGAGGAGGCCCCTATGCGCCCTGTCCGGATCGCCGCCCTCGTCTTCTTCACGTGTGTCGCGCTGACCGCGCCCGCCCTGGCCGCGCCGGAAGGCCAGCTCACGTGGGGGGTCCACGTCAGCCTCGCTCCGACGTGGTTCGATCCCGCGGAGACGCCCGGGATCATCACGCCGTTCATGTTCCTCTACGCGCTCCACGACGCGCTCGTGAAACCCATGCCGGACAAGCCGATGGCGCCGAGCCTCGCCGAGTCGTGGATCGCCTCACCGGACGGGCTCGCCTACGAGTTCGTCCTCCGCAAGGGCGCGCGCTTTCACAACGGCGAGCCGGTGACGGCCGAGGACGTGAAGTTCTCGCTCGAGCGCTACCGTGGGACCGCGGCGGGCAGCTTCAAGTCACGCGTCGCGGCGGTCGAGGTGATCGATCCTCAGCGGGTGCGGTTCCGGTTCAGGGAGCCCTGGCCGGACTTCATGACGTTCTACGGGACTCCCGCGACGGGCGCGGGCTGGATCGTGCCGAAGAAGTACGTCGAGAAGGTGGGCGACGAGGGCTTCAAGAAGGCCCCGGTGGGCGCGGGGCCATACAAGTTCGTGTCGTTCACGCCGGGGGTCGAGCTGGTGATGGAGGCGTACGAGCAGTACTGGCGCAAGACCCCGAGCGTCAAGCGGCTGGTCTTCAGGGCGATCCCCGACGAGTCCACGCGGTTGGCCGCCCTCAAGCGCGGCGAGGTGGACGTCGCCTACTCGATCCGCGGCGCCCTCGCCGAAGAGGTCCGGCGCACGCCGGGCCTGACGTTGAAGCCCAACTACCCGCCGGGCACGTTCTGGATCAACTTTCTCGACCAGTGGGACCCGAAGTCGCCCTGGCACGACAAGCGCGTACGTCTGGCCGCTAACTACGCGATCGACCGCCAAGCGATCAACCAGGCCGAGACGCTCGGCTTTTCGCGGATCACGGGGAGCCTCATCCCGCACCGGTTCGACTTCTACTGGCCGGCTCCGTCCTATGCTTTCGACGTCCAGAAATCGAAGCAGCTCCTCGCCGACGCGGGATATCCCAACGGCTTCGATGCAGGCGACTACTCCTGCGATACCTCGTACGCCAACCTGGCGGAGGCGGTCGTGAACTACTGGAAGGCGGTCGGCATCCGCACGACGCTGCGGCCGCTCGAGCGCGCGGCCTTCTTCGCGCAGTGGCGCGAGAAGAAGCTCCGGAACGTTGTGCAGGGCGGTTCCGGCGCCTTCGGCAACGCGGCCACACGCATCGAGGGCTTCATCGCGGCCGGAGGCGCGTACGTCTACGGCAGCTATCCGGACATCGACGGGCTGTTCCGCGAGCAGGCGAGCGAAGCGGACCGGAAGAAGCGCGAGGCGGTGCTCGTGAAGATCCAGCAGCTCATCCACGACAAGGCGATGGTGGCCCCCATCTGGGAGCTCGCCTTCATCAACGCGCACGGCCCGCGGACGGCCGAGGACGGCTTGACGCTCATCCCCATGCACGCGTATTCGGCTCCCTACGAAGACCTTCGGCTGAAGAAATGAGGCCAGATGGTCGGGGCGGCCACCTCTCGCTCGCGCCCGTATACTTCGAGCCCGCCGAGGCCCCGGGGACGCCGGCGCCGGGCCATACAAGTTCGTGTCGTTCACACCCGGCGTCGAGATCGTCGTCGAGGCGTTCGAGGGCTACTGGTGCAAGACGCCGACCGTCAAGCGCCTCGTGACGGCTTGCCCCCGTTCGCGGCCTTCTTATACTAGCGACCATCACGCGCCGACGAAAGGAACTGCCGGTGGTCTCGCGGCGAACCGTGTACACCCTCAGGACCGCGTTCTGGATCCTCTGCGGCTGGATCGGGGCCGCCCTGCTGGTGCACTGGATCGTCCGGAGGGTGCCGACACACCTCGCCCGCGAGCTCACGGCGGTGGCGACGGGAGCCGTCATCGGGCTCGGCAGCGCCTGGTTCGAGCTACACCTGATTCCGAGGGTCGTCCGTTCCCTGACCATGGGCGGTCTCCTCCTCCTGCGGACCTTCTTCTACGTGACCCTGTGCGCGATCGCCATCCACGCCGTGACGATGAGTCTGCTAGGATTCTCAGAGCACGGGGGCGTGCTGGCGTACTACAAGTCCGAGCAATATCGCGATTTCGTCATGGGCGGCCGCTTCGTGGCTGCGCTCGCGATCCTCACGCTGGCGAGCTTCGTGATCAACTTCGTCCGCCAGCTCAACCGGATGCTCGGCCCGGGAACCCTCGTGAATCTGCTGCTGGGCCGGTATCACCGGCCCGTCGCGGAGGATCGCATCTTCATGTTCCTGGACCTGAACGACTCGACCGCGATCGCAGCGATGCTGGGGCCCTTGCGCTTCAACGACTTCAAGAACGATTTCTTCCACGACATCGCCGAGCCCGTGCTGGAGACATGCGGGCAGATCTATCAGTACGTGGGGGACGAGGCGGTTGTGACCTGGACGACCGAGCGCGGGCTTCGGCAGGGTAACTGCCTGCGCTGCGTGTTTCTGGTCAGCGAGCGTATTCACGAGCAGAAGGACCGTTATCTCTCGCGGTACGGGATCGTCCCCGAGTTCAAGGCGGGTCTCCACGGCGGGCCGGTCGTCACCGCGGAGATCGGTGACATCAAGAAAGACATCGTCCACAGCGGTGATACGGTCAACACCGCGGCCCGGGTCGAGGCCCAGTGTCGTCCGCTGGAGCGCCGCGTGCTGGTGTCGGAGCCCCTGTTGAGCCGGTGTCGGGTGCCCGACGAGCTCGAGATCGAGGACATGGGGAAGCGGGAGCTACGTGGCAAGGTCGAGGCGCTCCGCCTCTACAGCGTCCGGGCACGCGCATGAGGATCAAATGATGTTTGTTCGTCGGCGCAATCCTCGATCGGGTGTGCATCGTCTGCCCGGAGCACGAATATCCAATCGTCGTTTCGCATGACCCAGTGATCTGCGAGATGAACTCACCGATCGCCTCAACGAATTGACGAATCGATCGGGCGTCGCATGACGGCGGCCCGAATCGACTGTGTCAGAATTGTGCCCGAACTCTCGAATCTCATCAGACACCAAGGGACAAAACAATGCGGTGGTCTCCCAGCGGGTCACGCAGACCGTGCCGATCGTTATGTTGACGAGTGGGACGGGCGGATCAGGAGATCGAGTAGCTTCCAGCGCCCTGGTGGGACAGCCGCGTTCGATCCGGTAGCTGGTTGCTGCTTGAGCGACCCGGGCCCACGTGACAGCATAGGTCGCCATGAGATTTAGGGCGGGCGGTCTCGGTGTTCCTCTCGTGATCGCCCTCCTCGCCGGGCCGCTCGCCGCCGAGGCCCAGCAGGCGGGGACGGTGTATCGCATCGGCGTGCTCGAGAGGACGTCCATGGCGTTGAACGCCGACAACCTCGGTGCCTTCCGACAAGGGATGCGGGAATTCGGGTATATCGAGGGGCAAAACATTGTCATTGAATATCGCTACACTCAGGAATATCGATACACCCAAGGCAGCAACGAGGGGTTGGCGGCCCTCGCGAAGGAGCTGGTCCGGCTCAAAGTGGACCTGATCCTGACACGCGGGACGCCGCAAGCCCTGGCGGCCATGCGGGCCACCAGAACGATTCCCGTTGTCATGGCGGCGAGTGGTGATCCCGTTGGGAGCGGCATTGTCGCCAGCTTCGCCCGGCCGGGCGGGAATGTCACAGGGCTCAGCGCGTTTGTGGTGGATCTGTCGGCGAAACGGATCGAGCTGCTCCGTGAGATGGTTCCGGGCGTCGCGCGCGTCGCGGGCCTCTTCAATATGAGTAATCCGGCTATCCCCCCTGAATGGAAAGAGGTCGAGAGGGCGGCGCGATCCCTGGGAATCCAGCCCCAGCTTCTCGACGTGCGAACGGCCGAAGATCTTGGGCGCGCCTTCGATAGCGCAATCATGCAGAGTGCCGACGTACTCGTCGTAGGGATCGACGGCCTCACGCAAACCCATAGGCGAACGATCGTTGGCCTTGCGGCAAAGCATCGCCGGCCAGCGATCTATGCAAGCCGGGAGTTTGTGGACGTCGGGGGCCTGATCTCCTACGCCGTGAGCTACCCTGACCTGTATTATCGAGCGGCGAGCTTCGTCGACAAGATCCTGAGAGGCACCAGGCCGGCCGAGCTGCCCGTTCAGCAGCCGACGAAGTTCGAGCTCGTGATCAACATGAAAACTGCGAAGGCTCTCGGGCTCACCATCCCGCCGTCGCTGCTGCTGCGGGTGGATCAGGCGATCGAATAGTGAATCGGCGAGCGTTTCTTGCTGGCGGGATTTCGGTTCTTGTCGTTCCCCTCGCCGCCGAGGCCGAAGACTACGCCTATCCGTATCGCGATCCCTATGTGGCGACGGTCACCACCGCCATCCTGAATGCCGACCGTCTCCGGCCGCGGCTCAAACGCGAGATCGTTCATGTCCCGGCACTGCCCGGCAGGAATCAACTGCCTGGTCTCCAAGGACGGGGCACTCTGAGCGTCGCCTTCTATCGCCAGAAGCACCCCGCTCGGCTGGTGTTCATTCTCTCCGGCCTCGGGTCGAACCCGTACTTCGGGCTGGCCACCTACTACGCCACCCTCTTCCACAAACAGGGATCTCACGTCGTCGTGCTGCCCTCGCCGATGACCTGGAACTTTGCGTTGTCGGCCAGCCGGAGCGGCGTGCCGGGGTATGCCCCGGCCGACGCCCGCGATCTGTATGAAGCCACGCAGCAGATCCTTTCGGTCCTCAGGACTCGATACGCCGTGAAGATCGAGGGGATCGATTTCATGGGAGCGAGCCTGGGTGCGCTCGAAGGCGCGTATGTGAGTGTGATCGACGCCGAGGAGGGAAAGATCGGCATCGACAAGTATCTTCTGGTGAACCCGCCCGTCGATCTCGCGTACGCGCTCACGAAGATTGACGAGTGGCACGCGCTGGGAGCGAAGTTCGGCGCGGGGAGAGCCCAGGGAATCGTGGCGAAGGCTCTGGCCATCGTCGAATCCTTTTCGAAGGACAGGCGAGACGATCCAGCGATCTTCGATCGAGTGGCCAGAGCCTTCGGCGCCTTCACGACGGAAGAACTGCAGTTCCTCATCGCGGAGGATCTACAGGCGGCGCTCCCCGAGCTCGTCTATGTCACGCAAGTCGTTCGCGGGCAGATCGCGCGCGTCGTTGGAAAACGCCAGACGAGAGAACGCCTCCAGGACGTCAAGGACGTGAGCCTCGCGGGTTACCGCGACGAGATCGCCCTGCCGGTATGGAGACTCCAAGCCGCCGACCCTCTGACGGCGGGGTCCTTGACGGCGATTCTCGACCGGCTGCGCGGCAATTCGAGAGTGCACGTCATGCACAACGCAGATGATTTCCTTGCCGACAGGCGATCGATCGACGAGCTGAAAGAGGCTCTGGGCGATCAGATGACGCTGTATCCGTATGGCGGGCATCTCGGGAATGCCTGGTACCCGAAGAACAGAGAATTCGTCCTCAGATTCTTCGAGCGGTGAGCAGTGACTGCGACTGATCCTGGCGGCAGTTGATGACACAAGGCGCGTTTCTCCTCGTGACCAGCGCGCTCTTCGCATTGATGGCCCTGCTCCACGCGTTGCGGCTCATCGTCGGTTGGCCCGTAGCGATAGGAGAGTGGATCGTACCGGTCTGGGTCAGTGCGGTCGGCTTTCTCATCGCCGGATATCTCGCTCTTCAAGGGTTCCTCCTCCTGAAGAGGAAACAGCCATGAGGGGAACCCGATCGCGGGCCTGAAAATCCTGAAGCCCCGCCGCTCGGATTGGCGCCTGTCGCGGCGCGAGGTCCTGGGTCGTCTCGCAGGGATGGCCGCCGCCGCGGTGAGTCCGTTCCTCCCGGGGCCTCTTTCCACAGCGCAGGCCCGGATGCCCGCCCTGCGCCTGACGGGCCGAGGCGTCTTGCCCTCGGATCCCGCGTACGACACGGACCGCTTCGACTTCAACAAGCGCTTCGATCTCTTTCCGCAGATCATCCTGTATTGCCAGAACGCGCTCGATGTCGGCAACGGTGTGCGCTGGGCGCGCGCGCGAAGCCTGCCGATCAGCGTGCGCAGCGGCGGCCACAGCTATGAAGCCTTTTCGCTTGGCCCCGGCCTCGTGATCGACGTCAGCGACCTGGACCATATCGCCGTCGATCGTGCGCGAGGAACGGTCGAGGCCCAGCCCGGGATCAGGCTGCTGGATTTCTACCGCGCACTGTCCGCGCATGGCGTGACCGTTCCCGGCGGTACGTGCGCCGGCGTCGGGCTCAGCGGCCTCACGCTTGGCGGCGGCGTCGGATTCCTGACGCGGAAGTGGGGCCTGGCCAGCGACAACTTGCGAAGTTTCGAGCTGGTCGACGCATCGGGCCGTCGGATCACGGCCAGCGACGCGCACAATGCCGATCTGTTCTGGGCCTGCCGCGGTGGGGGCGGTAGCTTCGGCATCGTGACGGCGCTGACCTTCGAGACCCATCCCCTCGAAACGGTCACCGTCTTCGAGCTCGAGTGGCCGTTCGATCAGGCGGGGCCGGTGCTCGCATCCTGGCAGCAGCTCGCGCCGTTCTGGCCCGACGAGCTGACGACGTCATTGGAGATCAACGGAACCAGGACCGGCCCCGTGACGGCAGAGGGGCTGTGGCTCGGAAGCGAGACGGATCTCCGCGCGCTGCTCCAGCCACTCCTGGCCGCCGCGCCGGCGGATCGGGCAGACATCGTCACGACGTCCTACATCGACGCGGCCGAGAAGTTCTCCGGCCAATCGACCATGCCGTACTTCAAGGCCAAATCGGACTACACGCGCGCCCCCCTGGTCCCCGAGGCGATCGCGACGATCCTGCACTTCATGGCCGCGAGCCCCACGCCCCACGCCACCCTTCAGTTTCAGGCGTACGGTGGCGCAGTCAATCGCATTCCCGCTGCCGCCACGGCGTTCCCGCACCGGGATCAGCTCTTCTCCATGCAGTACATCACGCACTGGAGCGATCCGCGAGAGGGGCCGGCCCGGTTGACGTGGATTCGCGACTTCTATGCCGCCATGCGGTCGTACGTTTCGGGCAACGCCTACAGCAACATGTGTGATATCGATCTCGAGGATTGGCCACACGCCTATTACGACGGGAATTTCCAGCGGCTGGTCGAGGTCAAATCCCGCTACGATCCGCACGACGTCTTCCACTTCGCGCAGAGCATCCCAATTGCGTGAGGTCTCTATAGCAGTGAAAGGTGGCGGGCGACAAGCACTTGCGAACGTGCCCGACCTGGTCGCCACGCCGGGCTTAGAGCGCCCTCCGCCAGCACAGCTCCTCTGGTTGAGCGCGCCTCCTCGACGTGACAGCATGGGGCGTGATGAGAGCCAGGGCGCTCGTGGCCGCCCGTACCAACTGAACAAAGGAGATTCCTATGGACCTCAGCCGTCGTGACCTGGCTGCCGGTAGCCTCACGCTCGCGGTTGCTGCCCTGGCGCCACGTCTGGCGCGCGCGCAGACTCCCAAGCGCGGCGGTGTGCTGCTGGCCGCGATCGCCGCCGATGCGCCAAGCCTCGATCCCCACCAGGAGGAGACGTTCGCGACGATCGAGGTCGTGGCGCCGTGTTATAGCACCTTGCTCCAGATCGATCCCTACCATTACCCCAAGGTCATCGGCGACGTGGCGACGGAGTGGAAGATCGCGCCCGACGGACTGACGTACACGTTCAAGCTTCGGCCGGGCATCCGGTTCCACGACGGCTCGGCCTTGACCTCCGCCGACGTCAAGGCCACGTACGAGAAGATCGTGTTCCCGCCGGCGGGCGTCCGGAGCATCCGCAAGAATTCCTACGCCGCGATCACGAGCATCGAAGCTCCCGATGCGAATACCATCGTCTTCAAGCTCAAGCACCCGTCGGCGTCACTCCTGGACAACTTCGCCTCGCCGTGGAACGTGATCTACCCGAAGAAATACCTCGATCAGGATCCGAACTACTTCAAGGCCCACGTCATCGGCTCCGGACCGTTCAAGTTCAAGAGCCACACGCGCGGGTCGACGTTCGAGGGGGAGCGGAACCCCGACTATTTCATCAAGGACCGTCCGTATCTCGACGGCTACAAGTTCTTCATCAGCACGGAGACGTCGGCGCGAGCCTCGGCGATCCGCTCCGGGCGCGCCTACATCGAGTTCCGCACCTTGCCGCAGTCCGAGGTGGAGGCGATCAAGAAGCAGCTCGGTGACAAGGTGGTCGTGCAGGACACGCCCGCCACCGGGATCTTCGGCATCTGGGCGAACCAGACCATCAAGCCCTTCAACGACGAACGTGTCCGCAAGGCCCTGACGCTCGGCCTCGATCGGTACACGATGAGCCGTGTGCTGTACCCGATCGCGAGCCTCAAGGACGTTGGCGGATTGATGCGCCCCGGCACGGAGTGGGCGATGCCGGATGCCGAGCTTCAAAAGTTCCCCGGGTTCGGGAAAGACGCGGAGAAGAATCGCGCCGAGGCGAAACGCCTCCTGGCTGAAGCGGGGTACCCGAACGGATTCAAGGTCGTATTGAAAAACCGCAACGTCCGCGTGCCGTACATCGACTTCGGCGTGTTCGTGATCCAGGAGTGGCGCAAGATCGGCATCGAAGCCGAGCACCGGCCGCTCGAATCCGCGTCCTGGTTCGCAGACGGACGCGACACCGGCAGCTTCGACTTGATCGTCGCCCCGTCGTTCAACTTCATGGACGATCCCGACCAGTTCCTCCAGCGGTACACCACACGCGACAGCAACAACTGGGGCCGCTTCTCCGATCCGCGGATCGACGATCTCTTCACGCGCCAGGCGAGAGCGCTCGATCACGTCGAGCGCAAGAAAGCCATCACCGAGATCGAGAGGATCGTGCTCGGCCATGTCTACTACATCCCGGGCATCTGGTGGGCGCGAAGCGTTGTGCACTGGGCGAAGGTGAAGAACTACATCGCGCCGCCCAATCATTACTCGAACCAGAAGCTCCAAGACGTCTGGCTCTCCGAGGACTGAGCGAACCACGCAACATGAAGACCGCCGAGGCGCTGGGCCTCACGATCCCACCGTCCCAGCGGCTGCGGGCGCTTGGTCTCGGAGTTCTTCTTCTCGTGATCGCGCTCCTCGTCGCGCCGCTCGCAGTCGACGCGCAGCAGGCGGGCAGGGTCTGGCGAATCGGCTTCATCTCGACGTCGACCCTCGTCGATGCCGTGGTCGACGGATTCCGACAAGGTCTCCGTGAGGACGGCTATATCGAAGGCCAGAATTTGCGCATCGACTGGCGATTCGCCGAAGGAAAGGGGGCTGATCGGCTCCCGGGTTTGGCCACCGACCTCGTCAGCTGCAAGGTCGAAGTCATCGTTACTGCCGGCAATCTCGCTGCTCTTGCGGCCAAGAGATTGCGCCCCTACTTCATCACGTGACAGAGTAGACGCGATGAGGTTCAGGATGCTCGCTCTCTCCGTCCCATTTGCTCCTATCCTCCTGACCGCGCCGCTCGCCGCCGAGGCGCAGGAGTCGATAGCGCGTACAACCGTCCGTGACCGAGGGCGGATCGTGGAGCTTGCGGCGAGGCTCTTCTCATCTCGGCCGATCCAGGTGAACGGACCATGAGGGGATGGGTGATCCTGCTCGGCACGTTCCTTGTCGGTGTGCTGGTGGGGATTGGTGCGGCCAACCGGGGCCCCGCGCTACTTGCCCCCTACTTGCCGAAGGCGGTCAGCGGGTCAGGGAACCGGCTCGAGGGCCAGGTCATACGCAAGCAGCGCGAGGGGAATCGGCTCTTGGTGAAACTCACCACTGCGCATGGTCCCATGCTCGTCACCTTCACGCAGAAGGTGGCCGACCTCGACGTACTCCTGGACCCGGGCGACACGGTGACGCTGATCGCGCCCGGCTACGCGACATTCGTCGAGGACCCAGTCGTCGAACACGTCAAAGAGTCGGGGCGGTCGCCGTCTGCACCGCTACCAAACACGCCTCCGCCGTCGTGACAGAGTAGGGCGCCATGCGATTCAGGGCGCTCAGTCTCAGTCTCATCGTGTCTCTCACCCTCGGTCTCCTCGCCGCGCCGCTCGCGACCGAGTCGCAGCAGACGGGGAGGGTGGCGCGGGTCGGCGTCCTCGCCTCGAGCACCCGGGCCAACTTCGAGCCCAGCGTCAATGTCTTCCGCGGTGCACTGCACGCCGCGGGCTGGCTCGAGGGCCAGAACCTGACGCTCGACGTTCGGTACCCCGGCGAGCGATATGCCCGGCTCCCGGAGCTGGCCACCGAGCTGATTGGGCTCAAGGTCGACGTGCTCGTGAGCCTCGGCACCCCGGCGACGCTGGCGGCCAAGCGCGCGACGACGACGATTCCGATCGTGATGGAGTCGCTGTCGGACGTCGTCAGCATCGGCCTCGTGTCGAACCTGGCTCGGCCCGGCGGCAACATCACCGGCATGTCCGGCTTCGCTCCGGAGCTGAGTGGCAAGCGGCTCGAACTGATCCGCGAGATTCTCCCCCGGGCCGATCGGATTGCCGTGCTGGCGAACCGAGCCAATGCGGCTACGGCCCCGGTTCTTCGCGCGACTGAATCGGCGGCCCAGCAGTTACGGATGAAGCTGCTCGTTCTCGAGGTCCGCCAACCGACCGAGCTGGGAGCGGCGTTCGAGACGATGAGGCGCGAGCGTACGGACGCGCTGGTCTTGGTGGCGGACCCTCTTCTCTTCAGCGAGACGCAGTCGATCGTCGAGCTCGCAGCTCGTAATCGCTTGCCGGCGGTCTATGAGACACGGCTCTTCGCCGAGGCCGGCGGCCTGCTCTCCTACGGTCCGTTGCCGCAGGAACGCTTCCAGCGCATGGCTGTCTACGTGGACCGTGTCCTGCGTGGCGCCCGCGCCGGAGAGTTGCCCGTCGAGCAGCCGACGAAATTCGAACTCGTGATCAACGCGAAGACCGCGAAGGCCCTTGGGCTCAGCATCCCTCGGTCGCTACTGCTGCGCGCGGATAAGGTGATCGAGTAGTCTTTCCCCGAACCATTGCTCGGCGACCTGCAGCGGCGCCCGGCGATCTACACGGTGCTGCTGCGAGCGGATCAGGTCATCGAGTAAGGCCCCGCTAGCTCTCCACCCCGGCCATGCGGGGCCTCGCCTCAGCGCAGGCGGGCGGCGATCTGTCGAATTTCCGCGGGCGAGTGCTCCTCGGCCAGCGGCGTACCGGGGACCAGGTACTTGCCGAACGCGAGGTTGCCCACGAGGACAGGCTCGAAGCCCATCCCGCGGATGAGCCCGTCGGCGATGGCGATAGCCTTCGGATCGTCACCGGCGATCGGCACGCCGACGAGACCGCCCGGGCGGTGGGCGATGTCCACCACCCTCCGATAGCTGATCGCGTTGAACGCGCGCACGATGCGTGAGCCCGACAGCAGCTTGGCGCTGGCCAGCCCGGCCCCGCCCTGCTCGTTCGCCCACTTGACGATGGCGTCACCGTCGCGCCGGGCGAT
>Ga0207646_10003753_pt1 | contig 16931 bp, 13 predicted proteins | sample KBSK5502metaG_FD_184343 | JGI IMG/M metagenome (GOLD analysis project Ga0207646, IMG submission 184343) | Corn, switchgrass and miscanthus rhizosphere microbial communities from Kellogg Biological Station, Michigan, USA - KBS K5-50-2 metaG... | ecosystem: Host-associated > Plants > Roots >... | reverse complement strand
CAGGCAAGGACGCCTGTCGCGACGTTATAACAACATAACATTGTACCTCAATGATATCTGAAAGCGTGATCGCCGCTGTGAGCGCGGGCCTTATCCGCAAAAGCGCGCCACGCGCTCAAGTCCTCTTCCTCTTGGGTGGATTACTTGTTCTCTTCGTATTCCGCGGTGTAACGCCCGGCCTCTTAAAGCGTCTCACTTCGCTCTCCATTAGGCGACGCCAACCACCCGGCTTGAGATTTCGATCGTCAAACGGGCCAATCCGCGTTCTTCTAAGCTTTGTCACCGAATGACCAATGGCGTCGAACATGCGGCGAATCTGCTGATTGCGGCCTTCATGAAGCGTGACTTCGAACCACGCGTTTGTTTCGGTGGCGCGGAGTTCGCGAACTTCGGCCGGCGCGGTGCGCTCTCCGTCTCCGATGTCGATACCTCGGCGCAGCCTCACGATCGCGCTATTCGGAGGCACGCCCTTTACCTTCACCTGATAGACCTTCGGAATACGGTTCCTTGCCGACGTCACCAGATTGGTCAGCTCTCCATCATTGGTAAGCAGGATGAGGCCTTCAGTGTTGAAGTCGAGGCGTCCCACAGGATGCAGCCGGCCGAGCGAAGACGGAATCAAATCGATGACCAGGGGCCGCCCTTTCGGATCGGCCATGCTGCTCAAATAGCCTTTGGGCTTGTTGAGCAACACATAAACTTTTTCCTGTTGGGCGAGCAGAGCGTTTATCAGCCGTCCCTTAACCTTGATGTGATCGGTGGCCGGATCGGCTTTTACTCCCAGTTCAGTTACAACCTGTCCGTTGACCTGCACCTGGCCTGCCGTGATCAGTCCTTCAGCGTGACGGCGCGAGGCGATGCCCGCTGAGGCGATTAACTTTTGTAAGCGTTGCTGCATAAACCAGAAGGCAGTAGGCAGAACGCAGTACGCAGCAAGCTAAGACACGTTTGCTACCGCCTGCCTTCTGCTTACTGCCTACTCGCCTCCTCCGGCGAGGTCCTGGAAGTCTTCAATGCTGGGCAGTTCCGTGAGGTCTTTCAATCCGAACTGAATCAGGAATTCTTTTGAGGTGCCGTACATCATCGGGCGGCCCACAGTTTCTTTTCTCCCTTTGGCCACGATCAAGCGCTTGTCGAGCAAGGTCTTGATCGCCGACGGAGATTGCACGCCACGAATCTCGAGAATCTCAGGAACGGTAACCGGTTGTTTGTAGGCGATCACTGCGAGGGTCTCCAGCGAGGCCAGCGACAGCTTGGCGCTGGGCCTGGATTTCAGATAAGCACGAATCTGTTCGTGATGTTCGGGACGGGTGGCGATCTGCCAACCGCCGGCGATTTCGCGCAATTGGATCCCGCCATTGCGTTTGTCGTATTCCTTCATCAAATCGCCAATTGCCTTTTCCACAACGTCCCGTTCAATCTTTAAGACGTCGGCAATCGTTTTTGCGCTCAGCGGCTCATCGGCCACAAAAATCAACGCCTCAGCGATTGACTTCAACTCAGTGCTGCTGATTTCACGATGGCCTTCGATTTGATCGTCATCGAGCGCCTGCGGGTCGAGCGCTTGTTCAAGGTCGATTGCCTTAGCTGCTTTACTCATAAGGACTCATTCCGCCGTTTCACGGCTTCGTATCCTTTTTGCGACTCATCACCCAGGGCGTTGCCCTGGGCTATTACATTGAGCGCCTTCAGCGCTCATCACGCCGGACTCACCGCTCGCGCGATGATCGCTCCAAACGTCTCACGCTGAACCAGTGAAATCTCGCTCATCCGAACCAACTCCAGCACTGAAAGAAAAGCGACCACCAATCCGCGGCGCGAGCCCGCGCGTTCGAAAAATGTTACCAGGTTCAGCTCGCCGGCTGACCGTACCATGTTGCGCAGGCGGTCGATCATCTCGGCCATGCTCACCTCTTCGCGCTCGATCTCCATCATCACTTCCTCTTTATGACGCGCGAGGATCTCCTGAAAAACGCGCAACAGATCGAACAAGCCTACGGCGACTTCCGGATTGTTGCTGTCGGTTTCGATTTCAGCGCGGGTAAAAACCGCCTGTTCGACGGTCGCGCGTGACCAGAGCATCTGTGACGCGGCCTTGAATTTCTCGTGCTCCAGCAACCGATTCACCAAATCCGCCCGCGGGTCGAGCTCTTCTTCGGCTTCAGCCAGCGGGTCACGTGGCAGCAGCATCCGCGACTTTAACTCGATCAACTGGGCAGCCATTACCAGGAAATCGCCGGCCACGGTCAGATCGAGTTCCTGCATCAGGTTTAGATACCGCAGGTACTCATCGGTGATTCGGGCGATCGGGATGTCGTAAATGTTCACCTGATCCTGACGAATCAGGTAGAGCAGCAGATCGAGCGGACCTTCGAACTCTCCCAAAGTAATCTTGAGCTGATCCGTATCGCCATCAGGAGTGATCTCAGGATGGGCGCCGGCCACACTGATGTTGGTCGCTGCTTCAGGCGAAGCTTCGGCGGCAGTCGCCATCGGCATCTCAGTTTGGGTAGTGTCTTCCATCAGGAAACAAGTTCGATTTTAACTGCCGCTCGTCATAAGGTTGGAGCGGTCAACTCCGCTTTGCCCCGACGAGCCCCATGTTCACCTTCGCTCGATCCAGCGTTGCCCTGGCAATCGCCTGCGCGCGCGACGCGCCATGCTCAAGAATCGCGTCTAGTTTACCATCATCTATAGCACTCGCGCGCTCCTGCAAAGGATTAAGGAAGTCGACTGTCACTTCCGCCAATTCCTCTTTCAGCTTTGCATAGCCCGCCCCACTGAAATGCTCTTCGATTTCTGCCGGATTCTTTCCGGTAAGCAACTGATAGATCGTAAGCAGGTTACTTATAGCAGGACGAGTGGCGTCAAAGCGGATCTCGGTCCCCGAGTCCGTTACCGCTCTCTTAAACTTTCGTCGAATTGTGTCTTCGTCATCCAGCAACATGACACAACCATTGGGATCGTCCTCTGACTTTGACATTTTTTTCGTTGGGTCAGACAGGGACATGATACGCGCGCCGACTCTTGGAATATAAGGTTCAGGAATGCGAAAGGTCTCGCCATAGTCCCGGTTGAAACGGATCGCGAGATCGCGGGTCAGTTCCAGATGCTGCTTTTGATCTTCACCGACCGGCACCAGATCAGTTTGATATAGCAGAATATCGGCCGCCATCAGCACCGGGTACTCGAACAGACCGGCGCCGATGCTTTCGCGCTGCTTGCGCGCCTGATCTTTAAACTGCGTCATGCGCTCCAGCTCAGACATGCGAGTTGTGCAGTTAAGAATCCAGGTCAGTTCGGTATGTTCCGGCACGTCGGATTGGATGAAGATGGTCGACACCGCCGGATCTATTCCCACGGCCAGATAGAGCCGGGCAATCTCAATCGTCAGACGGGACAGGTAGGCCGGCTCAATCGGAATAGTCACCGCGTGAAGGTTAACGATGCAGAAAAAGCTCTCGTACTCGTGCTGCAACTCGACCCAATTACGCAAGGCGCCCAGGTAATTACCCAGATGCAATGGACCGGTGGGCTTAACTCCGCTGAATATTCTTTTCATTCGGTTTACGTGCCGATCAAAAGAAGTGCGTTGGCAATCGGCATCACCACGCCGAAGATCATTCTGAAGACGCCGGTGAACATTGCCAGGATTAGGAGGATGAATCCAAACCGCTCCAGCGCTTCAAACCCTGATTCGAAACTCGGCGGCAATATGCTCTGCAAGACCTTACTGCCATCGAGGGGTGGAATCGGAATGAGGTTAAAAACTCCGAGGACCACATTCAGGATGAAGAAAGTGGTTAGCAACTGTACCGCGCCCTCCACGATCAACGAATCCGTGTGAAGTACAAAGCCACCATCCGGAGACAGCGCGATGAGCTTCGTTAAGAGCAGCACGCGAATGATTATTCCCGCCACAATCGCGATGATAAAGTTGCAGATGACGCCCGCGATTGAAACCCAAAAGTTCGCGACTCGCTTGTTTCGCCAACGCAAGGGGTTAACTGGCGTAGGCTTGGCCCAGCCAAACAACGGCGCCCCTGTGAAGTAAGAAAGCGCGGGGAACAACAAGGTCCCGATCGGATCCACGTGCGCGACCGGATTAAGCGTGATTCTACCCTGTAGCCTGGCCAGATCGTCGCCAAAGTAGTTCGACGTCCAGGCGTGCGCCGATTCATGCACGGACAAAGAAAAAATCAGCGCAACCATGTAGAGAATAAACTGGCCGATCACGCTGCTATCAAAACTGCCCATATGCAGAACTTTACAGTTGGAGTATTAGAGCTTGAAATCGAAAAGTGCGTTTCTCGAATTTGAAAGTAGCATCAGGCGTAAACGAGAGTCAAAGCCGGGAACTTTGAGTGTGGCGCGCATCTTGCCGTGATTCACGGGCGGGACGCCCCGTGCCACTTCGCCTCCACTCCACATCAGGGCAACAGGCCGTGAATTCCCAGCCGCAAACTGAACACCGCCTCGTTTGTCGCGACGATCATATCGCCCGTCGCGCTAAATGCCAGACCCACAAGGTTCATGCCGGCCACTACAATCTCGGCGTTCGTTCCGTCAGGGGAAATTCGCACGATGCCACGCCGTCCCTGCAGCGACGCGGCGACGTAAAGGTTCCCTTCACGATCAAAAGCCAGACCCTGCGGCCGGCCCAGCCCGCGATAGAACGTGCTGCCCTCGCCATCGTCATCGAATCGCGTGATCGAGTCATAACTCGACACTGTAGGGCCAGTCACATAGAGAGCGTCGTCTGGTCCAAAAGCCAGATGATACGCTGACACGGATGGTTCAAGCTCTGCCCAAGGGCTGGCTTCGCCAATTTCATTGACGCGAAAAATCGCTCCGCTGCGATCTCCGACGAACATGTCGCCTTCTGAGTTGAAGGCCAAACCGGTAGCAATCCCGAGATCATCCGCAAATACGACGACTTCCTTTAAAGGCGTCACGCGATAGACCGTGCCATCAAGCCGGCTGGTCACAAACATTCGACCGGCCTGATCAAAAGCAATGCTGGTCGGATTTGTGATGTCGCCGGAGAAGTCAGTCACTGTGCCGTCCAGCGCGATCCTGAAAAGCGTGACGGGCACGTGCTCTCCGCGCGAACCAGAGCGTGTCACAAAGAGCGAACCGTCGCCCGGATCAAACGCCGGGCTGGTCACCGGATGAAGACCTCCGGCCAGCTTCCGGCCCACAACAAAACTCTTTGACTTGCCGATTGGCTCCGCCGCGCCGTCGATAGCGATGGCCACGCCGGTCTCGCCACCCTCAGTCAGTTCCGGCACCAGGGTCAAGGCTCGGCCTTGTCTCGCGGCGACAATGTGGGCCTGTTCATCGCCAAAGCGGACGCTGAATCTCTTCGCCAGGTCGCTGGAGAGTTCTCCGTATTCGATCGCCACCTCACCGCCAGAGATTCCAGCGGCGGGCTCGACACTAGTGATATGTCCCGATCTGCTCATAATGTCATTCGTTCGAACTTCACATGGTAGCGGTCGAGCCACCGGATGTCTAACGGCACTTATCAAACGCCGCCGCTTCAATTGCCAGGCTGTAATTTTTCTTCGACAGGATTAGCAATATTTACAAGGACGGTAAAAGGATCGGCCTCACGGTGTTGCGATCATGTTAATCATGTCAATCATCTCGTTTACGTTTTTGAAACTGACAGCGGCCGGGGCCTTTCCCGAAGCGCACCGTGTTATACTTCGCAAAGTCCACTGAATGCGAAGTCTTCACGGCAACACTCAGGGTCTAAAACCAAATCAACTGCGGCGGATTGAAAAACTCTATCAGCGCCGCGTCGCTTCCGACCAAATCGTCACTCCGGAATTTGCCCGGCAGATCAGCGAACTCTCGCATGATACCGGCCGGCAGATTGGTGTGCTGATAGACCGCCAGGGCCACGTTCAATTTGTGATCGTGGGCGACGCGCGCCGGATAGAGCTTCCCGACTTCAAGCGAGTGCGCGTGGCCGGCGATCGCTTTCGTGGCCTCCGTTGCGTGCACACCCACCTGCGCGGCGAAGACCTGACCCGTGACGATCTGACGGACCTGGCGCTGCTGCGGCTTGATTTGATGGCGGCAATCGATGTGGACGAGCACACGGGCCTGCCAGGCATGGTGCGAGCAGCACACTTGCTGCCATCGACGGGACCCGAGCTGAGTTCGAACGGCCAAACGAAGCCCTTTGCTTTTCTTGATCCTGCAATTCCCTCGCAACTTGATGTCGATTTTCTGGCTCTGATTGAAGCGCTGGAAGAAGAAATGGCGCGCAACCGCCGCACTTCGCGCCGCGCATCCGGAACGGATCGGGCGATTCTGGTGAACGTCTCGACCGGCCCTATTGCCGACGCCGAGGATTCAATGGCGGAGCTTCGCGAGTTGGCAAACTCAGCCGGGGTGATGGTTTTGGATGAGATGATTCAGCGGCGGCCGTCGATTGAGCCCCGCACAGTAGTCGGCAAAGGCAAACTTGATGAACTGCTGATTCGAGCCATGCAACTTGGCGCCGACGCAATTATCTTCGATCGCGAGCTCTCTGCGGCGCAGGTGCGCTCGATCTCGGAAGCCACTGATCTGAAAGTAATCGACAGGTCCCAGCTCATCCTGGACATTTTTGCCCAGCGCGCGCAGTCGCATGAAGGCAAGATTCAGGTTGAGCTGGCCCAACTGAAATACATCATGCCGCGGCTGGTGCTCGGTCAGAATTCAGCCTTTTCGCGTCTGGCGGGGGGCATCGGCGGGCGCGGTCCCGGTGAAACAAAACTGGAAACAGATCGCCGCCGCGTGCGCGATCGAATTCATCGCCTCGAACAGGAGCTGGCTTCGCAACGCAAGCGCCGCGAGCAGCGCCGCAAAGAGCGCCTGCGTCATCAAGTCTCAACGATCTCGATCGTTGGTTACACCAACGCCGGCAAGTCGACCCTGCTTAACGCGCTGACTTCCAGTCACGTGCTGGCCGAAGAACGTATGTTCGCTACGCTTGATCCCACGACCCGCCGACTGCGACTGCCGCGTGAACAGGAAGTAATCATCAACGATACGGTCGGTTTTATTCGCGATTTACCGCCCGACTTGCTCGCCGCATTTCGGTCCACACTGGAAGAGATCGCCGGCAGTCGTTTGCTGATCCACCTGGTTGACGCTGCGAATCCGCGCTGGCATCAGCAGGTCCTTTCGGTGAATCGGATTCTGGCTGAGCTGAAATTCGATCAGATTCCGCAGTTGCTGGTCTTCAACAAGGCGGACCAGGTCGATCCGCCGTCTGTCGAAGCGATGCTGCGACAAACCTCACTCGAGCTGGGCGTCGAATCGCTGGCGATCTCTGCACTAAACGTGCAAACACTCACTCCTTTGCTGCAAAGAATCGGCAGCAGAATAGTACGCCCGGATCATGAGGAGCAGCCCGAACCTGCATACACCGGAGTTCAATGAGGCCCCGACCACGATTCACTTCAAAGCTGACCGCCCTGCGCAATTCCGTGCTGGGGGTGCTGCTCCGTCCATTCCGCTGGTTTTCTCCAGCGTCTCAGTTGGTCATCGGCCTCACCTGTCTGGTCACTCTGACAACGCTGCTGCTTACGCGATGGCCGTTAACCCTGAATACTCTTGGCCTGCTCCTGCTCGTGTTGGTAAGTTATCTGATCGTCTGGCGGTTTATTGAGTATCACACCGCTTTCTTCGACCTCTCGATTTCAAAGCGCCGAGCCTTTGCACTGGTGGGTGCGGCCATCCTCGTCGAAACCGCCTTTATGCGCCTGGGCTTCATGGTGGCTGCCGGGCTCGCGGCTCAAAGCAGACCCCCAAGTCTCAACGACCCAGCGGTCTGGAGCTACGCCATTCCATTTGCCGCGGCCTCGCTGCTGGTAACAATGCTTCTCGATAAGCAACTGGGTCTGATTACGGGTCTGATCGCGGCGGTCTTCGCGGGTCTGCTCGCGCCGGCGGGGATGCTCACCGGCTTGTACGCATTTATCTCATGCCTGGCAGCTGTCTATGGAATCAAACGCTATCGCGAGCGCCAGTCAGTCACACTCGCCGGCTTGGCCGTTGCCGGAGTCAATTGTCTAACCGCGCTGGCCCTGATCGTCTTTACTCAGCCCCACTCCACTTTCACGAGTGTGGTGGTGGCCGCGGGTTGCGGCATTGGCGGTGGACTCTTGACGATTATTTTTGCAGCCGGCGGTGTTCCCATCAACGAATCGCTGTTTGGGGTCCTGACCGATATCCGCCTGCTTGAACTATCCAACGCTGACCTACCGGTGCTGAGCCAGCTAGCTTTGCGCGCGCCCGGAACCAACCAACATTCTCATGCGGTTGGCCAGTTGGCCGAAGACGCCTGCCGCGCTATCGGCGCCAACACGTTGTTGGCTCGCATCGGCTCGCTTTATCACGATATTGGGAAAGTCGCGGCGCCGGATTACTTTGTTGAAAACCAGATTGGAAAGAATCCACACGATCGTCTGCGCCCGGCCCAGAGTGCCAAGATAATAACCAGTCACGTGAGTTATGGGTTGAGAATCGCGAAAGAGATTGGCCTGCCACAGCGCGTGGCGGACTTTATTCCACAACATCACGGCACTCGCACGCTCCACTTCTTTTTGCGTAAGGCAGAAGAGCAGGCCGCCAACGGCGAAAAAGTTTGCGAAGCGGACTTTCGCTATCCTGGGCCAAAACCGCAATTCAAAGAGACCGCCATTCTGATGCTGGCGGATTCATGCGAAGCCGCCGCGCGTTCGCTGGCGCATCCGGATCCGGAAAGCATCAGATCCATCGTGATCCGAATCTTTGACGCCATCGTCAACGACGGCCAGTTGGACGAATGTAAATTTACACCTCGGGATTTGACGGGAGTTCGCGAAGCGATCGTTACCTCGCTCATCGCCATCTATCATGGCCGGATTGATTATCCCGGCTTCAATGTTCCCGCGCCGGCTCAGACCGGAACCAGTGCCGTAACCTACGAAAAGGCATCCGACGTTCCCATTAACCCGGCCGGAGAAGTTGAAGACGAGGCGATTGAACGGGATCCGATCCCTTAGGCAGGTCTTAACTCGCGCGATTGAACTTTGGAAGCAGCTTGCGGTAAGTCGTGGGAAGATCTTCGGGCAGCACGCGCGTCTCGCCGACGGTGGTGATGAAGTTGGTGTCGCCCGTCCAGCGCGGCATGACGTGCATATGGAAGTGATCGGCGATGCCGGCGCCGCCCGCGCGTCCCAGATTCATCCCCACATTGAAACCGTCAGGTTGGTAAATCTCGCGCAAGGCAGTCTGGCAGCGCTTTGCCAAGTCCATCATTTCGTCAGTCTCTTCTTTACCGGCTGCATCAAGCTCACCGATGTGCGCATACGGCGCGATCATCAAGTGCCCGCTGATATAAGGATAGAGATTCAGGATGATGAAGTTGCGCGCGCCACGGTAGAGCACGAACCTCTCCTGGTCTTTCGCGGGGTCCTTTGAAGCTTCGCAAAAGATGCAAACGTCGGCCTGAGACATATTGGCTCCGGTCGCAGCGATGTACTCGTTCCTCCAGGGACTCCAGAGTCTTTCCACCAAAACAATCCTATTGGGTAACGCGAAGGGGGTTTGTCGTCGGCACGAAAGCGATTCCTAACGCGGATTAGCCTACGCAGGCGAACTCTCGTTAATCAATTCCTTGAGTTCCTTGCCGGCTTTGAAATAAGGAACACGCTTGGCAGGAATACTAACCGGCTCGCCGGTCTTCGGGTTGCGTCCGCGGCGCGCGCCGCGCTCGCGCACGCGAAAGCTGCCAAAGCCGCGCAACTCGATCTTCTCGCCCTGATTTAAGCTCTCGATGATGCTTTCGAAAACCAGTTCGACCAATCGCTCAGCATCTTTCTTGGTGAGCTCAGCGGCGTTAGCCACGTCGTTGACAAGATCAGCTTTAGTCATGCAGTCACCTCAACTCACAGAAAGGCTATTCGTTCGATTTCGGACAGCGAGTTTTGCCAGAAAACTCTATAGCAAAAGATAAGAGCGCGTGGCGGTTAGATTAGCAGAACGGATGAAAGACGGCAAGACTAAAAAGGCTGTACGGCCAATATCTTACAGCCGGTGAGCGGTCAGACCCAGGACGGCGAGAGACGGCCTGCAAAGGGATCCAATTCTTTGAGATTTAACGCGGCAGATCAGCTTTCGGGAGTATCGTCATCCGTCTTGCTGCTAATCCCAAAATCCGCAAGCTCAGCCAGGGACGCCATCCCGCCGCCGGCTTCGGAGGTATAAACCTTCTGTTCGACGATCGGCTCGTCATCACTGGCCGCCCGGGCGGAAAGACCAATCTTCTTGTTTTCAGAATCTATGCGCAGGATGCGAAACTCCATCTCCTGTCCCAATTCTGCCGCGTCTTCGGGCTTGGCAACTCGATCGTCTGAGAGTTCAGAGATATGACACAGACCCTCGAGATTGTCTCCCAGTTCGACGAACGCACCGAAGCTGGCAAAGCGCGCAATTTTGCCCTTGATCAGGTCACCAGGCTTATGGGTGGCCACAAATTCGTTCCACGCATTCGGCTCGAGATCCTTAATCGAAAGAGACATCCGGCGATTCTCCGGATCGATGCCGGTAATCACTGCGTCGACCTGCTGTCCTTTTTTCAACGCCTCGCCCGGATGCTTAACTCGCCGCGACCAGGAAATATCAGAAACATGGACTAGTCCGTCGACGCCGTCTTCGATCTCAATGAAGGCGCCAAAGTCAGTCAGATTACGCACTCTGCCATGAACCCGAGCTCCAACCTGATATCTTTCGCTGAGCGTGCGCCAGGGGTTCTCTTGCACCTGCTTCATGCCGAGACTGATACGCCGGGCTTTGGGATCGATTCCGAGCACTGCGACTTCGACGGTATCCCCGGCGCCGACGATTTTGCTCGGATGCTTGACGCGCTTGGACCAACTCATTTCAGAGACGTGGACCAGCCCTTCGACGCCCGGTTCCAATTCAACAAACGCGCCATAATCTGTCACGCTGGCAACTTTGCCGCTGATCTTTGTTCCGGGAGGAAACCGTTCGTCGATTGTCTCCCACGGATCCGGCAGCAATTGTTTGTATCCCAGAGAGACACGCTCGCGCGCCTTATCAAATCTCAGCACTTTCACCTGGACGGTATCACCCACGTTGAAAAGTTCCGCCGGATTCTGCAGCCGTCCCCATGACATATCAGTCACGTGCAGCAATCCATCGACGCCACCCAAATCAACAAAGGCGCCGTAATCAGTGAGGTTCTTGATCTGACCCTCAACAATGATGTCTTCTTCGATCTGGCCCAGCGTACTGCCTTTGCGATCGGCATTGCGCTCTTCCAGGACCGCCTTGCGCGAAAGGACCACATTCGAGCGCTTGCGGTTGAGCTTTATGACCTTGGCCTCGATCTCTCGCCCTCGCAACGAATCAAGATTACGCACCGGCCGCACATCGACCTGCGAGCCCGGCAGAAAAGCGGCGATGCCGTCGATGTCGACTCTTAGTCCGCCTTTAATCCGCTCGGCCACACGTCCTTTTACCGGCGTACCTTCCTCAAAGGCCTTTTCCAGGTCGTCCCAGGCTCGGAGGCGAACCGCATCTGCCCGCGAGAGCAACGGGTAACCTTCGCCGGTTTCCATATTCTTCACGAGCACGTCAACCTCGTCACCACGCTTGACGGTGATCTGCCCGTCTTCCATGAACTCGTTCTGATTAACGATACCTTCGGATTTGTAACCGAAATCGATCACGACACCACGCTCGGTTATGCCTACCACCGTACCCCGGACAACCTCGCCCTCCTGAAAAGCCGACTGCTCTAGTTCAAACTGGTCCAGTATCTGGCCAAAGTCCTCGCCGGAAGGACGCATTCCAGGTTCGTCTTCAGCCTCGGCAGCACCATCAGCTTGAACCGTGACTTCGGGTTGAGCCGTGGCTTCAGGTTGCGCAGCGACTTCAGGCTGCGCAACAACCTCAGGCTGCGCGACGACTTCACGCTGAGTGGCAACGGCTGCTCCGGCATCGTCTCTGGCGCCGGCCGTCATGGTTGGGTTAGACGCAACTTCGTTCGCGGGTTTCGTATCGGTTGCGGGTTGTTCTGTGTCGGACTGGCCGACGTTGGTTACGGTTTCTTCGGTGGACATGCAAACTCCTACTCAGTATTGACTCTGGCGCACGGCAACATAATGCGCCGCTCCGTCGACGCTAAGAACTGGCGTCGTTCGCGACCTTTTTGTCTGATTGGTGATTAGTCGGAATGAAAGGTGAGAGGATGCGAGCCAAAAGATTTGGAAAAGAAGGTTGTGGTTTCGATTTCCGTCGTGCCCGTAGTCTCCCGCCTTGGTCCGACTATCACCGGCCGCTCGACCGGATCGGTTCGGAATTTACACGGCGGCATGACTTAGTGTCAAGGCCACGGGCCGTCCCGACCTTCACAGTCGCGCGTGAAAAAACTCTAACGCATTCCGCTCATCGTCGCTTCCGCTCCACGCGGAACTACGTAGATGCCGGCTGAATGTGAACCAACAAAAAGAGTATTTTGACCGTGGGGATCCAACGCCAGCGCCCAAACTCTGATGCTCGGCAAGCGATGTTCGCGCGCGTCGATCCGAACCCAGGTTGAGCCGCTGTCATTCGAACGATAGACACCGCCGCCTATTTCGCCGTTTTGATAAGCATTGCCCGCAAAAATTTCGTTGGTGTTTCGCGGATTGACCAGGATGCTGGTGAAATCCCCGAAGGGAAGATTCCCACCGCGTCTTGACCAGCGATCACCACCGTCTTGCGACATGTAGAAGGCTTGTTTTGTTCCGACATAGATGAAGGAAGAGCGTTGCGGATCCTGAACGATAACGTTGATCGGCGACGTAGACGGAACGCCGCTTACCTGTTGCCAGGTTTTCCCCGAGTCGCGCGAAATCAAAACGCCGGTGCTGGCCGTTCCCACCAGCATCACTGAAGGATTCTGTGCACTGACCGAAATGCAGGTGGTGCGCGCATCCAATCCGCTTCCGTAAGGAACACGATCCCAACCCTGCATCGGATCAGAAGTCCGAAAAAGTCCCCCGTTAGTCGCGGCCAGGATTGATGTTTGTCCCGAGCGATCTGAAAGTGACACCAGCGCGTTTACGGAATCGGAAATAGTTTGGACGTGTGCTACGCCGGCCCCGGCACCTGCCTTATTTGCTACGCCCAGCGCGACAACCGTCGCTTCGTCCAATTGTCCTGACACGGGCAGATACCTGTCGGTCTGGAACCGTTTGATCGCCGCCACTGTGCGAGGACCGAGTTGTCCGTCCGCTACACCGATCTCGTAACCGGCCCGTTCCAACGCTTCCTGCGCCAGACGAACGACATCAACCGGAAGCTTGTTCGACGGAGTTGGCGGTTTCTGCGTTGTAGCGGCAGCTCTGCTTTGAGCAGGCGCACTAGCGCGTCCCTGGGCAACTGTTTTGCGAGCTTTGCCGCGCGCCGGGGGCCGCTTCTTGGCCGGGGGAGCCGACGGTTTGCGTCCCGTGACCGGAGCCCATGAGCCGCCCCGATCAGTTGACCGGTAGACACCCAGGTTGGTTGCGAGATAGATCACATTCGCGTCGCGCTCGTCTTGCAGGATCGAGTAACCAATCAGGCGCGGCGGCATGTTGCGCATCGAGGGCTGCCATGAAGATCCGCCGTCGTTACTGACAAAGAAAAAGCCGCCTCCAGTCGTGGTATTGATTGTGGTTGCATAGACGCGGTTCGCGTTCTCGCGGTCCGGAAAAATTGAATTTACAAAGCGGCCACTAAAGCCCCCGTTGCTCGGCACAAAGTTCTTGCCGCCATCATTGGACACCATGACGCCGTAGTTGTTGGTACCGATGTAAATGTCATTCGGCCGCCTGGGATGCACCGTGATTGAGTTGATCTCAAGTTGCCGCGAAGTGGTCACCATCCATGAGTTGTTATCGCCACCCTTGCCTGAGCGCCAGAAGCCTTCCGTGGTGCCGGCAAACACCAGGCCGGCAATTGACGGATGCTGGAGAATTGCGCGCGTGCGGCGCGACTGCGAGGGAATGCCCTGCACTTTGTGCCAACTCTCTCCAGCGTCGCTCGTCTCGTAAATGCCGCTGCATGCCGAGGCAATGATGTGGTTCGCATTACGAGGGTCGATATTAATCGCAAAGATATCCGAGTCATCAATAATGCCGTTTTTGATTATTCTCCAGGTGCGGCCGCCGTCGGTCGACTTGTAAGGCAGATACCAGGTGCCGGCATAGATGACATTCGAGTCGCGCGGATCGATGGCCAATGATTCCACATGCACCAGGCCCGGCGTGTTGGCGGTGGGCAAGGGAGTCCAGGTTTCGCCTGAATCGGACGAACGAAAGATCCCGTTAAATGTGCCGGTTATCATGACGCTTGGATCGCGCTCTGATTGGGTCAATGAATGGAGAGCTTCGTTCCTTAGCTCGGGCGACTCGCGCCAGGTCAATCCCCCGTCGGTGGATTTGAAGAAGCCACCGGGATCCTTATGACGATGCGTCGCGACGTAGAGCACTCTTGAGTTCCGCGGATCAACGATAATGTGATCGACGAAAAGACGCGGGCGATTAAAATTGAACAGCAGGCGCCAGTTGCGACCGGCATCAGTCGACATATAGATCTGGCCATCGAGCGTGCCGAAGTAGAACCGATCGGGATCATTCGGATCGACTACCAGCGCCCGCACATCGCCGCCTGACGGACCGGTTATTCGCCACTCTGTTGAGTAGGGTGAACCCGCCACCACCGGCGAGACAACGCCCTTGCCGGCGCTCACCGGATTCTGGAACTGCCAGGTAACGCCCAGGAGTAAGGCAAGGACGCATAGCCGAATTGCTGTCTTCTTCATTAGTTCTATCTCTTTCATGCCGTAGATATCTGCCAGCGCCGGGTAACTCGGTTACATGCGCGAAGGCATTATAACCGTTTGCGCAATTCTTTTCACAGAAAGCTCGTCGGAACAGTCTTTCGTTGGCCCGCAAGCGGGTTTTCCGGCGCGAGGGTCCTTCACAAACGGCCTGCCAAAAGCGAAGCGGGCGGTGTCTCCTTTTAGGAAGACACCGCCCGCATTCGGAAGAAGGTCGCAACTCTTAAGAGTGGCGAGCGTCAGTAAGCTTTCGGCAAACGAAAGCGAGAAGCCCTCGGCTTAATCCTCGCCCCGGCGGCCGCGGCCGCGCCGAGTAGTAGGTTTCTTCTTGCATTCCGGACAAGGCGAAACCGCGCCGGCAGTCTCAGCCGACGGAGGTGTTGCGCCTGACGGAGCCACCCAAAGCTCAACCTTGAGCTCTGGCATACAGCCACCGTCCACAACTACCAGGCGGCCACCATCGATGCCGCGCGTGTTGACGAGGTAGTCTTTGGCGCGATTGGCTCGCGTCTGACCCTCGGCGTCGCACGTTCCATAGCCGATGATGTAGCCCTGAGCTGTGGGCTCGTTCTGTAACTGAATCGCGAAGTTGTCGAGTCTGGCCTTCTCATCGTTGAAGCGGATGTTGCCGTACTCGTCGAACTTACGAGAAACAGGTGGTGGTCCCTCGATCGGAGTCGAGGCCGACGCCGTACGTGTACAGCTTGGATCAAGTCCACCCAGCTCTACCGTGGCGGTGATTGTCGTACCAGCGGTTCCCTTTGTATCGACCGTAATAGTGTCGGTTCCCTGGCCACTGGTAATCATGCCCCCGGAAACCGTCCAGTTATAGGTTGGCGATGCCACTGGTGTTCCCTGCGTGTATGTAGCAGTGAACGTAATCGGGTTCGGGTCTTTACCACTGTCCGCACCACGCACACTAACCGACCCGCAAACCAGATTAGGAACGCAATCCGGACAAGACGCGATCGTTACCGTGGTGGACGTAGCCGTGATACAGCCGCAGCCGTCGTCAACTTCTACCGAAGCGGTGTAGGTTCCCGGGCCAACCCCACTCAAATCCCAGGTTACATTGGCTCCGGAACCGCTAACCGTGCCGCCCGTCACCGTGTAAGTGTAAAGCAGCGTATCGCCGTCCGGGTCGCTGGCGGTCGTTGTCAGACCAACGGACGTATTCGCCGTTGCCGGACAACCGCCCGAAGCCGAATGCTGTTCAGGTCCGCACGGCAAGGTGATGGTGGCCGTTGAAGCAGCTAACGAAGCAGTCGGCGCCTGATTCGGCAGAATAGCCGGTTCACGTGCATTGCGATGACCAATCCAGAGCTGAGCCCCGAAACCATGGGGATCGCTTGATGGATTGAAGCCCAGCGGCTCACCAGCGGCTGTTGCCGGCCGGGACGTGCCCGGCACCACCACTAGTCCACGACCGACCACATTTACGTTGGTGACTTGGTTAATAGTGATAATCGCATCCGTTGTAGTGAAGTTCTTAATGCGCTGGTCATTTAATGCCCTTCGGTACCAGGCGCCCACGCCCCACCACCGGCGCGGATAAATCTTGACGCCGACAAGGAACTCAACCGGGTTATTGTTGAAAGCGTTGTTCGTTCCACCCACGTACTTGGTCGAGCGTAGCTCACCGATTGGCTGGAAGTGCTTGTTAATCGGAAAATCAACGCCGATTCCGGCAATCCATTCATCAGGCCGATCCAACAGCGTGTCTCCGGCCGGGCCTTTCGGATTACTGTTCCGAATGTAGCCCATGTTGGCCGAAAGGTTCACTGACCTGCTCAGGCGGCCGTCCGCAAACATTACCAGACCAAAGTCGCCGATATCACCACCGGGACCTGCGCCGCGCTGCATCTGATTAAAGCCACCCAGATCATCGGCCTTGTCGGGATACCATCGATAGAACGGAATGATCCCAAGGCCGAACGGATTGTTCGGGCCAGTCCAGCGCCACTTAGCGCCGGCAACGAAGTTCGTGAAACTTGATTCGCCGTAAAGCCGATTAAGGAACGGCGCATCAGGCAGATAGGTTGGATCCGTCGTAAAA
>Ga0207646_10003752_pt1 | contig 16939 bp, 17 predicted proteins | sample KBSK5502metaG_FD_184343 | JGI IMG/M metagenome (GOLD analysis project Ga0207646, IMG submission 184343) | Corn, switchgrass and miscanthus rhizosphere microbial communities from Kellogg Biological Station, Michigan, USA - KBS K5-50-2 metaG... | ecosystem: Host-associated > Plants > Roots >... | reverse complement strand
CGGGCTCTACTACTTCTTCATGCACGGCTGGATGGCGGTGGGAACCAGCCCGGCCGTGATGCGGATCCCCTCGGTCATCGCCATGGTCGCCGCCGTGGCGATGACGGCGATCCTCGCCAGGCGGCTCACCGGATCGGGCTGGGCCGCGCTGTTCGCCGGCCTGGTCATGGCGCTGACCCCGACGATCAGCTACTACGCGCAGACCGCGCGTTCCTACGCGTTCGTGCTGGCCTGCGTCCTTGGCTCGACGCTAGCCCTGCTGCACGCCCTGGACGCGGAGATAGCGGGCGCGCCCGGCAGGCGGATCGCGCGCTGGTGGATGGCGTACGGCGCGCTGGTGACCCTGGGCGGCTACCTGAACGAGATGTCGCTGCTTGTCCTCGCGGCGCACGCGGTCACCGTCCTGCTCGCCCGGTACCGGCCGCAGGTGCTGCGGCACTGGGCCGCCGCCGCGGTCTCCGCGACGGTCCTGGCCCTGCCCCTCCTGGCGATCAGCGTCCGGGAGCACGCCGCGATCTCCTGGATCCCGCGCCCGGGCCTGACCGCCCTGCGGATCCTGTTCCAGGACTACTTCGGCGCGACGATGGTGGTCGCCCTGCTCCTGCTCGCATGCGCCATCGTCGCCGTCCTGCCAGCCGGCAGATGGTGGCGCGCCGGCGGGGTCAGCCTGCCCTCGGTTGCGGCACCGTTGCTGGTGCTCCCGGCCGGGCTGCTGATCGGCGAGTCGCTCATCGCCCACCCGCTGTACGTGGACCGGTACGTCCTCTACGGCGAGGCGGGAGCGGCCCTGCTCGCCGGCGCGGGGATGTACCGGATCGGGCAGTGGCTCAGCGGCGCGGTCCGCCGCCGCGTGCTGCTCTGGGCGCCCGGCGTGGTCGTGTGCGTGTGCGCGCTGGTCTTGCAGATCGCGCCGCAGCAGCGCGTCCGCACCCCGCAGAGCCGCTCGTACGACTTCGGCACCGCGTCGCGGTATGTGGGGGCGCGGGCGCGCGCCGGTGACGGGGTGCTGTTCTTCCCCAACTTCTACCGCAAGGCCAGGCTGGGCTACCCTGCCGACTTCGCAAGGATCAGCGACTTTGCCATGGCCACCTCGCCCGTGCAGGCGGGAGATTTCCGCGGCACCGACAAGCCGCCCCAGGTCACCGACCAGCTCATGCTCGGCCGCCAGCGGATCTGGGTGATCGGCCACGTGCCCTCGGCCCGGCTGAAGACACCGGCGGTGCGCGCCGAAAGCATCTGGCTCCAGACCCATTTCACGCTGATCGGCCAGCGGCGCTTCCGGGGAATGACCGTCACCCTCTGGCAACGCGACGCGCCGTGATACGGGCAGGACAACACCGATGACGCTCGAGGAAGCGCTCGCCGAGGCGAGCGCCAGCTTGGCGGGCGGTTGCACCACCCCGCACGACGTGGCCGCCAAGCTGAAGGCCGCGCGCTGCGAGGGCAGGCACGGGGATCCGCTGCAGTGCCCGCTGGCGAGGTGGTTCCACAGCGCTCTGCAAGAGCGGCGCGCGCTGCCACGCGGCCAGGTCGTCTCCGTGGACGGCACGACCTGGGGGCGCAAGTACCTGTACGTGCACGTCCGGAAGCGGGCTGGCCGGGGAGCGGATAGCTGCCGGCCGGCGCCGATGCCCGCGCTGCTGGTGGAGTTCGCCAGCAAGTTCGACAGCGGTGGCTTTCCGGAACTCGCCGCCCGGCGATCCGGCTTCAGGCTCCGGTCACGCCCGCCCGCCGGGGCGCCTGCCCCAGCGGGGACGCCAGCCGTAACGCAGCAGAAGCGGTAGCCCGATCGCGGTGACAAGGATGCGGTTGGGCCGGGACATCCGGTCGCGCCACGATTCGTCGGCGCGCAACGTGACCTCGCCGGAACCGAATCGGGACGGGTTGCCGTGGATGCCATGGCTGGCGCTCAGGGTCACGTGCACGTCACCGATGTGGTCCAGGTGCGCCGGGCGGTACGGCAGGCCGAGTTCGGTCAGCGCGGTCTCGACCGCGTGCCGGGGCTGGCTCACGAAGTCCTCGTAGCGCATGCGCGTGACGGGCACGCCGCAGCGGCCGAGCAACCCGGCCTGGCCCTGGTAAGACACCCACCTAGCGGCGGTGGCCGCCGGCTTCTTGGCCCGCTTGGTGAGGGAATGGGCAACCCCGCGCACGTCCCTGACCAGATGGATCACCCGGACGTCGATTCCGCCACGATGGAGCGCAAGCGCCTGGACCGGCCATTTGCTTGCATCAACGACGCAGGGCGCGCCGGCCTCCGCGGCAATGGCGCGATAGACGCTCGCGTAACACGCGCCGTACGTGGCGACATCCGCCCGGAAGGCGCGGCCGGCGAGCGGCATCAGGAGAAGCCGTGGCAGGTAACGCTGCTGCGCCACCCGGCGCTGCAGCGGATGAACGTCCGCGAGCAGCGGATCGGTCCATCCCGCGAAGGCGCGCTCACCGACCCCGGCCCAGAACGGGCAGTCGGCGAACTGCCGCCCACAGCCGCACCGCTCAGCCCGCGAAGCTTCCCGGCGGAACAGGTCGATCAACTCGCCCACGTTGACGAAGCCCGGCATCTCGCCCAGGGTCCGTTCCAGGAGCGTGCTGCCAGAGCGCCCAGACCCAGCGATAAACACGACCGCGGGCGCCCTTTCCCGCGATCCCGTCTGGGTTGCCGGCTGTCTCGGCACTTCCTGGTCCCTCCAACTCCGCCCCTGCGGCGATGGTAGTCGGGGGGCGGCAGGACGTTCTCTCCGGAGGGACGAACCGCCGCCCAATCTGGGCCTGCGCCCAGCGCACAGCCTGACCGCGGCGGCGCGTCACGAGGGGAGCAGGAAGGACCTGCGCCACCAGCGGAGGCCTGGGTGGCCTATCAGGCCGGCTTCGCTGAGGACCGCGACTATTTTTTCGCCGCCAAAACGAATCGTCTCCTGGTGGGCCGGATTCGCGAGCGCGGCCCGGTGTGCCTGCCGGGGATCTAGGCCCGCCGACCGGTAGACCTGGGGCGTGACCAGGTTCCGGGTCACGATGAAGGCGACGCGGGCGAGCAGGGCCCGGTGGTAGGGCAGTTCGGCCCGCGACAGCGCCGCCGCGCTGCGGGCCAGCTCGGCGCGGGCGAACCCGATGTGGCGGGCCTCCTCCAGGATGTGGATCCGGTTCACCATCCGGATCAGCGGCTGGATGGACTCGTCGGCCACCATCTCGCGCTGATACCGGTCGGTGATTTCCTCGCCGATCAGGATGGCGCCCCACATGACCGGGCCGTAGGCGATGGCGGGCAGAACGTTCCCGAGCGCGCGGATCAGGCCCGGCGGCGGGTAGCACGGGGCGCCCGTCCATTCGACCATGCGCGCGAACATCGTGGAGTGCCGGCACTCCTCGGCCATCTCGGCGAGCGCGTACTGCACGTGCCCGGCTGGCCGGGTCCCCCCTGATCGCGCGGGACGGCACGTCGCACGACGAGGACCTGATCGTGTTCGCCACCGGCTTCCAGGCGGTGGACATGCCCATCGCGCAGCACGTCTATGGGGCGGCCGGAATGAGCCTCGCCCAGGCCTGGGGCGGCGACATGCGCGCGCTGCGCGGCACCACCGTCCCGGGCTTCCCGAACCTGTGCCTGGTGATCGGGCCGAACACCGGTCTCGGGCACAACTCCGTGGTCCACATCATCGAATCCCAGCTCAGCTACATCACCGACTACCTGGCCACGCTGGAGCGGACCGGCGCCGCCGCGCTGGACGCCAAGCCCGCGGCGGAGGAGCGCTGGTGCGCGGAGGTCGAGCGGCGGATGGCGTCCACGGTCTGGACCACCGGCGGCTGCGTGAGCTGGTACCTCAACGCGGCGGGCCGGAACCCGACGCTGTGGCCTGCCTCCACGCTGCGCTTCCGGCGTGCGACGCGCCGCCTGGACCCGGCCGAGTACGACCTGATCCCGGCGCGCGGGGCGAGCACCTGACGGGCCCGCCCCGCGGCGTCTCCTCCTCTGGTCAGTACCCGGCGGCCGTGGCGCTCGCCGAGGTACCGCCGGACCCGGACATGTGCGTGCACTTGTGTCCGGACGCCGAGCCCGGCTTCTTGGCTGCCGGGGTCGCGGCCGTCGCCGAAGCGGTCACCCGTGACCCGTGTGACGCGTGCGCCGCGGCTGCCGAACTGGTGGAGGCGCTGGCCATGGTCATCCCGAAGGCCAGCGTTGCGCCCAGCGTGGCCGCGCCTACGGCCGTGCCGATGAGGGGCTTGGTGATCCTCACCTGGTACTCCTTTCGCGTAGCCGGGCCGCCGGCCCGGGGCGGTTCTGGTCAGCCGCCAGCCTCAGTAGGCCAGGCACACCTGACCGGGTTCTGCGCGGAACTTCTCAGCCCGCGCTGAACCCGCGCCGGCCCGCCCGGCGCCGCTGCCAGGATGAAAGGGTGACCCTCAAGCACGCGACATCGAGCGTCTTCGTGTTCCGGCGCATCACCCCCGGCGGCTGGCGGCTCGGGCTGATCCGGCACCCGCACTTCGGCCTGATGGTGATTCCCGGCGGCCACGTCGAAGCGGGCGAAACCCAGGCCGAGGCGGCCCTGCGCGAGGTGGCGGAGGAGACGGGGCTGGCCGTCCAGCTGCTGAGCCCGCCCGCCGCGCCGCTCCCCGGCGGTTACCGGCCGCCGCGGGTCGCCCCGCCATGGTGGATCGTCGAATACCAGGTCCCGTCCGATCCTCATCTTGGTGCGCCGCACGTCCACATCGACCACCTGTACGTCGCCCTGGCCGACGGCCGGGAGCCGCCCGCGGCGCCCGGGCACCCGTTCGGCTGGTACGCCACCGCCGACCTGCCGGGTCTGGACATGTTCGATGACGCCAGGCTGCTCGCCCTGACGCTGCTGGATGGGCTGGCGGCCAGCCCAGGCGACGGCGGGCCCGGCAGCGAGCCCGGGCCCGCGCTCGGCGCCGCGCTGCTGGCCTGGCTCGGCAAACCCTGACCCGGGTTACCCGGCTTCCCCGGCCCGCAGCCTTATCCTGGGCCGGCTCCGCCAGCCCGCAGCGTTATCCTGGGCCGGGTTCCCCGGCCCAGATGGCCCGGACCGCGTCGATGGTGTCCGCCTCGGACGCCGGCTTGTCCGGCCGGTGCCGGAGCACGCGGGCAAAACGCAGCGCCACGCCCCCCGGGTACCGGGGACTGGCCTGAACGCCGTCGAAGGCGACCTCCACCACGAGATCTGGCCGCACCCGCAGGACGCCCCAGGCGTCGCGCCGGTCGCCCGCCGGGCCGGATCCGGGCGGGTCCGCAAGTTCAAGCAGCCGGTTCGTCTGCCACGTGAGCATCTCGTCGGTGAGCCCCTTGAAGGTCTTGCCCAGCATCACCAGCCCCCCGGTGACCGGGTCGCGGGCCCCCAGGTGCAGGTTGGACAGCCACCCGCGCCGCCGTCCGTGGCCCCACTCGGCTGCGAGGATCACCAGGTCCAGCGTGTGCCGGGGCTTCACCTTGATCCACTCACTGCCCCTCCGCCCGGCCGCGTACAGGCCCGCCAGGGACTTGACGACCACCCCCTCGTGCCCGCGCGCAACCGCGTCGGCGAAGAACTCCTCGGCCGCCGTCGCGTCGTCGGTGACCAGGCGCGGGATCAACAGCTGGGCGGGCAGGACGCGGGCCATGGCGGCGTGCCTGGTGCTCGCCGGCTCGTCGATCAGGTCCGTCCCGTCCAGGTGCAGCAGGTCGAAGAAGAACGGGGTCAGGGGCGTGTCCGCCCGCTGGCGGGCGACGTCCAGCTGGCTGCCAGTGCGGCTCGCGGTGACCTGGAAGGGGCGGGCGCGCCCGTCAGGAGCCAGCGCCACCGCCTCCCCGTCCAGCACCGCCGCGCGCACGTCAAGCGCCAGCACCGCCTCGGCGATCTCCGGGACCCGGGCTGTGATGTCGTCGAGGGTTCTGGTGAAGACCGCCGCGCCGGCTCCGTCCCGGTGGACCTGGATCCGGATCCCGTCGATCTTCCACTCCAGCGCCGCGGGCGCCAGGCGCGCCAGCGCGTCGGTGACGGTGGCCGCTGAGGACGCGAGCATCGGCCGCAGCGGCCGGCCCACTTTCAGGCCAAACGCTCGAAGCGCGGTCAGCGCCGCTCCTTCCGCTGGCTCCCCACCCGGGGTTAGCGCCGTCGTGGCTGGCGTCCCGGCACCGGGTACCGCCGCCGCCGGCACCGCCGCGGCGGTCAGAGCAGCCTGGGCGATCTCCGGCAGGGACCCGGCCAGGAGGAAGGCGCGGCGCACCTCCTCGGCGGGCACACCGGCCGCGCGCGCGACCGCCTCGGTCATCACCCCCTCCAGCGCGCCCTGGTGCAGTTCCCCGGCGAGCAGGCGGACCAGGAACTCGCGCTCGGCAACCGTGGCGCGCGCGAACAGCCCGGCCAGCAGGCGCTTGCGCTCCGCCAGCGCGCCGGCCCCGCCCACCTCGCCGACCTCCTCGAACACGGCGTCGGTTTCCGCGACGGTCAATGGGAGAGTCAGCGGCTGGGTGTCTGGCTCCGTCCCGGGAAGGTCACCGAGCGACGCGTAACCCACGCCGATCTGGCGCTGGCGCAATTCCCCGGAGAGGAAGGCGACCACGACCGGGACCTCGCCCGGGCCGGCCCGGCACAGCAGCGCGGAGATCTCCTCGATCTTGGCGCGGCGCCCCGGCGTGGCCGCCACCGCTTCCGACGTCTGAACCACTTCTCGCAGCAGCACAAGCGCATTGTGCCCGAAGATCCGGACGGGTCAGGGAGTGCGCACGCGCCCGTTGACGTCGCTCCCGGCGGTTTCGTGCGCCGTCTGCGGCTGCGGGGCCGGGGCAACCGTGGGCTCCTCCGGCTGGAACACCGGCGCGACGCTGGACCCGCGCCGGCTCATGAGATACGCGGCGGTGGCGCCCACCCCGGCGGCCGCCACGAACCCAGCGGCCACGAGGGGCCACCGGCGGCGCTTCGGCGGGGCCGGCTCGATCCGGCGCGCCGCGGCGGACATCATGGCCGCCACCCGGGGCGCCACCCGCTGCTCCAGGGCCTCCCCGGTGCGCTCCAGACGCGGCGCCGCCCAGGTCCGTGCGTGGTACGCGGCACGGCGCGCGGCCTTTCTTGCGGCCAGCCCGGCCTTGCCCGGACCCTTCGTGGCCTGCTTCTTTGTCAGAAGGGACACTGTCTTACCTCCCCGAATTTGTTCCCGCCTGACTCAGTTCCCTTGACTGGTGGGCTCAACCCAACCGGCGGCCGGTTCGCCGGGATGGTCCGCATATGCGGGTATGCTCAGGCGACGCCACGACGGAAGGGTTCTGTTTCTGGCAGTAGCCGGGCCGTGCCAGGATTCAGCCATGACAACTACGCTCACAGCTACCTTGCGGACCACCGAGGGAACCATAGTTCTGCGGCTCTTTCCCGACCACGCCCCGAAGACGGTCAGCAATTTCGTCGAACTCGCCGAGGGAACCCGGGAGTGGACCGATCCCCGGACCAGCCGCACCACCACGGGCAAGCTCTACGACGGAACCGTTTTCCACCGGGTGATTCCCGATTTCATGATCCAGGGCGGGGACCCGCTCGGCACCGGCACCGGCGGGCCCGGGTACAAGTTCGCCGACGAGTTCCACCCGGACCTGGCATTCAGCCGGCCGTTCCTGCTCGCGATGGCCAACGCGGGCCCCAGCACCAACGGCTCCCAGTTCTTCATCACCACCGTCCCCACTCCCTGGCTGAACGGCAAGCACACCATCTTCGGCGAAGTCGTCGAGGGCGCCGACGTCGTGGAGCGGATCAGCCAGGTCACGCGGCAGAGGAATGACCGGCCCGCGACCGATGTCGTGCTGGAATCGGTCACGATCACGCGCTCCGACGGCACGCAGGAATCGGCGGGATAGCTGGTGGAACCGCAGCAGGCCCCAAGCGATGGGACCGGCCCCGAGGGGCCCAGCTGCTACCGCCACCCCGGGCGGGAGACCTACCTGTCCTGCGTGCGGTGCGAACGGCCGGCCTGCCCGGAGTGCCTGAGGTCGGCCGCGGTCGGCTATCAGTGCGTGGAGTGCATCAAAGAGGGCAACCAGACGGTCAGGCAGCCGACGGGGGTCTTCGGCGGCCGCGCGGCCCTCTCCGGCGCGCCTGTGACCTGGGCGCTGATCGGCCTCAACGTGGCGTTCTACCTGGTTGAGTGGGTCTACCCGAGGATCGTCGACTACCTGGCCATGGTGGGAAGGTGGTATGACCCGGCCCTGCATCAGGTGATTGGTGTCGCTGCGGGGCAGGACTACCGCCTTCTCACCTCGGCGTTCCTGCACGAGCCAGGATTCAACGGGGTCGGTCCCGCGCACATCATCTTCAACATGTGGGCGCTGTGGATCGTCGGCCCCCCGCTCGAGCGTTCGCTGGGGCGGTGGCGTTTCGTGGCCGTCTACCTGCTGAGCGCGCTCGGCGGCTCGGTGCTCTTCTACTACCTCGCGCCCGTGTACGAGTCTGCCCTGGGTGCGTCGGGAGCCATTTTCGGGCTCTTCGGCGCCTGGTTCGTGGTTGCCCGGCGGCTTCGGCTGGATGCGCGGGGGATCGTGTTCCTGATCGCGATCAACCTGGCGCTGCCGTTGGTCTTCGGCGGCATCGCTTGGCAGGAGCACGTGGGCGGCCTCATCACCGGCGGGCTCCTCACCGCCGCGTACGCGTACGCACCGCGCGAGCGCCGGGCACTGGTCCAGGGAGGGGCGACGGTCCTGGTGGCGGCCGCGATCGTTGTCGCCGTGCTGACCCGCAACCACCAGCTGCTGACGTCACCGCTGGGCTAACCGCGCGACGCCCGGCGCCAGTGCCAGCAAATTCCTAGCGCCACCTGGTGGATAGCCCGACGCCCCCGATGATCAGGACGAACCCGACGGCGAGGTTCCACGCCCCCAGCGAGCGCACGGGCAGGTGGCCACCCGTGATGTAGTACAGCGCGATCCAGGCGAGCCCCACCAGCAGGCAGCCGAGCATGGTGGGAACCAGCCAGCGCGGGCTGACCTCCTTGGACCTGGCGCGGCGGGGTGGCGGCGTGTACACCGCCTTGCTTCGGACGCGAGACTTGGGCACGGTCGTCTCCTGTTCAGGGCCCGGGGGGCGTGGGCGACGGCGTCGGCGAGGAGCTTGGTGAGGGCGACGGCGAGGGCGAGGGGCTCGGGTTGCTCACCACTGTAAGCGTAATCTGCGTGCTCACCGGGACGTGCTGCCCAGCGGCGGGCAACTGCTGGGTCACCGTCCCGTTGGCGAGGTTCGGGTTCTGGATGTTGACCTTCCTGATGTTAGTGAACCCGGCGTTGGCCAGCACGCTGAGCGCGGTCCCGTAGCTGTCGCCGGTGACGGACGGGACCGCGGGACCGCCCTGCGAGACGAAGATGATGACCGTGCTGCCCACTTTGACGGACGTGCCCGCGTCCGGCCTCGTCTTGACCACGGTTCCCGGCGGCAGCGATGAGTTGGCGTCCGGCAGCTCGCTGGGCGTGAGGCCCATGCTTCTGAGGGTGCTCTCCGCCTGGGCCAGCGTGTCCCCCTTGAGGCTGGGAACCTTGACCATCTTTGGCCCCGTGGAGTAGAAGATCGTCACCTTGGAGCCCGCTGGCACGCTGTTTCCGTTCTGCGGGATGGTCTTGATCACGATGTTCTCGGGGACCGTGGAGCTGGCCTGGGGCACGGTCGTATAGGTCAGTCCCGCCCTGGTGATCGCCTGCTCGGCCGCGTGGAGCGTCTGCCCGTCGACCTGCGGCACCGAGTTGGCGGCGGCGCCGCTGCCGAAGACGGCGTACGCCACTCCGCCGACCACCCCTAGCACCAGGACGACGCCAGCGATCCACAGCCAGATGGCCAGCCGCCGGCGGTCTCGGCCGGGCGGGTAACCGTCATCCCCGGGGCCGTACTGGTAGTCGGAGATGGCGCCGGTCGGCATGCCCGCCATGGCGGTGGCGGGGCCCACCCGCCGGGTGGTCACGTCGTAGCCGCCGGTGTGCGGTCCCGCTACGGGCACGCCCTGCAGGGCACGCTGGATGTCCTGCCGCATCTCCGCGGCGGACTGGTACCGGTCCCTGGGGTCCTTGGCCATCGCCCGCAGGACGATGGCGTCCGCCCAGGTGGGAACCTCCGGGTCGATGCGCGAGGGCGGGATTGGGTTCTCCCGCACGTGCTGGTAGGCGATCGCAACCGGCGAGTCCCCCAGGAACGGCGGCCGGCCGGTGAGCAGCTCGTACAGCAGGCACCCGGTCGAGTACAGGTCGCTGCGGGCGTCCACCCGCTCGCCCCGGGCCTGCTCCGGGGACAGGTACTGCGCCGTGCCGATGACCTGCGCCGTCTGCGTCATGGTGGCCTGCGCGTCGCTCACCGCCCGGGCGATGCCGAAGTCCATCACCTTGACCTGGCCGCTGCGGGTCAGCATGACGTTGCCCGGCTTGATATCCCGGTGGACGATCCCGTTGCGGTGGCTGTAGTCCAGCGCGCGGAGCACGCCGTCGACGATCTCCAGGGCGCGCTCGGGCAGCAGCCGGCGGTCGTCGCGCAGCAGGTCCCGCAGGGTGCGGCCGTCCACGTACTCCATGACGATGTAGGGGATGTGCGATCCGCCCGAGTTGTCCTCGCCCGTGTCGTACACCGCGACGATCGAGGGGTGGTTCAGCGAGGCCGCCGACTGGGCCTCCCGCCGGAACCTCGCCTGGAAGGTGTGGTCCCTGGCCAGGTCCTCGCGAAGGGTCTTCACCGCGACCACGCGGTCGAGGCGGATATCGCGCGCCCGGTACACCTCAGCCATGCCGCCCCGCCCGACGATGCCGTCGAGCTCGTAGCGGCCGCCGAGGAGGCGGGGCTGTGTCATGTCTCGCACTTGTCGTATCCGTCCTGGGTCGTAGTCAGCCGCCGAGCGGGGTTTCGGCACGTCACGCGGGCAACGCTGGCCCGCGCCGTCCCGCTCCTAGTCTGGGCGCTCACCGGGTCGCCTGCGAGGCTGCCAGGTACTGCATGTACGCCTTGATGATCTTCACTGCCACCGGGGCGGACGCGTCCGCGCCAAGGCCACCGCCCTTTACCACGACGCCGACGGCTATCTGCGGGTTGCCGGTAGCTGGCGAGAAACAGGTGAAGACCGCGTCGTCGAGGCCGGAGTTGTTGATGCCGTTTTGCGCCGTCCCCGTCTTAGCCGCGACCGTGATGGTGCCCAGCAGCGGGGTGATGCTGTGCGCGGTGCCGTACGGGGACTGGACCACGGAGGCCATCATCCGCGACACGTCGGCTGCCACGCCGGGGCTGACCGCCTGGCTCAGCACCGACGGCTGCGTGGCCACCAGCGTGCTGAGGTTAGGCGCGATCACCTGCCGCACCAGGTACGGCCGCATGAGCGTGCCGCCGTTGGCGATCGCGGCGGCGAACATGGCCTCCTGCAGCGGCGTCACCGCGTCGTTGTACTGGCCGATCGCCGAGTACGCGGTGTAGTCGGGGTTGGACACGGGCGGGTAGCTGCTCGGCGACACCGTGAGCGGGATCTGCAGGCTGCGGTTCATCCCGAACTTGTTCGCCTGGCTGCGTAGGGCCGAGCCGCCGAGGTGCAGGCCGAGGCCGCCGTACACCGTGTTGCAGGACACGGTGAACGCGTAGATCAGCGGCACCTTGCCGCCGCTGCCGCACGGGAGGTTGTCGTAGTTGATGAGCTTGTTGGTCGTGCCGGGCAGGCTGAGGTCCGTCGGCGCGTAGTACAGGCTGTCCGGGGTGTACCTGCCGGTGGAGAACGCCGTGGAGGCGGTCACGATCTTGAACGTGGACCCGGGCGGGAAGGTCTCGTTGATCGCCCGGTTCAGCAGCGGCTGCTGGGGAGAGTTGCGGTACCTGTTGTCGGCCTTGATGAGGTCGTTGCCGTTGAACGTCGCGTACTTGTTGGGGTTGAAGCTGGGGTAGGAGGCCAGCGCGAGGATGGCGCCGGTGGTCGGCTGGATGGCGACCACGCCGCTGGGCAGCCCGGTGGCCTTGAGCGCGGCGTAGGCGGCCTGCTGGGCGACGGAGTTGATGGTGAGCTGGACCGTCGCGCCCTTCTTCGGCTTCCCCGTGATCAGATCGATGAGGTTGCGCACGGTCAGCCGCGGGTCGGTCCCCGCCAGCAGCTTGCTCTCGGCCCCCTCGATGCCGGTCGCGCTGTAGGCCGTGACGTAGCCGGTCACCGCCGCGTACGGTATCGGGTCCGGGTAGTACCGCTGGTAGCTGTAGATCCCGCTGACGTGCCGGGACTCCGCGATCGTCTTGTTATCGGCGGTGATGATCGACCCGCGCTGGTACTGGTACTGCTGGGTGAAGGTGCGGCCGTTTTGCGGGTCGTTCACGAAGCTGCTGGCCTTGAACGCCTGGACGTAGTTGGTATTCAGCAGCAGCAGCAGAAACATCGCCAGGCAAGCGAGGGAGACGCGCCGGAGAGCTTGGTTCATCCGCCCCTCACCACCTGCGTCATTCCCTCGTCCTGGATCGGCTGCGGGGCGGGCCGGCGTGCCGTGTCACTGATCCGCATGAGCACGGCGATCAGTATCCAGCTTGCCACAAGCGACGAACCGCCCTGGGACAGGAACGGGGTGGTGATCCCGGTCAGCGGGATGAGGTCCGTGACCCCGCCCACGATCACGAACACCTGCAGGGCGACCACGAACGCGAGGCCGCCGGCCAGCAGCTTGGAGAACGGATCCCGGACCGCCACCGCCGCCCGCAGCCCACGCTGCACGATCAGCCCGTAGATGAGCAGGATGGCCATCAGCCCGGTCAGCCCGAGTTCCTCGCCGAACGCGGTCACGATGAAGTCGCTCTGGACCAGCGGGGTCAGGTACGGCTGGCCGTGCCCGAGGCCCGTGCCAAGGATGCCGCCGTAGCCCAGCCCGTACAGGCCCTGGGCCAGCTGGTACGACGGCGCGCACGCGACGTGGACGCTGGAGGTGCCGCAGAGCACGTTGTTGTAGGCGGTGGGGTGCAGCCAGACCGTGAACCGGTCGCCCACGTGCCCGAGGATCTTGCCGGCGACCACCGCACCGAAGACGAACAGGCTGACGCCGATGAGCAGCCAGGACGTGCGCTGGGTGGCTATGTAGAGCATGACAACGAACAGCCCGAAGAACAGCGCGGACTGGCCGATGTCGGTCTCGAAGACCAGGATGAGCAGGCTCGCCCCCCACGCGATGAGCACCGGCCCCAGGTCCCGCGCCCGGGGAAGGTCGATGCCAAGCACCCGGCGGCCGGCGAGGGAGAGCACGTCGCGCTTGGTGACCAGGTAGCCGGCGAAGAAAACTGCGAGCGCGAGCTTGCCGAACTCGCCTGGCTGAACGGAGAACCCGCCCACGCTGATCCATACCTTGGCGCCGTTGACCTCGCTTATCGACGCCGGCAGCAGGGCGGGGAGGGCCAGCAGCACCAGCCCGATCGCGCCGAAGGTGTAGGTGTAACGCTGCAGCATCCGCGGCTGCCTGATCACGGCGAGCACGCCGACGAACGCCGCCATGCCGAGCGCGCTCCATAGCACCTGGAGGGTCGTGGTGGACGCGGTCATCGTGGAGATCTGGTTGCCGGGGTTCCCGCCGCGCCCGGACTCCTGCAGCCGGTAGATCATGACGATGCCCAGGCCGTTGAGCAGCGCGGCGAGCGGCAGCAGCAGCGGGTCCGCCCACGGCGCCAGCCGCCGGACGGCCAGGTGCGCGACGCCGACGATGGCCGCGAACGCGAGGCCGTAGGTGACGATCCCGGTGGGCAGCTTGCCATTCAGCCCGAACCCCACGTTCGCGTAGGCGAACAGCACCAGGCCGACGGCGAACACGAGCATGATCAGCTCGGTGCCGCGCCGCCCGCGCGGTAGCGGCACCACGCCGTCCAAGGCTGGCCCACCTGCCACCGTCCCGCGCCGGGTCGTGCCGCCGGGCTGGCCAGGCGTCGCGACAGCGCTCACGGGCCGCCCCCGTTGCTAGTGGCCGAGGACGGGCCCGGGCAGTTGCCCGGTATTGGGGCCGGTTGCCTGGGTGGCTTCGGCGGTGAGTGGATGATCTTACCCTTCGACCGGACCGGCCTGTTGCCGACCTTGTACCTCTTCTCGTAGTTCCTCAGCCTGGTCCTGTACGAGCTATAAGCGCGGTTGTAGGAGGCGTGAGCGGCGTAGGCGGCCTGGCATGCCCGCCAGGCGTTCGTGATGTGCTGCACGGTTACCTGTGCGCCGGCCAGGCTGGGTTCTGTGATGTTGCCCCGGATCAGCGACTGGTAGGTCGTGGGCACCCCCGCGACCGGGATGCCCGTGCGCCGGTACACGTGCGACAGGTGAACCCCGAGGACGGTCTGGTTGACGCCCTGGAAGATGGCGACCTCGTTGCCGTCGGTGCCCACGTAGTACTGGTCCTGGGTGTACCGCCAGCCGAGGTAGCCGCCGCCGATGACCACGACGAGCAGGAGCGCCAGGATCGACGTGACAATCGGCCATCTGCGGCGGGACTGCACGGGCGGCTCCGGCTCAGCCTCCGCCGGGCGCGGGGCCGAGTCGTCGTGGTCGACCACGATCGGCTGCGGCGCGGTCTGGCTCAGCGCATGGGCGCGGCCGGCCGGGCTGTTGGTGCGCAGCGTGGGCCTGCCTCCATTGGAGGCCGCCCCGGCGAGCACGAAGCCCTTGCTGGGCGGGCGCAGCGTCGTCTTGCTGTCTACGACGTCCGCGACGATGCAGGTGATGTTGTCCGGCCCACCGCCCTTGATCGCCAGCTCAACAAGCTGCAGCACCGCCTCGTCGGGCTCGGTCACCGCGACCAGGATCCGGTGCAGGGTCTCCTCGCTGACCACGCCGGACAGGCCGTCCGAGCACAGCAGGTACCTGTCACCCGCCTTGGCCTCGCGCACCGACAGGTCGGGCTCGGCGTCTGACGTCCCGTCCAGCGCCCGCAACAGCAGGGACCGCTGCGGGTGGGTGGCGGCCTCGTCCGGGCTGATCCTGCCGTCGTCCACCAGCGACTGGACCAGGGTGTGATCGTGGGTGATCTGCTGGAACTCCCCATCGGACAGCACGTACGCGCGGGAGTCACCGATGTGGCACAGCGCCACCTTGTCGCCCGACCAGAGCATGGCGGTCAGGGTGGTGCCCATCCCCCCGATGGCAGGATCGGCCGCGACCATGTCGTGGAGGATCCGGTTGGCGCGCGTCACCGCCTCCGCCAGGGCTGGCTGCAACTCGCTGGCGGGCAGGTCGTCGTCGAGGTCGGCGAGCGCCGAGATGGCCACCGCGCTGGCGACCTCGCCCGCGGCGTGGCCGCCCATCCCGTCGGCTACCGCGAGCAGGCGCGGGCCAGCGTACGCCGAGTCCTCGTTCCCCTCGCGGAGGAGGCCGACGTCTGAGCGGACCGCGTAGCGGAGTTCGAGTGTCATCTGCGGAGTTCCAGAACGGTCTTGCCGATACGGATCGGCACGCCCGGGGGCACCGGCGTCGGCTGGGTTACCTTCTGCCGGTCGAGGTAGGTGCCGTTGGTCGATCCGAGGTCCTCAACAATCCACTGACCGTCCTGCGGAAACAACCTGGCGTGCCGGCTCGAAGCGTAGTCGTCGTTTAGCACCAGCGTGGCATCATTCGCCCGGCCAATGGTGATCTGCTGGTCGGTTAGCCCGATCGTGGTGCCAGCCAGGCCGCCCGCCGTCACCAGAAGCCGTTGCGGGGTGCCCCGTGACGCGCGCGCGGCGCGCGGCGGCCGGGGCGCCACGGGCTGAATTGGCCGGCGCTGCCGCCGCCGCGCCTTCCGGGACGGCCCGAACAGGTCGGTCCGCACCACGCCTACCGCCGCAATGACGAAAAGCCACAGGACCGCCAGGAATGCGAGCCTGATGAGTAGGAGCGTGAGCGGATTCATGGGGTCATGTGTCCTCGGATGGCCGAGACCGCGATTTGCCTTTCAGTGTCGTCGTCAGCGTTAGTAGAAGGCATCCCGCCGGAACACCAGGGTGGTCCGGCCGAGCGTGACCCGCGTCCCGTCGGTGAGGGCGACCCGCCGGACCGGCTCACCGTTGACGAAGGTGCCATTGGTGGAACCCAGGTCCACCAGCACCACCTCGTCGTCCTCCACGCGCAGTTCGGCGTGGTGGCGGGAGACTCCGGGGTCGACGAGGCGGAGGTCGCAGTCGGTGCCACGGCCGAGCATGGTGACCGGCGAAGTCAGTTCGTAGGTGCGCTGCATGCTGCCGTCCGAGCCCGGTTCGGGGCCCGAGACGAGCAGCCGGGGCCGGCCGGCGAAGGCGCCGGGCGGCCGGGGCAGGTCGCTCGCAGGGCGGCGGATCTCCCCGCCCTCGACCGTGGTCCCGCGGATTACCCCCGACCGGATGCGAAACGTCCCCGTCGTCAGGTCGGGCACGCCCTCAAACCGCATCCGCACCGGCCCGACGAACGAGTACCCCTGCTCCCTGGCGTGCTCACGGGCCAGCGTGGCGAGTTCGATGCCAAGGCTGTCCGCGTAGACCTCCAGCCGCTCATGGTCGGTGTTGGCCAGTTCCACCACGAAGTCGTTCGGCACCAGCGTTCTGCCCTGCGCGACGATCGCGGCCCGGTCGTCCATCTCACGCTGTACGGCGCTGGCGATCTCTACCGGCTCGACTTCGGATTTGAAGGCCCGTGCGAAGGCACCCTCGACCATGCCCTCAAGCCTGCGCTCGAAGCGCTGCAGCACTCCCACTCCGGGTACCTCCTTCCCTGCTCGCATCCGATGGTATCGGCGGGGAGGGTAAGCATGAGGTCGTGCTAACCTGACTCGTTGCCCGGGCGGGTGGCGGAACGGCAGACGCGCACGGTTCAGGTCCGTGTGTCCGAAAGGACGTGAGGGTTCAAATCCCTCCTCGCCCACCGAGCCGCCTGTTCTTACTCGGTGGCCTTCGGCCACCTTCGCCCCGGGCCGCTATTCCATCCGGGGGGCGACCCCCCGGAGCCCCCACGCCCCGGTACCGGCCCGTTCGGGCCGCTATTCCATCCGGGGGGCGACCCCCCG
>Ga0207646_10003750_pt1 | contig 16940 bp, 9 predicted proteins | sample KBSK5502metaG_FD_184343 | JGI IMG/M metagenome (GOLD analysis project Ga0207646, IMG submission 184343) | Corn, switchgrass and miscanthus rhizosphere microbial communities from Kellogg Biological Station, Michigan, USA - KBS K5-50-2 metaG... | ecosystem: Host-associated > Plants > Roots >... | reverse complement strand
GAGCCATTCGACTTCAGACGAGGAAATGAAACCAACAGCGAAGACAAGCGCGAGAAAAGGAGCGCAGAACCTAACGCTTGCATGGTACCTTCTCTCCTCTGTAATAATTATCTTCCTATGCCCAACAATCCAGAGCAACCACGATCCGCAGAAAAGGAGCCACAACCCCTGTGCTGGCTACGTGGATGAGCTACTGAGTCAACATGGGCGTAAGTATAAGCTTGTTCCCATGCTCACGGCACTACAGTGATGAAGAAAGCCGGTTGATCCGAGATGTGCTCACTGTTCTTCCTCTAACCCACTCGGATCAAGCCTGTAGACGCGGTTGGAGATATCAAGGTGAGCTAATTGCACCACTGCTCCTAGCACAGCAGAGGCAAGTTCATTAACCGTGGTATCTCTTGGAAAGGAGCGAAGGACGAGCATGCCCGCATGTGGCGGCGGGAACGCGGTTTGATTCAGATAGTCGGTGTCGAAGGTGATGATCGTCATTTGATAAGCGCGAGCGTAGGCAAAGATGGCAGCATCAGACTGAGAACGCAAGCTTACATCGTAGACCCGAGTAGCAGAGTATCCTTCTCTCCGCAAGGAATTGAGTACCTTGCGTGGCATGTTTTCGTCCAGCAAAAACGTCCGTGGACGAGCTATCATGCTTCTCTCACCTCATCACCACATTTTCCAGCGCATCGGCGTAACCCTTCACGTACTGAACCTGTTCCGGGCTGAGTTGTTTGACCGCCTGCACCTGTTCCGGTGTCAGGTCATATTCATGGCAGATCTCCGCAATTGACATGCCATTCTCAAGATGTCCGATGATACGATCGACAAAGACACGGGTTCCCTCGATGATCGGTCGCCCACTGTTGATAGCCGGGTCCTGCACAATCCCGGTAGAGATTCTTCGTATTCCTTGCAGAGCCATATGTTCCCTCCTTCCGTGTACTAAGTGTACCATACGTATAAGAAAACGACTATATACTCTGATCACGAGGATTGGCCCAAAATGTCTGCCTGTCACGCTGGCATGCTTGCAGATAATCGGACGCCCGTCGGTTCCGCTTTTCCCACTTTCTGAAAGCTCCCCTGGCTAAAGCACAGAGGGTTCTGAGCGTTGCTTCCACGCTTCCTGCCTTCCTCGCGAGAGGAGCAAGACTGGCTCTTGTGTCGGTTCGCTCAGACTTCCGGGCAGACGCGCTCCGGCTCTGGCACAGCCAAAGCTTCGGGGCAAGGACTGCCCCTCTCTCGCGCGTTGTTGTACTCGCTCATATGCTGCCCGCAGGCGCGCTTCCGCACCTTCCCAGGGAATGATATACCGGGCACATGAGGGAATGGGGTTGACTGGATCGAGATAGGCGGCCAGAAACGCGGAGTAGAGGTCGCGTTGCACCGGGCCGATGCCGCACGGGCACCGGTGCCAGCGCTGCGAGAGCGGCTTTTTGACGAACTGCCCGCAGCCATGACAATATTGCGACAATTTGGTCCTGTGTGTGGACACTTCGGTAAGGGTGCCGCCCGTACTTGCAACGGTGCGTCTGAGCATCTCTATGAACATCCCTGGCGCCCGCAGGCCCACGCTCTTGCCGTACTGCTTCTGCCATGCCTTGTAGGAAATCTTTTCGAGGATGATGGTGTTGCCTAGCGCCACGAGCTCGTGCACTTTGCGCCCATGCAGGCTCTTGCGATGGGCTGCCAGCTTGCGTTCTCTGGCGGCTTTGCGCTGCCTGGTCTTCTGGTAGCCCTTGCTGCTTTTCCATACCAACTTCTGCTTGCCGCGCTTCTTGATGCGGCCTTGCTCGTCGTAGTGTTCCGGATTGGCTGCCCGTCTCTGCCGGTCCATCTTGCGCTGCAAGCGGCGAATAGCCTTCGCGTCAGGATCCAGTTCCTCGCAGAAAATCGAGAGACTGGCCTCTTCCCCACGTGGCACGACGGCGATACTGGATGGACCCAGGTCTGCGCCAATTGTATCGGCCCCAACGGTGTGCTTTGGTTTGTGATAAGGAGTGCCTTCCAACGCCAGTTGCACGCTGTAGCGCTCTGCCTGGCTATCGGCTCCCGCGGCTCGCTGACTGGAGACACGCCGTCTGATCAGGCGCACATATTTGATACGGTGCGCCAGGCCATGCTTGACCACCGGATCAGCCCAGTCGATGAGGGCGGGCAATCGATCATCCTTCCAGAGCAGCCATCCTCGATTGCCCTCTTCCGGCTTCTGGAGGACGAAGCGGAGTCCGGTGTCGTTGCGCTTGTTCTCGATACTTGAGAGGCCGCGCCCCCGGCTCTTGAAGCGCACGCGGCGGGTCTGCCCGACACACACCCGGTTGAGCGCATGATACGCGCGGCTGGCCAGGGTCTGAGCCAGCACGGCATCCAGGTGCTCGGCAATCCAGCTCGTGCGCAAGGCGCTGGCCGCTTCATGCAAGGCGTATTCAGTGAAGTCATACTGTTCACGCAGGCGACCGAACGCCGCAGCGCGTTGTGGCTTGTGAGTGCGGGGGATGGCACGAGCTACCTGCCAGGCGGGATCGGCTCGCATCTGGCGCATACGTTTTTGTCCCCCGGCCAGCACGGCATTGTAGAAAGCTCGTCCCGCTTCCAGGTGCGCGCGCAGTCGTTTGGCCTGCCCTGCGCTGACCTCCAGCGGCAGTTCCAGCAAAAACGTAGGCGTCTGGCTTCTTTTGCTCATGAACCGCTCGCACGCTCCTTTGCTCTCGTGGAATATCCGTTCCAATCATAGCAGACTCGCTAGTCGTTGTCAACAACAGCGCCTACGCGTGAACTACCGCGTGTTGATTGAGACCACGAAACGTCACAAGAAATGACAGGGTGAAAAGCGCGTGCTGGTGTGATGGAATGTAGCAACCCATGTAGCAACACTGACGACGAAAGGCGAAATGTGACGATACAAGGCGAACAATGAAACCGCTATTGAAGCACAACATGAACTCTTGCGAACCCCAGCGAACAAGCCGAACCAAATCCGTCCCTTGGCACCACTAAGGAGATATACAAAGCATTAAGTCCAGTGAGAAGCGGCTTGAGGCTTTTAATTTTGACCAGATTTTTCTTATTGACAGCAAAACTGACAGCAATAGTCAATTATCCCCTACATATTCCTCGTGATCTTGTCCAAGCATAGCTTCTTACCCACCTCGCAGAGTGTCACTCCACTTGCCAACTCTTAAATGAGTATTGCCAGACTGCGGATGACTCATAAAACGGTAGAGGTGTCAAGTAAATGAGACGTTGATTTGTGAGACGAGATAATAAGACACCTGCATATCGCTTGTTGCGTTGGTGTCGATGTAGGGGATAGTGTCTCAAGTAATAGCCGTTTGCTGAGACGGGAAAACGGATATTGATAGGCCTAAAATCTGAAACCGTCATCCTCCTCTTCACCGATATGGAGGGCTCCACGCGCCTGATCCAACAGCTAAATGCTTCCAATGAATGGTTGCAGGGTAGGTATAGCCTTCTGCCGCTCGGCACCGAGTGAGAGGCATTGGGTTCCACTAGTTCAGTATGGAAGCATTTAGAGAGGTCTCAAAGAAAGATACGCTTCATAAATATTATCAATATCGTAGAATAATGATATATCGAGCAAGAAATCACTTGATGATACAACTATATTGGAGTATACTTTCTTAGGTGAACAATGCAGAAGATGTGTTATAGCATTGGCCTCTTTTCTCCTCATTTTTGAGTAACGGTTTGGCATATCGTTTGGTAATAGTCTCTTAGCGACGTTTCACAGTGTGTTTTGATAGGTATCAATCAGCAAGTGAATCTGGCAGAAAATTGTTAGTGTCGAAGGGAGCTACCCCTAAATACTCTTAATAGAAGTGCAGGGTTTCAGGGCAAGGCTGCGGATGCATAAGTAGAGTTGGACAAACGAACGTGCTCCACCTCGCTTCGACTCTAGTGGACAGGGCAAAAGGAACGTGTACGCAAAAAAACACTCCTTCTGACGTCTTCCTCATTGGATCGTATTTTCTCAGGGAGAAAAACCGCATGACGGTCCATGTGCAAATGTGTACAAAATACTTTGGCCGGAAACCCTGAAGTGATGGAGCCATCGATCTGGCTCCGCTTGGGAGATTGACAGAGAAACGCTCTGATCTATAGGCACGACTGCTGAAAGTGGTTATAAGTGAGCCACTTTGCCGCCTATACCGTCTGAGCGCAGGACTAGCCATATCTGGTTCATGTTCGATGCGCTTTTCTGTAGAACTATCCTTTGTGGAGACCAGGAGGAGTAAGTAACATGCCATTCAAGAAACCTGACGGCAAAGCCGGCTCGAAAGATTCTCAATCTTCGACTAAAGCGCGCAAAATCTTCATTGGTCGCACCCAAGAACTAGACTTCTTCGTGGAAAAGATTCTCAAGCCAGATGAGCCTGCTCATAACATCATATCGATCTCAGGAGAAGGTGGTATTGGCAAAACAGAATTGTTGCATCAGTTTAGAGATAAAGTTGGCTCTCCTGAGTTCAAAGAAGATTGTCTAACGGCCTGGGCCGATGAACGTCAGACCACCCCCGCAGCCATCATGGAGAAATTTGCCAAAGACCTGCCCAAGGAGGGCGATTTCGAGAAGGCGCTAGACAAGTATAAGATGCTTGTGCTAAAGCAGAAATCTGCGCGAGAAGCTGCGCGAGAATTTGCTATGAGTAAGGCCCCGGATATCGGTGGAGCGGTTGCTAGCATGGTGCCGGTTGCAGGCGATCTTCTGAAACTGGGTGTCTCAACTGGTCTTGGGGCTCTTGCTGACGCTGATCTTAACAGGCAAGTGTACAAGGATGCCAAGCGCCTTGAGCATCCAGTTGGCGATCTGACCAGTGCTTTTGTTCAGCACATCAATGGCTTAGTTGATCCTAATCGCGGGAAGCATTGGCGACGCATGATACTGTTCTTTGATACATTCGAGCAGTTAGCTCTCGAGGCCGCCCCCTGGCTGTTAGAATACGTGCTCTCTTCCAATCTCATTAATAATATTGTGCTAGTCGTGGGCGGTCGAGTCCCTATCGATGCTTCTACCCCCGACGACCCCAAGGCTTGGTTACCATACAAGGAAGATGAAACTATCTGCTCGATCGCTCTCAAGAGTTTCACCGAAGATGAAACCCGCGAGTATCTGAAAGAACGAGGTATTACCGAACCAGAGCGTGTTGCTGCGACTTGGCAATCCTCACATGGATTGCCATTCTATTTGAGCCTGTTGACCTCCAGCCTACAAGGAGAAATTGACCCGACGAAAGATGTTGTGGATAACTTTCTTCGCTGGATACCTCCGGAGGAGGACGTCAAGCGGCGACTCTCCCTGGATGGAGCTTTCTTTTCTCGGCCGTTTAGCCGTGATGATCTGGAGGCTTTTGAGTACCTGCCAAAGGATTTTGCTTACTTACCTGAGAATAAGAATGAGCAGACCAAGCTCTATAACTGGTTGACAGGCCAGGACTTTGTGGAAAGCATTCTCCATGATGGACGATACAGCTACCGGAATATGGCTCGGAAGCTTTTTAGCTATCGCCTTTACCAATTTTCCCAGCGAGAGTACTTTGCTACTCGCAAAGCGTTGGCCGATTATTACCAGCGACTTCTTGAGATCATACAGTCTGAACGGGGCAAGGGGGCATACGATTCGGCCGAATGGTTAGAGTTAGCACAGGCCTTGGCCTACCAGTTGTTTATGTTGCCCGATGAAGCGAGTCACGTCAAAGCAATTGAGCGGGTGCTTGCTGCATTTCATAAATCAAAGCAGAAGGAGGCCATGCTTGGGACACTGCGTAGGCTGACTCAAGGACAGCCAGACAAGCAGGTAACCGACGATACCCGCAAAGTGGCTGAGCAGCTGATACAATACATTGAAGCCGATCTGGGGAGCTCTGCATTCCTTGCTGCAGCAAATTTTCTGTTGGAGAAAGCTGCCCGGGCACCATTATTTTCTCCCGAGATACTGAGCAATATCTATCGTAATCGAGGTCTGACTCTCATTCAACTTAATGATCCCCAACGAGCCATCGAGGATTTTAATCGCGCTATTGGGCTAAGCTCCGATGAAGGGTGGATTTACGGTCTGCGGGGGTTTGCCTATACCTTGATTGGTGACATTCAGACTGCAGTTGAGGACTTTAACCATGCTCTCAAGTTGGATCCAGATGAGGGATGGATATATATGGGCCGCGGGCTTGCTACCACTGCCATAGGCGAAACTCAGCAAGCCATCAAGGACCTTGAACGGGCTGTTGAGCTAGAACCTAACGACGCCGGGATTTACGCTAGTCGGAGCTTCGTTTACCTCGCTATCAACGAATTCGAGAAGGCTCTTGAGAACGCCAATCATGCTCTCGAAATGGCTCCCAATGAGGCATGGGTGTACTTCTCTCGGGGCTTTGCAAACCTCTTTGTCCATCATAACCAGCAAGCCATTGAGGATATGAATCGTGTTTGTGAGCTGTCTCCCAATATGGTTTATGGCTACATTGGACGTGGGCTGGTTTACGCTTCCCTCAATGAGCCTCAGAAGGCCATTGAAGACTTTGACCGGGCTATTTCGCTGGCACCTCTGCTTGCCCAGCATTACGCTCTCCGTGGAGACACCTTCGCCCTCCTCAACAGACCTGAACAGGCCATCGAAGACTTCAACCGGGCCCTTGAACTGGCTCCCAATTATTTCATGGCTTACGTTGGGCGAGGGCTCGTTTACTCCGCTCAGAATAAGCAGGAACAAGCCATCGAAGACTTCAGTCACGCCATTGAACTGGCTCCTAATTTGAGCAGAGCATACTCAGGCCGGGGTATTGCACACTCCGCACTCAACCAGTTCGAGCAAGCCATCGCGGACTGTGATCATGCAGTTGAACTTGATCCCAAAGATGCCTGGGCTTACGTCAGGCGAGGGTTCGTTTACTCCGCTCAGAATAAGCAGGAACAAGCCATCGAAGACTTCAGTCACGCCATTGAACTGGCTCCTAATTTGAGCAGAGCATACTCAGGCCGAGGGTTTGCTCACTCCGTACTCAACCAGTTCGAGCTGGCCATCACGGACTGTGATCGTGGAGTTGAACTTGATCCCAAAGACGCCTGGGCCTACTACTATCGAGGTCGTGCTTACCTCACTCACAGTGATTTTCAGCAGGCCATCCTAGATTTTAACCATGCAGTCGAACTTGACCCCAAGCTAAGCCAGATTTACTCGGCGAGAGGGTTGGCTTACGCCTCCATTAACGAACCCCAGCAGGCCCTTGAGGACTGCAACTATGCACTCGAACTCGATCAGAGGGACGCCCTGGCTTACGTTGGACGAGCCGCTGCCTATGCCTCTCTCAATCAGTTCAAACAAATTATTGAAGCTTGCAATCAGGCCCTCGAACTTGCCCCTAACTCTGCTCAGTCTTACCTCTATCGAGGCGGGGCCTACGCCTCTCTTGACGAGTTCCAAAAAGCTTTTGACGACTTCAATTATGCCCTTGAACTGATGCCTACACAACCGCAGGGCTATATTGGACGTGGGCTGGTTTATGCCTCCCTCAACAAACCTCAGCAAGCTTTTGAGGACTTGAATCATGCCCTTGAACTGGCCCCCAGTTTGCCCCAGGCGTACATTGGTCAGGGTCACGCTTATCTCATTCTCAATGAGTTCGAGCAGGCGATCGGGAACTTCACCCACGCCCTTGAACTGGCCCCCAATTTGCCCCAGGCGTACATTAGTCAGGGTCACGCTTATCTCATTCTCAATGAGTTCGAGCAGGCGATCGGGAACTTCACCCACGCCCTTGAACTGGCTCCCACGTTGGCCCCCGCACTTCTCTTCTCTAGAGGATTCTGTTATCTCGCTCTCAAGGAGTATCGGCAAGCTATCGAGGACCTCGATCATGCGAATCCCGACGACCCTCAGACATATACCTACCGCGGTTTTGCCTATTTGATGTTGGGAGACCTGAGATCAGCCAATGCCGATTTCACCCGTAGCTTGGAGTTGAACCCGGAGGATATAAACGTGGGCTGCACGGCTGAATGGACGAAAATGTGTCAGGAGAATCCTGATCCGGAGATGGCAGCGCGTTTGGAGGCGATTGCGGCAATAAGTTCACAAGACTATTCAGCGTATATCTGTCGGGCAATGACGCTATGGCTGCAAAAGCACTTCGAAGAAGCCCTAGCAGAACTAGAGCAAGCTATCCAGCTAAAGCCCACCGAGAATGATGCCCACTTCTGGAAAGGCATGGCCTGCACTTCCCTTGAACGAGACGAGGAGGCCATGGCGGCTATAGAAAAGTCGCTAATGTTGGACTTGCCACCTGTGCTATTGACTCCCCTGCATTGGTTTGAACAGGATAGGCCAGATTTTTATAAGCTACATGTAGCGCCGCTGCTGGCTCGTTATGAGCTCTAGCTTTATGGTAGCTCGTAATCCGCTCATAGGATTTGAGAAATGCAGGGATGCCATGCATGACGTCCCTGCATCACTCATCTAAGCTAGCCTTCCAACAATTCCTTCAATTGAGCCCGGAGCTATATAAGCTCCCATGAAGGGCAGGGTAGCGAGAGGTAGATCCCGGATAATCGAAAAACATGCATGATCAGTGCAGCGCGGCTTCTCAAGCTAATCGACACCGCGTCAGGCAAAAGCAGAAGAAAAGCACGCAGAGTAGTCTAAAACTGCTCTTATCAGGGAGTGAGCCTTTTTGATGTTTGCACAAGTAGAATGAGACGTAATCAGGTTGCGTCGATTGCTGCCAAAATAAGTGCGAAGCTGCTCCTAGACTGCCATCACCAGGCATCTTCCGTCTGGCGATAATATCTGAGCTTATGTCATTTTAGATGTGCAGTCTTGCAAAAGGCTCACTCCCTGCTTATCGGGTAAAATATTGAACCGTAAGCACGCAAATTCCTATTTTTTGGCTATTCGCGATCTTCCTGAAGTGGAGCCAATGTTATTACCGAACAACTGAATAAGGCTACCTTACTCAAAGACGTAATCATGCTTAATGGGTCAAAACATGATTAATAGCAGCTTCGTTTACTTTTCTTCCACGCTGTTAAAAGTCTATAGTTTCTTTCGGCAAGTTTAATAATTATTGTTCAACACTAGACAATTCTCATAATTCCCGGCGTTTTTGGGTCTCAACTGCTGATAATGCGCAATTTTACGGCTAGAAATGGAGCCGATTGGCTGCTGATATTACGATCTCCTGCCGAAACGTTGTTTTTTGGCTGACTGCTACCGGAACCCCTTATACAAAGCAATAATGCAGAGTTTTGTGAAAAGAGGTAGGCGTCTCAACAAACCACCGTTTTTTAAGACAGGTGGTAACGAGTATAGAGACACTCAGAGCTGTCATTTATCACAATTGATGGTCATCTTCTAACCACAATAGTTGTCACCCTTTTCATGTCTGACGAAACCCTTGCGGCTCCCGCTGAAATAATCTGACCTTTTTTGTACGACGAAATATGCAGAGTATAAAGCAAAAGAGCCTTTTACTGGTCACTTTATTTGAGCGAGTCCCTTAGACCTCATATTGCGTAAGCAGAGTCTTCATGTACTTCTCAAATATGCTAGGCCTGTCTTTCTTGAGCCAGTACAGTGGGGTGAGTAGTATAGGAGGTAGATCGTGTTTGAGAGATAGCTCTATCGCCATTAATGCTACTTCTGCACAGGATATTCCCTGATGATAGTAGGCAGATAGCATACCTTTCCAGAAGTAGGCATCCCATGCCTCTAGTTTGATTAAAATAGCTTTTTCCAGTTCCTCCAACCCTTCTTTTCCTTTGCCGTGTAGACCGAACGCTACTGCTCGACAAACATATGCTATGTAATCTTGTGGATTAATGGCTGCAATTGTCTCTAGCCGTTCTGCCATCTCTATGCCGACGCGCTGCTTGCTCATCCCAGCCCATTCAGCCATCCATGCAGCATTGACATCTGTTGGGTTTAATTTAAAAGCATAGCTATAATCGGATTTGGCTTGAGAGGTATTCTTCACCCATAGATAAGCATAGGCACGTCCGTAGCGGGCCCAGAGATAGTTGTTAGGGTCTAGTTCGATAACGCGGTCAAAGTCTTGGATAGCTCGTTGATACTCTTTGAGTCTCAGGTAAGAGTGGCCACGGTTTTCATGGGCTTTGATAAAGTCAGGATCCAGTGCGATAGCACGGTCTAATTCTTGGATGGCACGTCTGTATTCCCCCATTCTCATGTACGCGTAACCTCGATAGTCGTATTCTCTCGAATTACCGGGATCAAATTCGAGATTCAGGGCCTGATTGTAAGCTTGAACGGCTCGCTGATGATCTCCTAAGCCATCATAAGCGTAGCCGCGATTATGATAAGCTTTGGTGTAGGTGGGATCTAGCTCGATTGAGCGATCAAAATCTTGGATAGCCTGCTGGTACATTCTTAGACAAAGATAAGCAAAGCCGCGGTTGTCACAGACCCAGGCATCGGTGGGGTCTAACTCGATAGCCTTAGTACAATCCTCAATCGCTCTCTGATAGTTTCTTGCGCTAATATAAGCATTGCCTCTGCGACCATAAGCACGAGCATAATCTGGCTTCAGTTCTATGGCCCTGTCTAAATAGCGTAATCGTTGCTCTTCATATGTTCTCTCCTTAACGAACTTATTACTTGCCCTTAAAGCCGCTTCAGCGGTGGCATCTCTTAATTCGCTCTGCGTACCTAGCCTTGTCATGGCTTTTTCAAACCATTCTAATGCCTTGATATCATCACTGCCCCTGTACGCTTCTCCTAGTCGCCACCATACTGCTGCCTCTATCTCTCCCCAACAATCCGATAGGTCGTGTGAGAGCAATGGAAGACGGGGAAACGAAAGACTACGTTGACTCACCAGCTGCTTTAACTCTTCTAGCCCTGCTAGGGATTCACTTGATGAATTGTGACTGGTAGTGTTAACGAGGCTTTGGGCAGCCCATTCCCACCAACTGTGGTAGGGAGATCGAATAGCTGCTTCAAAGAACGCTCCAACTTCGAATACATCCTTATTGATATCACGACGATAAATGGCTGCTGTTATCATAAAAGGAAGGATATAACGAACTCCCTCAACCGGGTCGAGCCAGAATTGTTGCTCCGTCAAATCGAGATATATTCCAACCCAATCTCCATCTAGGAGACGCTCCTGCAAAGTGCCGTACTGCATCTGATCTTCCAGTGCCTTCAGAGTCTTTTCCTGTGCCTCTTTTAATCGTGTATTCACCGCAACCAGCTCTGGGTCTCTGCGATGCTCTAATAGCCAGAGGCGGAGGAAATGACGTACCTCTTGGTGCAGTGACGGTTGCTCCTTCTCTGTGAAGATGAAGCTATAGCGACGGTGTAATCGACTTAATTCGCGCTGATAGTTGCGCTGTGCCTCTTCTGGCGTGAGCCTCAAGGCAGTGGCTATAAATGGCGGCTGGTCAGCTCGCCTCGACATAGCCAAACCATATAGCTTCAGGCGTTCGTTCTGGTCAGTGCGTGTATGCAGCAGATAACGACGTACCATCTTATCTACGATGGTACGTTTCCCTCCCTCATCCTTAGTGATCGTTTCAACGTCAGCGGTTTCCACAAACAGACCTGCTGCGATTTTGACTGCCAGCGGTATACCCTGGGATACCTCGAAGATACGCTTTGCGTCCTCTTTGGTTACCCTTGGAAGAGGTGGTTCATAATGTACCAACTTCCGCAACAAGGCAAAATAGGTTGCAATATCGTTGTAAGTAAAGGCCCCAACGTCTCCCGCATTGAAGTTTATAGATAATCCACGATCAGAATATACAATATCTTTATAGCCGTATTCCATAGCTATGCTTCGCTCAGCTTGGTCTAGCCCCGCCCATAGATTATCACGACCCGCTAGTACCCAGCCTACCCTTAGCCCTGCAGCTCCCATGACTATCCTGAGTAATTGGTCCCCTTCATCTATTTCTTCATATGTATCGAAGAAGATAAGAAGCGGAAAGTTTTTTGCAAACTCGTGCAGATCATATCCAAAAGCGAGTCCAAGTCGCAACGAGGGTTCTAAATAATCATCTAGCTTCGTACCGAGCTTATCGTGTAATCGTATATAAATCTGCGATATCTGGGTTTGTGTGATCTTTGCAACCTCATCGGCAGCTGCTTTGACGCTTGGATTGTCTACTAGAGCACCGCTACCCGGTACGAATGTACGCACCACTGTTCTGATTGTTTCAACGGCTAGCCCGCGGAGCCAACTGTAGCGGTCATCTTTTTGCATATTATCCAATACACTACTAGCCTCTTTTCGCGCCTTTTCCACATCTCTTACTGCTGATTGGTACTGCCTGAAGTCCTGAGTCTTCTTGTCCAAGGCTAATGCCATTTGATTACAAAGTTCTTTAAAATATCCGGCTGCGTCTACTTCCTGTCCTTGCGGAGGATTGTAAAGGCCGCGCTTGCCTTCAATGGCAAATTCCCAATCGACAATTTTGCTGACTATGAAATTATCCCCATCTTGCTGTGCTATGTCATGATAATGTCGGAGCAAGGTAGATTTACCAAAGCCCCCTCGTCCATAAAGGAGAACGATCAAGCCTTGGATTTTGTTTTGAGGTGAGGGAAGAATCCTCGCCAACGTATCAAGCTGGTGATCAGCTTGGAAGATAAGTCTCTTCCAACGTGTGAGGTAGATATCGAAGAGATCTAGTTGTTGGTCACGACCAATAAAAATGTGACTCAGGTCAAGATCATCTTCACTTTGGTCAAATGGTCTATGGGAAGTCTGACGTGTCATTTTACCACTACCTTCACATCCGTTCTGCACAAAACTTCTATTTCTCTTTCATCAATATACACCATTCATAATCAGAATATCTAGAGCGGAAAATAAATATAGAGAATATTTCATTAATGATTAATGGTTACTTGCAATGTGCTATCTCTTTTCTGGTAAAGTAAAATGGTAGCTGCCGAGCAGGCTGATATGCTGCAAGACCAATGAAGACAATCGTTCCATGCCCTCTTGGAGGACCTCCTGCTCCTGTGTTCACAACTTTTCCAGCGCATTTTGCAAGTGCCAGGTATTCCACATTATGACCGTGTTCCACACGAGCCTCAATATTCCGAGCTGATCTTCCTGAACCTAACGCCGAGATAGGTGTAAAAGAGGGCATAGGCAAAACAGGTAAAACAGCAGGGAGGGAGGAAGCAATGGGGGACAGCACGAGAACCAATGTTCAATTCAAGATGAGGTACGGCCAACATGCAAACATATTGGCCGTACCTCATCCGGCATCGACTCTGTCCAAAATGGTAGAATGGTAGAGTGAGGCTAACTCCATCTCATTGGCTTTATAGACGAGTGAATCGAATAGTGAGGACAGGTTTATTAAGGAAGAGCATGGCCAGAGCAGATATTGTTATTATCGGTGGCGGGATCATTGGAATCAGCATAGCCTATCAACTTGCCAAACGCGGTAGTGCTAACATCATCGTGCTGGAGCGCGATACAGTGGCTTCTGGCTCCAGTGGACGTGGTATGGGAGGAATCCGCCAGCAGTTTGCCGATGAAAGCGATATTCGCTTTTCACAAGAAGGCGTCCGCTTTTATATTCAGTTTCTTCGCGACTACGAGAGTTCTCCTTTGACCCCGTCTCAGTTCAAGCCCCCTCGCTTCTACCAGTATGGGTATCTTTTTCTCTCCACCACGCCAGAGAGTTGGCAGGCAATGCAGCGCCATGCTACTCTTCAGCAATCGCTCGGGGTCCCAACGCAACTGCTTCGCCCGTCAGAAGCCAAAGTGCGAATCCCGCAACTCGTCGTTGACGATGTGTTGGGAGCCACATTTTGCTCTACAGATGGCTATTCTGATCCACCAGCGATGACACAAGCCTTGGCAGATCGGGCACGAGCACATGGAGTGAGGATTCACGAACATACACCCGTCGTGGGAATCAGCGTTGAACATGGGCAGGTCCAAGGAGTTCAGACGCCACAGGAAACAATTTCCACGCCTCTGGTTATCAATGCCGCAGGAGTGTCTGCCGCTTTAGTAGCTCACTTGGTAGGAATCCCCGATCTTCCTGTTCGCCCTCTGCGACGCCAGCTTGTTCTGACAGAGCCATTTGCAGACCTTCCAGAGGACGTTCCTATGACCGTTGATCTGACGACGGGTTTTCACTTTCGACGACGCGATAGAGGAGTGATGCTGGCTTTGCCACTTCCTCCTAGTCCTGAGGAGGATCGACTCAATCAAGCACTAGCACCAGAAGCGTTCTCCCTGTCAGTTGACAAGGGTTTCTGGCCCTTGCTTCAAGCCCATGCACAACGATGTTGTCCTACGCTGGCTCAGGCACAGATCGCTCGCGAGTGGACAGGGCTCTATGAGATGACTCCCGATGAACAGCCAGTGCTGGGCAAAACGGAAGTGGAGGGCTTTCTCTGTGCCTGCGGCTTCTCTGGGCACGGCTTTATGCATGCTCCGATGGCTGCAAGACTGCTGACAGAGCTTATTCTCGATGGGGTCAGCAGGACCATGCCTATTGAACGATGGAACCTCGATCGCTTCCGGAGAGGTAGACTCTTCACTACCACTCCTCTCCTCTAGGGGTTTTCGTAGTAAACGATACCGTAGGTGCGCACCATCTAATGCGTACCTACAACAGCAAGGTAACGAACCGTGATCTGCGAGTCTTAGTGCAACTTGCATAACTCAAAAGCTCTGGTGGCTTGCTAGATGGTACCTTCAATCCCAGCATCCTTGGCATATTCCTCTTTGAAGGCTTCTGTCTGCTGCCATCGACGAGCCATTTGCAAAGTCACATGCTCGGCTTGAAGACGCAGGGGCAATTCACGTGGCTCTTTTTTCGCTCTGGAGCAGAGCGAGCGACTGGGGCAGCAGTCACAATCTTTGTAGCGAAAACGAACGTGAATGGTTTCATGGCTATAATGATCACGCATCGGAACCCACTGTACATCGTTGCATTCTTGCGGACGGATGGCCTTTTGCTACCCAAGTTAATCCTGAAACAGGAAAGATCATAGCCTTGTTCCTCTTTCGCTTGCCAATGGATATCAGTCCGAACCGGACCAACCAGCCGGATCGCATGCTCTACTGACTGCTGATAAGCAGATCCGTATCCACATAGCCTGCACTCACCAGATGGTCAGTCGGCAGCACCTGTTTCTAGGCAAGGGCTTTACGAACTGCACACAGTGATCAAAGAGGTCGTCTAAGCCACCGGAGAAAAACTTGTGATTGGTCTCGCATAAGAAAGTGAGTGCCATATATTGTGACCAAAAGAGAGCCACCTATTATGATGGATTACAGAGAGTTTTGAGAAAAGAGGCAGGCGTCTCAAGAAACCACCATTTTTCGAAACAAGTAAAACAGCATTACGAGACATTTAAATCCTCTCCTCATGAGAAAACTCCCTGAATCCAGGAGATGTATAACACCTTCATAGAATCAATGCTCTCCTCTTGTTAGTACGTTTTGTGATACAGTGGGAAAGGTGTTGTTTGGTCTTGTGTGAAATGCAATGAAAGGCGTCTCATGATGAAGAAGCTCACATCATCGCCTGATTTCCTCATTCGCCCACCCGAAACTGCTGAGGAAATCGAGCACTATTTTCGATTGAACGCAGAGTCATTTCGCCCAGATGAGGACACCGTTCTCGTTGCATCTCGCCGACGTCGGTTCGTTGAACGTGATCCCGATTTTCACTTGATACAATTACGAAGCGCTTTTTATGGGAAGGCCTACATAGGGAGCTATCGCATACAAGAACGGTGGTTGTGTGTGGAGTCGAGCAGGTTACGTATTGGGTGTATAGGTGGAGTTGTCACACATCAGGATTATCGCCACCAAGGAGTCGGTACGGCGATGATGAAAGATGCCCTCGCTTCTGCCCAGAATCGGCAGTATGGCTTTCTCCTTTTGCATGGTATTCCTGATTACTATCAGCAACATGGTTTCAGTGACGTGATCGAAGATATGCCGCAACACGCCATCGGACGGACGTTCATTCCTGACCGACCCGCTGAACAATGCGTTGTGCGTGTCGCCGAACCATCTGACGCTTCTGCTCTGCTTGCTCTGTATGTGGAACATAATCGAGCCTCGATGTGTACGTTTGCCCCTACTCGCACGGTAGAGCGCCAGGTTCATTATCTCAAGAACTGGCCTGAGGACCATCTTCCATTGTTAGCCTTCAATGAAGAGGGCACGCCCGAGGGATATGTAATCCTGTCAAGAAGAAGAGGACTGCATGAAGCGTTTGAGGTTGCAGCGAATACCTGGCCAGCCATACTGGCTCTTTTGCACTCCCAGCATACCGTGCATGCAGGAGAACGTGCCTCACAAGCTGAAGTATACTGGCCTCTTCCACTGACCGATACAACAAATTATCTCCTAGCCGATCATCTGCCCATGCACAGCGAAATAGATACCTATCCCGATGGCGGTTGGATGGCTCGCATGGTTTCATTCTCAGTACTTGTCCAATCGCTCCTGCCTCTCTGGCAAGACCGCTGGCAAAAGCATCACCATGAATGGACGGGAGTGCTTGCGCTTACCGTTGACGAGGAGAGGTGCGCTCTTGAACTCTCACCTTCTACTATGCGCCTGGTGGATCGTCTCTCCGGCGAGGTGCAAGAAGTGAGATTCAGCCAGCAAGTTTTCACTCAACTCGTATTTGGCTTTCGACCTGTTAACTGGGCAGCCATACAAGCGGGTCAGCACGTTCCTGATGAACTCGTCCCTATCCTCGATGTGCTCTTTCCCCACCAACAGAGTTGGATTGCTGGATCTGACTATTTCTGATAAGCAAGCTGAAAGTTCTCTGAAAACCTTCGCAGCCTGTTGAAAAAGTCCCAAATGGGTGGTAGAAAGGAGGATGACAGGACAAGTCTAAAAGGAGAGCCACTGCCATGATGGGAACGAAAGAACGAAGTTTTGCTCCGCTGGTGCAGGTGTCGTTGG
>Ga0207646_10003749_pt1 | contig 16949 bp, 16 predicted proteins | sample KBSK5502metaG_FD_184343 | JGI IMG/M metagenome (GOLD analysis project Ga0207646, IMG submission 184343) | Corn, switchgrass and miscanthus rhizosphere microbial communities from Kellogg Biological Station, Michigan, USA - KBS K5-50-2 metaG... | ecosystem: Host-associated > Plants > Roots >... | reverse complement strand
GTGGGCTATGACCTGTCCCGATGGGTCCCCGAGACTCGCAGCGGGTTCAGCTTCGCGCAGGGCACGAGCGCCGTCAGCCCCACCAAGCGCACGGCCGCGCCGGACATTCGCGAGTACAACTTCGGCGTGGATCACCGTGCGGCCAAGCACAGCGGCCTGTACGGATTCGGATTCGCGGCGGTCGCCGGGATCGTCGATATCGAGGGGGCGAATCGCCCTCAGTACCAGATCCGCCTGATCCTCAATTACGAGATTCCCCTGCTCTAGCGCTCGGGATGACCCCCGAAGTCGACCGCTGTCGTGCGACCCTGGACAAGATCGGCGCGAACCGCTGAGGAGGATGCTCATGCACGTGGGAATGGCCGCCGTCTTCCAGAACCCCGACCGCCGGCGAGGGGACCTCGAGGTCTACCGGGGCGAGCTGCGCCTGGCCGATCTCGCCGAGTCGCTGGGCTTCGAGTCCATCTGGGGCGTGGAGCACCACTTCACCGATTACACGATGTGCCCGGACGTGCTGCAGTTCCTCAGCTACATGGCCGGCCGTACCGAGCGCGCGCAGCTCGGCTCCATGGTGGTCGTCCTGCCCTGGCACGACCCCATGCGCGTGGCCGAGGAAGTCTCGATGCTCGACACGATCAGCAACGGCCGGCTGATCCTCGGGCTCGGCCGCGGCGCCGGCAAGGTGGAGTTCGACGGCTTTCGTCTGCCCATGGACGAGTCGCGCCAGCGGTTCATCGAGAGCGCAGAGATGCTCTTGACCGGTCTCGAGCGCGGCTGGTGCGAGTACGCGGGCACGTACGTGAAGCAGCCGCGCGCGGACATCCGCCCGGCGCCGTTCAAGAGCTTCCGCGGCCGGACGTATGCCGCGGCGGTGTCGCCGGAGTCGGCGCCCATCATGGCCAAGCTGGGCGTGGGCATGCTGATCATTCCCCAGAAGCCGTGGAAGGAAGTGGCCACCGAGCTGGACGCGTACCGCGCGACCTACCGCGAGGTGAACGGCACGGAGGCGCCGCCGCCGATCGCCGCCGGCTGGACGTTCTGCGACGAGAACGCCGAGCGCGCCCACGAGCTGGCCCACCGCTACATCGGCGGCTACTTCGAATCCGTGCTCGAGCACTACAACTTCGCGAGCGACCACCTCGCCAGCACCAAGGGCTACGAGTACTACGGCAAGATGGCGGACAAGATCCAGACCTACGGCACGGCGACCGTCACCGACTACTTCGTCGATCTCCAGGTGTGGGGCACCCCCGAGCAGTGCCACGCCAAGATCGCCGACATTCACCGCCGCGTGGGCAACTCGCACTTCGTCGGGGTCTTCAGCTACGCCGGGATGCCGTGGGAGGAGGCCGAGCGCAACATGCGGCTCTTCGCGCGCGAGGTCATGCCCGAGGTCAAGAAGATCGACGTGACCGCGCGCGCCACCGCGCCGGGGCCCGCGCACGCCGGCGCCGCCCTGGATGTCGGGCTGCTCGGCACGTAGTCGGGCGCTGCCGGGTCGTGGCCTCCACCTTGCTTGAACCTTAGGGAATGCCGCACTCCACGACGGCGCGCGACGAGCTGTATTCCACGCCACCGCAGGCTTTCGTTCGCGCCCGGAACGCGCTCGCGGCGCGGCTGCGTCAGCGGGGACGGACCCGCGAAGCCGCCGAGATCGCCCGTCTCCGGAGGCCGAGCGTCGCCCTGTGGCTCGTCAACCGGCTCGCGACCACCGATCCCTCGGGGGTCCGGGGTCTCATCGACGCGGCCGACCGGCTACGGCGCGCCCACCTGCGCGAGCCGCGGACGATCCCCGACGCCGTCGCCCAGTACCGCGGCGCGCTCGAGCACCTGATGCAACGGGCCGATCGCATCCTGACCGATGCGGACGTGCGCTCTTCGCCGGCCGTCCTCCGGCGCGCCTACGCGACGCTGAGCAGTGCCGCGGCGGACCGGCGCAGACATCCGGACTTGCGCCAGGGCCGACTGGCGGAAGAGCTCGAGCCCAGCGGCTTCGAGGTGCTCGGGGCCATGCCGACACGTCATCTGACGCTCGTGAAACCGGACGGCCGGAGCGAGGCCACGCGGGTGGCGCGAGAGCGACAGCGCCTCGACATCGCGGCGCGCGCGCAGCGCGAGACGGCGCGCCGCGAGGCGCGGGCCCAGCGCCGTCAGGCTCTGAAGCTCGCGGCGGCCGCCGCCCGACGTGACCGCGCGATCGAGCGTGCGAACCGGAAGGCCGCGCGGCTCCGGGAGGAGCTCCGTGAGGTCGAGGCGCGGATCGAACGAGCGCGACACCCCGGGCCGACGTGATCGCCGTTCTGACCGGCTCGAGCGCCGCCGATCGGCTCCGTGAATGAATCCCACCAGACCCCGCGTCTAAGCGCCAGAAGCGACAAGCAGGCAGGCTCCAAGGAGGACAAGCATGAAGCGCGTGGCGGCGGTCGGACTGATCGCGATACTGCTATTGCCCGGGATCGCCTGGGCGGGCTCGTCGAACGACGCCGCGTTGGCGCTGGGCGCGTTCGCGGCCCTGGGAACGATCCTACTGGGTGCCAACGCCCTCTCGCACGCGGCGGTCGCGGCGCCCCCGCCCGTGATCGTGGAGCCGCCGGCTCCGCCCGTCGTGTACGCACCGCCGCCTCCCGTCGTCTATGCGCCGCCGCCTCCGCCCGTCGTGTACGCACCGCCGCCTCTCGTCGTCTATGCGCCGCCGCCTCCGCCCGTCGTCTACCCGCCGGCACCGCGGGTGATCTACGCACCGCCCCAGGTCGTCTACGTGCCGACGCCGCGGGTGATCTATGCACCGCCCCCGGTCGTCTACGCGCCGGCACGCGTGTACGGCTACGGGCCCTATGTGCGCCATCGGTACGGCTACGGCTACGGCTACGGGTACGCGCGGCCTTACTGAACACGGGCAGTTGCTCGATGGCATACCTGCTGCACCCTCACGCTATGGAGGTGCAGTAGTATGCCGATTTCGCCCCGCGCCGAGCGGACCTCGGCTACCGAAGTCTTTCGACACTTCGCCAGGAAGACGTCCGACTGGCTGGGCTCGCCGGTGGCCTTCTGGCTCGCCGGGCTCAGCATCGTCGTGTGGGCACTGCTCGGTCCCTACTACGAGTACTCGGATACGTGGCAGCTCGTCATCAACACGGCGACGACCGTCGTCACGTTCCTGATGGTCTTCCTGATCCAGAACACGCAGAACCGAGACGCCAAGGCGATCCACCTGAAGCTCGATGAGCTCCTGCGCGGAGTCAAGGGCGCTCGCACCGGTCTCGTTCGTCTCGAGGAGCTGACGGAGGATCAGCTGACGACGCTCCAGCAGGAATTCACGGAGCTACAGACGAAGACGAAGAATCGCATCACCCGCCCGCTCCCGGATCCCGACGCGGGCGACACCGACAGCCGCGTCGCCTAGGATGTCGGAGCCGGTCGTCTCCGCCCGACGACGACACGAAACGTGAGGTTCATCCGCGCGCCCGCGGGCGCCGTCGTCCGTGGGACGCGGTGCTTGAAGTGACGCTGGGTCGTCCCGCCCATGACGAGCAGGTTTCCCCCGCCGAGCGCGAACTCCTGAACGGCGCCGCTCCGCCTGTGACGCAAGAGGAAGCGCCGCCGGGCGCCCAGCGACACCGAGGCGATCAGGATGTTGTCGGGCTCGGGACCGAGCTCCGGCTCGTCGTCGGCATGCTCGCCCATCGAGTCTCGCCCGTCACGATAATAGTTGGCGAGCACGGAGTTGAAGCTGACCCCGACGCTGGCGTCGACTCGGTCCTTCACCGCGAGGAGATCCGGGGTCCACGGCCTCGGCGCAAACGTACGGCCCGAATATCGGTAATGGGCTTCCGGGTCTCCGTGCCAGCTCACGAGCCGTGGACTCAGCACCTCTCGACCGGCGAGCCGAATGGTCTGTGGTCCCAGCGGCAGCGTCTGGCGCAGCTTCTCCATCAGCGCGACGTCGTCCACGATGAAGTCTTCCAGCAACGCCACCCACGCCCCCTCGCCGAGCTCTCGTCGCACGCCGGCGAGAGCGAGCCCCAGCCCGTTCATACCGAGAGAGTATCGACACCCGCGTCGCGGAGGAAGCGGCCGGATGCGAAAGGCCGGTTGAGTCGCGCGCTTGCCTGATCCCGTCGTGCGGTGTTTAAATCGCCGCATCGCGTTCAGGAGGTGGTGACGACGATGGTCCGGGCGGCCCTGGTGCAGTTCAGCGGTCACGAATCCAAGGAGATCAACGTCCGGAAGGCCGAGGATCTCGCCCGGCAAGCGGCCGGAAACGGCGCGAAGATCATCTGCTTTCCTGAGCTGTGCACCACCATCTACTTCTGCTTCGACCGCGACCGGAAGTGGTTCGAGACGGCGGAGCCGGTCCCCGGCCCCGCGGTGGATCGGCTGGCGAAGGTGGCCCGGGAGACCGGGAGCGTCATCGTGTACCCGCTGTACGAGAACGACGGCGGCACGCTCTACAACACCGCCGCCGTCCTCGGCCCGGACGGCAGCCTCATGGGCAAGTACCGCAAGATGTCGATCCCGCAGATCCTGCGCACGGTGAAGGCGGGCGAGACGCCGGGCGACGAGCGGTTCTTCTTCACGCCGGGGAACCTCGGCTTCCCGGTCTTCGACACCCCCTGGGGCGTCAGGCTCGGCATCCTGATCTGCTACGACCGCCACTTCCCGGAGGCGGCGCGAGAGCTCGGGCTCAAGGGCGCCCACCTCGTGGTCGTCCCCACCGCGACGTACCGCGACTGGATCCGTGAGGTATGGGAGGTCGAGCTCCGCGGACATGCCATCGCCAACATGTTCTACGTCGGCGGCGTCAACAAGGTCGGCCGTGACGTCGGCGGCCCCGCCGATCGCTCGTACTTCGGCTCCGCGGTGTTCATCGATCCGAAGGGCACCGTCATCGGGCGCGCCGGCGACAAGGCAGACGAGATCCTCTACGCCGACATCGACCCGAAGGTCTGCGACGACACGCGGGACCTCTGGGGGTTTTTCAAGTTCCGGCGCCCCGACGCGTACGGCGACATCGTCCGCCCGACGACCTGAGCCCGTGACCGTCGATCTCTTCATCGAGGGGGCGCGGGTCGTCAAGCCCGACGCCATCGTCGACTGTAGTCTGGCCATCCGCAACGGCAAGATCGTCGCGGTCCTGGCCCCGGGCGAGACGGTGACGGCGCGCCGGAGGCTCGACGCCGGCGGGCGGCCGGTGCTTCCCGGACTCATCGACACCCACGTGCACCTCGGCAACAGCGCCCAGTCGTTCGCCTCGGACTGCGCCACCGAGAGCCGGCACGCGGTCACCGGCGGCGTCACCACGCTGCTGCCCTTCGTCATCACGCGCGACTCGTACGCCGATGTCCTGCCCGCCATGCAGCGGGCCGTGGGCGGCGGGCTCATCGACATGGCCTTCCACGTGATCATCATCCGCGAGGCCCAGATCGAGGAGATCCCGCGCATGGCGCACGAGTTCGGCGTGCGCGCCTTCAAGACGTTCATGGCCTACAAGGGCCGCGAGATCTCGCCGAGCGGCATCCAGGGGATGGGCGACGACGCGATCTTCTCGGTGTTCCAGCGGGTGGCCCAGATCCCCGGCGGCATCGCCATCGTGCACTGCGAGAACATGGAGCTGATCGAGCTGCACCAGAAGCCCTTCATCGCCGCGGGGCGCCAGGACACGGCGGCCTGGTCCGACGCCCGCCCCGAGTTCGGCGAGCTGGAGGCGATCCGGCGCATGGCGCTCTTCGCCGAGGCGGCCGGCGTGCAGCTGCTCGTTCCCCACATGGGCGTGGGGCTCGGGTCCGAGTTCCTCAGGCAGAAGGCGTGGGGCCGCGGCAGAGTCGCGACGGAAACGTGCCCGCACTACCTCGCCTTCGACAAGGACATTGATCGCGGCGTGCGGGGCAAGGTGAATCCCCCGCTCCGCAGCACGCGGCACGTCGAGGCGCTCTGGCAGCGGCTCACCGACGGCACGATCGATGTCATGGGCTCGGACCACTGTCCGTTCACGCGAGCCGTGAAGGGCAGCGAGCTGTGGGCGGCGCGCGCCGGCATCGCCGGCGGCAGCGCGATGATCCTGCCGGTGCTGCTGACCGAGGGCGTCCGGCGCGGGCGTCTGTCGCTCCAGCAGCTCGTCGCGCTCACATCGTCCAGCGCCGCGCGGCTCTTCGGTCTCTACCCCCGCAAGGGAGCGCTCGAGGTCGGCTCCGACGCGGATCTCGTCATCGTCGATCCCGACCGGCAAATGAAGGTCGATCTCGCCGGGCTCAACTCCGCGATCGATTTCAGCCCGTACGAGGGCTACGTCGCCCACGGCTGGGCCGCCACGACGGTGGCCGGTGGCGAGATCGTCTACGACGACGGCGAGATCGTCGCCGAACGGCCGCGCGGCCGCTACCTGCCGCGGACGGCCTAGCCGGGCCCGCGCATGGTCTCGTTCGGGCTCATGTTCCGCCCCGGCCACTTTCCCCTTCCCCACATGCTCGCCTGCATCAAGGTCGCGGAGGACGTCGGCTTCGATCACGTGTGGTTCGGCGACTCGCACCTGATCTGGCACGAGGTGGGCCCGTACCTGACCGCGGCGGCGATGTCGACGACGCGCATGCGGGTGGGGCCGCTCGTGTCGAACCCGGTCACGCGTCACCCGACGGCCGTGGCCAGCATGGTGTCGACGCTGGGCCAGCTCTTCGACGGGCGCGCGGTGCTGGGGATCGGTCGGGGCGACAGCGCCGTACGCACGCTGGGGCTGCCGCCGATGAAGCTCGCGGAGTTTCGCGACGCGCTCCGGCTGATGCGACAGCTCTGCCGCGGGGAGACGGCCGAGGTGCACGGCACGCCGATCAGGCTGTCGTGGCTGACGCGCCAGGTTCCCGTGCTGCTGGCGGCCTACGGGCCCCGGGTCCTCGAGCTGGCCGGCGCCGAAGCCGACGGCCTGATCCTGCAGCTCGCGGCGCCCAGCGTGGTGGAGTGGGCGGTCGGCCACGCCCGCCGAGGGGCGCGCGCGGCGGGCCGCGCGCTGGAGGGCTTCGAGGTCGTCGCCGCCGCGCCGACGTACATCTCGGCCGACCGCGAGCGCGCGCTGTCCCGCGTGCGGGGATTTCCCGCCACCGTGTCCAACCACGTCAAGGACCTCCTGCGGCACTACCGGCCGGAGGAGTTACCGGCGGAGCTGGTCGAGGGCATGGAGCGCGTCGCCGGCTACGATTATCTCGAGCACGGCGTGCCCGACGCGCCGCACACGCGGGCGGTCACCGACGACATGGCCGAGCGCCTGACCCTGATCGGCACCGCCGGGCAGGTGCGTGAGAAGATCGCAAGGCTGGAGATGGCCGGCGTGACGCACGTGTGCCTGTACATCGGGATCGTCGAGCCGGAGTTCCACTTCTCGACGCTGGAGACGTACGGGCGCGAGATCATCCCGCATTTCCGCGAGCGCAGAGAGGAAGACCACCCATGACGTCAACGATCATGATCGTCACCCTGATTCTCGCCATCGCCGGCGCCGTTCCGGCGGATGCCCAGACCGAGAACGTCCTCAACGTCGGCAAGTACGCCCAGCTCAGCTCCTACGACCCGCACGCCGGGCCGCTCGACACGCTCTGGTGGACGGGCAACAACTTCTACGAGTCGCTTCTCGACCTGAGTGACGACGTCGCGTCCCTCCGGCCCGTGCTGGCCACATCGTGGACGGCGTCGAAGGACGGCAAGACCTACACCTTCAAGCTGCGCGAGGGCGTCAAGTTCAGCGACGGCACGCCGTTCGACTCGACGGCGGTCAAGCTCTCGGTGGAGCGGGCCCAGGCGCTGAAGAAGGCCGCGTACCTCTGGATCAAGCCGCTCACGCGGGTGGACACACCGTCGCCGACCACGGTCGTCTTCCATCTCGAGCGGCCCAACAGCATGTTCCTGCCCGGGCTGCGCTTCCTGCTGATCGTGAGCCCGAAGGCGCTCAAGGAGCAGGACAAGGGCGACCAGGCCCAGGGCTGGCTCCGCGAGCACACCGCGGGCACGGGCCCGTACGTGCTCGAGCGATGGGAGCCGAACATCATCTCGGTGGGGAAGAAGAACCCGCACTACTGGCGCGGCTGGCCCGCCAACAAGTTCACGACCATCAACCTGCGTCACGTGTACGAGCCGGAGACCCAGCGGTTGATGATCGAGAAGGGCGAGCTCGACTGGGCCGAGAACGTCACCAAGGACTCACTGCCCGCGCTGAAGCACAACGCGAGCCTGACCGTCTACGAGAAGGTCGGCACGAGCATCATGGTGACCTACCTCAACACGAACGCCGGGCCGACGAAGGACCGCCGCGTGCGCCAGGCCATCGCGCACCTCTGGAACCAGGAGGCCTTCAACGCCATCACCGGACACGCGGCCAGCCCCGGCCCGCTCTACACGCCGATCCTGGGCAAGGACTGGAAAATGGAGAACCCGTACCCGTACGATCCCGCAAAGGCAAGGAAGCTCCTGGCCGACGCGGGCATGCCGAACGGCGGCTTCACGCTGCGCTTCCAGTCGCAGAAGGGCGACGTCGACAAGCGAGCCATCTTCGAGCTGATGCAGGCGGAGCTGAACAAGCAGAACATCAAGGTCGAGTTCTTCGAGGACACGTGGCCGGCGCTGGTCCAGAAGGCCACGGACTGGGGCCGCGACAAGAGTCCGGACACGGCCATCCACCTCTTCGGCTACTTCCGGCCGATGTTCATCCCGACGGCGCTGGATTTCCTGTTCAACATGTATCACTCGGACGCGACGCCGCAGAAGGGCGGCCGGAACTTCACCTACTACTCGAACCCCGAGTACGACCGGCTGATCAACGAGGCCCTGGCCACGTCCGATCGGGAGCGGGAGACCGCGCTCGACCGCCAGGCGGCCGAGATCGTCTGGAAGGATCCCGCCGTCGTGGTCAACGGCCGGATCGTCGACAAGTTCGTGGCCCGCAAGGACGTGAAGGGCTTCGTGTACCTGGGCGACCGCATCTCGTTCCGGTACTACGACATGTACCGCGAGCGCTGATTCCCCTCTTCCTCCGCGGCGGCCCGTTCGTCGTCGGCGCGACCGGCGTCGTGGTCATCGCCCTGGCCATGACGCTGGTCCCGCAGCTCTTCACCCAGCGCGATCCGAACGCCATTGCGTACCTCGAGCGCCTGAAGCCGCCGAGCCTCTCCCACCCGCTCGGCACGGACGAGAACGGGCGCGACGTGTGGGCTCGCGTGGTGTATGGCGCGCGGCCCACGCTCACCGCCGCCGTCGCGCTGATCGGCCTGTCGCTCGTCGTCGGCTCGCTCGCGGGCCTGGTGATCGGCGCTTCCGGACGGCGCACGGACGAGGCGCTCATGCGGGTGACGGAATTCTTCCTGGCCTTCCCGCAGATCGTCTGGGCGCTGGCGCTCACGACGGTGCTGGGCCGGGGGCTCGTCAACTGCGTGCTGGCGCTGGCCGTCACGTGGTGGGCCCAGTACGCGCGCCTCATGCGCGCCCAGGTGCTGGCCGTGCGGCAGCGCGAGTTCGTCCTGGCCTCGCGCGCGCTCGGCCAGCGCGAGTGGCGGATCCTGCTTCGTCACCTGCTGCCCAACTGCTTCTCGCCCGTGCTCGTCAAGGCGACCATCGACGTGAGCCTCGCCATCCTGCTCCTGGCCGCGCTGTCGTTCCTCGGAGTCGGCGCCCAGCCCCCGCTGCCGGAATGGGGCGCGATGGTGACGATCGGTCGCAAGTACTTGCTCGACTACCCGTGGTACGCCACGTTCCCGGGGCTCGCCATCTTCATGGTGGTCCTGGCCTTCAACGTCCTCGGCGAGCGGCTACGCGACGTCCTCGATCCCACCAGCCAGCTCCGTGTGCGCGCCTGAGCAGGCTGATGAAAAAGGCCCATCTGCTTCGTTGGCGCCCTCTGCCGCACGCTCAACGTACAGGAAGTACGCCTCGCGTGCGGCTGTCGGGCGCCGCCTCGCATCTAGACCTTTTTGATCAGCCTGCGGCTTTCCGGAACACGCTAGCGGGGACGTTCCGATGACGCTGGTTCTCCGGCGGCTGCCGTTGCTCGTGCTGCTGCTGGCGGCGATCTCGGCCGCCGTCTTCGGGCTCACGCAGTACCTGCCGGGCGATCCCGCGTTCATCGCCGCCGGCGGCGGCGACGCCACCCCCGAGATGATCGAGCACGCGCGCGCGCGGCTGGGGCTCGACCGCCCGACGTGGGTCCAGTACCTCCTCTACATGCGCAACGCGCTGACGGGCGACTTCGGCCGCTCGCTGGTCAACCGTAAGCCGGTGATCCAGGATCTGCGGACGTTCTGGCCGGCGTCCGCGGAGCTGGCCCTCGCCGCGATCACGATCAGCGCCGTCGTGGGGATCCCGCTCGGGGTGCTCTCGGCCGTGCGCGCCGGCCGCTGGCTCGACCGTCTCATCACGCCGGGCTCGGTCTTCCTCGGCTCGATGCCGATCTTCTGGCTGGGCCTCATGGCCGTGCTCGTCTTCTATCGGATGCTTGACCTGCTCCCGGCGGGAGGGCGCCTCACGGTGGGTCTCACACCGCCGGCAACCGTGACCGGGCTGTTACTCATAGACTCGCTGCTGGCGCGCGACCCGGCGGCGTTCGCCGACGCGCTCCGGCACCTGATCCTGCCCGCGGCCATCCTGTCGGTCATCTCGCTGGCGATGATCACGCGCGTCACGCGCGCGGCCATGCTCGACATCCTGCACGAGGACTACCTGCGCACGGCGCGCGCCAAGGGGCTCGCCGAGTCCCGCGTCGTGCTCAAGCACGCGTTCCGCAACGCGTCGGTCCCCGTGGTCACCGTGCTGGGCATCCAGCTCGGCCAGCTCATCGGCGGCGTCGTGGTGACCGAGACGATCTTCTCCTGGCCCGGCCTCGGCCTCTACGCGGTGACAGCCGTCGAGAACCAGGACTATCCCGCCATCATGGCCTTCACGCTGGTCACCACGGTGGCGTACGTCGCCATCAACCTCGCGGTCGATCTCGTCTACCCGCTGCTCGACCCTCGGACGAGGACCTGAACGATGGACCTGATCGTCCGTCACGCTCTCTTACGCGGCCGGCCCTATCCCGTCGACATCGGGATCGCCGAGGGCCGCGTGCAGCGCATCGAGCCGCGTCTGGCCGGCTCGGCCACGCGCGAGATCGACGCGGGCGGCCAGCTCACCACGCCGGCCTTCGTCGAGCCGCACATTCATCTCGACAAGGCCCTCACCGCGGACCGCGCCCGCGAGAACGCTACGAACTTCTTCGAGGACTCGATCGCCGTCATGCGCGAGGTCAAGCGCCACTACACCGTCGAGGACGTGGCCGCCCGCGCCACGGAGGTCATCCACTGGCTGGTCGGCCACGGGGTGACGCTCGTCCGCTCGTACGTGGACGTCGACACCATCGTCGGGCTCACCGCGCTCGAGGGCGTGCTGGCCGCGCGCGAGCGGTGCCGGCATCTCGCTCACGTCGAGCTGATCGCGTTCCCACAAGAGGGCATCTTCACGGACCCGGGCACCGACGAGCTGATGGTCCGCGCGCTGGAGCGTGGCGCCGACGTGGTCGGCGGCATGCCCTTCGCGGAGTGGCTCGACGAGGACGCGCGCCGCCACACCGACCTGGTCTTCGATCTCGCCCGGCGCTTCGACCGCGACATCCAGATGCACGTCGACGAGAGCGACGACCCCGGCGCCACGACGCTGCACTACTACGCCGTGAAGGCCATACGCGAGGGATGGACGGGCCGCGTGGCCGCCGACCACGTCACCGCGCTGGCCGCCTACGACGACGCCTACGCCGCCCGCGTCATCGGGCTCGTCGCCCGCGCGGGGATGAGCGTGGTCACGCTCCCCGGCAAGCTCATGCGCGGCGGCATCCGCGACCGCGAGCCGCGCCGCCGCGGGATCACCCGCGTGAAGGAGCTGCTGGCCGCCGGCGTCAACGTCGCCTACGGCCAGGACGTCATCAAGGACGGCTTCATTCCGGTCTTCGGCACCGGCGATCCCCTGCAGGTCGGCTTCCTGCTCGCCTACGCCGCCCAGTTTTCGACCCGCGCGGACATCGAGACGCTCTACGACATGGCCACCGTCAACGGCGCGCGGCTGATGCGCCGGGCCTACTACGGATTGGAGGTGGGCTGCCGGGCCGACCTGGTGATTGTCGCCGCGCCCTCGGTGCAGGAAGCGTATCGCACCCAGCCGCCGCGGCTCGCCGTCATCCACGACGGGCGCGTCGTCGCGGAGAATGGACGCATCGTCACTCCCGAAAGCGTCTGATCCGGCGCGTTACCCCTGCCCCGTCCAGTACCGCACCTCGCGCCCCGCAAACCCCTTGGCCCCGAAGTACGTCGCCTGCCACGCGTCCGTCTTCTTCAGCCCCTTCCAGGCGTTCTTGCCCTGTGTCTGCACCCAGAAGCGCCACCGGTAGTGGTCGTACACGTCCATCACGTGCGTCGCGTACGCCTTGGCCAGGGCCTGGTCGCCGCGGATGATCAGGAGGTTCTCGTCGTTGTTGTACGAGGCGCGGTAGCCGAGGTTGTGGCTGCCCGTGATGACGGCGCACCGCTTGGCGTCGAGCGGATCGACGACCACGATCTTGTCGTGGATGATCGCGTGCGCCGAGGGCGAGGACTTGAGCAGCTCCTTGTGCCAGTACGCGAACTCGTCGCCGATGGCCGTGGCCCCGACGACATTGCTCTGCTTGACGACATCGGTCTTGCCCGGCGTTCGATGAAACAGCAGCGTGTCGTACTGTTCCACCGCTTTGGGATCGGTGGCGGCGCCGCGCACGAGGAGCTCCGGCTTCGCCTGCTGCGCCTTGACCACCGCGTCGATGATGCTCGGCTGACCCGGCTGGAAGACGAGGAAGGCGACCGCGTCGTTGGCGCCCGTGATCACCCTGAACACCTCGGCCATGTCGCCGGGCGCCGCCGGGTTCTTCGGCTTGGACGTGGTCTGGGTGTTCGGCGAGAACCATCCGGCCGCGCCGATCGACGCGAGCGCCACGGCGTGGTTGTTCTTCGCGCGGAATGGCAGTGATTGCTCGGCGACCGTTCCGTGGGTGTCGGCCTCGAGCCGGTGCCAGTAGTCGAGATAGGCCGTCGCGACGTCGGCGTCCTCGACGATCAACGCGTTGTTCGACTGGGCGCAGAGTCCGGTCGCCGTCCAGTTGGTGCTGCCGGTCAGGACGGCGGCGGGCTTCTTCTGCGGGTTGACGTAGACGACGAACTTGTTGTGGCCGATGTGTTGGTCGGGCATCATCCGATCCCTCAGGTCGACGCCCGCGTCTCGCAACGGCTGCCGGTTCGGCTTGTTCTCGGCGTCATCGGGCCCGGTGTTGGACAGAATCAGATGGATTCGGTGGGCGCCCTTCTTGAGCACCCCGAGCAACTCGGGATCACTCAGCTCGTACAGCGCGCAGAAGCACTCGCCGCCCTCGGCCACCGCCCGGTCGACGAGACTCCGCAGTGCCTCGATCTGCTGGCCCGCGAGCCGCAGGCGGAGGGCATCGCCGGGAGTCGTGATGTGCTGCATCAACGCGCCCGAGCTCGGCACGCCTGACGGGCTCTGCGGCAGCATGTGAGCGACCGACTGCGTCGAGAGAATCCCCTGATTGAAGTACGCGGAGGACTTCCCGACTTTCGGGGTCAGGCTCACCGGGTTGGAGACCAGTTCGAGGGTCTTCGGACCGTCCTTCAGCGTGCCCGGCGCGCCCAGACGCGGGACCACGTGGTAGCGATAGCGGCCGCCCGGGCGCGCGGTGAAGTCACGCCAGTTGAACTTCTGCACGGGCCATTCGTCGGTCGTCTTGGCGGTCCAGTCCTTGTTGTTCCCGCCCTCGAACCCAACCCACGCCGGCAACGTGGCCTCGCTGTTCGCGTCGAGGTCCTCGCGGCGGATGCTGAACCCAAGGCAGCCCGGGATCTTCTTCTCGTACGTCCAGGCGAGGAAGGCAACTTCGTTCGTCGCGAACGCGACGGCTTTGTTCACGACTTTGGCGGGAGCTTTCGCCATGACGCACCCGATGGCGCCGCTCGCTGTTTCTACTGCCTCGAGCGATATGCCTGGGGCATTATGCGCGGCAGGAACAAAAGGTCAATAGCGCCGATCGACCACCGGTGCGCAATAAGGACACGTCGGCCCCTACATCAGGAAGTACCGGCGGTTCAGTGGGAGGTCGTCGTCCGGGAGCGGCGGCAGCGGCTGGCCGTCGATCCTGATCTCGACGGTCCGTGGATCGATCTCGATCCGCGGGTTCGCGTCGTTGTAGAGCATGTGCCGCTTGCCGACGTGCCGGGTGCCGACGACGGCGAGCGGCACGCGTCGGCTGCGGACGCGGCGCCGGAAATCGCCGGCCACGGCGGCCGCCGACACGAAGTTCGCCGAGACGCTCGCCGCCGCGCGCCCGCTGCCTCCCCAGTGCGCCGCGTAGAGCGTGGGCTGCGCCTGCGCGATCGACGCGTTGCCTTCGCCGAGCGCGCCCCAGGCGGCGAACCCGCCCTTGATCACCAGCTCCGGCTTGACCCCGAAGAACTCCGGGCGCCACAGCACGATGTCGGCGATCTTGCCGGGCTCGAGCGAGCCGACCCACCGATCGATGCCGTGGGCCCGGGCGGGGTTCAGGGTGTACTTCGCCAGGTACTTGAGGATGCGCGCGTTGTCGTGCGGACCGTCCTCCCCGCGGACGGTCTTCATCTGATGCGCGAGCTGCCACGTCCGACGGATCGACTCGCCGATCCGTCCCATCCCTTGCGAGTCCGAGTTGATGATGCTGATCGCGCCGAGCTCGTGCAGCAGGCTCTCGGCGCGCATGGTCGCGTCGCGGATGCGATCGGCGACCATCAGCCGATCGCTCGGCACCAGCGGGTTCATGCCGTGCACCGACCACATCATGGAGTGGTGTTCGGCGACCACGTTGCGCCCGTAGGGAATGGTGGGCGTGGTCGACGAGCCGATCACGTTGCCGACGCCGGCGATGGCCAGGATGTCGGGCGCGTGCCCGCCCCCGATCCCCTCGACGTGATACGCGTGGATCGCGCGGCCTCCGATAGCGGCGACCGTCTCGTGGAGCTCGCACGATTCGTTGATGCCGTCGGTGTGCATCGCGATCTGGATGTCGTGGTCGTCGGCGACGGTGAGCGCCTGGTCGATGACGCTCGGATAGCCCGCATAGTCCTCGTGCACCTTGAGCCCGCACGCGCCGGACTCGATCTGGCGCAGCAGCGGGTCGGGCACCGTGCTCGCCGCGCGCCCGAGAAGCCCGAGGTTGACCGGCGAGTGCTCGAACGCCTCGAACATTCGCCGGAGGTTGTACGCCGGGTTGTCGTTGAGGCCGCCGGTGATGAGCGTGGTCATGCCGGCCGCGAGGGCCACCGGGATCAGCCGCGGCTGGACGAGGTGCACGTGCGTGTCGATCCCGCCCGGCGTCGCGATGTAGCCGAGGCCGTAGATCGGCGCGGTGGCGGAGCCGACGAGCAGGTCCGGGTTGTCGACGACGTCGGGGTTGCCGGCGCGGCCGACGCCGACGATGCGCCCGTCCTTGACCCCGATGTTGGCCTTTACGACACCGAGCACAGGGTCGATCACGACGACGCTCGTGATGATCAGGTCGAGCTCGCTCGCCGCGGGCACCCGATCGCTCATCATGATGCCGGTCCGCATCGTCTTGCCCCACCCGCGCAGGAGCTCGTCGCCGTAGCTCGACTCGTCGCGCTCGATCTGGGCGAGCAGGCGCGTGTCGCCGAGCCGGATCCGGTCGCCGGTCGTCGGCCCGTAGCGCGCGGCGTAGTCGGCGCGGCTGATCTCACGCGCCACGGCGGGCCTCCTCGCGATGGCCGTACCCGGCGCGGCGCACGCGCTCGAGCCCCTCGGCCAGGCGCTCGGGGCTGGCCGCGCCCTCGGTGAGCCGGTTGAACCCGACGATGACGCCGCGGCCGCCGAAGGCGACGAGCCGGACGCGCTTGACCTCGCCCTGCCGCCACTGCTCGGAGTCGCCGGCCGGCAGGTCGAGGTGCATGCCCCACGCCTTCGCACGATCGAACACCAGGCGGCGGTTCACCTCGAAGAACGGGAAGTGCGAGCTGACGAAGATCGCATGGTCCGAGGTGTTCTCCACCTCGATCTCGACGGTGCGCCGGCCGCGGTTGAGCACGAGAGGGCCGTCTCCGAACAGGATCTCGCCGGGCTTCATCGCGTGCCTGCCTCGGCTGCCGGCCGGATCGGCTGCTCGACGTGCAGCACGCGCATCCCGTCGCCGAAGAGGCATTCGATCTTCACGGGACCGATCAGCTCCGGCACGCCATCCATCACGTCGGCCGTGGTGAGCGCGCTCCGGCCTGCCTCGACCACCGCGTCGTAGGTGCCGCCGCCCCGCGCGGCCTCGTGCATCTCGTCGCAGATGATGGCCAGCGCCTCGGGATGCGAGAGCTTCCATCCCTTTCCTCGGCGCCGGCGAGCCAGCTCGGCCGCGGTGAAGATGGTCAGGCGGTCCATCTCGGTCGGCGTGAGGTGCATCGCGCCCTCCTTGTCGGCTCGTCGCTGCCGGTATTGTAAGCGCCGGCGCCGCTCGACACGCCCGTCGGGGTGAAGGGGTACATCGGCCGTGCTATCGTGTGAGCCGCCCATGACGTCCTCCATGCTCCTGCGCGACACTCTCGGCACCGTGCCGTTCTGGGCCGCCCTCGCCGTCGCCATCCTGGCGGGCTCCTCCGACGTCGGCCGCGCCGCCGAGCCACCGACGGGGGCCGCGATCCTGCAGCAGCTGCGGAGCTTCGCCACCCTGGGCAGCGTGCTCTACGTCGCCGCCCATCCCGACGACGAGAACACGCAGGCCATCACCTACCTGGCGCGCGGTCGCGGATATCGGACGGCCTATCTCTCGCTCACCCGCGGCGACGGCGGACAGAACCTGCTCGGCCCCCAGCTCGGCGAGGCGCTCGGCGTGGCGCGCACGCAGGAGCTGCTCGCCGCGCGCCGGCTGGACGGCGGGC
>Ga0207646_10003745_pt1 | contig 16955 bp, 13 predicted proteins | sample KBSK5502metaG_FD_184343 | JGI IMG/M metagenome (GOLD analysis project Ga0207646, IMG submission 184343) | Corn, switchgrass and miscanthus rhizosphere microbial communities from Kellogg Biological Station, Michigan, USA - KBS K5-50-2 metaG... | ecosystem: Host-associated > Plants > Roots >... | reverse complement strand
CTGATGGAAGACAACGCGCATATAGCACAGAATATGCGGGCTGCGATCGAAGTGTGCGACAAGAATCGCGACTCGGCGACCAGTAACGCTTTGCAGGGGATACTTGATGAGACAGAGCGCCGCAAATGGTTCTTGTTCGAGGTCACGCAGGGCATGAGCAATGCCAACTAACACCGTTACAAGCAGGACGAACGAGGTGCAAATAGCTTTGCACCTCGTTGTTTTCCCAGAGCGGAACGGCCAGCGAGGGCCGATAAATCGGCGGTGTGCGCGATAAATCGGCACCTACGGAGGGCCGGATGAGTTCGTTAAAGTGCATTATAACCGCTCTCACTCCAGCACCTCGCGCACAATATATAGCGGCCGAGCCCGTACTTCGTCGTAGATGCGGCCAAGGTACTCACCGATGATACCCAGAAAGATAAGCTGGATACCTCCGAGTAAGAGCACCAGGATCAAGGTAGAGGCCTGGCCGCTGATGGCACCTGTGAAGATGCGCAGGATGGCAGCAACCAGGATGCCTATTAAGCTAATGCCAGCCAGGATGAACCCGAAGCTGGTCGCCAGTCTCAACGGGACCTGGCTGAAACTGGTGATGGCATCGAGTGAGAAACGTATCATCTTGCGTAAGGGATATTTGGTCGTGCCAGCGAAGCGTTCGTGCCGCTCGTAGAGTACGGCCTCCTGGCGGAAGCCGACCCACGCGGAGAGGCCGCGCATGAAGCGATGGTGTTCGCGCATCTTCACCAGCGTATCAACGACACGCCGGTCGAGCAGGCGAAAGTCTCCTGTATCAGATGGGATATTGACCGAGGTCATACGCGTGATCAGCTGGTAGAAGGCTGCCGCGGTCAGTAGCTTGAATCTCGTCTCGCCCCTACGCTTGCTGCGTTGAGCGTAAACTACCTCGGCGCCATCCTTCCAGCGTGCGATCAACTCGGGTATGACCTCCGGCGGGTCCTGGAGGTCGGCATCTATGATGATTACGGCCTCGCCACGCGCATAGTCAAGCCCGGCGGAAATGGCAATCTGGTGACCAAAGTTGCGTGAGAAGTTGATCACACGCACGCGTGGATCAGAGCGGTGAAGCTCCTGCATTGCGAGGAAAGACCCATCCATGCTGCCATCATTGATCAATACTAGTTCAAAGGGCTCCGCGACTCCCTCCATCACCTCGATCACACGCCTGTAGAAATGCGGCAGGGTCTCTATCTCGTTGAAAACCGGCGCAACAACTGAATACACAGGCTGTAGCAAAGTCTCTTCAGACATCTCAGGCTTTTGCATAAGTATCATACCCTCTCTTGTCATCTTGGTTTATTAATTGATTATTGCATGATACTATACCCCTTAAAAACCTGCTACAATGTAGGTAGATCAGGCAAATCGTCTGCCCCACCCAAACATGGAAGAAAAATCCATTATTTAACAGGTACGAAGTATGCGGTGAAAGGAATACACATGCTCAATGACCCTGTTCTTCTCAACGACTGGCACGTGGTGGCGTACGCGCCAGATCTTAAAGAAGGCAAGCCTATGGCAGTTCGCCTGCTCGAAGAAGACCTGGTACTCTGGCGTGCCGGCGACAAGATTCACGCCTGGCGCGACCTCTGCCTTCACCGGGGCACCAGGCTCTCCCTCGGCAAAGTTGAGAACCAGGCGCTTAGCTGTCCATACCATGGCTGGACATACAATGAAGAGGGGCAATGCATCCGCTTTCCAGCGCATCCCAGCCAGAAACCACCGGCCACGGCGCATGTAAAAGTTTACCAGGCTCAAGAGAAATATGAGTGGATATGGGTAACGCTGGGTAATCCTACGCAGGATATCCCCCCATTTCCACAGTGGGATGACCCCACTTTCCACAAAATCCATTGCGGCCCCTATCACTTTAATGCCAGTGGGCCAAGGGCCGTCGAAAATTTCCTGGACGTGACGCATTTCCCCTTTGTCCACGAGGGTTTTTTAGGGGATCCCGCTCACCCGGAAGTAAATGACTACGAAGCTGAAATAACCCCTGATGGTGTGATAGCCAGGGATATCACCGTCTGGCAGCCTGATCCCGACGGCACAGGAAAGGGGGCAAGCGTAACATATACGTATTATGTAGTGCGTCCATTAACCGCGTACTTTGTGAAGGAATCTGTTGGCCCAAAATTCGCCATGTTCTTTACCGTTACCCCAGTGGCGGAGCGCACCTCAATCGCCTGGACATATGTAGCAAAGGATTACGAAAATATCCCTGATGAAGAGACAAGGCAGTTTGAGGATATGATCACCTGGCAAGACGTTCCGATTGTGGAATCTCAACGCCCTGAACTCTTACCGCTCGATTTACAAGCCGAGCTGCACCTGCGCTCTGATCGCACGGCTATTGCCTACCGTAAGTGGCTCAGACAACTGGGTTTGACATTTGGGACAGCTTAATACCTCTGTACTTCTTCCCATTCACCTAAAGAACACTTTCTCCAATCAAGCTGAAAGAACAGAAAGGGAGCGCTAGAAGCGTCCCTTCTGTAAAAATGACCGTTTGCTTACAACAGTCAAGCGTTTCGTTCATCCTGTCTATTGGCTGGACGTGGCTGGGGCTGTGTATCATAGGTTGGCGGAGGAACATTGGGATTATTTGTCCCTGGAGCAGCATTAGGGTTGGAGGTTCCTGGTTGAGCATTAGGATTGGAGGTTCCCTGCGCCATAGCCGGTGGTGCACTTCTCAGACGAGTAGCAATATCATATGCCCCGCTCTGACGCAGAATGCTGAGAGCCTGCTCTGGGTTACCAAGGGCTTTGATAAGCACGATGCTGCGACCTGCATCAAGTTCACTTTGATAGTTTCGTGCATCCTGCTCCGGCACACCTATTCTCATCCAGTCATCAGCCGAGTTTGTAGTGGCAGTTGTCTGGCCCCTAAACAAACTCTTGAGATCCTCTATAAAGCTGTTCGTTCCGCGCTCCACTAACCTGATCTGATCGTAGCTATATCCAGCACGCCGAAGGTTATCGATGGCCAGATTCGCTTGATCACGGCTTGCAAAAACGGCGATCATAGTTGAGCGTTCACCTGTTGTTGTAGTCATATATGTTTGTGCTCCTTTCACCATTGAAAAAACGTCCGTCTTCTTCTTATCTCCAGGATATCCCAATCTTTGTCAAGGATTGGGATATCCACATCGTTGCGCCTCTTTTTTGAGAGTAAGGGGAGAGATGTGATTTCCTCAACTTTTTCTCCCTTAGACCTTCTCAATACACGTACGAGGTACGCAAAGGGTTTCATATCCAATGTCGATGTAACTAACCCCACTTAAATATTCCCGCATTTCTCGCCTCCGCTAACATAGCAGATGCTGGACAATGCATGCCAGGAGATCGCTCCTCGTCACGTTTTTCGTAACGGTTTTGAGACGAACGTGTGATACACTACCTAGCAGAAGCTCTATGAGCACCTGCTCACAGGTAGAACATGAGGTAAAGACAGGAGCAAACGTATGCAACTGAGGAATGAGATGGCGCAAGAAGAACCCAAAGGTGTTCCCGCAAGAAAGAGTCGGTCTCCACAGACGAACTTTCAACTCGCGGGGGTCTGGCTGTACGTGGCGCGAGGGGTATGGATTGCTTTCGTGCTGGCAGAACTCGTCATAAGCATCCTCTCGCTGTTCGTCTCTCGCACCCCTGGACAGACCATCTGTCCTTTCTCTGCAAGCTGCGCCATTACCCCAGCTACGGCTCAAGCGCTTCATCAGTTAGGGATTGCTCCTTCAACCTACGTGACCTACAATCTCGTACTGGCGTTGCTTCAATCACTGGTCTTTCTCAGTGTGGGAGGATTGATTTTCTGGCGCAAGTCGAGTGAACCGCTTTGCGTGGCTACTTCATTCGTCTTTGTGATACTTGGTTTATCACCAATCATCAATGGGAGTTCGTATCCGCCAGCGGTTGTCTTCGGGTATATTTATGCACTTTGCGTACTTCCGGCACTGGGCTTTTTCCTGCTGACGTTTCCTGCTGGTCGTTTTGTTCCAAGCTGGAGCTGGATATTGGCCGTTCTCTGGTTCGTGCAGGTGATCCTTTTTGAGATCCCTGGGTCGTTCAATATCCTATTCTGGCCTCTTCCGCTCTTCATTGCCGAACTCTTGTTGACATATGGGGGGACATTAGGTGTGCTCATTTATCGCTACGTGCGCGTCCTCAGTTACTCGCAGCGGCAGCAGGCGAAGTGGCTCGTCTTTGCACTTGCAACATTTGCTGTGCTGATCGTCCTGTATTCTCTCATTGGCAGCCTGGTCCCCGGGCTCGCTGCTCCCGACGCGCCTTATCAACTGGTCAGCGGGACACTAACATCCATCGTGTTCCTGTTCCTTCCCTTAAGTGTTGGTGTTGCAATCCTGCGCTCCCAGTTGTGGGATATTGATGTCATAATTCGTCGCACGCTGATTTATTCGATCCTAACGGTGATCCTGGCCTTGATATACGTTGGCCTCGTGTTTGTCTTCGGTACCCTGTTACGCGGCCTCTTTGGCCAACAGCAGAATCCTGTGGCCATCGTCGTCTCGACGCTGGTGATCGCCGCCTTGTTTCAGCCATTGCGTCTGTTTTTGCAAAGGTTCATCGATCGGCGGTTTTATCGCAGTAAGTATGATGCCGCCAAAACGCTAAGGGGCTTTAGTGAGACGCTGCGCGGCGAGATTGACCTGACACAGTTGAGCAACCACCTGGTAATGGTTGTCCAGGAGACGATGCAGCCTTCCTTTGTCCAGTTGTGGCTGCGCAAACCGGAGCGGAACACCTCCTTAAGGGATCAGAAGCCTCTCGAATAATCTTGCAGGGTGCTGCTCCCGGTTCCTATGAGCATTTCAGACAACTTGGACTGACCTGCTGGACTGCTTGAAAGACGTTAGTGTAATAATAGAAGTTGTCAAGACAAACACATTGACATTATGCTCTTATTTGGATACGCTTTACTACAGACTGGTAGTTGGGAAAATCTCTCTACCGATTTCTCCACTTCAGCGCAATAGAGAATCAAGAAAGGGAGTGGTTTCTATGGAAACATTTGATGCGATTCGTACAGCCCTGGCAGTGCGCCACTTCAAAGATACACCGATCCCTGAACCTATCGTCCGGCAAATTGTCGAAGCGGGCCGTCTGACCGCCAGTGGTGGGAATAGACAACCCTGGCACTTCATCGTTGTACGGGACAAGGAGACATTGCGCCAGCTTGGTCAGCTCGCACCCACGGGGCCCTATATCCCGCAGGCACCGCTGGCGATTGTTGTGGCTATGGATCGCAGTCCCCTTGCTATCTCCGATGGCAGTCGCGCTATCCAGGACATGATTCTAGCAGCATGGTCGCAAGGCGTCGGCTCAAACTGGGTTGGCTCCAACGGCCTGCCGGAGGTCAACCGCCTTTTGGGCATTCCCGAGGAGGCCTCGGTCCTCGCGATCCTTCCGTTCGGCTACCCGGCTGATGCCATCGGGAAGGGTCAGAAGAAACGCAAACCTCTGGGCGAGGTTGCCTATAATGAACGATGGGGCAAACCATTCGCATAAGAGGTGCCTGAGCACCAATAGGAGATGTATCTGTATGGACGGATTGCGCTCCATGATACAATAGATGTGCTAAGGCACTCCCTCCTAGAGGGGAGCAACGGCTTGCACGTTAGCAACATATGCGTTGTGCCAACTAATGGGCTTGGCACGTAAAAATGTTGGCCCATCTAGGAACGGGCATCGGTCATGGTGCCTACTGTCCCGGCATGAATGCACTGCTGGATACAATCAGCACAGCGGGTTATGGGCCAGGGACAAGCTACGGGATTTTCCATCCCAGTAGTTCATGACTACGGGAAGCGTTATGAATTAGCAAGTACGGCCAGATTGATACCTGGCCGTACTTGCTAATATCGTCTATGTGCTATAGGGTTGCGGACCTCTTAGCCCTGGGGGCCAACCAGGTCGCTCATTGGCGTCACATTGGCGGTGTCGCAGGTGAACCCAAGGCAGCCCAGTTTCCAACCTCCCTCGATGGTGGCGAGCATCGAGTAGTGGTTATATGCCACGCTGGAGGTCCGTGCTGAGTGGTCCGAGTGCGAGATGGTCAATGTGACTACGTGGCCTCCGCCAGGATTGGCGTCGCAGCAGCCGCTGGTGTCGCCGAACCCAAAGGGGCCAGAGCCGGTGAAGTCACTCTCATCCCAGGTAATGAAGATCACGGAATTGCCGTTCCAGGCGCTGGAGTTCATAATCTGGCCGACTGTCGAGCTCAGAAAGGTATCGCCCGTGGCGATCAAGCCCTGCACATTGCCGAAATTACAGGGATCGCTCGATGGGCCGGCGCGTCCATGCATGTCGTTGCACTGGTCCGGGCTGATCCACACATAATCCGGCACGTTGTTGCTCGCCAGGTCGCTGGAGAACTGGCTCAAGTCCACGATGTTCGCCATGCGCGCCGGGCTGGTCTGTACATCCTGGTACGAGACGAATGGATCGTGCTTGCGCTCGTAGAGCTGGTTCCCGCATGCGTGATCCAGCTTCGTCACGCACAGCGACAACGACTGCATGTAGGCCTGCCAGGTCTTGCCGTTGGCCTCAAGCTGATCCACGATATTGGGCACGCTGATGGTGATGTCATTGTCATCGGGAACGCCATTGGTCGAGCCGGAGGTTGCCGCGATGTAGTTAGGCTGGCTGGGGTGAGAGACGCCAAAATAGTTGGTCGCCAGCCCATAAGTTGCCGCCGCAGAGTTAATCCAGGGCGCGTTCCGGTTGCCAATCAGGCTGTCGTAGCCGGTGTTCTCCATCATGATGATGAAGACGTGTTGAAAGTTCTTGAGATCCGAACGGTTACCATCGCCACTGCCAGCCTGCGCCGAAACTGCGAGTGGCGCCACCAACATCACCAGCAACGCAAGGACTATCGCTCCCGGTAGGCCGATGCGTTTCACGAGGCTAATGCTACGTCTGTCGCTGTTCATCAAATAGGCCCTCCTAAGATTATAGTAAGTTTACCAAGGGAAAGTTAGAGATTCGTGGCTTTGAGAGAAGTATACAGTATACCTCAGGTTAGGGGAAGGGTGATTGTTCCTTTTGAGTTTTGAGTTGGGGGAACTATTGGCCAAAAGTGAACTTTTCTGCTACAGCTTGCTACTAACTTAGCGGTACCTGGTGAAAGCTGGTAATCACGTACGGCGGACACTACTGCCGTCTCGTCTGTCCTTATTAAGGCAATGCAATGAAAGGAATGGCGTAAACTGGTATGACTGAAAAGCTTATGACAGCGCCAGGAGCCGCTGCAGCCAGCTCGCGCTCTGCCGGCGAAGTGGTTCTACGCACGCGCAATCTCTCTAAACAATATGGAAATCGACTTGTCGTGGATAACCTCAACCTGGAGGTTCGTCGCGGCGAAATCTTAGGTTTTCTTGGACCAAATGGAGCAGGCAAAACGACTACCATTCGTATGGCCCTCGGACTGATCGCCCCCACTTCCGGCAGCGTCGAGATTCTTGGGCTGGACGTGGCAGCTCAGCGGGCTAATGTACTGCCGCGCGTCGGCGCACTGGTCGAGACGCCCGCGTTATACCTCTACATGTCGGGACGCGACAACCTGAGCGCGGTAGGTTCAGTGCTGGGCGGCGTACCCAAGGCACGCATCGATGCCGTGCTGGACCTTGTCGGGTTGAGTGCGCGCCAGAAAGATCGTGTCCGCACCTACTCACTTGGCATGAAGCAGCGCCTGGGCGTGGCTATGGCTCTCTTGCAGGACCCCGATGTGCTGATTCTCGACGAACCCGCCAATGGCCTCGACCCTGCCGGTATCGTCGAGATGCGCGACCTCATGCACCGCCTCTCAGCCGAGGGCAAGACGGTCTTCATCTCGAGCCACCTGCTCCCCGAGGTGCAGCAGATTTGTACCCGGGTTGCCATCATCAATCTCGGCAAGCTCGTCACGGAATCTACTATCGAGGATCTGACGAAAGGCCATGGCGAGTTCGCAGTAACGCTTGAGCATGCGGAAATGGCGCTTGCCGCTATCCAGGAGCAAGCATGGGGTAAAGGTGCACGTCTTGATGCGAGCGGTGCGCTTATCACACCTGCCCCGGGTGGACGCGGCCGCGACCTCAATCTCTTCCTGGTGAACGAAGGTTTCGCCCCCGATACAATTATACGATCAACCCAGGATCTGGAGCAGGTCTTCCTGCACCTGACAAATGGTGGTTCAGGAGGGATACTATGAGTACAGCAGTTGTTACACCCGCCCCGGCGGAACAGATAACGAAACTACATAACGCCACACCCAGCTTTTTTGGTACTATGCGCGGTGAGTTCTTCAAGATCAGGCGCCAGTGGACAACGTGGATTATGCTGGTGCTGTTCCTGGGGGTCATGATTTTGCCTTACATCATCGAAGCGACCGCGCCAAATGTTCAAACCAATATTCAAACCGATCCATTGCATTTCTTCTATAACGTGTTGTCGATAGGCATGTCGATAGTACGTGTCTTCTCCGGCATCTTCCTGCTGATCCTGACAGCACGTGTCATCGGCCTGGAGTATCAGCTTGGGACCATCCGCGTGCTGCTGTCGCGAGGCGTAGGACGTTTGCAGTTGCTCCTCGCAAAGCTACTGACAGTGGCAGTGATTGCGCTGGCCCTGGTGGTGGTTGGCATTTTGCTCAGTTACCTGCTGACGGTGATCGTGGTGGCCGGGGTGACAGGCAATCTGAACGCGTTCAGTGCGCTCAACTCGACCTTCTGGTCAGACGCGGGAATCTATGTGCTTACGATCCTGCTTAACGCTGGCGTCACCATCCTGCTGGCTGCGGCTGCCGCCGTGCTCGGTCGTTCCCTGGCCTTTGGCTTAAGCGCCGCGCTGATCTTCTTCCCCATCGACAACATAGGGACCCTGATCATGGAGCTTGCCTACCGGGTGACCCACAACGATTTCTGGTTGAGCCTCACAGCCTACTTCCTGGGGCCAAACTTGAATACAATGCCCGTTCCACTTACATCTAGCAGAGTTCTAGCTATCGGACAAGCCCCGGTTTACTTTGTTGATAAGGCAGGGACTCATGGCATCCAGGTCGACGGCACACACACGATCGTGGTTGCACTCGTATATGCCGCCATCTTCGCTGTGGTTGCTTTCGTGCTGACGTGGAAACGCGATGTGAAGGAGTGAGGGCCATGGATCATCCCCGAAAATCGGGGATGATCCAAAGCTATGAGATGATCTAGCCTAGCCCTGGTCCCTGTAGCGATTCGTAATCGGCAGGCGTCGATCCCTGCCAAATGCTCGTGTCGTAATCTTTACCCCCGGAGGAGCCTGGCGGCGCTTGTACTCGCTGGTATCCACCATGCGCATAACGCGCTCGACCGTCTTGCGATCAAAGCCCATGGCCACGATTTCCTCAAAGCTGCGGTCGTCCTCGACATAGGCTTTCAAGATCGGGTCGAGTATCTCGTACGGCGGCAAGCTATCGGTATCTTTCTGCCCAGGGCGTAGTTCTGCGGAAGGAGGCTTCTCGATGGCCGAGTGTGGAATGACCGGTTTCTCGCCCAGCGAGTTGCGATACACGGCCAGTTCGTACACCAGCGTCTTCAACACGTCCTTTAAGACCGCGAAGCCACCCGCCATGTCGCCGTATAAGGTAGCATAGCCGACCGCCATCTCAGACTTGTTACCCGTTGTCAGCACAATCGCGCCTGATTTGTTGGAGATGGTCATCAGGATATTGCCGCGAATACGCGCCTGCAGGTTTTCCGCCGCCAATCCCGGGTCGCCTTCGCCGAGCGCGGGTTGCATCATTTTCAGCGCAGTGCGGAATGTTTCCTCGATGGGGATCGTCAAGAACTGTATGCCCAGGTTCTCAGCCAGTTCCTGCGCGTCCGAGCGGCTGCCCGCGGAAGAATAACCGGAGGGCATGGAGATCCCCAGCACATTTTCGGCTCCCAGCGCGTCAACCGCGATCGCTGCTGTCAGCGACGAATCGATGCCCCCCGACAGGCCAATGATGGCTTTCTTAAAGCCCGTCTTATGCACATAGTCGCGCGTCCCCAGTACCAGCGCTGAATAGATTTCCTCCAGGCGTTCCATCTTTGGCTCGATGCGCTGTGGCGCTCCCAATGGATGTATGGGAGCCTTTGAGGCGGATTCCTGTGGCTCTTCATCGCTTATCGTGATGATAGGCACGACGTCCGGTTCCACCCGCAAACGTTCCTGCCGGCGGCGTGGATCATGCAGGCGCGAACGAAACACAGAGGCCGTATCCAGGTCCACAATCAGCATATCCTCCACAAACTCCTTAGCCCGTGCGATCAATGTGCCCTGCTCATTAAAGACCATGCTGCCGCCATCAAACACCAGTTCATCCTGGCCGCCGACCATGTTGAGATAGGCCACGATCACACTATTATCGGCAGCGCGCGTTGCCAGCATCTCCTCGCGAAAAATGAGTTTGCCTGCATAATATGGCGAACCATTGATATTCAGAATCACCTCTGCCCCGGCGTAAGCCTGCAAGGTCATCGGTCCGGTCGGATACCACACGTCTTCGCAGATATTGACGCCGACATGCACGCCATTGATCAGGAAAACGGGTGCCTTGTGGCCAGCCTGGAAGTAGCGGTTCTCATCAAACACGCCATAGTTAGGCAGGAAGTGTTTGTGGTAAATGCCGTAGAGTTTTCCCTCGTGGATAATTGCAGCCGCGTTATAAATGTCGTGGTCGCGGTCTACAAAGCCGATCACAGATGTCAAACCGGGGAGGTCCCGGCTGGCATCAACCAGTTCGTCCAGTTTGCGCAAGTTGGCAGCCACAAAGCCCGGTTTGAGCAGTAAATCTTCGGGAGGATAGCCCGGCAGGGCCAGTTCGGGTACGCACACGATATGGGCTCCAGCCTCGTGCGCCAGGCGCATAGACGCCAGTATTTTCTGCGTATTGCCCTCCAGGTCACCTACTGTTACATTGATTTGAGCAAGTGCCACACGAAGAGGTATGATATGCATAAGACGATTCCTTTCCCAGACGTGGAAGAAGTAAAAGGAGTATCTCTAATGGAGATGCAGGTATATGTGTTGCATGTTGTCCCGTTTATTGTAATAGTTTATCTGGCCTTCCTGTTGTTCATGCGCCCGCCCAGGGAAGTGATCCTGGCTACACTGCTGGGGGGACTCACTATGGGTGTGATTAACGCGCTCGTTGATCTCATCGCCTACTATGCTTCCTGGTGGCACTATACCGCCAGCGGGCTGACCTTGAATTTACCTTTACCCTATTATATTACACCAATTTTGATCTTTGGTGGGCTTGTCTACCTGCTGATCTGGCGCTTCTGGCACACTCGCTGGCACTGGCTCGCCCTGCTCCTGCTGATCGGAGTCCCTATTTTTGGCTTTCTGCGCGACCTCGTGGACGCTACAGTCACACAAGCAAGCTTTCTAGTCTGGAATAACCCTATCGTGGCGGGACCGCTAGATCTCGTACTGTGGCTGTTAATGTTCTACGCTGGCTACTTCGTGTTTAGACGCCTGGTCCCTGAGAGGAAAAGCGAGGCCATAGGCGCGTAAGGTCAAGCACCCCCGCATAGAATGCGGGGGCTTGTGAAGCGATCCGACTTGCCATCGGAGAACCAACGAGGGAAACTGCGAAACTAGCTTATCCAAGCTCAGCAATGGGCGGTTGAAGGAAGCTGAATCACCTGGGTATGGCAGCCCACAGAACGAGCGAGACGCCTCCCTAATCTCGCTCCGCTTCGGTGATCAGCAGCGAAGGGAACATTTTACTCGAAAGAGGCTTATCGCACATGTTTGTCCCGGTCATCGACCGCAATCAACATCCAATGATGCCAACAACGCCATCGCGCGCTCGTCGCTGGCTCAAAAGTGGCAAGGCCACGGCATTTTGGAAAGGGGGCCTGTTCTGTGTCCGGCTGAATGCTGAGCCAGCAGCGCGGGAAGTCCAACCTCTCGCCGTGGGGATTGATCCCGGCAGCAAGCGTGAGGGCTATAGCGTGCTCTCGGCAGCGCATACCTACCTAAATATCCAGGCCGAAGCCAGGGAGGGCGTCAAGGATGCCGAGCAAGCGAGTACCCGGATGCGCCGCAGCCGCCGCACGCGAAAAACGCCTTGCCGCAAGCCGCGTCAAAATCGACAGCAGAGCAAGAAAAAGCTGCCGCCTTCTACCAGGGCACGCTGGCAGTGGAAACTGCGTCTGGCTCGCTTCCTCTGTCAGCTCTTCCCGGTCAGCGTCTTCGTGGTCGAAGACATCAAGGCTCGCACTCAGGGAAAAAGGCGCTGGGATCAAAGCTTTTCTCCCCTGGAAGTAGGCAAACAGTGGTTCTACGTGGAATTGGGCAAGCTGGCTCCTGTTCAAATCAAACAGGGCTACGAAACCAAAGCGTTGCGGGAGCAGTTGGGCTTGAAGAAAACGAGCAAGAAGCTGGCTGAGGTCTGGGAAGCGCACTGCATTGATGCCTGGGTGCTGGCAGAGAGCGCGGTGGGCGGGCAGACTGCTCCTGATAATCGGCGGCTGGTGTGCATTGCTCCGTTGGTCTGGCATCATCGGCAATTGCATCGGTTCCAGCCAGAGAAAGGTGGCAAGCGCAAGCCCTATGGCGGGACACGCTCTCAAGGGATCAAGCGTGGCACGCTGGTGAAGCATCCCAAATGGGGAAAGGCAACCATCGGGGGAACGAGGGATGGCAAGTTGAGTCTGCACGACCCCCAGACGAACAAGCGACTGACGCAAACGGCGAACGTCGCGGATTGTCAGCCCATCAAGCTATTGCGCTGGAGGACATGGCTGGTGCCTCTTGCACCGCTCCCCACATCCCCTGCCCCGAAAAAGGAGGACTTGCTTGCTCCCCGGCATACAATGCGCGGGGTCTCCGCAAGTCGAGTTCGATGATTTAAGTGAGCGTGGCTAATTGTTGCGCCACGCTCTTCTCATATGCATTGGCTACCGGCAGGTCTGGCCAGGAGCGATGCGCTGCATTATCGACGGCCAGCAGGACACCAAAACGATACAGGCAATATGCAATTGGTTGAGGAAGAGGCGTGCCCGGGGTAGCAGTGGTATCCGGTTGTGGAATTGCTTCTGCCAGGCACCCAGCCGCAGCATGCTGCCCGGAGACATACTTCCACATAATTGTTCGGCTGGTGCCTACGGCGGAGATAAAATTCGAATCTCGCGCAATTGTGTGCTGTGCTGCTGCACATGCCGGATTATTTGATACATCTGAGCTGGTGTCATTGGGAGGAGACACAGTGACATGCCACTTCGAGCTATCCCAGGTAATATAAAGCGCTACGGCATATTCTAGCCCGGAATTGTCCGGTGCATCCGGCTGAACCTGTGCCACGGCCCGGCCATCCAGCGTCGTATATTGCCAGGTGGGACGCACTACGCCAAAGACATCCCAATGACGCAGAGGAGTATCCGATGCTATTTCCAGCCGTGGACAGAAGGTGTAGCAACTATGCCCATTGTTGGCACAGAGGAACGACTGGTCGATCAATGCACCTGCGCATGGGACGTACGAACTTGTTGTATCCAACTGAAAGTGCAGCGTGGCGTGCAGCGGTTGTGCCGCAGTGGCAACAAATTGTTTTGCCTGTAGATCAACATAGCGCTCTCCTGGCCGCACAGTCTCTATAGACTGCAGGCCATCCAGGGCTGCTTGCGCAGCATGCGCCAAAGCCGCGCGTTGGGTACCGGGAAGATCGGCCAGCGAGGCGGAAAACGTGATAATCCAGGCAGAAAGTCCCGCGCCTGAACCGGTTCGTACCGACTCTGCATTCCTCCCCAGGCAACTCGTTTCACTATGTTGATTGGGTACAAATATCGCACAGTGCTGCGGCGGGAACGGGTCAGCATGCCATACAACCTGGTGTATACCCGGCGACAACTGCAGCGGCTTACCTGATCCGAAAGTGGGCAGGTGGTCGAGTGTATGCCCATCGATGGTGACGCTGCCCCAGGGTGGGGATTCCTGGATGTAAAAAAGATCACTGCGAGGGAAGACGGTTGCGATGGGCGTTGGGCCGGGGCCGGTGACGCCCTCTCCTACCATGTGCGCAGCAGCAATACTTGCTGTGACGATAAGCGCTACCAGCGCTACAAAACCGATGATAGCTATAGGCTTTAGCCAGCGCCGGCGCGTTGGAAATTCAGCATCAGCGTCCTCTTGAAATTGATCACGCCCTGCATCATTCATGATTAGCGTCCTTGATAGAATTTGCGGACGTACCTGGTGAAATTTGATGACCAAGTATCTTAATCGACCGCTTAGGGCCGATTACCTCTTTTAATCTTTCTCTAGGTAAGACGCCAATACCTTGTGAAGTATTGCAGCCAATCAACCTGGATTCGCTCTTGCTTTATTTCATTACTCCTGATTTATCCTTTTGTAAGGTGTAGGGGCCGATAATGAAGATGAACGACCAAAGCCGGTAGTGTCATGCTGAGCCCATTCGCTTCGCTCAGGGTAAACTCCGCGAAGCATCTAGCTGCCCATCGCGAGAGATCCTTCGCTGCGCTCAGGATGACAAGCGACCCGCGAGTATGACCGATCTTGGTTGGTAAAAATCATTATCGGCGGTGGGCACGGTGAACCGGCCCCTACAGATGAATAGTTACTTCTCTACGAAGGCTACCAGCCTGCAGAAGGCCGCCTCTCCCATGTTGAACTTCCAGGGGAAACAGCCGATCCATAGGCGCTGATCGAGCACCTCGTCGATCATGCCTCCGGCGTTCTCGACGTGGAAGACGCCATGAGGAAATAACTGGTAGTGCATGAGCTGCAGGTCATCCTCGGGCCAGATTTCTTCAAGCGGTCTGCCCAGCTTCTTAGCGCACTTGGCTGCCAGGTCGGAACGTACTATGCGCAGTACCGTGTTCATGGGGTGATCCATCGAACTGGCATCGATAGCAAACCAGGAAATCTGGCGCTCCAGCGTCCAATCAACAAACTCGTGCGTGGGTCCAGGATGCATGTTGAAATAGCGGATCTCGTTTGGCTCGCATTTGCCGTACCAGTTACTTTGATAATATTTGTGGTAGCCGGTATGCACCACCACGATATCACCCGGTTCGATACGAATGCCCGTTTTGCGCTCCCACTCTTCAAAGTGCCGCGAGGTATAAATCTCGTAATCGCCGATGCCCATAGCTTCCAGGTCAACAACCACCCCTGGCCCCACCAGCTTGTCCAGCGGAATACTGCCAATGTCCTGACCATTGGTGATAAAGTGCAGCGGGGCGTCCAGGTGCGTCCCAACATGCAGTGTAGACGAGATGAACTGTCCACCCACTTTTTCGAAGGCAGGGCGCTTAATCCACTTGACGGTAGGCCCTTCATACGTGGCAAAAGAGGGGGTGTTCACATCCCAGTTCTGCGACAGGTCAATCACACGCATGTGGCTAAGATCGATTGGTTTCATGGCTTCTTCTCCTTACTTTCCTTGATTTTCTACCGCGTCCAAAATAATCTGGTCGATCAATTGCTCGACCGGAGCGCGATCATCGGTAAAATAGACGGTGCGCGCGCGCTCCGCGCGTATATTGCCAGAGGTGATGCTGGCCTGCGCGACGCTCTGGAGCAGTGGGTTGTGCAACTGGGCAACATTGATCTGATAATTGGCGAGCGAGGTTGGTGCATTGGTGCCGATTATCACGCTGTTGGTAAAGCGTTCCGTATCTATGATGTAGTCATTTGGGAACACCGAATGCATGGTCTGCGCCAATGCCTCCACCAGCCGGTAATCAGAGCTCGTGCGCCCGGCGTTGACGGCCACCACACCCGTGGGAGTGAGATGGTCGCGCACAGCCTGGAAGAATTCTTGCGTGGTGAATTGGAACGGCACGTAGGGCTGCTGGTAGGTGTCGATACAGAGCACATCATATTTCTGAGGGGTGGTCTGCAAGTAATAACGGCCATCCTGTACGACTACATGCAGGTTGGGTTCGGTCATGTGAAAATACTGCCGCCCCAGGTCTACGATTGTGCCGTCGATCTCTACGCCATCAATAGGAATAGGCCCGTAGGCGGCCGTAAATTCTCGCGCGGCGGTGCCTCCACCCAGGCCAATGAGGCCGACCCTGCGCACCTCGTTCTGGGTGAATGGCGGTTTGTTGAAATAGGGTGCAATCAAAAAATCGTCCCAGTACCCTTGAGTAAGAATGCTGTGGGGGTTGTAAATGGAATGGATGCCTACGCCTTCGTTCATTATCAACTGCGTCTCGTCGCCGACCTGCACTACCTGGAGATAGTTGTAGGCCGACTCGCGCTCCGCGAGCAGCACCCCTGCGCCGTTGCTGCCATCGGCAGCTTTGATTGGTCCCTGCATGGTCAGTATCGAAAGCGCCATGGGAATCAACAGTAAGATCGAGAGCAAACGCTTGTCCACGCGCCGGTTTCGTGTACGTGGATCATCAAGTCGTATACTTGCCAGCCCGGCAATCGAGACAAGCAGTAGAGCGACGGCGAAAGTGAAGAAAGTACGATAGGTGCCAATATTTGGAATGAGCAAGAACACCGGCAAAAAGGTTCCCACGATACTGCCAGCCGTAGAGATGGCATAGAGTTGCCCGGAGATCCTTCCCGACTTGCCCACCTGCTCGATACGCAGTCGAATGGCGAAAGGCGAGACGCAGCCCAGCAGGATCATGGGGATGGCAAAGAGCAAGACCACAGAGACCAGCGAACCGTAGAAGACGCCGATGGAATACGTGGCAAAAGAACTCTGCGACCAGAGCAAGATCGGCCGCGAAAGGAACGGGATCACGCTGATCAGAAACGCTGCGATGATCGTCAATGTATAGAGTACGGTTGGGCGCGGATAGCGGTCCGCCAGCCGTCCACCGAGATAGTATCCGACGGTGAGATAGAGCAGTATCAGGCCGATGAGGTTGGCCCAGACGAAGAGAGAGCTTCCAAAATAGGGTGCCAGTAAACGTGAT
>Ga0207646_10003743_pt1 | contig 16957 bp, 17 predicted proteins | sample KBSK5502metaG_FD_184343 | JGI IMG/M metagenome (GOLD analysis project Ga0207646, IMG submission 184343) | Corn, switchgrass and miscanthus rhizosphere microbial communities from Kellogg Biological Station, Michigan, USA - KBS K5-50-2 metaG... | ecosystem: Host-associated > Plants > Roots >... | reverse complement strand
GGGAAGCAGGCGTCCGACGACGATCAGGGCTTCGTCGGACCGGCCCTCGCCGAGGTCCTCGGCTGGCCGCACGTCGCCACGATCACGAAGGTCGTCCCTGGTGAGAGCGGTGTCGAGTTCTGGCGCGAGGTCGAAGGTGGCCACGAGGTCTGGAAGGCGCCTCTCCCCGCGCTTGCGACGGTCCACAAGAGCGAGAAGGAGCCGCGCTATCCGTCGCTCCCCGGGATCATGAAGGCGAAGAAGAAGGAAATACCCGAGCGCACGCTGAGCGCGCTCGGCGTCGACGCCATCGGACCGACTTGGATCGTGGTCTCGATGGAGCCGCCGCCGATGCGCGGCGGAGGCAAGATCCTCAAGGATGGCGACGCCAAGCAGATCGCGCAGCAGCTCGCCACGGCGCTGCGCGACGAGGCCAAGGTCCTGTGAAGACGCTGGTCGTCGCCGAGCGCAAAGGGAGCGACCTGCGTCGAGTGACGCTCGAGCTCGCGGCGAAGGCACGCGAGCTCGGCGACGCGACGGTCGTGGAAATCACGGGCGATCGCTACTCGCCGCTCCCGTTCGTGTCCGCGCTCGCAAAGAAGGTGGAGTCAGAGAGGCCAGACCTGGTCCTCCTCGGCGCGACCCTGAACGGACGCGATCTGGGCGCGCGCCTCGCGGCGCGGCTCGGTCGCGCGTACGCCGCCGACGTGACCGATCTCCGCGCGGCTGGCAACGCGCTCGAGCTGGACAAGCCCATGTACGCGGGCAAGGTCCGCGCGAAGCTGCGCCTCGATCTCCCTGCGGTGGTCTCGGTACGACCCGGCGCGATGCCGCTCAAGGAAGGCGCGGAGGCACCGCAGGTCGTGACGATCGACGCGGACGCTTCCGCGGAGAAGCTCACGTTCGTGAAGCTCGCGGCAACGGCGACGGCGGCGAAACGCGTCTCGCTCTCCGAGGCGAGTGTGGTCGTATCCGGCGGCCGCGGACTCAAAGGGCCCGAGAACTGGCATCTCGTCGAGGAGCTCGCGGACGCGCTCGGCGGCGCGGTTGGCGCGTCGCGGGCGGTGACGGACGCCGGGTGGCGGCCGAATGAGGAGCAGGTCGGGCAGACTGGGAAGACCGTCACGCCGGATCTCTACGTCGCGCTCGGGATCTCCGGCGCGATCCAACACCTCGCGGGCATGACCTCGAGCAAGGTCATCGTCGCGGTCAACAAGGATCCCGACGCGGACATCTTCAAGATCGCCGACTACGGTGTGGTCGCGGACGTGTTCGAGTTCGTGCCGGCGTTCACCGAAGCGGTGAAAAAAGCCAGGGCGTCGTGAACCCGTTCGTCGGCGCGACCGAGCGCGAGCTCGCCGGCGCGGTGGCCGATTGGGCCAAGCGCCTCGCCGAGCGGATCCCCGCTGCGGAAAAAGAAGGAACGCTTCCGCGCGACCTGATCGCCGAGCTCGGCAGTTTGGGCGTCCTCAGCATGACGATCCCAGAGGCGGACGGCGGGCTTGGCGCGTCCGCGGTCGCGTTTGCCTTGGTCCTTGAGGAACTCTCCGCCGCGTGGCCGTCGCTGGCCGTCGGCGTTGCGGTCAATAGCGGGATCGTCGCGGGCTCCATCGTCCGGTTCGGTTCCGCGGAGCAGCGGAAGCGATGGCTTCCCAAGCTCATGGACGGCACCGGACTCGGAGCATTCGCGCTGACCGAGGCGACGTCGGGCAGCGACGCCGCTTCGCTGCGCATGACCGCGCGGCGCGACGGTCCTGGTTGGCGGATCGACGGACGAAAGCAATTCATCACCAATGCGGGCTACGCCCCGTTCGCGATCGTCCTCGCGCGCGTCGGCGAGCTCGATCCAAAGCGCACGAGTGCCGGCATCACCGCCTTTGTCGTGCCGCTCGATGCCGTTGGCGTATCCGTCGGGCCATCCGAACGCAAGATGGGACTACGGGCGTCTGATACGAGCGCGCTCATCCTCGAGGATGCCCGGGTCGGCACGGACGCGGTACTCGGCGAGGAGGGCAAGGGTTTTGCCATCGCGATGTCCGGCCTGGACGGCGGGCGCATCGGCATCGCGGCGCAGTCTGTCGGCATCGCCCGGCGCGCGCTCGAGATCGCTCGGGCGTATGCGAAGGAGCGGAAGCAGTTCGGTCGTCCAATCGCCGACTTCGAGGGACTCCGCTTCCGAATCGCCAAAGCTGAGAGCGATCTGGCCGCGGCGCGCCTGCTCGCGCTCCGTGCCGCGTGGCTGCGCGATCGCGGCCGCCCGTTCACACGTGAGGCCGCGATGGCCAAGCTCTACGCGAGCGAGATGGCCCAGCGCGCCACACACGCCGCGGTGCAGGTCCTCGGTGGCAACGGGTACATGCAGGACTACGCCGCCGAGCGCTACGCGCGCGACGGCCGCGCGACCACGATCTACGAAGGGACAAGCGAGATACAGCGCATCGTGATCGCGCGCTCGCTCCTTGCCGCATGACCGTTCAGAAAATCGGGACCAATTGAAACAGAAGATCGAGCGACGATCGATTCACTCGCGAGAAGCGAGTCAACCAGCCATGAGCGTGTCTTCGGGCGAAGCCCGAAGATTGAGCAAGCAGCGGTGGCTCGACGAGATGTACGGGCCGGCCACGAAGAAGTACCCCGAGCGCAAACGGCGTTTCTCGACGCTCTCCGACGAGGTCGTCGAACCCCTCTACACGGCCGATGACCTCGAAGGCTTCGACACCGATCGCGACCTCGGCTTCCCCGGGGAATTCCCGTACACGCGCGGTGTCCAGCCGTCGATGTACCGCGGACGTCTCTGGACGATGCGTCAGTTCGCTGGATTCGGCTCCGCGGAGGACACGAACGAGCGGTTCCACTACCTCCTCAAGCACGGAGTCGACGGCCTCTCCGTTGCGTTCGACATGCCGACGCTCATGGGTCGCGATTCCGACGATCCGCTCTCGCGCGGTGAGGTCGGACGCGAGGGGGTCGCCGTCGACACGCTGCGCGACATGGAGATCCTGTTCGACCGCATCCCGCTCGACCAGGTGACGACGTCGATGACCATCAACGGGCCGGCGTCGATCGTGTGGGCGATGTACCTCGCCGCCGCCGAGAAGCGCGGCATTCCGCTGGATCGTCTCGGCGGAACGATCCAGAACGACGCGCTGAAGGAGTACATCGCGCAGCGCGAGTGGATCGTCCCGGTGAAGCCGGCCATGGACCTCGTGATCGACACCTTCCGGTACGGCTCCCGCGACGTGCCGCGGTGGAACACGATCTCGATCTCGGGCTATCACATCCGCGAGGCCGGCGCCACGGCGCTGCAGGAGCTCGCGTTCACACTCATCGACGGGCTCGAGTACGTGAAGTGGGGCGTCGCAGCGGGTCTCGACGTCGACGACTTCGTGCCGCACCTCTCGTTCTTCTTCGACGTCCACAACGATTTCTTCGAGGAGATCGCGAAGTTCCGCGCCGCGCGGCGGATCTGGGCACGAGAGATCGAGCGCCGTTACCACCCCAAGAACGAGCGCGCTCTCCTCATGCGGACCCACGCGCAAACCGCCGGCGTCTCGCTCACGGCGCAGCAGCCATACAACAACGTCGTGCGCGTGACGTTACAGGCGCTCGCTGCGGTGCTCGGCGGAACGCAGTCGCTGCACACGAACTCGCTCGACGAGACCTACGCGCTTCCCACGGAGGACGCCGTGACGCTCGCGCTGCGCACGCAGCAGGTCATCGCCCACGAGTCCGGCGTCGCCGACACGATCGACCCGCTCGCCGGGTCGTATTACCTCGAGGCCCTCACCCAGCGGATGGAGCAGGGCTTTGAGCGATATCTCGGCGAGATCGAGAAGATGGGCGGCATGGTCGAGGCGGTGGAGCGCGGCTATCCGCAGCGCGAGATCACTGAAGCGTCCTTCCACTTCCAACAACAGGTCGAGGAGGGGGAGAAGGTCGTCGTCGGGATAAACAAGTACGCGACGAACGAGGAGGCGCCGATCCCGACTCTCGCGATCGACCCTGACGTCGAGCGGAAGCAGATCGCCCGGCTCGTCGCGACGCGGAAGACCCGAGACGCGGGGCGCTGGAGTGAATCAATTGACGCACTGCGGGCGGCCGCGACGAGCGGCGACGAGCTCATGCCCAGGTTCCTGGAGTGCGCCAGGGCAAACGCCAGCGTCGGCGAGCAGGTACGTGTCCTGAAGGAGGTGTTCGGTGAGTACCACGACCCCGGTTACTTCTAATGCCAGGGGCGGGGGCCCCTGGGCGCGAAGCGACCTGCTCGCCCGCGTCAGCCAGACGTATCGCGCCCTCCGATCGGCGCTCGAGGCCCTGCCCCGCGACCGGTTCGCGGAGAGGCTCCGGACCGGCTGGAGCCTGAACGAGATCGTCGCCCACCTCGCCGCGTGGGAGGAGACGGTCCCAAAGCGCGTCGCGGGAGTCCTCGAAGGCGGGGAGGACCCGAAGCACTACGACGACATCGACGCGTTCAACGCGCGGGTCGCGAGCGAGTCGCGCGGGAAGACCCCTGACGAGCTGTTCGCGCGTTGGGCAGCCGCGCATGACGCGGTGCTCGCGACGGTGCGCACGATTCCGGAAGATGCCGACAAGCTCGCGTTCGACATCATCGAGTGGAACACGACGGGCCATTACCCGGACCATTTCGGCGATGTCGGCGCCGCGATGCGCAACAGCGCCGATCTTCTCGGCGTCGTGCAGACGTCGTGGACCGCGTTTCGCCTCGCGATCGGCGCTATCGGCCTTCCGAGCCTCGAGGAAAAGACCTCCACCGGCTGGACGTACAAGGACCTCGTCGCCCATGCGGCGGCGTGGGAGGACCGGACCGCGAGCCGGCTCGCGACGTTCCGTGAAAGCGGGGCCACGACCTATCCGGGTGTCGGCGACACCGATGAATTCAACGCCGCGGTCGTGGAGCGCACGCACGGCCGCGAGGCGCGCGAGGTCATCGGAGAGCTCGACGCGGCGCACGCTCGGATCCTCGGCGAGATCGGGAAGCTCACCCCGGAACAGATCCACGCCAACGACGATTGGGTGATCGCGGTCGTCGCGGGGAACACCTACGGACATTACGCGGACCACCTGGACGAGATCTTCGCGAGCGTCCCGAAGCGGCCTGCGGAGCTTCTCGGAAAGATGCGGGAAGGTTGGCGGCCTTTCCGTCGCGCCCTGAACCGCCTCGGCCTCACGGCGCTATCGGATACGAGCCCGTCCGGCTGGACGTACAAGGCGATGATCGGTCATCTCGCGAACTGGATGGAAAAACTCGGCGACGAGATGCCGAACCGGCTCGCGGGCCGCCGCGGCCCCTTCCCGGACGTCGACGCTGAGAACGCCCGCGAGGCCGAAGCGAGCGCGGCGCGGTCTGCGCATGAAACCGTCGAGCGGCTGCACGTGGCATACAAAGCGGTCGTCGATCTCGTGACCGCGTTGCCGGCGGACCGCGACATCGACTTCCTCGCGGTGCGTCTGGTCGTGGGCGAGACGTACGGGCACTTCGTCGAGCACGGCGCCGAGATCGAGGCAGCGCTCCCCCGGACCGCGGCTGCGCATGCCGACCGCATCGAGAAGGTATGGAAGCCGTTCCGCGCCGCGATTCGGGAGCGCGGCCGCGCGGGTCTTGGCGAGCGGACGTCGAGCGGCTGGACCTACAAGGATCTGGTCGCGCATGTGGTCGGCTGGATGCAGCAGGCGGTGCGCGAGATGCAGACGAAGGAATTCACGACCGGTTGGACGAGCGAGACGATCCAGGAATACAACGACCGCTCCGTGCGAACGCACGAGCTCGTCGGCCCCGAGGCGATGACCGACGAGCTGGACACGGCCTATCGGCGACTACTCGAGGCGCTGCGCGGACTTGGCGATGGCGATGTCGACGAGCGGATCGCGGGTTCGATGCCCTACTACACGTACCTCCACTGGGAAGAGCACTTCGCGGAGCTCGGCATACCCCTTTGAAAAGACCGATCCGCGTCGTCGTCGCGAAGGCCGGCCTCGACGGGCACGATCGTGGCGCGAAGGTCGTGGCACGCGCACTCCGCGACGCGGGAATGGAAGTGATCTACACCGGCGTGCACCAGACTCCCGAGCAGGTCGTCGAGACCGCGCTACAGGAGGACGCCGACGCGATCGGCCTCTCGTTGCTCTCGGGCGCGCACAACTACATCTTCCCCCGCGTCAGCGAGCTGATGAAGGAGAAGGGCCTCAACGACGTCCTCCTTTTTGGCGGGGGCATCATCCCCGAGGCAGACTGGGCGGGGCTCTCCAGGGTCGGCGTCGAAAAAGTCTTCCCTCCCGGTGCGTCGCTCGAGGAGATCACGAAGTACGTGCGCGAGGCCGTGCCACGAAAACGCGGTGTGGTGGTCCGTGGGGGGTAGTCACCACGAGCCGATCCATTTTCCTGCCGATCGGTCGGAAGCCGAAAGGCACCAACAAGAAGCTGCGAACGATTACGGCAAAGCGACAGGGAGAAAAAAGATGGCGAAAAAGGACGAGAGACCGGTCGACGCGGGGCTGGCGGCGTTAGTCGGCAAGAGCGAGCAGGAGCTCATCGATTTCTGGAAGCAGCGCTTCGGGCTGATCGCGGCGATCCCGATCGACACTGCGCGGGTCGGCGCGCTCACCCCGCAGCTTCGCGAGCTCGTGCGCATCACCAATCGCGAGGAGCGCAAGCGGCTTACGGCGGCACGGATGAAGGCCTTCGCCCAGCTGCCGGGCGACCTGCAAGAGCGGATCACCAAGACTCGGCAGGCGGCCTACAACATCGACCGCGGCGTGCTCGAGGAAGACCAGCGCATGGTCGACGAGATCCTGCCCACACTCCCCGAGGCGAAGAACTACCCGACCGCGGCGCGCTGAGCGCCGGTTGAACTTCTCGTACCGGGACGATCAGCTCCTCGTACGCGACACCGTCCGCGACTTCGTGCGGTCGCGGATCGTCCCCAACTCCGGCGCGTGGAGCGAGAAGGGCGAGTTTCCGCTCGACCTCGTACCGGAGCTTGCCGCGCTCGGGTTGACCGGGCTCGCCGTTCCGCACGAATACGGTGGCTCCGAGCTTGACGTGTTGACGATCGCGCTCGTGATGGAGGAGCTCGGCGCGGGCGATGGTTCGGTCGCCCTCACGATCGCCGCGCACAACTCGCTCTGCATCGGCCACCTGCTCGTCGCGGCAAGCGATGAGCAGAAGGCGCGGTGGTTGCCGCCCCTCGCCCGCGGCGAGCACCTGGGGTGCTGGGCATTGACCGAGCCGTCGTCGGGATCCGATGCGGTGAGCACGCAAAGCCGCGCTCGCCGCGATGGCGACGACTATGTCCTCACCGGCACCAAGCAATTCATTACCAACGGCTCCATCGCCGGCTTCGGCGTGATCCTCGTGGGCGCCGGCGACCGCAAGCTCACGGCCTTCGGTGTGCCCCGCGGGACTCCCGGGCTCCGGGTGGGCCGACGCGAAGAGAAGATGGGCCTACATGCGTCCGACACCGCGCAGCTCGTGCTCGAGGAGTGCCGCGTCTCCGCGACGGACCGGATCGGTCGTGACGGCGACGCATTCGAGGATGTGAAGCCCGTTCTTGACAAGGGCCGCATCGGCATCGGCGCCCTCGCGATCGGGCTTGGGCGCGCGTCGCTCGAGGTCGCGATCGGATACGCGAAGGAGCGCAAACAGTTCGGAAGGCCCATCGCGGAGTTCGAGATGATCCAGTGGCGTCTCGCTCGCGCGCGCACCGAGCTCGATGCGGCCCGTCTGCTGGTGCACCGCGCGGCGGCCCTCGCGGACGCGGGACTGCGGTTCACCGACGCCGCCTCGAAGGCCAAGCTCTACGCGTCGGAGGCCGCGACGCGCGCGGCCGATTCATCGCTACAGGTCCTCGGCGGGTACGGCTACCTGCAGGATTTCCCGATCGAGCGGCATCTCCGCGACGTACGCCTCATGGAGATCGGCGAGGGCACAAGCGAGGTCCAGCGGATCGTCATCGCGCGACAGCTCCTTCGCGTCGACTGATGGCGGCAACAGCGACAGGCGATCTGCTCGCTCGCGCGCGATCGGGCGACAAGCGATCCATCGCGCGTCTCGTTTCGGTCGTCGAGAACGACGAGCCCGGCGCGGCCGAGGCCATGCGCGACCTCTATCCGAAGACTGGCAATGCCCAAACCGTCGGGATCACAGGCCCGTCGGGCGGCGGGAAGTCCACGCTCGTCAATCGGCTCGCCGGTCTGTATCGGGAGCGCGCGGATCGGGTCGCGATCGTCGCCGTCGATCCGTCGAGCCCGTTCAGCGGCGGCGCGATCCTCGGCGACCGTATCCGCATGCGCGAGCGGTTCCTCGACGACGGCATCTTCATCCGCTCGATGGCGAGCCGGGGTCACGCCGGCGGTCTCGCGCGCGCGACGGCGCGGGTCGTGAACGTGCTCGACGCGCTGGGGACGGACATCGTGCTCGTGGAGACCGTCGGCGTTGGTCAGGAGGAGGTGGATGTCATCCGAGTCGTCGATACCGTCTGCCTGGTGACCGTTCCCGGCCTCGGCGACGACATTCAGGCGATCAAGGCAGGCGTGCTCGAGATCGCGGACGTGCTCGTCGTGAACAAAGCGGATCGCCCCGGAGCGGACGACGCCGCGCGCGATCTCGCGCAGATGCTGTCTCTCGCGAAGGACCGACCGTGGAAGACTCCGATCGTCCGCACCTCGGCGCAGTCCGGCGACGGCCTCCCGCAGCTCGTCGAGGCGATCGACAAGCACCGCGCGTGGTCGCGCGAGTCCGGCGACTACGTCGAGCGCCGGCGCGCGGCTGCCCGCAGCGAGGTCGAGGCGCTCCTTCAGGAAGCTCTGCTCCGCGAGCTCGAAGGCCGCGTCGGCCAATCGCGCCTCGAAGCCGCTGTCGCCCGCGTCGCCGATCGCGCGATCGATCCCTACGCCGCGGTCGAGGAGCTCCTCCGGGAATGAACCACACGCAGCACGAAACGACGGACACCACGCGGCTCGCGTTGCAGGCGACGATCCACTGCCTCACGGGCTGCGGCATCGGCGAAGTGCTCGGGCTCGGCGGCGCGACGCTCCTCGGCCTCGGGAACGCCACCAGCATCGTTCTTGGGATCGCCCTGGCGTACGTCTTCGGCTACGGCCTGACCTTCGTGCCGCTCCTGCGCGCCGGGATGCCGCTGCTTCGCGCGAGCGGCATCACGTTCGCCGCGGAGACGCTGTCGATCACCACGATGGAGATCGTCGACAACCTCGTGGTCCTCGCGGTCCCTGGGGCCATGGACGCCGGACTCGCCGACGTCCTGTTCTGGGGAAGCCTGGCGCTGTCGCTCGCTCTCGCATTTGTTGCCGCGTTTCCGGTCAACCGGTGGCTCATCGCGCGCGGTCTCGGCCACGCGGTCGTACACGGTGCTCATTCGTGATCGAGCTCACGATCTTCCGGACGGGTGGCGTGGAGATCGGCGCGTCGGCGTTCGTTCCGGGCGCGACCGACGAGAAGACCTTCGTCCCGGTCTGGTCCGCGCTGCTGCGAACTCCTGAGGGCAACGTGCTCTTCGACACTGGGCTTCACCCCGTTCACGTCGAGCGTCCCGACGCGACGTTCGGTCCGGGCAGCCTCAAGGTCGTCATGGCGAAGGAGGACGCGGTCGTGGCGCGGCTCGCGTCGCTCGGCGTTCGTCCGGACGAGGTGACCATCGTCGTGAACAGCCACCTGCATTTCGATCACGCCGGAAACAACGGCGCCTTCCCGAAGGCGACCTTCGTCGTGCAGGGCGACCACCTCGCGTTCGCGAAAGGAAAGCCGAACTTTCCGGGCGTGTACTGGGACATCCCCGAGCTCACGTACATGCCCGTCGCGGGACGCGCCCGCGTGGCGTCAGGGCTCGAGGTCGTGCCGACGCCCGGGCACGCTCCCGGTCATCAGTCGCTCGTCGTCGATCTGCCTGAGACCGGCCGCGTTGTCCTCTGCGGTGACGCGGCGTTCACGCGCGAGAACCTCGAGCGGGGCGAGATCCGCGCGCCCGATGAGGCGGCAGCAAAGGACTCACTCAGGTTGATCCGATCGCTCGTGAACGATGACCTCAGCCGCGTTTTCACGAGCCATGACGCCGCGAGCTGGCCGCAGTGGCGGCACGCGCCCGAAACCTACCGGTGAGCTAGCCGAAGGCGAGCCTCAGATCCTGGCGGTCGTCCTCGACGTCGGGGTTGCGCACGAGGTCGAGGAGCCGCGGGTCGTTCGGCAGGACGACGCCTACAAATCCCTGCGCTGCGCGATCCACGCGAAGCGTCTTCCACTCCGCGCGCCCGGTCGGGAGCTCGCAGAGCGCCCACCGCTCCGTGACACCTTCCGCGTCGGGAACCGAGACGGCATCGTCGGTTCGCTCACCGATGACGAGGCGTCCTCGCGAGAGGCGATCGAGGGTCGCGCGCGTCTCTGGGCGGTCGACCGCGCCGACCACGACCAGCCGGGCGCGCCACGTCGTCGCGGCGAGCGCGGCTGCCAGGATCCAGGGGTCCTGATCGTCGCGTGTGAGCACCCAGAGGGAATCGGCCCCCGCCGCTTCGAGGGCGCGCGCATCGGCGAACAGTTCCCCAACGTCGCCGCCAAGCCGCAGCTCGGCACCGATCTTCATGACAAGGCGATGCTAGCGACCCCCTAGCATCGAGCCGTGCCGCGTCCGCAGGCTCCTCCTGTCCACATCGCGCGCTGGCGTGCCGGCGACTGGCGCGACGACCGCGATCAGGTCGCCGCGGAGGAACCGCTCCAGCTATCGCTCGACGGCAAGCCCCTCTCGATCGTCATGCGGACGCCGGGCAACGACCTCGAGCTCGCGCTCGGACTCCTCTGGGCGGAGCGGGTCATCCGATCGCTCAACGATGTCGCCCGGGTGCGTATCAGCGCGGAGGCGGACGAGAACGAGCCGCGCGTCTCGGTCGCGAACGATCTCGTCGAATCGAACCAGGTCGACGTTTATCTCCGCTCGACCGGCGGGCGCCGTCCTGAGCGCTCGTTCCTCGCGACGTCCGCCTGCGGGGTCTGCGGAGCAACGACGGTGGAGTCGCTCGCGCTTGACTTCCCGCACCTCGCCGCGGGGCCGACGGTGGCCGCCGCAATGCTGCCCCGGCTTTCGGATCGCCTGCGCGAGCAGCAGCGCATCTTCGAATCGACGGGCGGTTTGCACGCGGCGGGACTCTTCGACGAGCGCGGCGAGATCGAGCTCCTTCGGGAGGACATCGGCCGCCACAACGCGGTCGACAAAATTGTCGGCCGCGCGCTGCTCGACGGACGCCTTCCGCTCGCGCGATCGCTGCTCGCGGTGAGCGGACGCGCGGGGTACGAAGTGGTGCAGAAGGCCATAGCAGCGGGCATTCCGATCTTGGCCGCCGTCGGCGCGCCTTCGAGCCTCGCGGTCGCGACCGCCGATCGCTTTGGAATGACGCTCATCGGTTTCCTTCGCGACGACCGCTTCAACGTCTACACGGCGCCGGAGCGGATAGGGAGGTAAGCGAGTGGCGGTAGCGCAGGACAAGCTCCACCCGAAGGCGCGGGCGATCGTCGATCAGCTAGCGGGGCTTCCGCGTCTTCCCACGATGACCCCGACCGAGGCCCGCGGGCGGCCCGAGCCGCTCGCGGCCGCGCCGGAGGCCGTCGGCAGCGTCACCGCGCGAGCCATCCCCGGTCCAGGCGGTCCCATGGGCATCCGCATGTACCGTCCCAAGGACCCGCTCCGCGCGGCGCTCGTCTACTTCCATGGAGGCGGGTGGGTCATCGGGTCCCTCGAGGGCGCGGACGGAACCTGTCGCCTGCTGGCCAATCGCTCGCGCTGCCTGGTCATCTCGATCGGTTACCGGCTCGCACCCGAGACAAAATTCCCCGGCCCGGTCGAGGACGCGTACGCCGCGGTTCGTTGGGTTGCCGATAACACCGCGGACCTGCGGATCGATCCGGCGCGGATCGCGGTGGGCGGATCGAGTGCCGGAGGAAACCTCGCAGCCGCGGCCGCACTGGTCGCCCGGGACAGCGGCGGCCCCAAGATCGCGTTCCAGGTCCTGATCGTACCGGTCACGGAGCTAAGCTCGCGGGCCGCGTCGCATCGCGAATTTGCGGAAGGCTACGGACTGACCTCCGCTGATATGGAGTGGTTCGGCCGGCACTACGTGCGCACAGAGGCGGACGCCGACGAACCCCATGCGTCGGTTCTGCGTGCGGATCTGCACGACATGCCGCCAGCATTCGTGATCACGGCCGAGTGCGACCCGCTCCGCGACGACGGCGAGGCATACGCCGAGAAGCTGCGCAAACTAGGGATCGCCGCTCGCTACAAGCGCTATCCCGGCATGTTCCATGGCTTTATGAGCTTCCCCGGCGTGTTGCCAGAAGCGAGCGAGGCATTCGAAGACGCGGGCGAAGGGTTGCGCGAGGCGCTCAGCTAGGCACGGCGGGCGCGGCGGGTCCTGTCTCGCTTCGCGGTCAGGGGCCCCTGCCCCTCGGGTCGGGGTCGCGCGCTCGCCTACCGGACCGCTGCCCACCACTTGGGCCCAGTCGCTGGCGACGCGGCCGGTCAACGGCTCGCGCGCAACCCGCTCCCCCGTGCCACCCGCCCGCCCGGCGAACTAGCTTGGGGACTCGCGCTCGAGCTCTTCGCGGACTTCTCGGATGAATGCCGCGATCGCTTCGGCATCTTCGGCTTTCGCCTCGCGCAAACGCTCAACAGCGATTCCGGCCGTGTATGAAGCGAGCGGCGCGAAGCGTCGCTCCTTGGTGTGAGATACGACCCGCGCGAGGTCGAGCAGCTCTTCAGCCACTTTTGGATCGAGTTTCGGCTCCTCGATTTTTACCCCACGACGCTCCGCAGCCTTGGTCCAGCGCTTAGCTAGGGACTCGAAGAACTCATTCATCAGGCGAGAAATCTAGCGTCCGCCTTGCGAACGGAAAACTGCCGGAGTAGAACAGTCCCGATTCCGATGACGGAAATCACTCGTCGTGAATTCCTGAAGCTCGGAGCCGCCGGCACCGCCGGTGTGGCGCTCGTTCCACTCGCGAATCCCCTTGGCTTTGACCTTGCCGCCGCGAAGAAGAGGGCGGTCGAAATGCGCATCGCGGGCGCCAAGGAGGTCCACTCGCTCTGTCCTTACTGCGCCGTAGGCTGCGCCCTGATCGCTTACACGAAGGAAGTCAACGGGAAGACGCAGCTTCTTCAGATCGAGGGCGATCCGGACAGCCCGGTGAACGAGGGCCGGCTATGCCCGAAGGGCGCGGCCGCGATGCAGCTCGCGACGAGCTCGCGACGGGTCGACAAGCCGCTCTACCGTGCACCGGGCAGCAAGGATTGGGAGCCGAAGTCCTGGGACTTCATGCTCGACAAGCTCGCCCAGAACATCAAGGCGTCGCGCGACAACTCGTTCGTCGCGCAGGACGCGAATGGCAACATCGTGAATCGAACTGAAGGGGTCGCCTTCGCGGGCGGTGCCGCATTCTCGAGCGAAGAGGGTTACTTCGCTACGAAGGTGATGCGCACGCTCGGCATCGTGCATATAGAGCAGCAAGCTCGGGTCTGACACGGTCCAACGGTGGTCAGTTTGGCCGCCACATTCGGACGGGGAGCGATGACGAACCACTGGCGTGACATCAAGCACGCCGACGTCATCCTCATCAACGGCGCGAATCCGGCCGAAGCGCATCCGGTCGGCTTCCAGTGGTTCGTGAAGGCCAAGCTCGACCCGACGAAGGGCCCGGGCGGCGGTGGCGGCGCGAAGATCATCCACGCCGATCCGCGTTACACGCGCACCTCGGCGCTGGCGGACATGTACTTGCGCATCCGGACCGGCACGGACGTGGCGTACTTCGGTGGGCTCATCAACTACGTCCTCCGAAACAACCTCTACCACGAGGAGTACGTCAGGTACTACACGAACGCGTCCTTCCTCGTGAAGGAAGGCTTCGCCTTCACCGACGGTCTCTTCTCCGGCTACGACAAGGCGACCCGGTCCTACAACACGTCGACCTGGGTGTACGAGACGGAAGGCGATCCTCTCCCCGGTCCAGCGGGCACGACGCAGGCGCATGCCAAGCGCGACATGACCCTCGGGCATCCGCGCTCGGTGTTCCAGCTCCTGAAGAACCACTACGCCCGGTACACACCCGAGATGGTCTCGAGCATCACCGGCATCCCCGTGGACCAGTTCAACGCGGTCGCGCAGATCGTCGGCGAGATGGGGAAGCCGGACAAAGTCATGACCATCGTCTACGCGGTCGGCCTGACGCACCACACCACCGGCGGCCAGCTGATCCGCTCGGGCGCCCTGCTTCAGCTGCTCCTCGGCAACATGGGCCGTCCGGGGGGCGGGATGAATGCCGAGCGCGGCCACGCCAACATCCAAGGGAACACCGACCACGCGATCTCCTGGGAGATCCTTCCCGGATACCTGCGTATCCCGGCGCCCGGACAGAAGACCCTCGACCAGTACGTCGCGGCGAGCGCGGCGAAGAAGAGCGATCCGAACTCCTGGAATTTCTTCGGCACGAACTACAAGAACTTCATGGTCAGCCTGCTCAAGGCCTGGTACCGGGGCGCCGCGCAGCCGGCCAACGAATTCGCTTTCGACTTCATCCCGAAGCCGGCGGTGAACTCATCGTGGATGTCCATTTACGACCAGGCCCTTAAGGGGAAGATGGAGGGCGTGATCCTCAACGGCATGACCGCTACGAGCATCGGGCCCGACTCTAACCAGGTCCTGCAGGGCCTCTCGAAGCTGAAGTGGCTCGTGATCATGGATCCGCTGCCGACGACGAGCTCGGAGTTCTGGCACGCCCCGGGCATGGACCCGTCGAACATCCAGACCGAGGTCTTCATGCTCCCGACCACGCACTGGATCGAGAAGGACGGCTCGTTCGTGAACAGCGGCCGCTGGTCCCAATGGAAGGAGCAGGTCATTCCGCCGGAGGGCGATGCGCGCCACGACCACTGGATTTTCGCGGACCTCTTCGATCGCGTGAAGACCCTCTACCGTCAACAGGGCGGGAAGTTCCCGGACCCGATCCTGGCCATGACGCTCGACTACGCCGACACGAAGAAGCCGACGCTCGACGAGATCGCCCGCGAGGTGAACGGCAAGGACCTGAACACCGGGCTTCAGATGACATCGTTCGCGAACCTCAAGGCCGACGGCACGACGACCGCGGGTGACTGGATCTACACCGGCTCGTACACCCCTGCCGGCAACCTCATGAAACGGCGGAGCGGCATCTCCGATCCGGCGAAGAACGACCCGACTGGAATGGGCTTCTACCCGAACTGGGCCTGGAGCTGGCCGCTGAACCGCCGCGTCATGTATAACCGCGCATCGGCCGACCTCGCGGGCAAGCCGTGGGACCCCAAGCGGCCCGGCATCCAGTGGAACGGCACGGCCTGGGTCGGCGACGTCCCGGACTACCCGGTCAACATGGATCCGAAGGATCCGGCAGCCTGGCTCCCGTTCATCATGAACGGCGAGGGCGTCGGGCGCCTCTTCTCGAACTCGATGAACGACGGTCCGATTCCGGAGCACTACGAGCCGATCGAGGCGCCGATCCCGAACCCGCTCCACCCGAACCAGTCGGAGGACCCGGTGGCCTTCCTCTACGACCAGGCTGCCGGTCGGCCGAACCGGTTCGGCAAGGTCGATAAGTATCCGTATGTCGCGACGAGCTATCGGCTCACCGAGCACGAGCACTACGTGACGCAGCACGTGCCCCTTCTTGTCGGCCTCCAGCCGCAGGCTTTCGTTGAGGTCCCGCAGGAGCTCGCCGACGAGAAGGGCATCAAGAACGGAGACCGGGTGCGCGTCTCGAGCGAGCGCGGCAAGCTCGAGGTCGCGGCGCTCGTGACCAAACGGCTCGGGCCCATGACGCTCGCGGGAAACACGAAGGTCTATCACATCGGCATTCCGATCCACTGGGGCTTCGTCGGCATATCCACCGAGCGGTACCCAGAGCTCGCGAAAAACTGGCTCGCGAACGCGCTCACGCCATTCGTCGGTGACGCGAACGCGAGAACGCCGGAGTTCAAGGCGTTCCTCGTCAACATCGAGAAGATCTCGTGACGCTGCTCGCTGACTCGATCACGACGTACGGCGAGCGCCGCGATCGCGCGCGCGAGCTCGGCACGCGGCTCGATTTCGCGGAGCAACCGCTTCGGCTCTACCTCGCGCTGGTGGATGCGCAGGAGCGCGCGTCTGAGCGCGCGCTCGCGAACCGTCCATCGTCTACAGAGCTCGCGGCGTTCGTCGTGCGTGATGCCCTCCCCGGGATCATGGAGGCGACCGTTGCCGCGGGACCGGAGCGGATGCGTGAGGCTGTCCTGCTGCGATTCCACGAGGGCGATCTCGAAGGCATCGTCGAGGCTTGGCTCGCCGGGGAGGACCAGAGTGGGACCGACACGTTCCTGGCGCGCGCGAGCGCTGCACCGGTGCTTGAGACGCTGCCCGATCTCGCCGCGGCGCTTCGCGAGGACGACACAGACGACCGGCATTGTCCGCAGTGCGGCGGGCTGCCGCAGCTCGCGGTGTTCACGGCGACCGGCGAAGCGCTTCTGACGAGTCCGCGCAAGCTCCTCTGTTCGCGTTGCTCCAACCAGTGGGTCCTGAGCCGCATGACGTGCGCATCGTGCGGCGAAACATCCGGAGCGAAGATGCCGATCCTCTCCGACGTCGACCTCTTCCCGCATCTGCGCATCGATGCGTGCGAGATTTGCCGGCGCTATCTGATCACGGTCGATCAGCGCAAGGACCCGCGTGCCGTCCCGGTGGTCGACGAGCTCGCCGCGCTGCCGCTCGATCTGGTCGCAGCCGAACGTGGCTACACCAAGATCGCGCGCAATCTGATGGGGTTTTAAGGCCATGGCTGGATTCGAAGAGAAGCCCATGGGGTTCTTCACCGACACGTCTATCTGCATCGGCTGCAAGGCCTGCGAGGTCGCATGCAAGGAATGGAATGACCTCAAGGGCGACCCGGTGACGTTCA
>Ga0207646_10003741_pt1 | contig 16959 bp, 16 predicted proteins | sample KBSK5502metaG_FD_184343 | JGI IMG/M metagenome (GOLD analysis project Ga0207646, IMG submission 184343) | Corn, switchgrass and miscanthus rhizosphere microbial communities from Kellogg Biological Station, Michigan, USA - KBS K5-50-2 metaG... | ecosystem: Host-associated > Plants > Roots >... | reverse complement strand
GGAACAAGCCAAAGCCACAGGCTTGGCTCAAGGCTGAATAGCGATCAAGGTGATGAAGGAGGAAAAAGTAGTAAAAAGAGGCTGACACCGGAGGTGTATGGCCTATCGAATTATGCGACACGGCCTAAATAGAATCCAGGCGAACTGCAGCATCCTGAGTTAGTGGCCGGCAGTCTAGCGGATCGTGACGAGGGCCGCAAGTAGCCGGTCGCCTGGTCAACAACTTGACACCACCGGGCGGCGTCCCTATAATGCGCTACGGTTTTTCGCACGCAATCGTATCACCCAAGCCTCAGGTCAAGGTCAAGCTTCCGAAAACGGAATGGGAGGAAATGTGATCAAGCTCGATATTATCAACCACGTCGCCGAGCGCACCGGCGTTCCCAAGATGAAGGCTGAAATTGCGGTCGAAGCTCTGTTCGATGCCATGAAGGAGGCGATGAAGAAGGGCGAGCGAATCGAGTTGCGCGGCTTCGGCGTCTTCGTCGTCAAACCCCGCAAGCGGGGCATCGGGCGCAACCCGCGCACCGGGACTGAAGTCGCCATCCCGGAAGGCAAGACGATTCGCTTCAAGCCGGGCAAAGAGTTGCAATCATAACTTGCGCTACTCATCGGTCTTTTCTCTTTTACCGGACAGCGGCTCTGACGAAGGGCCGCTGTTTCCGCTTTCTCTCGCCTCATCCTCAGACCCCTCGTTTAGCGCTCGCCCGCCCCTTCGGGTTAGAATTCAACACTGTGGTCAGCCGCTGGCGAGAAAAGACCGGACGCGGCTAGTAGTCCACCACGATGAAAATGATGGGGCGCTACTCGAATCAGTACCGCGAGCGGTAGCGAGCGTGGCTCCCGCCGCAAGCCGCTTGGAGCAGCCACGCTCGCTACCGCTCGCGGTACTGATTCGCTCTCACATCCATCAAAAGACTTTCTCCTAAAGCCGACGGCTGAATGCTGATGATCACCCTTGACGGACAAACGCTCACACTCGCACAACTCGCCGCGGTGGCGCGGGCAGGGGAGGAGGTGCGCCTTGATGAAGCGGCCCGCGCCCGGATCGTCGCCTCCCGCGAAGTCATCGAGCGCATCCTCAGTGAGGGCCGCACAGTCTACGGGGTCAACACCGGATTCGGCAAGCTTGCCGACGTGCACATTTCCCCCGCCCACATCAAGGAACTGCAAATCAACCTCCTCCGCTCGCACTCCTGCGGCGTCGGCGAGCCGCTCAGCGAGGCCGAGACGCGCGCCATGATCTGCCTGCGGGCCAACGTTCTCGCCAAGGGTTATTCAGGGGTGCGCCCGGCGGTGGTCGAGACCTTGATCGCGATGCTCAATCGAGGCGTCCACCCGGTCATCCCCTCGCGCGGCTCAGTGGGAGCTTCAGGGGACCTGGCCCCGCTCGCGCACCTGGCCGCCGTGGCCATCGGCGAAGGCGAGGCGGTCTACGAGCACGAGCGGATGAGCGGTGCAGAAGCGCTGAGGCGTGCCGGAATCACGCCGCTCGAATTGCAGGCCAAGGAGGGTGTCGCGCTCATCAACGGCACGCAGGCGATGTGCGCCGTCGGTGGCTTGGCACTGCTCGACGCGGAAAGATTGGCGGTTACAACCGATGTCGCGGGAGCCATGACGCTCGAAGCCTTGCGCGGCACGCCGGCCGCCTTCCGCCCCTCGATTCAGGATGTCCGTCCGCATCCCGGCCAGCAGGCAGTGGCCGAGCACCTGCGGGCACTGCTCGCCGAGAGTGAGATCCGCGAGTCGCACCGCGAGCACGACCCGCGCGTGCAAGACGCCTACACCCTCCGCTGCATGCCGCAGGTCCACGGCGCGGCCCGTGAGACGCTGGCTGAGCTGCGCCGCGTGCTTGAAATCGAGATCAACTCGGCGACCGACAACCCGCTGGTTTTTCCGGAGACGGGCGAGGTGATTTCCGGGGGCAACTTCCACGGCGAGCCGGTCGCCCTCGCCCTGGATTACGCGGCGCTGGGCGTGGCGGAACTCGGCGCCATCTCGGAGCGGCGGACCGAGCGATTGGTGAATCCCGATCTCTCCGGCGGACTCCCGCCCTTCCTCGTCGAAGACGCCGGGACCAACTCCGGCATGATGATCGCGCAAGTCACAGCCGTCGCCCTCTGCGCTGAAAATAAGCTCCTCGCGCACCCGGCCGCGACCGACAGTCTGCCGACTTCCGGCAACCGCGAGGACCACGTCTCGATGGGCATGACCTCGGCGCTCAAGCTGCGCCAGATGGTGCGCAACACCGAGCAGATCGTCGCGATTGAGCTGATGTGCGCGGCGCAAGGGCTTGAGTATCTCAAACCACTCCGGCCGGGGCGCGGCGTCGAACGCGCCTATCAGCGACTGCGCCACCTCGTCGCGCCGCTCACTCTCGACCGCCCGCTCGCCCCCGATATCGCGAACATTGCCGCTGCCGTGAGCGCCGGAGCGTTCGATTTCCGACTGTGATCTTCAAGCCCAGAGAAGAGTGTCACCTGGCTGACAAGGCTGGCACCGCTTGATCGATATGAGGAACAGAAGCGGGGCCAAATGCGTTAGTCAGGGTGAAGGGAGGCCGCCATGCATTGTCCTAATTGCGGCACGCCGGCTCCGGCGGATCAGAAATTCTGCCGCGCCTGCGGCATCAGTTTGCAACTCGTCGCCCAGGTGCTGGCCGACGAGTTGGCCGCGGCGCAGTCAAACAAGTCCCTCGTGGAGGTGGTCAAAACTACCGAGCGGCAGAAAAATTTCGAGCACTGGGGGAAGATCATCAGCCTGAGTGGCATGGCGATGTTGATGCTCTTGGTCGGTAGTCTCTTCGTCTTCATCGGGCTCAATAAGGTTTTCGGGGTCAGCTTTGACCTCCTCAATCTGATCGGCCCCGTGATGATGGCCATCGCGATACCACTCCTTTTCGTTGGCGTGGGCGTGATGGTTTATCCACGCCTGGCCAAAGAACTCTCTGGCCTCAAATCCCCTCAACCGCTGGCCGAAGCCACAACGAAACTGCCGCCCGCGCGCCACTCTGAATCGCGGCACAGCGTCATCGAACCGACGACGGAGTTGCTGGAGACTTCGCCTACCAAAACTTCGGAGAGCAGCCAGAGGTCACTCGGGGAACAGATGGGTAGGGAGCAGACGGTAAAAGCAGATACCACGAACCAGCTCAGATCCTAAACTCGGCTCAAGCTGCTTTGCCGCGCCCGCGCAAACAGGTCGAACCAGCCGAGCCCGGGCAGTTGCCCGATGACCCGGTCCATCCGCTGAGTGGCCCGCCCGCCCGGCTCATCGCCGAACGCGAAGCTGATCACGAAATCCACTTCCTCGCGCGGCCGGACGCTGCTCCCGACCGGCCCCCAGAAGAGCTTCAGCATCGCCGAGGTGAGCCGCTGCGCGCTCCTCGGGCGCAGGCGGCGCGCGGCTTGCGAGTAGTAGAAGTTGAAATGCCACACTTCCTGCCGGATGATGCGGCGCAAGACTTCGGCCAGCAGCGGATGGCCGGTGCGCGCGCTCAGGCGCCCGTAGGCTGTGAGCGTCGATAGCTCTTGAATGGCGCCCCACGTCATGTGCACGGCCGTGAAGTCGCGCGAGACAGATGACAACAACGCGGTCGCTATGGAGTAGCAGCGGTCTGTCCAGCCTAATGCGCGACGCACCTCTTCGACACGATGCGGAGCGATCTCCTGCCCGCAAGCGCGCAACAGGCGCTCGATGGCGCGCCCGTGGTAGCTCTCTTCGTAGAGCCAACAGGCGAGAAAGGAGGCGATCTCCGCGTCCTTGATCGCTTGCGTGTTGAGCAGGTCGCGCAGGTAGACGATCGTGTGCGCCTCGATGTCCATCATATAAGTCAGGCAGCGCGCTTCGTCGGCGGTGAGCGAGTAATCGGCCGCCGCGCCCCACGCGAGGTCCGTGACGTCGAGGGCCTTTGAATGGCTGAGGTAATTTTCCAGGTCGAAATTGGTCATCGGCGCTTTCCTGGCGACTGCCTTGCCCTTCCCGGCTCCTTTGTGTACCTCAATTCGCCGCGGAGCGCAATCGCTCCGGCACTCGGCCCCCGTCTTGACGCTCGCCCCAGTCTGTAGTAATTAGCGAGGGGCGCGCCTTTTGACAGCCTGTTGTCATCTGTTGTCATGGATTACGGACGGGGCAGGCCGTTAGATCTAACTTTCCTTTCCCGGCCGGGGGCTGATGCTCAGAGCGTGTTTCGGTATCGATGGTAGTACCCGCTGCTCAACCATAACCTGAATCGCGGTATTCACAGAAGGAGTGTCCCGCGACCTGTCAGGTTGCGGTGGCTTCGGCCAAGCACTCTTAGCGAGACCTCCCGCAACCTGACAGGTCGCGGGACATTTCCCGAGGAGAACGCATGCCTATTCGACAGCTAGCCCGATTATACCTCTTGGCGCCTTTGGCCCTCTCACTGATTGCGCCGGTGGCTCTGTCTCAGCAACGCGAGCCCGCCCCGGCACGTGAAGCTGCCGCGCCGGCCGACCCGGTGCAGCAGCGGTTGCGCGCGCTCGAAGAGACGCTGGGCTTCATGGAACAAACCCTCGCCAAAGACATCGACGACTTGATGTGGTTTCGCAAGTTGGACGACATCGCCGAAGTCGACAAGGTGCGCTACACCGGTCCGCCGGCCAGGGTCATCCCCAACCCCACGGGGCAGGGGGCCGGCAACCCGGTGATCATCAGCGCCTACACGTTCCTGCCCAAAAAGCCGCCCGCCGGCAAAATCCCACTCATCGTCCTGGTCCACGGCGGGGTCCACAGCAACTTCGAATCCGGCGCCGCGCACATCGTGCGGGAATTGGTCCAGCAAGGGTACGCCGTCGTCGCCACCGACTACCGCGGCAGCACGGGGTACGGGCGGGGCTTCTGGCGGCTGATCGATTACGGCGGGCTGGAGGTCGAGGACGTCTTCGCGGGCAAACAGTGGATGCTCGAAAACCACGACAACCTCGACCCGGAGCGCGTCGGGATCATAGGTTGGAGCCACGGCGGATTGATCAGCCTGATGAACGCCTTCGAGCACCCCAAGGATTACAAGGTCGTCTACGCCGGGGTGCCCGTGAGCGACCTCGTAGCCCGCATGGGCTACAAGGGCCAAGGCTACCGCGACCTCTACTCGGCCCCCTATCACATCGGCAAGACGGCCGAGGAGAACGTCACCGAATACCGGCGCCGCTCCCCGGCCTGGAACGCGGCCAAGTTGCAAACGCCGCTCCTGATCCACACCAACACCAATGACGAAGACGTCAACGTCCTGGAGGTCGAACACCTGATCGCGGCCTTGAAGGCGGCCGACAAGAAGTTCGAGTACAAAGTCTACCAGAACGCCCCCGGCGGCCATGCCTTCAACCGGCTCGACACGAAGCTGGCGAAAGAGTCGCGGGCGGAGGTCTACCGCTTCCTGGCGCGATACTTGAATCCGCCCAATCCGGTGAAATAAGACGCCCCTGGGAGCGCACGCATCTTGCGTGCTGTCCTCACGGACGCAGTTCGTTCCGGTGAAAAGAGCAACCACCGCGAATACAGCACGCTGGAAGCGTGCGCTCCCAGGGCTTCAAGGAGTGTTCGTATGAAATCAATCTGCCGCACTTCCCTGCTCGCTTTCTTATGGCTGCTAATTACTGTCGGGGTCCACGCCGGTGAGTTGAGCGCGGGCGTAGCGCGCGTGGAGATCACGCCGCCCGTCGGCTACCCGATGGGCGGCTACGCCGACCGCAAGGGACCATCGACGGGCGTGCACGATCCGCTCTACGCGACGGCGGTAGTGCTGAAGGGCGACGGGGCGAGCGTCGCGCTGGTGAGTTGCGACCTGCGCTCCTTCCCGTCTGAGCGTGTGATCGCGATGGTGCGTGAGCGGCGATTGGTCGATCACGTGCTGATCGCCGTCACGCACAACCACTCCGGCCCGCTCACCTGGGAGGATCAAACCTGGCCGAGCAAAGACCGCCCCTGGTTCGCCGAGACCGAGCAGAAGATCGTGCGGGCCATCGAAGAGGCCTCGCAGCGCATGTTCCCAGCTCGGATCGCGGCCGGCTTCGGCAACATCTACCTCGGTCACAATCGCCGCCAGGTGGGCGCTGACGGCAAAGTGACTATGCTCTGGCGCAATGCCGAGAAGGCGCCGACCAGCCCGCTTGACCCGACCGTCGGCGTGATCCGCATCGATGATGCGACAGGCCAGGTGCGTGCCGCCGTCGTCAACTATGCTTGCCATGCCGTGGTCCTCGGCCCGGACAACCGGATGATCTCGGCAGACTATCCCGGCTATTTGAGGCAGCGCGTAGAGCGCGAATTCCCGCAGGCGCGGTGTTTGTTCACCCAAGGCGGCGCGGGCGACATCAACCCTTACCTCGACAAACAGCCGGTCGATCAGAACGGCTTCGGCGAAGCAGAGAAGATGGGCCACGCGCTCGCGGAAGTCGCGATCAGCGTCGCGCGGCGCTTGAAGCCGCCGGCCAACGCTCAAGCCTCGCTTCGGGCGACGGCCGAGGTCGTGGAGTTTCGCGACCGCTGGGATAAATCACAGACCATCCGCGCCGGCCTCACCACGCTCCTCATCAACCACGACATCGCCGTCGCGACCTTGCCGGGCGAGCCGTTCGTTGACCTGCAGATCGCGCTGCGCGACAAGTCAGAAGTCCCGCGCACTTTTCTGTTCGGCTACACCTACAGCGCCGGCGGGCAGTGGGTCGGCTACATTCCCACGATTCAAGCCGCCGCCGAAGGAGGGTACGGCGCGGGCTATAACACGAGGCTGGAAGTCGGCGCAGGTGAGGCGATGATTGATCGGGCTGTCGTCAAACTCTTGACGCTGCTCGGCAGGCTCAAAGATTCACCGGGCCGTTACTGACTTTCTGGAGGCGCCAATGATCACGATACGAAAGATGGTTCTCCTGGCCGCCCTGGCGTGCGCGATGACCTGGGCTGGCAATGCACGCGCCGCAGGCTTGCTGGCCGGCGTGGCGCGTGCCGACATCACGCCGCCCGCCGGAGTGGAGATGTGGGGCTACAGCAACCGCGCCGATAAAGCGCAAGGCAAGCTTGACCCGCTCTACGCCCGCGTGCTGTTGCTTGACGACGGGCGCACAGCGGTCGCGATTGTCACGCTCGACCTCGGCCGCACCTTCGGCCGTGCCCAGATGGACAGCGTGCGCGAGCGCGTGCGACGTTCCAGCCGGGTGAGCGACGTGATGTTCATCGCCTCGCACACTCACTCGGGGCCGGTCATCGATGACGAGTACGAGGGTGGCCGCGTGCCGGAGTGGGAGCAACGGGCGCTGGACGCCATTGCCCAAGCCATCGACCGAGCGCGTGCCAGCGCGGCTGAGGCACGCATCGGCGTGGGCACAGGCCAGGCCATCATCGGCCACAACCGCCGCTTCGTGCAGTCAGACGGCAACGTCAAGATGCTCTGGCGCAATAGCACTGGCCAGCCGGCCGGCCCCATCGACCCGACCGTCGGCGTGATCCGCGTTGATGACCGGCAAGGAAACCCGCTCGCGATCCTAGTCAACTACGCCTGCCATCCCGTAGTCTTCGGCCCCGACAATCTCAAGTACTCGGCCGATTACCCGGGGGCGATGGCGCGCCTCGTCGAAGAGAGCTGGGGCGGCAAGCCCGTTTGCTTCTTCCTGCAAGGGGCGCCCGGCGACATCAACCCGATGATGGACAAGACGCCGCTGGAGGAGAATGCGGTGGAGGAGATGCGCCGCGTCGGCGAGCAGCTCGGGCGCGAAGTCGTCCGCGTCAGCCGCACGATTCAAACCGAGAGCCCGGCGAGTCCGGAGATCGCGCTCCTCAGCGAGGAGTTGAGCTTCAAGAATCGTTGGGATTTGGAAAAGCTCAAGGCACAGTTGGTCGCGGCTTACGGCCCCAACCTGGCAGCCAGGTATCAACGCTCCCTCACCGCGACGATCATCGCGCCGGTGACCACGCTCGTCATCAACCGCCAGATCGCGCTCGTCGGCCTGCCGGGCGAGCCGTTCGTCGGCCTCCAGCTTTCGCTCAAACAGCGGTCACCGCTGCCGGCGACTTTTCTGTGCGGCTACACGAACGGCTACTTCGCCTACTTCCCGACGATCCGCGACGCGGCCTCCGGGGGCTACGGGGCGAGCAGCACGACGACGCGCGTCGAGGTCGGGGCCGGCGAGCGGATGGTCGACCGCGGCCTCGTCCACATCTACCGCATCCTCGGCCGGCTGAGGGAGACGCCGGAGCGACCCTGAAGGGAGGGACACATGAAAAGATTGTTTGGCCTGATTTTGAGCACCGCTCTTTTCGCCTTCGCGACTCCTGCCGCGACTGAAACGTCTCAAGCGCCGGACCGCGTCGAGCAGTGGCGCAACCAGACGGTCATGGTCTTCACCCCGCACCCCGACGATGATCTATTCGGGGTCGGGGGCACGCTCGCGCTGCTCGCCCGCAATCAGAATCGGATCATCATTGTGATTTACACCAACGACAACAAAGGCTCCTTCGACCTGGAGATGACCAGCGAGCGCCTCGCCCGCATCCGCAAGGCCGAAGAAGAAGCCTCCTGCGAGGTGCTCGGCATCCCGAAGGAGAACATCATCTGGCTGGGCTACAACGACGGAGAGCTAGAGTACGCGGAGCCGAAAGCGCTCTGCGGCCAGGCGACGAGGCTGATCCGCCGATACCGCCCCGACGTCCTCTTCAGCATCGACCCGGGCGATATGTACGAGCGCTGGCACAAGTCGGACCACCGCATGGCCGCCTTCAATACCCTCGATGCGGTCCGCGCCGCCGAGTTCCACCTCTATTACCCGGACCACCTGCTCACGGACGGCCTCAAGCCCTACAAAGTGCCGCTGCTGATGTTTTATTACGCGGCGCCGCAAGAGGCCAATTACTGGGTGGACATCACCGACGTGCTCGACCTCAAGGTCAAAGCCGCGAGCAAGCACGTGAGCCAGTTCTCGCCGTCAATTGAGAAGTACCGGCCGGATTGGGACTCGGCGGACCTGGACCGATTGATGAAAGGGTTGAAGGCCCGCGCTCCGAAGAAGGATGGACGCGTGGTTGAAGCGTTCCGGCGGGCGACGGGATTCAATCAGCAGTAAAACTCCGTTTTGGAGGTCGTGGTGTCGGTCAACTCTGACAAACCGGATCGGTGGAAGGCAGACATTGCTCAGTCGGTGGATCTCTACAATAATTGGTTCATACGCTTTGCCCCTAAAGCGTACCGCGACACTCGTGCTGAAACGACGAAGACGGTCGAATCAGCACTGAAATTGACGGCTCATTTGACCGACATTTCACCGTCTGTACTGCAACGCCACCCGTCCATCTTGCCGATGCTGCGCATGGCGACAGCGCCACCCATTGCTCGTGATCGCCTGATTGGGCTGACGGGCGTGTCGCCTAATCTTGTCAAAGGGATGGAAATCGACAAACGAATCCCGCCCCGAATGACGGCGGTGCTGGTAGAGGCGGAGCTAGAGAAAATCGGCCAGATGATCAAGCGGCTAGCCGACAAGGATATTTTCCCATGGTTGGAGAATGGATCTAAGCCGACCAAAGCGGAGATTCATCGCGCAGCGACGATTGTCGCTGACCGTCTGTGCGGTGCGGTGGCCGACCCCATTATCCGCAATGCTCAGGAGCGAAGACAGCTTGCCGCGATCAGGCAATGGCTGGAACAGCGAGGATACTCCTACATCAGGATCGGCGGAGGCTTGAAGTTCGATCAAATGAAGCCAGGCACGTTCTCATTCCGGGTTAATCTCCCGGTGAAACTCGCAGGCGGAACGACCTCGATCAAGATCCCGATTGACGTGGCCGTCATGCCACTCCGGTCCGAGATTGGCGAGCTACCACTGCTGATTGAGGCCAAATCTGCCGGTGACTTCACTAACACTAACAAGCGGCGTAAAGAAGAAGCGACCAAGGTTGCTCAACTGCGAAACAATTACGGCTCCGCGGTCCGCTTTATTCTCTTTCTCTGCGGTTACTTTGATAGCGGCTATCTGGGTTATGCAGCGGCTGAGGGTCTTGACTGGGTATGGGAGCATCGGATAAATGATTTGGCAGAGTTTGGATTGTAGATTATGACGGCAATCAACCATATCGAACACACAAGGCTCGAGCTGCAAGGCCGACTCGATGCGGCGAAAACGCAGGATGAGCGGAACAAACTCGGCCAGTTTGCTACGCCCACAATCCTGGCCACAGAGATTCTCGAGTACGCTAAAACGTTACTTGCCCCTCACCTCAAGGTTCGTTTTTTGGACCCGGCTATTGGCACCGGTTCATTCTACTCCGCACTCCTACGAGCATTCCCGCCCACACAGATTGCAAGCGCTGTAGGCTACGAGATTGATCATCATTACGGACACGAAGCTACCAAGCTCTGGGGCGAGACGCCGCTGCAACTAAAGATTGCTGACTTCACTCGATCCAAGTCGCCTAACTCCGACAGCGCGAGGGCCAACTTACTTATTTGCAATCCTCCGTATGTCCGGCATCACCACTTGCTCGCTGAAGAGAAACTACGCTTGCACTGGCTGGCCAAGCAGGTCGCCGGAGTAAGCCTCAGCGGACTGGCCGGACTCTACTGTTACTTTCTCTGTCTCTCCCACGGCTGGCTGGCAGAGAATGGCGTCGCCGGGTGGCTGATCCCGAGTGAGTTTATGGACGTGAATTATGGGCAGCCGGTCAAAGAATATTTGCTCAACCGGGTGACGCTTCTGCGCATTCACCGCTTCGACCCGAATGAGGTACAGTTTGGGGACGCGCTTGTGTCGTCGGCAGTGGTTTGGTTCAGAAAGTCGTTGCCGCCGGTAGACCATGCGGTCGAGTTCAGCTTCGGGGGGACGTTAGCCGTGCCCAAGGTATCCAAGCTCATCTCGGTGGACGTGCTGTCACCTGCAACCAAGTGGACGAAATTTCCATTGGCCATTGAGACGTTGGGACGCTATCGGGGAAAGCGGCTGAAGCTGTCCGACTTATTCAAAATTCAGCGCGGTCTGGCCACCGGCGCGAACGAGTTCTTTGTGCTGACGCCGGAGCAGGTAGCCGAGCATCAAATTCCGGCACAATTCCTGACGCCGATCCTGCCTAGCCCGCGGTTTCTGTCAGTAGATGAGGTGACGGCCAATGTCAGGGGGGAACCGATGCTCGATCGCAAGCTTTTCCTACTGACCTGCAACCTGCCGGAAGAAGAAGTAAAAGCGAAGTATCCGCCACTCTGGAAATACCTCCAGACTGGGGTGAAGAGTGGCGTCAGTGAGCGCTACTTGTGCCAGCACCGCTCCCCCTGGTATTCGCAGGAGGATCGCCCCCCTTCTGCCTTCCTCTGCACCTATATGGGCCGCCAGGACGCCAGAAGCGGCAGGCCGTTCCGGTTCATCCTGAACCATTCGAAGGCGACGGCAGCCAATGTCTACTTGCTGCTCTACCCCAAGCCTGTTTTGGAGAAAGTGCTGAATCACAATCGCGGACTGCTCAGGGAAGTGTGGCGAGCGCTCAATGAAATCTCACCAGAAATACTAATGGGCGAAGGGCGAGTTTACGGAGGAGGGTTGCACAAGATGGAGCCAAATGAACTCGGCAATGCCCCGGCAGACAAGATTCTCGGCGTACTACCAGAATTATTCATCGAAGACGCTGAGCAAATGTCACTCTTTCACGATTAACGCAGCGTCGCATGAAGAGCGGCTGATTGGAAAGATGCTTAGTGCCCCAAGGCCATCAGGAGATCAAATCGTCGGAGAAGCGACTCAATGATGATCATCGTAATCTCTCGCGGCGGGATTCCCATCCGTCTAACCGATGAGCGATGGGCACACATCGTGGAGGAGCATTGTGAGTTGGCGGGGATGCGTGAAGAGGTGATGCAGACGATTTCAGATGCTGAGCGCGTGGTGACTGGGAATGCAGGTGAGCTGTTGGCGGTGCGGATGGTGGAGGCAGGTAAGGCGCTCGTGGTAGTATATCGCGAGGTTAGCGCCGATGATGGATTCGTCATCACCGCCTTCTTGACCAGGCGATTAGCCAGCCTTGACCGGAGAGAGCAAGTATGGCCTCCCAAGAATTAGCCGATTATCTGGATCTCGTCCCAGTAGTTTTGCGCTTGCCGCATCGCTACTTGTGGTCCTCCTATGATGCTGAGGCGGACGTACTCTATATCAACTTCAAGAAGCCGTCGCATGCCACCGACAGCGAGCTGACGGACGACGATGTGATCATTCGCTATGAGGGCGAGGAAGTGATCGGCCTGACCATCCTGCACGCTAGCACTCGCTAAAGCTCTACCGTCAGCAGAAGAAAAAGGACCTCGCCGCGCTATCACAGTTGTCTGAAGCTCGTGCATAAATCAGAAGCGCACCAGCGCCTGGGTACGCACGCTTCCAGCGTGCTAGGTCTCTGACGGCTGGCTCGTGGCCGGAGACCTGGCACGCTGGAAGCGTGCGTACCCAGGTTTGTTCTAGCTCATGCTATAATTCACATCCAGCATTCAAGAGCTATCTCGATTAAGGAGAAGATCAGTGAAAGAAGGTTGGGAAGCTGTCATCGGTTTGGAAGTCCACGCGCAGTTGCGCACCGCCTCGAAAATCTTTTGCCCCTGCTCGACCGCTTTCGGCGACGAGCCGAATGCCAACACCTGCCCGGTCTGTCTGGGGCTGCCCGGCGCCTTGCCGGTGCTCAATCGCCAGGTGATTCACTACGCGGGGCTGGCGGCGCTGGCTTTGGGCTTGAAGATCAACAGCGAGTCGATCTTCGCGCGGAAGAATTATTTCTACCCGGACTTGCCGAAGGGCTATCAGATTTCGCAGTACGACCGGCCGTTCTCGGAGCACGGTGAGCTTGAGATTCTGACGAGCGAGCGCGACGAGTTGGGCCACCCGACCGAATGGCGGATGAAGCCGTTCGGCATCACGCGGGCTCACATCGAGGAGGATGCGGGCAAGTCGCTGCACGAGGGCGTCCCGGACCCGACCAAGTCTTACGTCAATCTCAACCGCAGCGGGACGCCTTTGCTCGAAATCGTCAGCGAGCCCGACTTCCGGTCGAGCTGGGAGGCGTACGACTACGTGAGCTATCTGCGGCGCACCTTGCAGTACCTCGGCGTCTGCGACGGCAATATGGAAGAGGGAAACTTGCGCTGCGACGCCAACGTCTCGGTGCGGCGCCGGGGCGAGCTGAAGTTTGGGACGAAGGCCGAGGTCAAGAACCTCAACTCGCTGCGCTTCCTCCAGCGCGCCCTCGAATATGAGATCGACCGCCAGATCGAGTTGATCGAAGGGGGCGGCCAAGTGGTGCAGGAGACGCGGCTGTGGAATGAGCGCGAGAACAAGACCTACCCGATGCGCTCGAAGGAGAACGCGCACGATTACCGCTACTTCCCCGAACCGGACCTGCCGCCGCTGGAGGTGAGCGGGGCCTGGGTCGAGAGCCTGCGGGCTGAGTTGCCGGAGTTGCCGGAGGCGCGGCGCCAGCGCTTCATCCGCGAGTATGATCTGTCGGCCGAAGACGCAGGCACGCTGACAGCCCAGCGCGAACTGGCGGACTTCTATGAGGCCACGGCGAAGGCGGCGAACAACCCGCGGGCGGCGGCCAACTGGGTGCTCTCGGAATTACTGCGCGAGTTGAAGGGGGCGAATGCGGACATCACCCAATCCCGGGTCTCGGCCGATGATCTGGGCGCGCTGATCCGCTTGATCGATGACCAGACAATCTCCGGCAAGATCGCCAAGGACGTCTTTGTCGAGATGTTCGCCACGGGCCGGGCGCCCGGCGAAATCATCAAGGAGAAGGGCCTGATCCAGATCACCGATACGAGCGCGATTGAACGGATCGTCGATGAGGTGATCGCGGCTAACCCGAAGCAGCTCGAACAGTACCGCGGGGGCAAGACCAACCTGATGGGCTTCTTCGTCGGCCAGGTCATGAAGGTCAGCGGCGGCAAGGCCAACCCGCAGGCGGTCAATCAAATTTTGAAGCAGAAGCTGGAGGGCTGATCCGCCGGCTTCTCGGAAAAGGTCCAGCAAACTTTCCAGTTTGCTGTGGCGTCCACGAACGATCCTGGGTGAGGACATCAGCAAACTGGAAAGTTTGCCGGACCTGCGCGCCGCGTATTCATGGCTTCCAGGCGTCGTCACCTACCAAACATCAACCACTGCTCATTACATCCTATGAATCTTCTGAAACGTTCGAAGCTTTACCTGGCTCTACTGCTCAGCATCTTCGCTTTTGCCTGTTCGTCCACATCAACTCCGCCGACGGCTTCTGACGATGAGATCGCCGTGATCGAGACGGACTTTGGCAAGATCAAGATCAAATTCTTTCCGGACGTAGCGCCGAAGCATGTCGAGAACTTCAAGAAGCTCGCGCGCGAAGGCTTCTACGACGGGCTGGCGTTTCACCGCCTCATCCCGAACGGCATCATTCAGGGCGGCGACCCGACGACCCGCGGGGGTGACCGGTCGCTGTGGGGAACGGGGCTGCCGAATCAGCCGACGGTGCTGGCCGAGTTCAATAGCCGGCCCTTCGTGCGCGGCGCGGTCGGGGCGGCCCGCAAAGGGAACGATCGCAACAGCGCGACCAGCCAGTTCTTCATCTGCTTAGACGCGCATCCGGAGTGGAATGGGAACTACACCGTCTTCGGCCAGGTCATCGAAGGGCTCAACAACGTGCAGATCATCTCCAACGCGCCGCGCGAGCCCGGTTCAGAGAGACCGCAAGACAAAGTCGTCATGCGCCGCGTCTACCTGGAAAAGTATGGCGCGGAGAAGCCATAAGATCAGCGAGTAGCCGCCCATCCCATCGCCCGGCTGAGGAAAAACAATTTCACATAGCCCGTCGTACAGAACGATGATGTTGGTGGGAACTGGGGAACCTCAGGGCCGATTCATTCTCGGCGACGATGTCCGACAAACTTCAGTTTGTCGATTGACTCAAGCACGCGACAAACTGAAGTTTGTCGGACCTTCCTAAGCATGAATCGATCCTGGGGGAAGCCTCTGTTTGTAAGCTAGTCTGTCTTAACCTGGACGCCCTGAACCGTGGGATAATGGGTGCGGCATGCATTTCAACGAGGCGATCAAGCTGGCCGTCACAGCGATTTGGGCGCACAAGCTGCGCTCCTTCCTGACGCTGCTCGGAGTCATCTTCGGGGTAGCGACCGTGATCGTGGTCGTCTCGTTGATCGAGGGCTTCAACCGCTACGTCGATGAGAAGATTGCCGACATCGGCACCAACGCCTTCAGCATCCAGAAATTTTCGATTGAAGACTTTTCCAGCGTCGCCGCTTTCGACGAGGCGCGGAGGCGCAACAAGGATATTTCGCTCGATGACTTCGCCGCCCTGAAGGCGGCCCGCGGAGGCGCGATCCGTGACGTGGGAGCGAAGGCATTCCAGTCGGGCGAGTTGAGGCACGGCTCGGAGGTCCTCTTCGAGGTGCGGATCGTCGGGGCGACCTCCAACATCATCGACATCGACCGGGGGGAGATCGCCGAAGGGCGGCACTTCACCCAGACCGAAGAGGAGCACAACCGCTCCGTCTGCTACATCGGCGCCGACATCGCGGAGCGCTTCTTCCCCGGTCGCAGCGGGGTCGGTGAGGAGATCAAGGTCGACGGCCGCCCGTTCCAGGTGATCGGCGTGGCGAAAGCCCTGGGCTCAGTCTTCGGCCAGTCGCGCGATAAATATGTGACCCTCCCGCTCTCGACCTTCAGGGCGATCTATGGTTCGCGGCGCTCGATCTTCATCAGCGTGACTTCGACGGGTGAAGAAACATATCTGGACGCCATCGACGAGGCCCGCGTCGTGATGCGCACGCGGCACCGGCTCAGCCCGAGCGAGAAGGACAACTTCGGCCTGATCACCCCGAGCGCGATCAACAATTTGCGTGAGAAGATCTTCGGCACGGTCCAGATCGTGGCCGTGGGGGTGACCTCTATCGCCCTGGTCGTTGGCGGGATCGTGATCATGAACATCATGCTCGTCTCGGTCACCGAGCGCACCAAGGAGATCGGCATCCGCAAGAGCCTCGGGGCGCGGCGCCGCGACATCCTGAAGCAGTTCCTGGCCGAGTCAACCGCGCTCGCCCTGCTCGGCGGCTCGGTTGGCGTGGCGATAGCCTATCTGCTGGGCAAGCTGGTTTCGACGCTGACCCCGATCCCGACCTCGCTGCCGCTGCTGGCCGTGGGCGTGGCGCTCTTCGTCTCCGGGAGCGTGGGCTTGATCTCCGGCGTCTACCCGGCGTGGAAAGCGGCGCGGCTGGACCCGATTGTGGCGCTGCGGGCGGACTGAAGAAGTAGTAAGTAGCAAGTAGTAAGTAGTAAGTAGAAGGCAATCTGGAAAACTCGGGAGGAAGAATATGGAAGAAGGGCGAAAATCGGCGCAGAGTTTTCAGGATTTAATGGTGTGGCGGAAGGCTCACCAGCTTGTGCTGGAAATTTACAAAGCTACCCGCTCGTTCCCAAATGACGAAAAATTTGGTCTCGTCTCCCAAATGCGGCGGGCGGCGGTCTCCGTCCCCGCGAATATCGCTGAAGGATTCACAAGGAGGGGGCTTAAGGACAAGTTGCACTTTTACAACATCTCACAAGCTTCGCTTGAGGAGTTGAAGTACTACTTGATTCTCTCACAGGATTTGGCCTACTTACCCTCCAAAGAGGCGCTCTGGTTAAAAGGTGAAGAGGTCGGCAGGATGCTGACGAGATGGTGCGAACCACTGCGAGAAAGGTAGTAAGAGGTAAGTAGGTAGCCAGGGGACGGTTGCCAGAGGTTCAAAGAATCGCTGGCGAGGGTTTATAATCTCGCGCTTGCTTGCTCCCCTTCTACTTACTACTTACTACTTACTACTTACTACTTACTACTTACTACTTACTACTTACTACTTAGAGCGTGTCGCATAAATGCGGCGCAAATTCGGAGTGCTTTTCAACTCATCAGAGTTGAAAAGCACTCCATCTCTCTGATATTTCCTGTGGTGTGACCCAG
>Ga0207646_10003740_pt1 | contig 16960 bp, 15 predicted proteins | sample KBSK5502metaG_FD_184343 | JGI IMG/M metagenome (GOLD analysis project Ga0207646, IMG submission 184343) | Corn, switchgrass and miscanthus rhizosphere microbial communities from Kellogg Biological Station, Michigan, USA - KBS K5-50-2 metaG... | ecosystem: Host-associated > Plants > Roots >... | reverse complement strand
GGGCCTTTTCTGGGGCGTATTTTTCGGTCTAGCGAATGCCCTATTTTGTGCACTGGCCTGCTTTGCCTGGAAAGCGTGTTTGTTCGTCCTGCCGTTCTTCGGCAGTGCTGGTGGAGGTCTGAGCGATCTCTTCAAACAAGCTTTAGCCTTAGAGTTGACGCCAGGTCCCGTGGAGTTGACACTTCTCGCTTTATGGATGTCTGTTATCGGTGGGGCACTGATCGGCATCTTTAGCGTGCGGGACGAAGGCGCGGTGCCATTAGTCCACCAGGGGCCACAAAAGTAAAATAAAATATGACATGCCATAGCGGGCCAGTCGTGTCACGCAAGAAACCGAAAAACCAACCGCAGAACACTGTGCTGATACCGCTTACAGGGGTATAATGACAGTTGCCTGAAAGCGAAAGAGATGCTATACTAGCGGTAACAACGAACGGGTGTTCTTCAAAGGAGAGACCATGCAGGCCGACCGGACACAGCAGCATCTCAGCTACGACGTGAGGCTTCCAGATGAGGCCCAGGCTGAAGCCTTGCGGCTCCTGGACGCCAGTCGTGCAGTCGTCAACGAGGCGTTGGTCGCATTGTGGCCGTCGCTTGACGAGTTCATGGCTGAGCGCACAGGACCGGCCTGGAAGCAGGTCGTAGCATTGATCGGCTCCCCTGACCCCCACGGGGACCGGCAGTGGCGCTGCGAAGCAGAAACGGCTGGTCGCATCATGCGGGGACAAGCCGAGCGCAAACAAGTCTTTGAAACGATTCTGCCTATCCTGTCCGATGGGTTCATTCGCCCCAAGACGGAGCAACGCCCCGATGGTCTGAACCGCAAGACCATCAAAGAGGCCATCCAGACCCTGCAAAAGACGCGTGAGGATGACGATACGGCGTTCATCACCCTGCAAAACGTAGTCGAACAGGCCTGCAACTACTTCCTCGAACACGGGGAGTTCCCGACTGCGTATGAGCAGATGCAAGGCATTCCCCTCCTCAAAGTTGGCATGCTCACCTACGCGGGCGATGATGGAGGGGTCAAAGGGCAAAGTTACCGCCTCTCGTTTGATGTGGAGGCCGCGACCGCCTCGCTGCTGTTCCGCTTCCCCGGGGAAGCAGGCAGGTGGCAGTGGCGTAAGAGGCCCGTCACGCTTGCGCTTCCTGCCTGTGTGGTGGAGCGCCTCAAAGCGGGAGCGTCGATGGCTCCGACCTTGCGCGAACTGGTGAAAGCCGATGGCCGCCGGATCGCGGTGCTCGATGTCATCGTGCGGGTGCCCAAATCTCCTCTGGCCAAGTGGGAAGCGGCCGAGCGCGTAGTCGGCTTTGACTGGGGCGTGAAAACGCTCATCACGGCGGTCGTGCTCAGTACCACCCCTGGGGAGCCAGATACCCCTGTCCAAATCTCTCGTCCCTTGTTTTTGCACACCGGCGGCATCGAGGGGCATCAGGCGCGCACCCGCCGCCAGATTGACGGTTTGCACGCCAAACGCGACCAGCTTGCGCCCGGGGATCCTGCTCGCATCCCCTACGATGAAGAGATCAGGCGCTGTTGGCGGCTCTACCAGGCGCGCAACCGGGAACTCGCGCATCTGGCTGCCAATGTGCTCCTGCTCTTTGCAGCTGTCTGGGGCTGCTCCCTCATCAGTGGGGAATCCCTCAAGACCTTGAAATCCACCGGGCGCGGCAAAGGCGCACGCGGCAAGTGGAGAAATTGGCACAACAACGCCACGATTCGGGGAGAGATCTGGCGTATCCTCAGATACAAAAGCCACCTGCTGGGCATTCGCTTTCGCTCGGAAAAGCCTCGTGGGACCTCCCACACCTGCCCCCGGTGCGGCAAGGAAGCCCAAACCTATCGCTCCCCTCGGTGCGAACATCGTCGCGCTCCTGTCAAGTGGGGTCGCTGGCTGGTGTGCTCCCACTGTCACTACAACGCCGACCGCGATTATGCGGCGGCGATCAACATTGCCCGGCTGGGCGTGGCTTTCTTAAGCCAAATGCAGGCAAAAGGTTCGGCGAAGGCCTTCTCCGTGACCGATGAGGCATCGGTCAAGCCAGCCCGCTATATGCCGGCTGGCGCGGTGCTGCTGTTGCCACCGCAGACCCCTTCGGGTCGCTTGCTGTATGCAGGCAAGATCTACATCAATGGGTGGCGCAAGTCCGTCACCTTGCGCACCTCGTACTCCACCCCCATCCTGTTACGACTATGTGGATAGGCTTGGCATGGATTGTTCACGAGCGTTGTAGATCAGAGCAACGGTAAGAGCAATAAAGGAATCTCCATCTCTTGTGGCGTTAAGCCACCATGATGGCCTCGGAAATGCATTTCAAACCTCCCCGCTTCGTACCACCATACCGTTTCGTCTTGATAGGGCAGAATAACGACATTACCCACCCGCGACATAAATTCGTTTGAGGGCTGTGCGGAGCCGAAAAAGTGTTGTCCCACCAGTTGCTGGGTTCGATACACCTCTGCTTTGTTTTCCAGGTGCTTTTGCAAAAACGCAATCGCCTCGTCTACCCGTTCTTCTTTAATGTGTAAGAACATATCACGAGCGGAGCCTGCCGGGACAATCGGTTTCCCATGACGGTTCGTTTGCAAATACTGTTCGATACCAGCCGCTTGCCTGTTTAGATAAAAAGTCTTTTGCGGATCGACCTCCAGCTGCCCATGATCGGCGGTCATGACCAGCAAGGTATGCTCAAGCTTACCCGCCAGCTTTTGGTAGAACTCCTCCATCATCCGCAGGAACGTATCCATCATCCGCTCGAATTGATCTGAGTTTGGCCCGTAGGTATGGCCGGCGGCGTCAATCTTGTCGAAGTACAAAAAGTAATAGGCTACTTGTGCTCGATCAGAGAATACCAGTTCCTCCAGGTTCGTCAGGGCTTCTGACAACCTTCTATATGGAATAAGTTCCGCTCCTTTGTACACAATAGTGGAGAATGTGGACTGGGTGTAAGCTTCGCTTTGTAAAGCGTAAGATGCAATGCCCATGGTGTGCAGCCTTTGGTAGACTGTTTGCCTGGGAAAATAAGCCTCCGCAGCTATCCCGGCACGCTTCAAGGTATCGCGTTCTTTATCTCCAGCGTAGGAAAAGAGCAGCGGAGTTATAACCTCGTCTACCAGGGGTTCGTAATAGTTCCACTCGTAGACTCCACTTTGTCCGACGTTCAGACCTGTGTGTATGCATGTCACGTGGGCCGCCGTTGTCGAAGGAAACTGTGAAGTCATCTTTGAGACAGCCCCTTGTTTCAGCACCGTTTTTAAAAACTCATACTTTTCTGCGTATCGCTCAAAGAATCTCCAACCAAAAGCATCCACAAAAAACAGGATGACCTTATTGTACCTGGATGGTAAGTTAGTAAATACGTCCTGGGGTAACGCACTGTGCCCCTCACCTGTTAGCATATACTCGATCGCCTGGGGCAGGTTGGCGAAGCAGTAGGAATCATAGAGCGGCTTAACAAATCTCTGCGAGAATTTCGCGCCATTCACAGCATTTAAAGAGCTTGTGTTGAGCATAGCTGACCCTGCTTCCTGCTGGTAGGTAAAGCCTTGTGCGTGGACTTATGCAAAGCCTCTGGTACAGTATATCACGAAAAGCTCCAGTGTCAGCGAAAACCAGGCAGCTAAGCGATTAAGTCAGCCGGTTGTAGTTCTGCAACATTGCTTCTTTTGATTTTCACCTTAAGCTGCCTGCTTATTAGATGAAATAATCTCTTCCCTTGTAATCTCCCCCTGCCACAACGTACACTACTCATAACACCAACTATTGAGAGTCAGCGACCCCACAGGTAAAACCTGGGGGCATGTGACGAGCATGCCCTGATGCTGACCAGCTCCCTGTCTCTTCGGAAGCAGGAACCGTTAGGAAGGAAAGCAAGCATAGGCACCGGCAGGTGGCTTTTCCAGCCTGCCGCGCTGCGGTGGCGCATTAAACAGGCACACGGGGAAGCAGAGCCAGTGTGCGTCACGACGGAAACCTTTCCATAACCGAGCGAGGAAAACTTCACCTGCCTGGGCAACTGGGCAGCGATCCCTCATTAGCGAGGGTCCCGAAAGGGAGCACAGAAAGGATGCGGAAGATGTCACGGATTTTGGTTGTCGATGCCCAGCGCAAGCCCCTGATGCCTTGCACCCCGGCCCGCGCTCGCATCTTGCTCAAGAGCCGCAAGGCCGCGGTCCTGCGTCGCTTTCCCATGGTGCTGCTTCTCAAAGACGCGCGGCCAGAGGGAGTCGTCGAGCCGTTGCGCGTCAAACTTGATCCCGGTGCCAAAACCAGCGGGATCGCCGTGGTCAACGAGCACACTGGCGAGGTAGTATGGGCGGCGGAACTCACCCATCGGAGTCAAGAGATCCACCACGCGTTGCTGAAACGAGCCGCAGCGAGGAGGGGGCGGCGCGCACGCCATACGCGCTATCGCCCTGCCCGCTACCACAACCGCCGTCGCCCCAAAGGGTGGCTGGCCCCGTCGCTGCTCAGTCGCGTGCTGCACCTGCTCACCTGGGTCAAGCGTCTGTGCCGCTGGTGTCCTCTTGGCACCATTTCTCAAGAAGTGGTGCGCTTCGACACGGCAGCTTTGCAGAACCCAGAAATTCAAGGACAAGCGTATCAAAAAGGCACGTTGTTTGAAGCGGAAGTCAAGGAATATCTGCTGGCGAAGTGGCAGCATCGGTGCGCGTACTGCTCGGCGACCAATATCAGGCTCGAAATGGACCATGTCCATCCACGCTCGAAAGGAGGGAGTAATCGCGTCAGTAATGTGGTGCTTGCGTGCCGGGCCTGTAACGAAGCCAAGGCCGATCAGTCCATCGAGGCGTTTCTGGCTGGCAGACCAGAACTGCTCGCGCGTATCCAGGCGCACATCAAAACGCCGCTTGCTGGCGCCGCTGCGGTAAACAGCACGCGCTGGCGGTTATATGAGGAGTTGCAAGCGCTCGGTCTACCGGTGGAGGTGGGTACTGGCGGGCGTACGCGCTGGAATAGAGCCAGGCTGGCGCTGCCGAAAACCCACTGGATCGATGCGGCAGCCGTTGGCGCCTCGACACCAGAACGCCTGGTGGTGAAGCACGTACGTCCCTGGTTGATCGAGGCCACAGGCCGCCAGGCAAGATGGATGGTCAATGTAGACGGATTCGGGTTTCCTCGTGGGAAGGCCAAAGGGCCAAGTTGCGTGCATGGCTTCAAAACGGGAGACCTGGTGCGTGCTGTGGTCACGAGGGGGAAGAAAAGCGGGACGTATCAGGGGCGAGTTGCGATTAAAAGCGACGGCTACTTCAAACTGACCGGGCGTCCTTTCGGCATGGTCGAGGGGATTCACGCGCGGTATTGTACTCCCATCCAGCGCAAGGATGGCTATGCTTACGTGTAAGCCGAGGCGGCGCTTCCTCCCCAGGCGTGAACGCCGGGGCCTCCGCGCCGCAATTATGGTGAAAGCTCTGTTCAGCTCAATCAACTCTTGCATGAAAACGCCAGAAAGGACAGCCATGCTATGGACTTCGAACTTCCACTGGAGCATCAAATCGCCTACGAAAGCGCATTTGCTTTCGCACGGGACGAGATACGACCCCATAATGAGGAAATCGAACGTACCGACGATTTTCCTCCCTGGATCTGGAAACGTCTCGCCGAACAGGGTTACACAGGTATAGCCATTCCCGAAGAGTATGGAGGCAGCGGCGGCGATTTCCTGATGGCTGCCCTTGTTGCCCGCGCTATCGGCCGCGCTAACAGCGGCATCTCCATGTCCTTTGGCGCGCACCTCAACCTCTGCGCACACAATATCATGCGTAATGGCACAGAGCCACAGAGACAGAAATACCTGCCCAAACTCACCAGCGCCGAAATGATCGGCGCGTTAGCCCTTACCGAGCCAAATGCCGGCTCCGACGCCATGGGTATCCAGGCCACGGCACGCGAAACCAACGGCGGCTACCTGCTCAATGGCACAAAAGTCTTCATCACCAACGGCCCCATTGCAGATCTGCTGATTGTCTACGCCAAAACGCGCCCGGAGGCCGGCAGCCGGGGTATTACTGCCTTTATCTTTGAGACGGAAACACCCGGCTTTCAGGTTGCCCGCAAGTTACAGAAAGTGGGCATGCATGGCTCTCCCACCGGGGAACTGGTCTTCGAGAATGCCTTTGTGCCGGAGGAGAATGTCCTTGGCAAGGTCAACGAGGGCTTCAAGGTCGTCATGAGCGGGCTTGACCTGGAGCGCGCCTTCTTCGCCGTGAGCATGGTGGGTGGTATTGAAGCAGCCCTGGAAGTCTCCCTGAAGTACGCTAAAGAGCGCGAACAGTTCGGTCAGCCCATCGCAAATTTCCAGCTCATTCAGGCCAAGCTCGCCGATATGTACACCGACCTGGAAGCGGCGCGGCTGATGTCCCACCGCTGCTTGTGGCTGGCGCAGCAGGGCAAACGCGTCAGTAAAGAGGCTGCCGCTGCTCTCCTCTTCGCAGCGCGTGCTGCCATGCGCGCCGCTGATGAAGCCCTGCAGATTCATGGCGGCTGGGGCTACTTGACCGACTTCGAGGTCGAAAAGATGTGGCGCAATGCTAAACTCGGCGAGATTGGCGCCGGCACCAACGAAATTCGCCAGTTGATCATCGCGCGGGAATTATTAGGCATGAGGTAGGTCGGCATGAAATCCGTTCGTATAGCCGGGGGACTTGGCTTCTATGGCGACTCCTGGCGGCCCATCAAAGCCAGCATCGAGCGTGGCAATGTGCAGTATGTCGCCTCTGACCACCTGGCAGAATTGACGCTGGCCATTCTCCAGAAAGATCGCCAGCGTGACCCCAACCTCGGCTACACCCGCGACTTCACGCCTATGCTGCTCGATCTACTTCCTATAGCCATCCCACGCGGCGTCAAATTCATCTTGAATGCGGGTGGGCTTAACCCCATGGCCGCGTGTGAAGTACTGTTGAGTGCCCTGAAGAAGTTCGGCTTCAAGCTCAAGGTGGGAGTCGTGTTGGGTGATTCGGTGCTGGAACGCCTCGATGAGCTACAGTCGGCTGGCGTCTCCCTGGCACATATGGATACGGGTGAGGATATCTCCACCGTGCGCGAGCGCTTGTTGTTTGCCAGCGCCTATCTGGGTGCGCGTCCGCTTGTGGAAGCGCTGGATGCGGGAGCAGACATTGTACTGACGGGCCGGGTCGCGGACGCTGCTCTCTTCCTGGCCCCGGTGGTGCATGAACTGGGCTGGCGTTGGGATGACTGGCATAAGCTGGCACAGGGCATCGTAGTCGGGCACCTCTTAGAGTGCAGCGGGCAGGCAACTGGCGGAAACTTCGGTGGCAATTGGCGCTCCATCCCGGACCTTGCTCATATCGGTTATCCCATCGCCGAAGTGTGGGAGAAAGGCGATGCTGTCATCAGCAAAGCGCCTGGCACTGGTGGGCGCGTCAATTTCGACACCCTGCGCGAGCAACTGCTGTACGAGGTGCATGACCCCCGCCATTACCTCACACCCGATGTCGATGTAGACATGACTACCTTGCGCCTGGAGGAGATTGGGCCAGACGAAGTACGTGTAAGTGGAGCAACGGGGCAACCTGCGCCCGAAATGCTCAAGATCGTTGCCGGCTATGAAGATGGCGTGATGGGGCAGGCCATGATTGGCTATGCGTGGCCCGATGCGCTGGCGAAAGCGCAGTTGGCTGCCCAGATCATCCAGCAACAGGTGGTTGAAGTCGGCCTCAAAGCCGAAGAGACAGTCGTCGAGTACCTGGGATACAACTCTATCCACGGCCCACTGGCTGATCCCATGCGTGCTGGTGATCTGAACGAGGTCTATTTGCGTATTGCAGTGCGTTGTGCCGACAGGAAAGAAGCCGCAAAATTGGGGCGTTTATTCCCTCCCTTGGCGCTCAGCGGTCCCCCATTCATCGGCGGCGCAGGAGGCATGATCGAACCACGCGGCCTGCTCGGCATCTGGCCGGCACTGGTGCCCCGGTCCATAATCGAAGAATATGTTCGAGTAAGTGTGGAAGAACCGTGAAAAAGCAGTTAGTTGAATTGGCACACGCCCGTTCCGGCGACAAGGGCGATATAGCCGACCTCAGCCTCTTTGCCCCCGACCAGGCCACCTATGACCTGCTAGCGCGCGAGGTGACAGCCGAGCGCGTAAAAAAGCATTTTGCTGGCATCATCACAGGTAACGTCGAGCGTTTCGAGGTTCCCAACGTCCTCGCACTCAAATTTGTACTGCATGGTGCGCTCGACGGTGGTGCCTCACGGTCTCTAAGGAGCGATTCATTAGGGAAGTCTTTATCTTCAGCTTTACTAAGGATGGAGGTAGACCTATAAACAGCGAATCAAAGAGAAAGGATATTTGACTACATGACAAGCAAAGCAGAGCAACTGGCCGCAGAAATCGAACGCATCAAAAAGGGCGGAGCCGAAAAATACCACGAGCGCAATCGCGCACAAAACAAGCTCTTTGCGCGCGATCGCCTCAAACTCCTGCTCGACGACGGCAAAATAGAGTTTGAAGATGGCATGTTTGCGGAAAACCAGAATCCCGAATTGCCGGCCGATGCCGTCATCACCGGCGTTGGACGCATCGATGGCCGCCCGGTCGCTTTCAGCGCCTCGGACTCGACCGTCAAAGCCGGGTCAGCAGGCGAGAAGTCCGTCCAAAAAAATCTGCGTATCCAGGAGCTGGCGATGCAGATGCGCATTCCCATGTTCTACCTGATCGACTCCGCGGGCGCACGCATTACCGACCAGGTACGGCTCTTCCCCGGACGCAACCAGGGCGGGCGTACCTTCTATAACCAGATCAAAATGTCCGGCGTGGTGCCACAAATCGCTATCATGTTTGGCCCTTCACCCGCGGGCGCAGCCTACACCCCGGCTTTTGCCGACATCGCTATCATGGTTGATGGCAATGCCAGCGCCTACCTTGGGTCCCCGCGCATGGCCGAGATGGTCACACGCGAAAAGGTCACGCTCGAAGAGATGGGCGGCGCGCGCATGCACTGTACCGTCTCGGGCCTCGGCGACTTCCTGGCGGAAAGCGAGGAGGACGCAATTCGTATAGCCAAGGGTTATTTCCGCTACATGCCGCAAAACTACCTTGGCAAGTCCGCTGATGCCGAGCCGGTACCCCCGGCCAGTGATCGCCCCCTGCAGGATATCGTACCGGAAGCGCAGAACAAACCTTTCAACATGTATGATTTTATCGACTCGCTGGTAGACGGTGGCAGCTTCTTCGAAGTCAAGAAACTCTTTGCTCCAGAACTGATCACCGGCTTTGCCCGCCTGGCTGGACGCGCCGTCGGCATCGTTGCCAACCAGCCGCGCGTCAAAGGCGGCGTGCTCTTCACGGACTCGTCGGACAAGGGCACGCGCTTCGTCAACACCTGCAACGCCTTCAATATTCCCCTGCTCTTCCTCGCTGATGTCTCGGGCTTCATGATCGGTTCAGCCGTAGAACGCGCGGGCATCATTCGTCACGGAGCCAAGTTCATTGCCGCCGTGTCGCAAGCGGTTGTGCCAAAAATCTCGGTCGTTGTGCGAAAAGACTATGGCGCGGGCCTCTACGCCATGGCGGGTCCGGCCTTCGGCACCGATGCCGTGATTGCTCTACCCACGGCGCAGATTGCCGTCATGGGCCCCGAAGCCGCCATCAATGCTGTCTATGCCAACCAGATCGCCGAAATGCCCGAGGACCAGCGTGAGTCGTTCCGCAAGATGATGGAGGCCAGGTATGCCGAGGACATTGACATCTTCCTCCTCGCCTCTGAATTGATCGTAGATACCATCACGCCCTTTGAATCCCTACGCGACGAACTGATTGCGCGCTACAGCGTCTACCAGACCAAGGAGGCCCGTTTCTCCGAGTGCCGCAACCCGATCTATCCCGTGTGATCTTTTCGTGAGAAAGCTACTGGCATATCCAGACAAATAACGCTTCAAGAAGCAGGCTCCGGCGAACCCGCTTCTTGTTTTCGCTCGATCATAAGCAATCCCCCGGCACGCTCTTCGTACCACACCCGGCTATTTCCTGCTAGATGCTCGATACACCACTGCCCCATCGCTTCAATCTTCTCGGGGGTGAACAGCTGCATATGCCCATAGGCTTGCTCCGGTATACCTGGCTCATATGGTACAGCGATGATAAGCCTGCGTGATGTGACCCTGAGCAGGTTCGCGAGAACTCGATACATCTCTGCTTCGTTGAAATGCTCCAGGATATGCAGAGCGACTACTGTATCGAAAGTCCCAAGCAGACCAAAGTCATCTGCAAGGAGATCTGCCTGGGTAAATTGCACGTTAGCAAGCTGGCGCTCCCGGGCAAGTCTGCGTACCAGCGGGAAAGAATCGGTCTGGATATCGATTCCAACAACATGCGAGAGTGCCGGAAATCGCTCAGCTATGAGCAGTGGTAAGAAACCAAACGAACAACCAGCATCAAGGAAACTCTCACCCACCCGCAATTCAAACACACGCCGGTAGACCTGGGCAAATGCGGCAATCGTTGAATCGGGCCGCGAAGCATCATTTCCTGTATTGAGCAGGTCGCGATACCGGCGTAAGGTGTTAGTGGCGTACAGAAGGAGCGCGCGTTGAGGATCGGACGGAAAGAGTGAACATACGACGGCTCCAAATATATCGCCAAAGTTTTGCGCATTCACCAGAAAGCCCAGGGGCTTCAACTCCTCCACAAAAGTGTGTCCGATATCAGCGTCGATCTCTTCAGGAGCAAACCGGTGCACCAGTATCGTTGTTGGCGCTTCCGCACGCGTACAGAGTAGGAAGTGAGGTGTCTCGCGAAACTCATAACCGCCCTCTGCAAAGCGTTGTTTCAGCAAAGTCCGGTTCGCACGATAGCCATTGATCCCAATGATTTTCCCCATGCTGAACGCGCGCTCTTGAATCGGTACTGCTACATGTTTGAGACGATGGGACGATGATAAGGCCTCGGTCATGGCTACTCCTGGAAAACTTCATAATTAAGAAGAGGTAAGCAGCTTTTTTGAAACTCCTCAACCTTTCGGCATTCGATTATAAACCGCTAACCAGTTTGTTGCAATCTCGATCTGGGCCTGCTGCAAAGGAATTGCTCCTGAACACATCTGGTCATGCAGGTAATTTTCGACCTGGTCTTTTTCGTGGAAGCCTGGCTTAGGACTGGCAGCCTCGGGCCAGAGATTCGCAATATTGTTTGAGCCACCCAGCTCTAGACTGACGAGGTGATCGACCTCGTACTGCCCAGGCGCATGCCTTGTTTTACCGTACTCGGCATATACCTGGTTCTTCTCGCTGGTTGGCACATTACGCACTGAACGTGCATATCCCGACTGGCAAATGGCGTTTTTTGTTGCAGTCGCGAAGATAGCCCCGGGCGTGCAGGCGGAATCAGGGAGGCCGTCATGAGCAACGCACCCCGATGTCTTGGTTTGCACCCCCCAATGCGGCTTAGCACTTGATGTGCTGCCTGGCGTGCCACTCGGAGCAGTTTTCGTTGTGCTTAACGAACATCCGCTGAGCATTAGCGATAAAACTGCGATCGCTGCCACGTATTTCTTCATGACTGCTCTCCTTTTGATTGAACCTCTTAATCGGACTGCAACACAAGCCAGCAATCGTCAAAGCTATGTGCTTTAAGATTGGCCTGCTCAATCCAATAATAGAGCATCCCGGCGTCGGCCCAACGCATGCTAGCATGCTCGTCAGAATCTACTTGCAGCAGTAATTGCCAGTTCATCGCCCCCTTCGATAGCTCAGGTATACGTGGATCGTTCGGGTCTCTCACCCCATGAGAGACAAGCTGGCACTGCGGGCGCATGTCATCCTGGATGGTATCCGGGAAACCCAGCAATCGATTATGTATCATAGCATGGTCGGCTGGACTGGGAAAAGTCGCGAGCAATTTCTCGTATTTCTTTTGCTCTGCTTCTGTCCAGTCAAAGTCTGGTATCTCAACCTGTGGTTGCTGGGAGAGCGTTATCTCGCTTGCAAAGCTGATGGAACACGCCTGAAATCTGCTCGCTGCCGGGAGCAGTGGAGGTGCGGGAGTACGTTGCAGCCTGGAGAGGTCATTGTCTCTGAAGATGACACGCCATGCGCCACGATTCGTGGGATCATCTCCAAAGGTTTGCTGTTGTGCATCGTAGAAAAACCAGAGCATTCCGCTCCCTGGCAGTTCCTGGTTTACATCATAATGGCGTACATCATCAAGATGAATTTGCGCGATGAAGGACTGAGGCAATCCTTGCCATTCCGGCCATGTAAGCCCAGATGGCAGATCAGGCGCTCCCCCAAGCTTCGATACTCCGATAGGCAAACTAGATTCAACGACAGCAGTAGTATAAAGTCGGATCGATGCACGCGCTAGCAGGTCAATGTCTTTTAGCAGGCGTGATAACCCTGCTTTAATGAATGCGGCCCGGACAGCGTCTTTGTCAATGCTCTCTGCCATCATTTTCTCCTCCTTTGTATCATTTCTTGATATGGTTCCTCTAGGCCTTTTCGATGTCACCAGTCGGTTGCGCATCAGTGGACGGAGAAGCAGCGGGTTGATCACCACCTCCTTTGTTTGCAGTAATATGTGTAGCGCAAAACACCGATTTTATCAAGTCAACAATTGACATGCAAGTATAAAAATATTGAAAAATGCATTTTTCTGTGAAATTCATGCACTAATAATAGAAAATTTGGAATAATTCCGCTTTTGAATGTTTTCTTTGCTGACTCTTGGGAGATCCTCTAGTAGCTAGTTCACCTACCTGTTGAGTATAGGGCGCGCTACTCCACGCTCTTCATTCGGGAATAAACGACTGCTCAAATAGCGTTATAATAGATAGAGAAAAACCACGGACCCCCCTTGCGATGCTATGGGGGGTCATGTATTCTATGGGGTGAGACGATGAATGAAGAGGAGATGCTGCATCGCATCGGCATGTTGGTGAATGAGCGACACGAACTGTTGCAAAAGGCTCAACGGTTTGAGCTAGAAGACGACCAGCGTGCACGCATCAAGGCTATTGCTACAGAGTTGGAGCAGGCCTGGGACACAGTGCGTCGCTATCGTGCACGACGAGCGAATGATGCTGCCAAAGCTGCGTAAGTAGGAAACGGTCATACGCTCAGCGACAATTAAATCATTAGCAGATAATACGGCGGTCAACACATAGTGTGTTGACCGCCGTTCTTACTGGCCTTTCCTTCCTGCTCAAGAAGTGCACTGAGGCAGGCTTTACGCCTCCAAATTTGACACTAGAAATGGCAGTTAAGCCGTTGAAAGCATGTGAAAATGTGGTAACATCTGAGAACAACGAAAAACTGCTCAAAGAAGCGGAGGGGCGGAAAAAAGATATGAGGAAGCATCTAGAGCAAACCCTGAAAGGGGCGTTTTAAGCAAGTGTCAAGCACCCATCTCGTTCTACGAGATGGGCTTGTGAAGCGATCCGGCTAGTCACCGGGGAACCAACAAGGGCAACTGTGAGACTAGCTTACCCAAGCTCCGGCAACGGGGCGTTTGAAGGACACTGAACGATCTGGGCGTGACAGCCCACAGGATGGTGCGAGCGCCTCCCTAACTTACACCCGCTCCGATCGTCAGTAGCGAAGGGACCATAGCATACCCGAAAGGGGCTTATCGCATATGTCAGCCATCTTTGTCCCTGTGGTCGATCAGGAACGCAAACCACTCATGCCCACGACTCCCGCGCGGGCACGGCGGTGGATCAGGAGCGGAAAAGCCACCAGCTACTGGAAAGGGGGCTTCTTTTGCGTGCGACTCAACGTCGAGCCATCCGCACGAGAGCAGCAACCCATCGCTGTGGGCATCGATCCTGGTTCCAAACGCGAAGGGATCGTGGTGGCCTCCGCCACCCACACCTACGCCAATATTCAGGCAGAGGCCAGGACGGGCGTGAAGGAAGCGGAGAAGGAGAGCACCCGCATGCGCCGCACCCGCCGCACGCGCAAGACCCCCTGCCGCAAGCCGCGCCAGAATCGCAAACGGAGCAAGCAGAAGCTGCCGCCTTCCACCAGAGCACGTTGGCACTGGAAACTGCGACTGGCGGTCTGGCTTTGCCAGCTCTTCCCGGTGAGCCTCTTTGTGGTCGAGGACATCAAGGCCACGACCCGTGGCAAGCAGCGCTGGGATCAGTCCTTTTCCCCGTTAGAAGTGGGCAAGCAATGGTTCTATGGGGAACTGGGCAAGCTGGCTCCTGTCCAGACCAAACAAGGCTACGAAACCAAGGAACTGCGTGAGCAGTTGGGACTCAAGAAAACGAGCAAGAAGTTGGCAGAGGTCTGGGAAGCGCACTGTATCGATGCCTGGGTACTCGCCTACAGCGCCGTGGGAGGGCGGCAGAAGCCAGATCATACGAGGCTGGTCTGTATCAGCCCGCTGAGCTGGCATCACCGCCAACTGCATCGCTTCGAGCCAGAGAAGAGAGGCAAGCGCAAGCTCTACGGCGGCACGCTCTCACTGGGCATCAAGCGTGGCACGCTGGTCAAGCACCCGAAGTGGGGAAAAGCCTATGTAGGCGGGACGATGGATGGGCAACTGAGTCTGCACGATCTCCAGACAGGCAAGCGGATCACTCAATCGGCCAAAGTCGCGGATTGTCGGCTGATCAAGGTGTTACGGTGGAAGACACGGCTTGTACCCCTCTTCCCCACTAAATAGGAATGCCTGCTTCCTCCTCTCCCTGGAAGGGGTGAGGTATCCGCAGGCGGAGGGTTTATGAAACGCGTCGTATCACCAAACACTTATTGTAACTTCCCCTCCAGGGCTGTTTAAGCTGTTAAGTGTCCCTCCTCAGACAGTAGAACTGACAATAAAACCGCTCAACACTGTTCCTTTTGACCCCTCCAATGTCAATTGAGCTCACTCCTTTTTGCTGCTGCGTTTTCGATGGTCGCCTTTAGCCTCTCCACATGTCGATTCTTTGTCCAAGCGGTGAGAGTTCAATCGAAACAACACTATTTTATCAACCCTGAGTTGGCGATGTACTGATATCGACAAGGACAAGTGAAGAACTGTTAGCATAGAGCACCAAGAAAAGCCGACTAGCGAGAAGAACGGCGCGAACGTGCTTGGAACCTGAAAGAGCAAGGCTGGAAACAAAAGGACATCGCTGCCGCTGATGGCGGATGAGCGAAGGAGCCGTGAGTCAATGGCTCAAACACCATGGAGGGGCGCACTGAATTGTGCCCCTCCATGGTGTTTCGTTACTGCCCCTGTTTCGCTACGCATTGGGGTTGCCGACACTGACGACCGTGTTCGCGGGAAACTGGACTTTGACCTTGACCGAGACATTGTTCCCGATGGCCTGTGCGTTCCCGCCGAAATCATTCAGGACCGCCGTCGCAGGAAGAGGGAAGGTGTAGCTCTTGTCACCAACCGTGAAGTGAAGAACGCGATCAGCTCCAACGGTGCTTGTCGTGATGCCTGTATAGGCGATGACGTTGCGGTCCGGGTCACCTGACACAGCAGGCTTCAAGATCGTTGCCGTGAAGCTCCCATCAGGATTAACGGCTGAGTCCATATCGACGGAGCTCCCTCCCGTCGGGAGACTTCCACCAAAGGCTGAGCGGTCAGTTTGGGCGGTGATCGCTAGCGTGACTGTCTGCCCATTGGGCGCGCTCATGACCAGACTACTGCTCGTGATGCTCTTCACCGGGCCGATGAAGGAGATACCACCTGCTTTAAACGCGACCGGTGTGGCAGTAGAGGCTGATGGTTGAGTAGCGGTTGGTGGGAGGTGCGTCGCAGATGTGGTCGTGGCAGGGGTGCCTGTCGTGGGCTGTCCAGTACTAGTGCCAGTGCCCGCACACGCTGTGACCACCATCATCAGAACAAGAACGAGGGTACACACGAGCATAGCTTGAAAACGACGTAATGGAATTTGTTGCATAGGTTTCTCCGTGCATCTCAAATGGGCTGTTAGGCTCAAATCTCTTCTCACTGAACTACACGAGCTGTAAACATCTAGAAAGTCGAACTGATCAACTATACGATGATACATCTGTTTTTTAGGGAGCAGGGAGTACCCACGCGATGCGCAACGTGTATGACTTTCCGTCATCGTCACTGCAAGTGAGGTAGGCTCATCGAAACGGCTGAGGTAGAACCGGGAAAAGCTGAGACTGGAGAGAGAAAAAAAGCAGCGTGAGGAGGATGCATGGGCAAGGGCTGTTCACACTGCCGGTTGCTCCTCGTTTTCCTATGTCTTTGCGAAGCCGGGAGACAACAGTTTTCCCGCACGTGCTCCACTGAGAGCAAGCGCCTGAGAAAGCTGGCGGATGAAGGACGAAATCAAGCTCCCTCCCCCCAAAGAGGCGGCTGTCGGACTTTGTCTTCCCCGACGGGCAGAAGAACGTCGCGGAGCAGCCAACGCCTCTTGCAGGATGTACTGCAGATAGTCGTCCAGGGCCATCTCCTGGCCGAGCAAGCCTTTGATGGGGAGCAGCTTGACGACTTGATCCTGGTGCCAAACAGCAAACTGACGGCTCTGCGCCTCTACCTGTAATAGGACAGTGCATCCAGCCATCTGGGGGCCGATGTAGTAGGTTGCCAGATCCACATCGACGCAGCCATCTCGACCTACATGACGCAGATACATCTTCTGATCCAGTGTTGCAAGCCAGGCGTCTGGGTCAACCCGCGGATGGCGAGCGCTGGTAACGTGGGCAAAACCGGAAAGGCCACACGAGGAGGGACATTGCCACAGGCTCGCCCCTGATGAGGCCGCTCGTCGTTGTAGTGGGAGAGAAAGGCCTCCGTTACCTCTCGTACCTCTTGGAGTGTGCTTGGATGATGCACTTGTAAGCACTCCTACCCATAAGTGCGCTGCTACCTCTCCACGTACGCATTGGACCAAGCCGTCAACTACACCGTCTCCGTCCCTAGCGGATGGACTTTTCACGGTGACCCATCCCTTCCATCCCTTGTATGGCCAGCAGTTTGAGATTCTCAGTTGCCGGCACAATTGGGG
>Ga0207646_10003739_pt1 | contig 16962 bp, 19 predicted proteins | sample KBSK5502metaG_FD_184343 | JGI IMG/M metagenome (GOLD analysis project Ga0207646, IMG submission 184343) | Corn, switchgrass and miscanthus rhizosphere microbial communities from Kellogg Biological Station, Michigan, USA - KBS K5-50-2 metaG... | ecosystem: Host-associated > Plants > Roots >... | reverse complement strand
CACGCCGCGAGATGGGACGGGGCTCGTGCTGCAACCGCTCGTCGAGCATCGCGAGGGCACGGACGAACACGAGCACTACGAAGACGCCGAACGGGAGCTCATCGCGAAGCGACGGAACGAGGATATCGACACGGCCGCGGCGGAGCTGGAACGGCGCACTGAATTTCTCTGCGACCTTCTCCAGCAGCGGCGACGCGAAATTCCTGACGTGCGCGCCGCCCTGGCCGAGTACCGTGGAGAGAGAACACCGATCGATATGCGAGGAGATCCGACCGTATGAAGCAAGCGACGACCATTGGCGCGCTTCGCGAGACCGGTTACCGGCCGAGGAGCGTGAAGGAAGAGCTCCGCGGCAACCTCATCGGAGCACTGTCCGCGAAGCGAGAGCTGTTCAAAGGCATCGTCGGCTATGAGTCGACGGTGATCCCGCAGATCGAGAACGCGATCCTCTCTGGCCAGGACATCATCTTCCTGGGCGAACGTGGCCAGGCGAAGACGCGCATCGCCCGACAGCTCATCGAGCTGCTCGACGCGTCGGTTCCTGCGATCGCCGGCTGCGAGATCAACGACGAGCCGTTCGCGCCGATCTGCGCGGCTTGCAAGTACAGGGTCGCCAACGACGGCGACTCGGTCGAGCTCGTGTGGCTCACGCCGGACCAGCGCTACAGCGAGAAGCTCGCGACACCGGACATCTCGATCGCCGATCTCATCGGCGAGGTCGATCCGATCAAGGTGGCCGAGGGACGGTACCTCTCCGACGAGATGACGATCCACTACGGCCTCGTGCCGCGCACGCACCGCGGGATCTTCACCCTGAACGAGCTCCCCGATCTCGCCGAGCGCGTGCAGGTCGGCCTCCTGAACGTCATGGAGGAGCGCGACGTGCAGATTCGCGGCTACAAGGTCCGGCTGCCGCTCGATCTCTTCGTGATCGCGTCGGCAAACCCCGAGGACTACACGAACCGCGGGCGCATCATCACCCCGCTCAAGGACCGCTTCGGGTCGCAGATCCGCACGCACTATCCGAAGGAGATCGCGACCGAGGTCGGGATCATGGAGCAGGAGCGGCAGGTCTTCATAGACGAAGGGATCACGACGATCATGCCCGCGTACATGAAGGAAGTCCTTGCGGAGATCTCGCAGCTCGCGCGCCGCTCGCCCGAGATCTCGCAGCGGTCGGGCGTATCCGTCCGGGTGACGGTCGCCAACTACGAGAACCTCGCGTCAGCGGCGCTCAAGCGCGCGCTCCGCAACGGCGAGACGAGCGTCGTGCCACGCATCAGCGACCTCCCGGCGGTCGTCGCATCGACGGCGGGTAAGATCGAGCTCGAGTCCGTCGGCGAGGTCTCGGAGGAGCGCGTCATCGACCGGCTCGTTCAACGCGCGGTGCTGAACGTCTTCAACCGTACGTTCTCGCTTGTCGAGTTCGACTCGCTTCTCGCGGCGTTCCAGCGCGGCGCCACGATGCACGTCTCTCCCACGCTCTCCAGCCAGGAATACGTGAAGCAGGCGCTGCAGATACCCGGGATGAAGGGCGCGGTGGCCAAGCTCGGCGCGACCGGGAACCCCGCCGCCATCGCCGCGGCCGTGGAGTTCGTCCTCGAGGGCCTGCACCTGAACCGCAAGCTCAACAAGGAGCGCGGCGAGACCCGCTCCACCTTCCGCGCGTGATGGAGGACCCGGCTCCGCTGGAGCCACGCAACGACCCACCGGGTCTTGCGCAGCCGTACAGCGACGTTCGGTACTCGCGCTGGGACGGCACGCAAAGACTCGACGCGCTCGAGGCGGAGGAGCTTCTCGGCGCGATGGCCGACGAGCTTCTGTCAGGCGGCGACCTCGAAGATGCGATGGCGCGGCTCTCCCGCTGGGGCATCCCCGGTCGCATGGAGGGGCTGAAGGATCTACTCGAACGCCTGCGGACGGCGAAGCAGCGGCGGGCGCAGCGGCACGACCTCTCGAAGACCTTCGACGACCTCAAGGAGAAGCTCGAGGAGGTCAAGAAGCTCGAGCGCGACGGTCTCGATCGACGGCGCAACGCGCCTGCACCAAACGAGCAGCTGAAGGCGACAATGGAGAAGCTCGCCGCTGAACGCATGGCGCAGCTCGACGCGCTCCCCGAGGATTTCGGTCGCGCCGTCCGCGCGCTCAAGGACTACGAATTTGTCGAACCCAAGGCGGCTGAGAAGTACCAGGAGCTTCTGAAGGAGCTGCAGCAGCAGGTCCTCGGGTCGTACTTCAAGAACATGCGCGAGTCGCTGCAGAACCTCACGCCGGAACAGCTCGAGCGGACACGTCAGATGATCCGCGACCTGAATCGCGCGCTCAAAGAACGGATGGACGGCGGCGAGCCGGACTTCGAGGCCTTCCAGCGGCAGTACCCCGAGCTCGCCGGCAACGCGAAGGATTGGGACGACCTCCTCCGCCAGCTCGCGCAGGGCATGGCCGCGATGCGATCGCTCTGGCAATCGATGTCCGCGGACATGCGCGATCAGCTCGAAGGGCTGCTGGGTGCGGCGTTCAACGATCCGGGTCTGCAGCAGGCGATGAACGACCTCGCCGAAACGCTCGGCGAGCTCATGCCGATGGACGGATACGACCATTCCTTGTCAGGCGATGAGCCGCTGACGCTGGCCGAAGCGCTCGGGCTCATGGACGAGATGAACCAGCTCTCGGACATGGAGGACACGGTCCGCGGCGCCCGTAACTCGGACGACCTCGAATCGCTCGATCGCGACCAGGTCGAACGGCTGGCCGGGCCCTCGGCGCGGCAGGCCCTCGACGAGCTGCGTCGCATGACCCAGCTCCTCGAAGACGCCGGGCTCATTCGCAAGGACGGCGACCGCTACGAGCTCACGCCGCGTGGCATCCGCAAAATCGGCCAGAAGTCGCTCGAGGAGATCTTCGCGACGCTGAAGAAGGACGCCTTCGGCGGGCACCGCTCGAAGGCACGCGGCCGCGGAGGCGACCCGACGGACGAACTCAAAACCTACGAGTTCGGCGACCCCTTCCTGCTCGACCTCCCGGGGACGGTGCGCAACGCGGTCATCCGCCAGGGCGCGAAGGTTCCGGTAAAGCTCACCGCGGACGACTTCGATGTCTACCGCACCGAGCTCGTCACGCAGTCGGCGACCGCGATCCTCGTCGACGTGAGCCGCTCGATGCTCTTCCGCGGATGTTTCCTCGCCGCGAAGAAAGTCACGCTCGCGCTCGACTCGCTGATCCGCTCGACCTTCCCCAAGGACGACCTGTACATCGTGGGCTTCTCCGCATACGCGACGCAGCTCAAGCCAACTGACCTTCCCAGGCTCACGTGGAACGAGTACGTCTACGGCACGAACATGCAGCACGCATTCGAGACGGCGCGCACGCTCCTCTCAAGATCACGCGGCAAGAACAAACAGATCATCCTGATCACCGACGGTGAGCCGACGGCGTACTTCGAGCCGGGCAGCACCTACCCCCAATTCAACTACCCGCCGACGAAGCGCACCTTCGAAGCGACCCTCCGTGAAGTGGTCCGGTGCACTCGCGAGAGCATCACGATCAACACCTTCATGCTCGCCCGCGGTCATTACCTCGTCGACTTCGTCAATCAGATGTCGAAAATCAACAATGGGCGGGCGTTCTATGTTGAACCGGAGCATCTCGGCGAGTACGTTCTCGTCGACTACGTCTCCCACAAACGCCGCCGCGTCGCCTGACGCTTAGTCACGAACCCGAGGCCGGCCGAGGGTCGTGTCCCAGGGGTAGGGGCCCCTGACCGCGCAGCGGCTACGCGGGTCCCTTCCTCAGCGCACCCTCCCCGCCTTGCAGCTCACTGCCATTCGCTGCGGGCGGGGCCGCACCCGCGCTTCGTAAGAGACCCGCTCCGCCGTGCCACCCTCGGCCTCGCTCTCGTTTCGTGCGACTAGGCTAGGCGGCGCCCCATTGAGAAGAACGCAGCGGCTAGACATATCGCCGCTCCGATCAACGGCCAGTAGATGAGCCCGAGAGTTGCGCCGATGAATCCGAAGCCTGCTCCAACACGGTCGAGGCCCGGGGTGGTCAGGCCGAAGAGGTTGCCCGTCTGGAACGCCCACGCGCTGAAGGCACCCACGAATCCTGTCCACGCTCCGAGGATTCCCGAAGTGATCGTCGCTGAGGCCCCATCTCGCGCCAGCGCGCGACCGAGCGTGACCCAAGCGACCACCGAAATCACAGCACCGAGCCATCCGAGCACGGGCACCTGCTCGAAGTAGCTGATCAGAACGAAGCCGACCGTGCCGACAACGAAGAGCCAGAAGAGGCGCATCGCCTCCGAGGCTAACGGAGCCCGGCGCCCGCGGTCCGTATCGCTCGAAACGTTCAGCGACGCTCGAGCGCCAGGCGAACGCCGAGGCTGATGAGCGCGGCACCGCAGACGCGCTCGAGCCAACGTCGTGCCCCGCGCATCACCGCACCGATGCGATCGATCGCGTAGGCGTAGAGCGGAAGCCACACGAGCCCGAGCACCGCATGGATCGCCGCCAGGAGGAGCGATTTGGCCAGCACGTTGTCGCCGGGCGAGACGAACTGCGGCAGGAACGTCAGGTAGAACAGGGCGACCTTCGGATTCAGGACATTCGAAAGAAAGCCCTGCGCGAAGGCGGCACGTCGGCGATGCGCCGGAGCCGCCGTGACCTCCGAATCGTGGGTCGGCCGAAACGAATCCCGGATCGTGCGGATCCCGAGATAGCCGAGATACGCGGCGCCGGCGAACTTCACGACCGTGAACGCCTCGGCACTCGTCGCGATGATGACCGAGAGTCCAAGCGCCGAGGCAGTCGCATGCACCGGCAGGCCGGCGCATATGCCGACGCTCGTGAAGAACGCGGCTCGCTTTCCGTCGAGGAGCGTGACTTTCGCCATGAGCGCCATGTCCGCGCCCGGCAGGACCGTGAGAAGCGCGGCGATCCCTATGAACGCGAGGATCGAGCCGTCGAGCGTCACGCCCTTTTTGCCGGATCGCCGGTCTTCATGAACGCGATGACCCGGCGCCATGCATCGTCGCACTCGGCCTTGTGATCGTTGAACGTGCGATCGAAGAACGAGTGCGGAGCGCCCGGATAGGTATGGATGTAGTGCGGGACTTTCGCCGCGCGCAGCGCGTCATCGAACGCGCCGATGTCGGTCGCAGGGATCCCCGGGTCGTCGCCGCCGAAAAGACCGAGGACCGAGGCGCGCCTCCGACCGACCTCCTCCGCTGGTACCGGCCATGGGTCGTTCTCACGCGTGCCGAGCCGGCCGTAAAAGCCGACGACGCCAGTGAGGCCCGGCACGGCCGCTGACGAGAGGAACGCTATACGCCCCCCAAAGCAGAAGCCGAGCACGAACGTGCGTCGAGCCTTCGTTTCCTTCTCGAGATGCGCGCGGCTTGCCGCGATGTCCGCGAACACATTCGTCGAGGTCGTCTGCCGGACGTGGGGCATGTAGTCGAACTCCTCCGTGCGGCGCTCGGTCCCTGCTGTTCGCCCGAAATAGTCGAAGGCGATCGCGTGGACTCCCGCGGACGCGAAACGCTCGGCAAGCTCTTCATAGAAGGGGTGGAGGCCACGGACGTCCGGCGCGATGACAACCCCGGCATCGCCGCCTGACGAGCCAGCCAGGTAAGCCCGGAACCTTGTGCCGTCGGCGCCGGCGAGCATCACGTCCTGGCCCCCAACACCGCCCGTCATCGGCGGAAGGAGATCGACTGGAACGTCCGGCGGGCGCGCACCTGGCGGGTAACACATCGCGGACCTCCTCGAAAGGTTTCCGTATGCTCGCTCAAGATGGCTGACCTCGCCGAACGTGTCGCCGCGAAGATCGCCGAGATGGAACGCTATCTCGCGCGAACGGGAGGACACGTCGAGCTCGTGGATGTGGAAGAGGCGATCGCGCGCATCCGCGTGTTCGTGACGCGCCCGCGGACGGGGCGACTCGTCGCGACGCTCCAGCTGAAAAGTGGTATCGAGCGAGCACTGCTCGATGACATTCCGGAGCTCCGCGGCGTAGAGGCGGTGAATCTGCCTCCGTATACCGTGCTGGGCTGGGACCAACCAGGATTCAGCGCGGTCGAGCTGCCGCGGAAGGACGGGAGCTAGAGGACCGCCCTGGCGATCGGCTCGAGATCCGCGGTCGGCGAGCCCTTCAGATCGGCCCGCAGCACCTGAAGGCAGATGTGATCCGCCCCGCGTTTCCTGTGTTCGTCGATTCGCGACCGGATCGCGGCGGTGCCACCCCATGCAACGATCGCGTCCACGAGCTTGTCGCTTCCGCCGTCAGCCAGGTCGGCGTCGCCCCATCCGAGGCGCCGCAGATTGTTCACGTAGTTGTCGAGCTCGAGGTAGCGCTTCATGTGTCGGCGTGCCGTTGCACGTGCGGCGGCTGGATCCTCGCTGAGCACCGCGGCTTGCTCAACCGCTAGGAGCGGACCCGCGCCGAGCTCTTTCCGCGCCACCGTCGTGTGTTCCACCGGCACGAAATAGGGATGCCCGCCGAGGGTGCGCTCTGCGGCAAGCTGGAGCATCTGCGGGCCGAGGGCCGCAAGCACTCTGGGCACATCGACTTTTGGCCCGACGTAGGGCGCGGCATCCATCGCATCGAGGTACGACCGCATGTGCTCGAGCGGCCGAGCGTAGGTCGCTCCGCGCGTCTTGACGGTCGGTGCGTGGCTCACACCCATCCCGAGCAGGAAGCGATCCGGGTAGGTGTCGACGAGCGTGCGCGCTCCGTTCGCCATCGCGACGGGGTCGCGCGCCCAGATGTTGGCGATACCGGTCGCGACGACGAGGGTCTTCGTCCCGCCGAGGAGCAGGCTGGCGTGAGCGAAAGCCTCTTTACTCCCGAGGCTCTCCGGGAACCAAAGCGCTGCGAACCCGAGCGACTCGATCGCCTGCACATAGTCACGCGCGACCGCGGCGGACATCCGTTCAACATCGTGCGTCCACACGCCGACGGTCCCGAGCCTCTTCGCCCACTCCCGCGCCCCGTCGATCACCGCGCGAAGCGTACGCGCGGCGCGTTCACGAGGTCGTACTCGCTCATCCGATCTGGACCGAGAGCTACCAGTCGGTCGCGCGCCGCGGTCGCGTCAGCGATGAGCGCGGCGACGTCGACCGTCTGGCATGTGGGCGCAAAGGGCTGCAGACGTTCGATGCCCTCCTCCAGAAGAACGGACGCTCCATGAAAGTTGCCCCGGCGCCAGTGGTGGAAGCCGACCCCGACTTGCAGGATCCCGTGATACAGATGACGAACTGGCGCGGCCGTGTCCCGCCACAAGAGCTCGAGCGTCTCGTGCTGCTCGAAGAACTCGCCAGTGTTGAACTGCTCGATCCCCCGGAGAAGCGCCTCCGGTGGGGGGTCGGAACAGCGGGCGCGAGCGGGCTCATCCGGTGCGCCGGGGGGCTGCCGCTTGGACGGTCGCGCCGATTTGCGCGAGCGGCTACTGGGCTGGGGCGTGCTCGGATCCGATGATCTTTCGGTAACGCAACTCGTCTTCGACAAACTCGCGGACCAGGTCGTTCGCGAAGGCTTTGGGGAGATCCTCCGGCGTGTCGGCGAAGGCGACTTTGATCCCCTCGTGCAGATCGTGGCCGGCGGCAAGGTACCCCTTGGGCAGCGCATAGAGCCTCGTGTATTGGAAATGCCACACGGGGCCCGTCTGACCGATCGTTCTGCCGGCGAAACGGATGACGCGCGGTTCTTCGCCGATGATCTTCGTGTGCTTGCCAATCTCGCGCTTGGCTGTTGCGCGTTCTTCCTCGGTTACATCGGCTGGGAGTGGGAACTCGGCGATTTCACTACTCACGTCGCGCGATGATAGGCTGAGAATTCAGCGCGCGATTTCTTCCAGATGTAGGCGACGGGAGAACGAATCTACAGATGGCTTACGTGATCACGGAACCTTGCATCGGCGTGAAGGACGCATCATGCCTCGATGTGTGTCCGGTTGACTGCATTTATACAACGGATGCAGACAAGATGTACTTTATCCATCCGGATGAATGCATAGACTGCGGCGCGTGCGAATCAGTGTGCCCCGTCAGCGCGATCTTCCCCGAAGATGCGGTGCCAGACAAATGGAAGAACTACACCGAGATCAACAAGGCGTATTTCAACAAGTAACCTAGTAGGAGACGAGGGCAAGACGAGAAGCGATGGCCTCAGGGCCGTCGCTTCTTGTTTCTTCGCGCTTGAGCGTCCTCGCGGACGCACGCCAGACATTGCCTCAGATGATTTAGCGGATCTTCTTCGTTCTTGCCCCGACCCTTGAATGGTCTGATCCGTACGTTCCACTTGTCATGGCCGCGGAGGCAATACCGCGCGCCCGCGATCCCGAACGTCGGATTGCCTCGGGGTAGATCCGGCTGACTGTGGATCGTTTGCATGACTCGTTGAGCTTGGCTCCGTTTGACATCGCCGATGAACGGCCAAAGGAGATGAAGTGCTGCTTGCACCTTCAGAGGGGTCACGACGCGCCAGCGACGATAAGGCTTCCAATCGGGCCCATCCTGACGGGCGCCTGAGATGTTGCCGATGCCATTCATCGCTGACTTCAGTCGGAGGAGTTCCGGAGCAATACCTATCTCGGCCGACTGCGGAACATATAGGACCGGGTAGAAGTAGCCCGGGTGGGTCCGATGCTTCTCGAGGTAGGTGGATCCTTCGCCATCGAAGAAGCCGCCGGCCCAGGCGAGCTCCTCGCTCACAGAACCAGGCCAAACCACGGGCGGCAGTGCGATCAGCAGGGTCCGCTCGAACTCGGCTCGTTTGCCTGGACAAAGCCAAGCGGCGATTCGTTCAACTACTCGAGTAAGGTCGGGTCGCGATGTGGCCTCCCAGAAGTACAGAGGCTGCTTGCCCTCAACGATGACTGGGCCCTTGATTCGTCCGACGCCGACGATCCGCTGGAACTTGGTGAGGACCCCCGGCACGCCGTCCAACCCAGCCTGGTTGATCCGCGACTGGACACCACGGCCGCTCCGGTTTGCCCATCCCTCGCCATCGAAGAATCCCGCGGCCCATGCAAAGTCGTGGCTCTCCAACCACGAGATTTAGACAGAAACACGCGTGCGTGTATGTCCCCTAAACGTGCAAAGACGTCGTCAAAATGTGCGAGCGCTGTCGCACGAATGTGCGCGGCTAGTCTTCGATGAGCTTTCGGCCCGCGAACCCCGCCTCGAGTGAGTGCCAGTAGCTGATGCGCTCGCCTTCCCCGAGCTTCCAGCAGAGCAGGACCTCGCGGCCGCGGCGCATCGCGGGGAAGTCGATCAGTCCCTGGTCAGGGTCCTTCACGTCCACGCCAAAGTGCGCGATCTCGAGCAGCAGCGCGTTGATCTCTTTGGCGACCGGGTCCGTGGGACGCCGGTCGTACGATGCCTTGCGGCGCTGGAGGTCTTCGAGGAGCGGACGCACCTTGGGGAGAACGGCTTCCGCCTGAGCCCTCGTGAACGTCGGCATATGCTCGCGTTCGAGTATGGGGCTGGAGGGAGCACCGTGGCGACATACGTCCTCCTCACGAAGGTGACCGCGGCTGGCGTAAAGACCCTGCAATCGAACCCACGCCGGATCAAGAAGGTCAACGAAGAGATCGAAGCGATGGGCGCGCGCGTCGTGGCGCAGTACGCGACGCTCGGGCGCTACGACTTCGTCAACATCGTCGAGGCGAAGGACAACGAGACGATCTCGCGGGTCTCCGTCGGCCTCGGCGCTCGCGGCACCGTTCAGATCGAAACGCTGACGGCGATCCCGATCGAGACGTTCATCCGCACCATCGGGAAGAAGACCAAATAGCGCACACTGCGATCCTCCTTCGCGGTGCGGCGTTCGCGGACGGACGGTCGCCGACCCTCAGGCGCGGCATCTCGGTCCTCATGCGCGACGGCCTCCTCCAGTACGTCGGTCCCGACGACGGAGCCCCCGAGCCAATGGGAGCGGAGATCGTCGATGCATCGGGCGCAACGATCGTCCCGGGGCTCGTCGATTGCCACGCGCACTTCACCGGACTCGGTGGCGCGAACTGGATCGCGCGGTTCGGCGATCCCGAGGCGGACCTCCTCGCGCGTGGAGCCGAGGCGGCGCGGGACCTCGCAAGGATGGGGATCCTCACAGCGCGCGACGTGGGCGCGCCGCGCCGACTCAACCTCCGCATCCGAGACACCCACCGTGGACGGGTCGACGCCCCGACGATCATCGCGGCCGGGACGTGGCTCGCGCGCCGCGACAAGTTCCCGGCGTTCGTCGTCTTCGTCGACTCCGGCGAAGAGCTGCGGAGGGCGGCGATCGCGGAGATGGACGCGGGCGCCGATTTCGTGAAGATCGCGGTCGACACCGGCCGCACCGGCGAAGAGGTCACGTTCACGGTCGACGAGCTCAAGCCAACCGTCAGCGCTGTGCACGAACGCGGCAAGCGCATCACCGCGCACGCGCAGGGTCAGGGCGCCGCAGTCGCGGTGGACGCAGGCGTCGATTCCATCGAGCACGGATTCGGAGTCGAGGCCGCCACAGCCGCGAAGATGGCCGGGCACGCGACACTCGTCCCGACGCTCAGCGTTCTCGAGAGCTTCGTCGGCTTCGCCGCGACCGACGGCGGCCGTTTCGCCGAATCCAAAGGTGCGAGCGCCGCGCTCTTGGAGCAGGCGCTCGGGGTGGTCCGAATGGCAAAGAATGCGGGGGTCCGCATCGCGACTGGCAGCGACTTCGGCGGCGGTTCGGTCCGGCCAGGGCATCTCGCGTGGGAAGTCGAGATGCTCGTGCGTGCCGGGCTCGAACCGCACGAGGCGCTGGCGTCAGCGACGTGGATAGGTGGCGAGCTTCTCGCGATCAAGGATGCCGGAACGGTCCGCGAAGGCGGGCCGGCGGACGTGCTGCTTGTACACGGAGACCCTCTCTCGGACCCTGCGGTGCTGTGGCGCGTTTGGCGCGTCTATCACCGCGGGGAGCGCGTGAGCTAACGGGGCCGGAGCGCCCTCCGCCACTTCGCTTCGTAGGGCTGCTGACGTTCCGCCAGCGGTTGGTATATGGGAGACGTCGCCGGCTTCTCGACCTGCGAGATGCTCCCGATGCGCTGACTGAGAGCCAGAGCGTCGAGGCTCACCATCGGCTCGTCACCGAGGCTGCGCGTTATCGCAGGCTTGCCGAACTTCATTCCCACCGTCAGGCCTAACGTTATGCCGAGTTCTTCGTGTCTCCATAGCGCATTCGGTCAGCCGACCGGGTGGCGACGCTCCCAGGACCATACGGCCGCATGGGGGACGGCTAATGCAAACGAATGAGCGCCCATCCGCAACGCGCGAGAGCTAGGCCGGAACTGGCTCCGCGAGAAGGTCGAGCGCCGTGCGAACCGGTGCGTCCATGGGGATTTCCGTATCACGTGGCGGCTCGACCGACGAATCCACCACCAGCTCCCGCCCGAGTCGCACCGCCAGCGCCCGTGCGCACCGCTCCCCTACCTCCGCGACGTTCGCCTCCACGCCGAGGCGCTCGAGCGACGCCACCTCGTGCTGGAAACCACAGGGCAGCACGCGCTCGAACGCCGCGAGGTCGGTCGAAACGTTCAGCGCGAAGCCGTGCGTCGTTACGCCGCGCGATATGCGGACGCCGATGGCCGCGATCTTCGCGGGCCGGCCGTCCGGAAGGTCGACCCACACGCCGGTCTTCCCCTTCTCGGTCCGCGAGGGCACGCCGTAGCTTCCGAGTGCGTCGCGAAGCGCTTCTTCGAGCGCGCGAACGTACGCAACAAGATCCGCCCCGTCGGCGAACGCGGTGATCGGATACCCCACGAGCTGGCCGGGGCCGTGGTACGTGATATCGCCGCCGCGATCGACGCGATAGACCGACGCGCCCGCGGCGCGCAGGACATCGGGACCGACGAGGAGATGATCTGTCGTGCCGCGTCGTCCGATCGTGTAGACGGGATCGTGCTCAAGAAGCAGGAGACGATCGGGGCCACTGTCGCGGACCCGGGTCGCGACCGCTTCCTGCATCCGCCACGCGTGGAGGTATGGAACACGTCCCAGCCAGGTCGCGTGCAGCGCTTTACCCAAGGCTGACGTGACGCTCGGCGTGGTACGAGGAGCGGACGAGCGGACCGGACTCCACGTGGCGGAAGCCCATCGTCATTCCCTCGGCGCGCAGCGACGCGAACTCGTCCGGCGTCCAGTACCGCTCGATGGGCAGGTGCATCGGCGACGGGCGGAGGTACTGACCGACCGTCAGAACATCTGTCCCCTGCGCGGCGATGTCGCGCATGGTCTCAAGGACCTCTTCGTGCGTCTCCCCGAGCCCGACCATGATCCCGCTCTTGCACACGAGCTCGGGCGCGCGTTCCTTCGTACGACGGAGGACCTCGAGCGACCGTGAGTAGCGCGCCTGCGGCCGCACGCGCATGTAGAGGCGTTCGACCGTCTCGACGTTGTGGTTCAGGATCTCCGGCTGCTCCGCGAGCACCGCGTCGAGAGCCGCGGGGTCACCGGTGAAGTCGGGTATCAGCACCTCGACGGTCGTCCCAGGCGATTGGGCGCGGATCTCGCGGATCGTCGCGGCGAACAACGAGGCGCCGCCGTCGGGCAGCTCGTCGCGGTTCACGCTGGTGACGACGGCGTGCCCGAGCGCCATCTGCGCGACCGCCGCGCCCACGCGTGCTGGCTCGTCGAAGTCGACGACGCCCGGACGTCCGGTCTTCACCGCACAGAACCCGCACGATCGCGTGCAGGTGTCGCCGAGGATCATGAACGTCGCGGTGCCCGCGCCCCAGCATTCCGCCATGTTCGGGCAGTGCGCTTCCTCGCAAACGGTGTGCAGAGACTTCGCGCGCATGAGCCGTCGCAGGTTTTCGTACTCCGGCCCCATAGGGAGACGGACCTTGAGCCATTCGGGGCGCGCGTGATCGATCGGTACGACTGTGTTCGCCGCGCTCCGACCGCGTGAACGCGGCCGCTCCACCTCGCCGGGCATCTCGAACTTGATCGGGGCGAGCTCAGCCACTAATAGACCGTCACTGACGTGCCTGTGGTCTGAAGCCAGTCGCGCACCGCGGTGAGGAAGCGCGCCGCAGTCGACCCATCGACGACGCGGTGATCGAAGCCGATGACGATGTTCATCATCTGGCGGATCGCGATCGCGTCCTCGTCTGTCACGACGAGACGCTTGCGGATGGATTCCGAAGACAGGATCGCCGCCTGGCCGGGCGGGACGATCGGACTCGAGACGATCGTCCCGAGCGGGCCGGTGTTGTTCAGTGTGAACGTGCCGCCGGAGAGATCGTCGAGTGTGAGTCGCCGCGCCTTGGCGCGATCCACGACGTCGCGGATGGACCGCATCAAGCCCGCGAGGCTCTTTCCGTCGGCGTCCTTGATCACCGGCACGATGAGTCCGTCCTCGCCGAGCGCGACCGCGTAGCCGAGATTCAGCTCACGATGGCGAATGAGTCCCTGATCCGTCCAGCTGGAGTTGACCGACGGCACCGTGCGCAGAGCCTCGACGACCGCCTTCGCGATGAAAGCCGCCGGCGACAGATCGAACCCTTCACGCTGCTGGAACTCGGCCTTCACGCGGTCGCGGTATCGCATGAGGTCGGTCATGTCGACTTCCATGACGGCGTGCGCGTGCGGGGCGCTCCACGCCTGGACCATGTTGTTCGCGATGGCGCGACGCATCTGCGACAGCGGGACGAGCTCGTCGCCGGCGAGCGACGGCACGGGGGCCTGTCGCGCCGGTGCCGCCTGTGACGGCGTCTGCGGCTGTGCCGGAACGACGCGCGCCGCGGCCTGCTGCTGCGAGGTCTGGCGCTGCGCGATGAAGTCCTCGACATCCTTTCGCGAGACGCGCCCGCCGAGCCCGGTGCCTTCGATCTGCGAGATGTCGATGCCCTGCTCACTCGCGAGCTTCCGCACCGCCGGCGTCGCTCTCACATCTGACAGATCGGGACGCTCCTCTGTCGCCGCAGGTGCGGGACGCGGGGACGAACTTTGAGGTGGCGGCGCAGCGCGCGCCGGAGCGGCAGCCTGAGCAGGCGCCGAAGGCGCCGAGGGCCCCCGCGCGGCGGGGGACCCCAGCCCGCCGGAGGGCTGGGGAGCGCCGCGATCAGAGGGTTTCGGCGCCTGAGGCGTCGCACTCGGTGCCTGGGGGGCAGCAGCCTGGGGCTGCGGCTGCTGCGGTGCGCGTTGCGGCGCCGCCGGCGCAGAAGGCTGCGCCGCCGCCTCGCCATCGGCGGTGTCGAAGATCGCGAGGAGCGTCCCGATCGGGACGGTCTGGCCCTCCTCGACCTTGACCTCCTTGAGCGTACCGGCGACGGGCGATGGAATCTCCGTGTTCACCTTGTCGGTCTGGACCTCAACGAGCAGGTCGTACTTGTTCACCTTGTCGCCCGGCTGCTTGAGCCACTTCCCGATCGTCCCTTCGGTGACGGACTCGCCGAGCTTGGGCATCTTCAACTCAAAAGCCATGGCACTCCCCTAGTACGCGGCCAGCTCACGCATCTTGGCCGCGATCTTCGCCGGATCGGGCATGAACCAGTCTTCCTGTGGTTTGTTGTAAGGCATTGCGGGCACTTCCGGGCCGCCAATGCGCATGACCGGGGCGTCCAGATCGCTGAACGCCTCCTCCGCGATCAGCGCGGCGATCTCGGCACCCGCGCCGAACATGCGGTTGTCCTCATACACGACCAAACACTTTCCAGTCTTCCGGGCTTCCCGGAGGACCGTCTCGACATCGAGCGGGCGAAGGCTGCGAATGTCGACGACGTCCACCGAGACGCCCTCGCCCGCGAGGGTCTCGGCCGCAGCGAGGCAATGGTGGAGCATCAAGCCGTAGGCGTACACGGTGATGTCGGTGCCCTCGCGCTTCACGTCGGCGGGACCGAGCGGCACGGTGTAATCGCCGTCGGGTACCTCTCCCTTCACCGTGCGGTACGTCGCCTTGTGCTCGAGGAAGATCACCGGATCGGGATCGCGGATCGCGCTGCGGAGCATGCCGGTGATGTCGTAAGGCGTCGACGGTACGACCACCTTGAGTCCGGGGACATGTGCGTAGAACGCTTCGACCGATTGCGAGTGATAGAGCGCCCCGTGGATCGCGCCGCCCCACGGCATCCGGATCACCATCGGCACGCCCCACGCGCCATTCGAGCGATAGCGCATCCGGGCAGCTTCGTCGATGATCTGCTCGAAGGCGGGCGCGCTGAAATCCGCGAACTGCATCTCGGCTACGGGGATGAGGCCACCGAGCGCGGCGCCGATGGCGACGCCCACGATGCTCGATTCGGCGACAGGCGTGTCGATGATTCGATCGGCGCCGAACTCTTCGATGAAGCCGTCCGACACGCGGAAGACGCCGCCACGCACGCCCACGTCCTCTCCGAGAAGGATGAGCCGCCCGTCGCGGCGAAACTCGCTTTGGAGTGTGTCGTGGACCGCTTGGACGTTCGTCTTGATCACGACCGGCCCCACGGCATGAGCGCGGGGAAATCGTCGGGCCGACGCTCGCGCATGATCGCGTAGACGGCCTCGAAGATGTCCTCGCGATTCGGCTTCGAGAAATAGTCGCCGTCGTTGCCGACCGCGACGCGGTTCGGGACGGCGGTGAGCGTGCGAGGGCCGACATCGAGGTCGTCAATCGCGCCCTGCGTTTCGACGACCTCGCGCACGATGTACGCGGACGCGCCGCCCGGCACATCTTCATCGACGACGAGCAGCGCGCCCGTTTTCCCCACCGATTCGGCGATAGCGTGATCGCGGTCGAACGGTAAGAGCGTCTGCACGTCGACGATCTCGGTCTCGATGCCGACGCCTGCGAGATCGGTGGCGGCTTCCATCGCGATCCGGCACAGGGCGCCGTACGTCACGAGGGTGACGTCGGAGCCCTCACGGATCGTTTCGGTCACGCCCAGCGGGATGGTGAACTCGCCAACGTTCTCGGGTAATCGCTCTTTGAGTCGATAGCCCGAGAGCACCTCGATGAGGAGCGCGGGGTCGTCGCCGCGCAGCAGCGTGTTGTAGAGGCCCGCCGCGCGGGTCATGTCGCGCGGCACCGCAACGTGGAGGCCGCGGAGCGACGAGATGATCGTCGCCATCGGCGATCCGGTGTGCCAGATGCCCTGCAGCCGGTGACCCTTCGTGCGGATGATCACTGGCGCTTTCTGGCCGCCACCGGTGCGCCAATGCAGGGTTGCGAGGTCGTCCGACGCGAGCTCGAGCGCGTAGAGGAAGTAGTCCACGTACTGGATGTCCACCACCGGACGCAGGCCGCGCAGCGCGGCGCCGATGCCCTGCCCCAGGATCGTCGCCTCGCGTATCCCCGTGTCGATGACCCGCTGCTCGCCATGCTTCGCCTGAAGCCCCTCGAAGACGAGGTTGACGTCGCCGAGCTTTCCGACGTCCTCGCCGAGGATGACGATGCGCGGATCGCGCGACAGGTTCGCATCGAAACAACGGAGAAGCACGAGCCGTCCATCCACCGACTCCGCGTCCTGGGCGTAGGCGGGTGCGGCGGCGCCGATGCGGAGCGGGGACCGCTCCGACCTGCTGTACAGATGCGAGTTGAAGAGCTCATCGTTCTGTTTGCGATACGACTCGACGAACGTCGCGAGGTCCCGGGAGCCGCGACCGCGAAGGGCCACAAGCGCGCGTCGCGCCGTCGACGCGACGAGCCGTCGGGTCGGCGGCTCGGCCGTGCGCAGCTCCGCCGCGATCTGGTCCAGGTCGACGCCACTCTCGTCGGCGGCCGCCTCGATGATGTCAAGAGCGTGCTCGCGATCGGCGCTGATCGGGGCGACATACGCAGCCCAAGCAGCCTCTCGCGTGCGCTCGACCTCGAGGCGAGCTTCGCGCTCGAGCGCATCGAGTGTCGCCGCGTCCGCGATCTCTTCGCGGATGATCCACTCGCGCATTCGCCGGATGGGATCGAACTCGATCTCGAAGCGAAGGCGGTCTTTCGACTTGTATCGCTCGTGCGAGCCGCTCGTCG
>Ga0207646_10003738_pt1 | contig 16967 bp, 27 predicted proteins | sample KBSK5502metaG_FD_184343 | JGI IMG/M metagenome (GOLD analysis project Ga0207646, IMG submission 184343) | Corn, switchgrass and miscanthus rhizosphere microbial communities from Kellogg Biological Station, Michigan, USA - KBS K5-50-2 metaG... | ecosystem: Host-associated > Plants > Roots >... | reverse complement strand
GGTTGCCCGGCAGCGCAATGCCCCGTAGCCCGTAGGGGCGCAAAGCGCGGGCTTGTCGCTGGTCCGGGATACCCGCGCATAATGAAAAACGGCGGTGCGGACTGTATTAAAAAAAAGAAAAGTGGAGTTTAAGATTTCGAGGTTTGAAAAAAACAAAGTGGAGATTAAGGGGTTAATTTGGGATTCGCCCGGCGCAAATGCTGATATACAGATTCAGTTTGACAGAATTGTATTTTATTGGATATGGTAGAAGACGCAATTCAAAATTGATCGTTGGCTTTGTTTTTGGTTTTTTCCCTCTTCACGGCAGTGATCTTGAATTGCGGGGGGCAAATATCGAAAATAAGGCAGTTCTGTAAAATGAAAACGAGCGTACCCACCACAGGCAAACGCTCGTTTTCAAACTTACATGCTCAGGCGTTGGAGTCGCCCAAACATGTCAACTTATAGTTTACCCCTAAATACAGACAATTCCTATCTATTTTTTGGACACATCGCGGTTGATGGTCGGTTGGGCTTGCCTAATTCGATCCGTGAGGGTTTGCTAAGTGCTGGACTCGGTGATTCGGCGCTGGTGATGGATGCCCTTCTCGCTTCGGGTTGGCTGCCCGGTAAGGCGTTCACGTTCAAGAAGGTGCTGGCATATCTCCGTCAAGCTGGTTTTATGATGGGGGAGGCGCTGATACGGCGTGGGCTGGTTCTGATCAAAACAAACAAGACAAAACCGACTATTGGACGGCCTGAAATTATTTTTCAAATCCCACCGATTCAAAAGCTGGCGCAAGAATACGCGGGTGGGTTTATCTCCGTCACTGATGTGCTGACTTTTGATGATTTGCAATCACTCAAGGCTTTTCGTGAAGGACTTCACAGGGAATTGATCAAACGGCGGCCCGGTATTTATTCTCGGAAATTTCTCTCTCAAAGGCTGGGGATTAGCAAACGTACAACCCGCAATTATGACAAGCATGTTGGTATCGAAGTACAGCCACGTCAGCAAGAAGATGGATCGTTCTTGCACTATACAAATTGGGAAAGCTATGTCGGTGCAGCAATCCCCGGTAAACAATGGCTGCGGATCTATTTTGATGACGGGCGCACTTGGAATACTCCTTGTAAAGTCGGAATTGTAGAGGCTTTTGCGTGGCGTCCTGGATGTAAAGTGAAGCTGGTTACACAGTTGGCAAATCGGTACTCGTTTGATAGTTCTGGTGAACTGGCGGTCTGATTCCGATTGCCCTGAGTATTAACTTGACCAATTGCCTTTGGTTTTTGGACAACTGTTTACATATTCTAACCCAATCTTCACGATATTCAAACTTAACCCCCTAGTGTTGAACGCATGTTCTTGCCTACAGTTATAACCGTAGTCGAGGTTTCAAGGTACTGTTTGCTCTTTTTGAAGTGAGGAAAATGCAATTTTCCTCACGTTAAGGGGCAGGTGTGACGGAGAAGCACAAAGCTCGACGAAGGTTATTTATTTGGAGGTGTCACATGCCCACAGAGCCAAAGATTTCCACCCCGTTTGATACTTCTCTGATCGTGCAAGCTGCCATAACCCTCGTGTTCTGCCTCACGCTTTGCTACCTATGGCTCAGTGGGCAGTCTGCACCGGATCAGCTTGTCAACATGACCTTGCTACTCGTTGGGTATTTCTTCGGTGGGCGGCTTCCAGCGTCCGCTATGAGACAGACGGCGGCAAGTGTAGCTGCTTTCTCGCAAGCCTTAAATTAGGTTTGTTTGAGCCTCTGCTGGGTAATTGAGTGCGCGCGCTTGATTGTCACAACCCCAGCAGAAGGCGAACGTGTGATGTCGGCCTTTCGACGCGACAATACCAGATCAGTTTTTTAAGTGGGGCGGGTCGCCAACATGCGGAAGAGAGACGAAGCGCAGCGAGGCCGCGACCGCCATTCGGAGGTAGTGTGTACGATACGATAGTTGCATCCATCGAGGTTGATGACTTGGACGAATCAGTGTTCCCGCAGCGGAGCCAAACTGATGATGTGGTTCGGATGTGGCGCAATCCTGTGGTTGGTCGCTATGAGCCTCGTGTGACCTATTGGCGCTCTGTTCATGGCGGGGATGGGCGGCTGCGTGTTGAGTTCAGTATCCCAAAGATGGCTGGTATTGATCCGCTGTCTAATCCTAGTGCGTTAGATACTGAGCATGCACTGCGGGCTGTTGATCAATTTATGCGGTGGACTATCCCAATGCTGCCCCGTATCAGCGAGTGGCAAGCCCAGCGTGTGGATTATGCGTGGAACTTCGAGCCAAGCGGTGACGTGGCGGCTTATATCTCTATGCTGCAAGGGCTGTGGCTGGGTCGTATGAGCAGGCATCCTCACCCTGATTCGGAAGGTGTTGTTTGGAAGTCCAAGCAACCGAATCATCGGTGGGTGAAGTTTTACAATAAGGCACGAGAAGCAGGAAGCAACGGTACTCCGGTGCTGCGCTTCGAGGTATCGAACTATCGTCGATCACTGGCTTATATGTGTGATAAGTGGTTTGAGTGTGGTCGCACAGTGGGCGATCTGCTGCGTCCAGGTCGGGCGCTGTACGTGATGGCTCGTATGTGGTCGCAGCTTGGTTTGTTTGCCACGTCGTACCATGCTGATGGGTTGGTACTGCTCAAGGTCAAGGCGTTGTTTGGCAACGCTGCTCCTAGTGCCTTCTATGCCCTGATGTGTATTAGTACCTATGGTGCTGATGCCCATAAGCTGCACCACCTGATGAGTGATAACAGCTACTATGCATGGAAGCGTAAGCTAGGTGAGCATGATCTACTCATCAATAGTGATGTGTATCTGCCTCCCCTCACCCTGCCTGCCTGTGATGTGTTGAAAGCACTCGAAACGAGTGTGCAGCAGGATCTTGGGCATCATGCTGTCGTGGCTCCTGTGCCTTCTTCAAAAAATTTGCCAAAAAATTGGGAAAATTGGGCGAAAATCCTCCAGATCGGCACAACCGCGCCAGAAATTGGACGTTTTACTCAACTTTTAGAGCTTTCGTGGGAGCAAATAAATGGTCAAAAGCCCACAAACTTTGGACGAGTGCTTGAAGATGTTGGGCACACCAGAATTAAAAACGCTTCTTGATGCCCGACTGGTGCAATTGGCGTTTAATACTGATAGCGCGGTGTCAATAAAGGCGATTGAGATGTTACAGGCGGGCGGCGCGAAAGCGATCAACCGGCCTTTGGAAAATATACCGACTGATGTTCTTTTGGAGATGCAACCGATTGTCAACCGTAGATTACTCGCCACAGCAGAATCATTATCAAGCCCTGATCGCTCAGCGGACGATTAAGTACGAACTGGCGCGGCGGCGGCTGCTTGATTTCTGCCAATTGACGAAACCGGATTTTATTACTGCACCGCATCATCGTTTGTTGTGCGAAGTGGCTGATCGTTTGATCGCTGGCACACTCAAGCGCGTGATCCTGTGCATTCCTCCACGTCATGGCAAAAGTGAGATTTATTCTATACGGTTGCCTGCGATGTATCTTGGGCTGCACCCTGAAGCTAAGTTGATCCATATTTCTTATGCGGCTGCTTTGTCGAATACCTTTTCGATGCAAGTTCGGGCGCTGGTGCGGGATGACGAGATTTACCATGAATTGTTCCCGGACGTGCAACTTGATCCTGACCGTCAGCCCCTCAACGACTGGCATACGACGGCTGGTGGCGGCTTCAAATCGGTTGGCGCGGGTGGTGGTCTTTCGGGGCATGGTGGCGACGGAATCATTATTGATGACATTATGCAAGAAGGTGACGAAAATTCACCAACAATTTTGCGGCAAAAAGATGAGTGGTACACAAGTGCTGCACGCACTCGCTTATCCCCTCAAGGTTGGATTGCGATTATCAATACACGCTGGGCGCTTGGTGATCTGGTGGGTTTTGTACTGGATAACGCAGCGGCCAATCCTGATGGTGACCAATGGGAAGTGATTGTACTGCCTGCGCTGGCGCTTGAGAATGATCCTCTAGGGCGGGACGTTGGTGAGGCGCTATGGCCTGAGCGGTTTAGTGTGTCTGACCTGCTGGCGCTCAAATCTTTGTCCGCGAAATATTTCCAAAGTCTTTATCAGCAGGATCCCCAACCGGAAGGGGCCAAGCTGTTCTTCACCGATTGGTTTACACGTAGACTATACGAATCAATTTCTGAGCCTGCGATTTGGGCGTTTGATCTGGCGATTGGCGAAGATGAAACGGCGGATTTTAGTGTGTTCGGGCGCTGGCATTTCGATAGGGATCTGCGTCGTTTATATGTTTCCTGCCTGCATCGTGAACAGCAGTTGTGGACAACCACTAAAGAGCAGATTAAGGCTCTGATGCAGCAATATCCACGCGATAAATTTGTATTTCCCAAGCACACCTATGAACTGATGGCGGTGCAGGAATTGAAAGCGCTGGGTGCAGACTACGCGAATCAAATTGAGCAGGTGTCGTTGAGTGGGGATAAGCGCGAACGGGCGGCGACTTACCACGATGTGGCGGCCAACGGTGGCGCGTTTGTTGAGGCGGGCGCGGTAGGTGATTGGTTCATCCGGGAGCATGACCGCTTCCCCGACGAACATGATGATTGTGTGGATATGTCGTCGGTGGCGGCGCATTATTACTTGGGCACGGCGGCGTTTGACTTCTTGGTACGGGGTAGGGAAAAGGAAACGGAAAATGTTCAACTGGCTTCGTGATATTTTCTTAGACAAACCCGCCCCTGTGGTGATGAATCCCAATCCCACGCTGTTGGCTGATAGCACGCGTGCGCGTCCCGGTCAGAGTTTGGACGCGATCAATTATCTGTATGCGCCTTCCCCGAACACGGCGCGGCTGCTGCCTTATTACGCGTTGAATATTTGGGTGTATACGGCGGTTTCGCGCTTGGTGGAAGCGGCCAGCGGTGCAAACCTGCATGTGCATAGCAAAAAAGACATTAGCAAGGAAAATCCCACGCATCCGCTGCTCGACCTGTTGGGTGTTTATGGTGTGCCCAACGAGGGACAAGACAGTCTTGAGTTCTTGGAAGAACACCTTGGCTTTTACGAGTTGACAGGCAATTCGTATTGGTTTTGGACGACCAAAGATCGGCGCGGCGGGATACCGGATGAAGTATATGTGCTTGATCCGACTAATGTGTTTGTTGTTCCCGGTCGCAATCGCTCGGTGGATGGGTATATGTACCGACACATGGGACATGAGTACAAGTTGGATGCGGCGCGAATCACCCATTTCAAAAAGTTTAATCCCTACAATCCCTACTACGGCCTGTCGGCGCTTGAAGCCTGCACGATTGAGGCCACCAGTGACCGGAATATGGCGCTCTGGAACGCTGACTTCTTCGGGGATGGTGTTTCGATCCCGGCGGGTATTTTTGTGATACCGGATGACGTGAACGATACCGAACGGGACAGACTCGACAAGGAAATTAACGCCAAGCACAGCGAGCGACGGCGAACGGCCATTATTCGAGCCAAGCAGGGCGGTACCGTTTGGCACGATGGCGGATTGAAGCAGAGGGACTTGGATTTTGAGAACGGGCGACTGCTGCACCGTCGGGCAATTATGGATGCGCTGGGGCTGCCATTGGGCTTGATGTCGGAAGCATCCACCGAGGCACATGCGCGAGTGGCTGAACGGCAGTATTACGGCGCGGTGCAAAAGCGATTGACGCGGACTGAACGCAAAATTAACTCTGACGCGATGTACTTCTGGTCAAATTCCGATAAGTGGTTCTCCCGGTATGAGGATATGCGGCAAGCCTATGCTGATTGGGATCAAACCAGTAAGAAACTGGAATCGATGGGGAAGCTGTTCACAGTGGACGAAATTCGGGCGCGGGAGTTTGGGGCTGGGGCTAAACCGAGTGAAGCAGAAGTAGCGGCGGTGTCGGCTGCGCCTGCCCCGGCTGCTGCCAGCCAAGATAATCAACCGAGCAAGGAGACGCAAAATGCTGAACAACCTGCGGGCGATTAGTGGGCGGCGGGTCGGCGGGATTGGTGTACCGTTCCGCACGAAGGACGCTTATAAGACGTGGTTTGATGACCGCACGAATTACCACCTGACGCTTTTCCGTCAACGGCCAATTTTCGTTACGCACATGTCCCGGCCTGAATTGGTGGGGCGCGGCGGCACGTTGGATGATGCCAGTTTCCGAATCATGCCAGAGGGCTTATATCTGGAGGGCGATCTGGATGATAACTATTGGGGCAACTATGCGCTTGATCTGATTAAAGCAGATGACGGCGCTTGGAGTACGGGGGCTTGGCCTACAAAGCAAACCCTGCGGGTTCGATCCAGCGATGGTTATGTCATGGATTGGGCGATTGTGGAAGGCAGTATTTGCAAGCGCTCGGAGGTGGCTTCGCCAGTGGGCACAACGCTCGCTGAACACATCCGGGCTATTTACCCACAAGTGGAGTCACTTGAGAGGAGTTTCTATATGGGCGGGATTGGTGGATTTACTCGCTCCCTCACCGTGTATGAGGGCGAGAACGGGGCGGGTGGTGGTTCGGCCATTCCCGCTATTACGACTGACCAGATCGGCAAGCTGACGGCGGCAGTTGAGAAATTGACGGCCAAGTTGGATGAGGTTGAGACACCCCCCACACGCAGCCTGCCACCGGGTGGCGACGTGCCCGATAACCGCAATCCACAGATTACGGTTTCGAGCAAATACGACGGTGTGAGCCTGTTCGGTATGCTGCTGCATGACCGGGCGATGCAGATCAAGCGTGGGCAAAATGGCGCACACCATGAGCGAAGCGAGGAATTTATGCGTGCTGTGGTCGATAAGGCTGCGTTTCTGCATAAGCAAAGTGAAGGCATTCGTTTATCCGGTGTGAGTAATCTGCGTGCTATTGATGACGATGCTTTTGAGGCTTGGCATGAAAAAGTACCTTATCTGCGAGCGAATGAAGCACTGCAATCAACCTTGGCGACCTCCGGTGATGAGCTTGTGCCCACGATGTTGAATAGCACGGCTTACTATGCTTTCATGCTAGAGACAAGAGTGGCTCAATTGTTAGAGCAATTCCAAATGCCCAGCAACCCATTCGATTACCCTACGGTCTTGGCGGGTGTTGGACTGCGAAAAGTGACCGAACCTGCTGACCAAGCAAGTGCTGTTATTTCGGCTTCGACTATCAAAACATCTAAGCCTGCGAGTGGCAAAACCACGTTCTTGGCTGGTGAAGTTGGTACGATTGTTCTGGCCTCCAAAATTCTGTTTGAGGATGCAGGGCTAAGTATGGCGGATGTTATCGCCACCGAAGCGGCACGGCGTGCTGCCAGTGATATTGATTGGGTGATTCTGAATGGTGATGAGCGCACGGCTGCAACTAATATCTCCCACTCGGCAGATCCCACAGGTACGGTGTATGACAAGGCACTGATCCTTGACGGGCTGCGGCGGATTGCCCAAGCAGTAGGCGCAACCAGCCAGCTTGACGGGGCGGGCGCTGCGATCACGGATGCAGTTGGGCGAAATTTGTCGAAGAAGGCGGGTTATCGTGGCAAGATCGGGCGCGACATTGAAAATCTGGTGTTGTTCGTCGATCCGCAAACGGCTTATAACATGGATGCCTTTTCGACCTACCAGACCATCCAGAATGTGGGTTCGGATAAGGCGGTCACACTCAAGGGACAAATCGGGCAGTTGGGCGGGATTCCGATTGTGGTAGCGGATGAGCTTGAGCCTGCGTTGGCGACTGGTTTGTATAGCGCTGCGACGCATCCACCGATTGCCCCGGCTGCCTTGTCCGGTCAATTGGTTTTGGTGCATCGTAAGATTGTTAAGGTCGGTAAGATGCGTGAGGTCACAGTTGAGCAGGGGCCTATCCCGTTCACTGGTATGTATGCGTTGGCAATTACAACCCGGTTGGATGTACAGCAGTTTGAAGCGGGTGGCGTGACGTGGGGCTTTAACTTCATCTAGTGCGTTGATTTAAAACAAAGGCGAGAGCTTACCGGTTGCGGTCGCCTTAATTCTATCTATTAAGTCTCAGCTGGGAGGAAATATCATGGCGTTTAGGTACTTGTTGATTGGTGGCCTGCATTGTGTGATTGATGAATCAGATAAGCGGGTGGTGGATATGTTCACCGAAGAAGCGGCGGCTTATAAGCAGTTGCGCATGTTAAATGGTGAAGAAGAACCGGATGCTGCACTAGCGAAAGGCGAAATGCCCTCTGGTACAACGATTCTAACGTCTGATGATCTGGCGGCGGCTGCCCAACGTGCGCGCGAGTCTGGTTCTGGTGTCATGACCAGTAGCAAAAAGAAGTAGGTGAGCGATGGCGTACCCAGTATTGGCGGACTTAAAGACGTGGATGAATGTCCCGGACACCACACAGGATACGCCACTCACTTCGGCGCTTAATGCGTCAATCGCTTTGTTTGAGAAGACAACCCGGCGCACGTTTGTGTCTGCGAGTGCTGCCCGCACATTCCTCGCCCGCGACCCTTGGGTTAAGCGCAAGGGGCAACAACTGAACTTCTTTGCAGAATGTACCAGCATCACAACGGTGGTGAATGGTGACGGAACGACGATTACAGCGGGGCAATATTGGGCGCTGCCTGATCCTGCCCCGTTTGAGTATATCGAGTTGCTGCCCAGCGCTGGGCTGTATTTCACAGGTGTGAATACGACATCGGCGCGAATCAGTGTGACGGCGCTTTGGGGCTACAGCGTGGATGTGCCCAATGATGTGCGGCTGGCTATGCTAGAACTGGCGCGTGGGCTGTACGAAAGCTCTAAGCAGGGGCAGGGTGGGCAGGTGGTACAAACGTCAATGGCGTTGAGCGTCATTCCGGCGGGGATGCCTGCCATGGTGGAGTTGATTGCTGAGAAGTACCGAAGGAGCGGCATGTGAGCGTCAAGCTGGCGTTTGATCGGCTGGGAACGTGGACAGTGGCAGGTGTGAAGACACCTTATCCACTGAACACGCAACCGAATCAAGTTCCGTATACGTCCCTGCCTGCGCTGGTGATTACGCCACCAACGGGTGGTGCTGATGCACCGTTTGACCTCGGCTTGAGCAAGAGTGCTTGTGTGCTGATGGTCGATCATACGCTGCTGGTGAGTGGGATTAGTGGGTCGTATTTCGGGGCGCGGGTGTACGCCACATTGGATCTGATTGATGCCTACTTTGCCAAAGTGAAAACCGATTGGACGTTGAACGGTCAATTACTGGAACCGCTGCAAATTAGTGGTGTTCGCTTTGCAACGATCAACTATGGTGGGAGTGCTTATAATGCGGTCATTTTCCCGCACAAGTGGGTGCTGACACTATGAGCGCCTTCCCAACCTTTTCGATTTATTGCGATCTGGCTGATATTGATAGCTATGCAGCCAATCCGATTTCTGACTTAGCGCCACCGTTGAACGCGCTGCCTGTGGACGCATTTGATATGACCAGCCATGTTACCCATATCAAGACGAAAATTGGTATGAAGCTGCCACGCCAACGGGTGGGTGATGTCAATGAAATGGAATTGACTTTAGATGGTGTGGTGGGCGCTGGGGCGTATGGGCGGATTTATGCTCCTGAGAATGCGCTGGGGTCGGGGCTGACAACCGGGCGCTATGTGGTCGTGAGAACTTCTGACGGCATTACCAACCGCACTATGTTCAAGGGGATGATACAAAATATCAAACCTGATCCGGTGAACCAAAAAACGGTGCTGGTGGTGGTCGGGCGCTGGTTTACCAGTGATGCCCCGGTGACGCTGCCTACAATGACCAATGTCGCAAGCCATACGATTATTCTGGCGGCGATTCAAGCGGCCAATTTTAGGGGCCCGATTAATACGGCATTGAGCGGGCTGGGCTATGTGCTGCCCTGGTGGACAATTTCGGATGACACGTTCACTACGGGCGGCTTGGACAGGATGTATGTGGCAGGTGGCAACTCGGATGTGATAAACACAAGTACGGTGGTTTTCCCCTACGTCCTCGACCAGTACATTAATGCTCCTGTGCGACAAATCATTGAGGATGTTGTTAATGCGGAGATCGGTTACTTTTATGAAGATGCATCGGGCGTGTTTAACTTCCTTGCCCGGCATGATCGGTTAACCGGAGTCGCTGCGGCCACTTTCACCCAAAATGACATCATTGGGCAAGATTACAGCTACGGGGCGGGGCTGATTAACGAAATCACCATGAGGATTGTGGCGCGTCGGCTGGTGACGGGCGCAACCCTGTGGGTGACGGCTGTGCCCATGAACTTCCACGAAGGCTTGAATGTTATCACGATTAAGACGCTGGGCACGGATGGGCGGGTTGTTGGCCTGCTGGATATGCCTATCGCTGTGAATTGGGTTTTCACACGGCAAAGTAATGGCCTTCCGGTGGTGTGCCACGTCGCAATAACGCCTGCGGGTGCGGGTGTAGTGGTGCAGGTACAGAATGATCTGGCGGGTGAGCGGGTGATATTGGGTGTGGGTGCGTCCTTAGTGGGCACGGCTATGATCCTTGATCCACCGATGGATCTGGTGCAAACGGATTGGGTGAGCGTTTTACACAATGGGCGCAGGTCGATTGATTACAAGCTGGGTTTGATGGATTCAGTAGAGACAGCCATTGATGTAACGCGGTTCATCCTGAGCCTGTACGCGCGTGCGCATGGCTCGGTGACTTATATCGAACTACGCAACGATACATCGGCGCTGCTTTTGCAACAATTACGCACTGTGATTGGTGACCTGATTCAGGTGCAATTGGCTTCGGTGGGTCATGACCAGTTGTATCTGGTGGCGGGTATTGAGCAAGAGGTTGATATGGCGGGTGAGCGGATTGTGACGCGCTTTTATGTGCAACCGCAAGAAGTGGGCGGCTTCTGGATACTGGATAAGGTGGGGTTTGCGGAATTGGATCAGAACACGAGATTAGGTTATTAGGAGGGGATTATGACAGCGGCTTGGCCTTCAGCACCGCGTACTTGGTCAGTCGGGGAATTGACCACGGCTGCGCTGATTAACACGGAATTGCGCGATAGAATGGATTGGCTGAAAACGCCACCGCAAACCAGTGCGGATTTGGCGGCGGCGGTGGTGCTGAGCACCACGTCGTTTGCTGATATTCAGACGAATACAATCACAGTGGTGGGTACTACGATTCTCCTGATGCCCACTTTCTTTGCTTCCTGCTCGACTGCGATTGGTGCGGGTATACTGGCGTTTGATATGACGGTGGATGGCGTCAGTATTGGCGGCGGTTCGGGTATTGGGCAGTACAGCAGTATTGGATCGGGCTTCTTTTTCAATGTGTCGATGCCTATTTATATCACTGGTTTAACACCGGGCGCTCGTACCTTCAAGTTGCGGGGCAAGATCAGTTCAGGCACGGCCACCATTTACGGATCGTCAGCGGGTTATCTTGGGCGTATGGCAGTACGGGAGATATAGCGATTATGGAAATTGAATATAAGGTGGCTGCGATCAATGCACAGGCTTTGGATTATGACCTAAAAACGGCGCTGGGGGCTGTTTGCAGCGGTTTTGTGTATGATGGTGAGCATCTGCGCCTTGTGATGGATGATAAGGCGACGGCAAGCCAAATATTACAGGCTGGTGGTATTATCGTGGCGCATGATCCAAGTAAGCTCAGTGATGCCCAGCTAAAAGAGATTGAGCAGGTGGCTGCGCTTGAGCGGGCGCGTGAGCAGGTTGGCGACTCGAAGATTGATGAAAACAAGTATGGGGATAACAATCTGCTGGCAGAACTGGCGAAGCATGTCGCTTGGTTAGAGCTTGAGGTTCGCCAGCTACGGGGACTCTAATTGGCTGATGCGGTCACGGTTGTCATGGGCGGATAAGGCGGCTGACTTTTGGCAAGCTCGCGCCACGTCTTGAGTTCTTCCCGCAGATCAAGGAGGTGGGCTTCCTTCTCGGCCTTGAGTTCGCGCCACAAAACTAAGACGGCTGCCAAGCAAATAACGATGGTTCCAGCGTCTAGAAATCCTTTGATTACGGTTGCGTCAATCACGATCAATCTCCTTCTTGTCATAACACTATTAGTATAGGACAAGTGGACAATTATGGTGGTCATTTGTTCTGAAATTACAGTAAGAGTTGGGTTAGAATAAAGAAACGAGCTACCGGGCAGCTCGTCTCTTTGTGGAGTAACAACTAATGCGAAAACGTGATGTGAGACGATGGGCTAGGCGTCAGTATCGGGGTGAGGTGACTCCGTTCCCTCGCTGGTTGGTGGCGGTAGTGGTGACTCTCCTAGTGGTTGTGGCATTGTTGAAAGCTCTTGGGCTGTGATGTAGTTCATCATTAGGTTGTATTCTTCGGCTGATACCTCGTCCCAAAAAGTGTCACGAGTTGCGAGTTGCTCTAGGTCTAACTCGTCTTCTCGCTTGTAGTGGCCTGTGACCTTGTGACGATAATACTTCATTGGGTGCAGCTTGTTTTGTTTCATGTCGTCGAGCTCCTTTTCAAGTTGTTCGATGCGGACTTGTGCCTGTGCCAGCATAAAGGCCAGATCGTAGCCATTTGGTGTAATCATTTAATCAACTATTTGAATATCTTCAAACCCACATGTGTGACAGATAAAGCCTGCTCCGTGTATGTCGTTGCCCATGCGGTCCTGATCGATTTGCCCAAAAAAAGCATGTAAGCCTGTGCCACATTCAGGGCAGGGCATACCTGCTTTGGCGTCCCAATATTCGACGCAACCAACCAATTCGGATGAATACCATTCGTCCCAATCCTTATGCTCGTGCTGCTGGGCAAGCTGCTCCCAAAAGTCTTGGGCAATTAGCTCGGCATCTGCTACGACGTGATTAGGTTTTAGGGTCAAAATGGTATGTCTCCTTCCTGCGGTGGTTCTTGGGCTGCTTCTCCGTCGTGGCCTGCCCATCTCCACACTTCGCGCACCGATGCTTTCCAAGCTGCTTTTATGGTGTCGGGTAGGTCGTGCCACGCGGGCATCGGGTTGCCCTGAAAATTCTTAAAGCCTGTGGTTTCTCCGTATGCGCGATAGGCTTGTTGAGCAAGAAATCCAAAATGCTCATCCGGTGCTGGAATCATAGCAATGTCCTTTCGTATATCGGTTTATAGTAGAGTCGCTCCTGTCGGGGCTTGGGGTCGTCGCATAGCAGTTCACCACGTTTGACCATCTGTACTAATCTCAAGCGGATGTGGAGATAGGTCGGGGAGGGCACAAAAGCATCCGGGTAAAGTTGGCGTGTCAGTTTGGCGGCTGACACGCTGCGATCTCCGATGGCTTCCAGCAGGGCTTTGCGCTCCTTCGCGGCTTCCATGAGCACGATTTGGAAGGCTTCGGATTTGGTCATGCTGCCCATGCTCTGGCGGCTGCGGCCTGTACTCTATCCGGCGGTAAGCAAAAGGTGTTCCGAACCTGCGATTTGCCCTGTGGGAAAGTGCGCTGCAAAAGCTGGCCTTCGTCCGCCATTTCATACAGCACATTCATAAGCCAACTTGTAGGCCATAAGTTCATGTGTCTGGCGATCTGGCGCATTGAGAGCGGTTTACCTTTCTCGAAATGGGCGATTGCGAGTACACGCTTGATCTCCTCTTCCCGCTTCTGGCGGCGAGTCTTGGGTGGTATGTAGGTCTCCCTGCGTTTATGCGATTTCATAGCGTTTCTCCTTAAAATGTCGTGTAGTAAGCCTGAGAGAGAAGGGGAGGTTTACTACACGGCGCTTGTTAGTTGGTGGGTGTGCCAACAAGCTAATTGAGTGCTTTGCTGCTGGCGATCATCCTCCGGGCGATTCGGATGGCTTCAATCTGACCAATGGCATGGTGTGCCCCGGCTGTATCCTGCTCGTCGTTCTCATTCATTTCGATGAGAAACCCGGTATAGTGCTGATACTGCTCCATCAGGATTGAGCCTGCTATCATGCGTAAGATGTCGGGCGGCTGCTGCCATTGCCTAGGCCTCTGGACGAGGTACAACTTCATGGGCTGCCTCCAGCTTGTAGAGTCGGGCACATCCGGGCTGCCCACAGTGTTTAGAGGCTTTGTGCTGTGAGGTGTACTGCTCGTGGCAAATGGGGCATACCTGCGGATAATAGGTGATGCTGCGGCCTTGTCCGCGTCGGTAGTCTTTGCGTTTGATGGTGTTTTGGATAGCCATGTTTAGTCCTTGAAGCTGCGGCTTAGGAAGCTGGCTTGCTGGGCTGGTGGCGGCGCTGTGATGATCTGGCAGTCTTCGACGGGTACAGTAAAACCATAGGCTTTCAGAATCTTCTCCATCGCGTCCGCGTCGCACCATTCGATTGGGACTGAGCCAACGTCTTCACCCTCATATTTGTGAGCGAGTGATACAGCCAGTCGGCGAATCTGATCTTTGGTGAGGCGGCTGGTGTCGGCGACGTGCGCCCAATATTTACCGACTGCGCTATCCACAAATTCGCGCTTGGGTGCGCCCTTGTCGCTCTGGATGGGCAGCGTCTCCTGCTGAATCGCTTTGGCGATTTCTTGACCGCGACGGTTGAGTAGACGGACTTCATAACGCGGGTCGGGTGTTTGCTTCTTCATGACGATTCCTTTCGTGTAATAATTGGCGTAATTCAAGGATCGGACGCTAGTGCGTGGAAATAGGTGGGGAGCGTGCTCTATGTTCTGGGGTTTGTGGCTTGAGAGACTGAAAATAGGTGACTATAATAAGGAGCATAGTTATTAATAAATTATGAATTACTTGACTGTTCAGGGATAATAACTTCACGAGATTGTATAACCTTACCTGTTATATATTGATAGTTATTGTTCTTATCTAAAAATATCAAACCTTCTGCCCATGCGCTCTCTGGTCGGTCGGCTATGATGAGTAATCCGCGTTCCTCTGGCACAAAGGAAAAATTCAGGGTCGGGAAACGGTTCTTCTGGCGGTTGAAGGTGAAGTTTGGTACTTCAATCGGTTCAAGCCCCGCGAGTCTTAAAGCGAATTGATGTCCGAAGGCACTATGAACAAAGCGGTCAATAAACCAGCGCTTGGCTTCGCGCTGCTGGTCGTCGTTCATCATGCCTCTTTCTTGACAAAAAAGTGTCTGTGTTGACAATAACATAGTATTGTTTGAATTGTCAAACTTTCCCTAGTGGATGATTAAGGCAAAATTAAAGAGGCTTCCAGCGCTTGGAAGCCTCCGCAATTGAAAGTTAATTAAGTAGTCTCGTTGTCGTTGATATATGTGAATGCGCCCGCCACTGCTGCGGCTATAGTTCCGTACTCGTTGTTGCTTTCTATGGATGGGCGAGTGTCTATTATTGCCATGTAGTCGGCTATGATTTTATATTCATAGCATGAGCCTCCGCCCGAAAATTGATTATGCAGAATAATGATGTCAACATTCTTGAAACGAATTTGCCAAACTTCACGCTGTTCTTTATTCATTCAAATCTCCTTTAGCGAATCTGATCGGCAATATATTTAAGCTGGGCGGCACGACCGCCACCGATGGAGCGCACACCATAATGCTTGCCCCAAAAATAGCGATCTCGTTTGAGTTCCGGGAACAAACGACGCAGGTGGAAAGATGAGAACCATTTGATTTGCTGCACAAAGTAGGGCATCCCGTGATAATAATCCAGTGGCAGTAGAACCGCCAAGTGGACATGATCGGGCTGGATGGCGAGTTTGAGGACTTCGACCCGGTGAAGCTGGCAGATGTGCTGAATCAAGCCTTCGGCGGCGTGGGTGACGATCAGCGATTCAAACCGCGGTTTGCGCCATTTGGGTGTGAAAACAAAGTGCTTCATGTCGGTTGAGGGATAAGTCATTATTAAAACTCCTCGGCGTGATCGCAAACTTCGCAGCAAGCAAAAGCACGATATGTAATAAAACGGCCATTCTCACCAAACTTGGCGCGGCCTCTCCCGTACCTTTCCCCTCCGCATGTCTCGCAGGGATTTTCACTCACCACCTCATAGTCAATCGGATCCATATATGGCACGTAGCCTTCTGATTCCAGTTGTTCAAATTCTTGGCGAAGTTCTTCGAGTGTCATTAGATTTGCTCCTGTTTGACGACATAGAAATAAAACCAGTAGGGGCGCGGGCCTGAATAGCAAACTGTGCGGGCATCTGGAAAATGCTGCGGCTTGATGGGTACGATGTAGCGGCGTCCTTCGGATTCTAGCAGTTCGCCCACAAACTGACCAGAGAACACAGCACGGGAAACAAGGCATGTCCCGAATCTGGGTATGATGAAAAATCTGGAAGCGTGGCGCGAGGCGGCACGAGGGAAGGGCTTGCGCCCCTCCAGATGCCTGCGGGTAAAAGTATTCATGAACGAAAGTGCTCCGCGATCCGATCCCAAGCAACCGAGTCTAAAGCGTGCTGCATGAGGCCTTGCCACACGTTGCAACTATTCCGCGAATAGCGCCACCAGCGGGTTTCGTACCATTCTTTGAGTTCTCGCGCTGCGTCGCCCCGGCGTTCGTCTGCATTGTTCCCGCGTTCATCGGCCTTGGTGACGATGTGCGCGGCTTCGTCGGCTGTCTTTTCTTCATTCACCATCCATGTAAAAACGTTCCATGTTTCATAATTCTTCCAACCGTTGTATTCCTGATTGTCGGTCATTTTTCAAACTCCTGTGGTGGTTTAAGTTCTCTTATAGTTTACCACAAAGAGACATGATTGTCAAGAAAGTGGCATGATTAAAAACGAAGAATTTGTGAATTTTCGCGCGGTTGACCAGCAGGTGCGCGAGGGGTCAGGAGAGGCCAACCAAAGAGGGTGAACCAGCATCCCACCTTTGTATTTTGTATTGGTTGGACGCAACGCAGGAACCCGGACGACGCCAACCAAAGCACGGAGCCACCACGCAGAACCCACACGACGCCAACCGCCGCACTTTAAGCACGCGCGGGAGGGTTGCCCGGCAGCGCAATGCCCCGTAGCCCGTAGGGGCGCAAAGCGCGGGCTTGTCGCTGGTCCGGGATACCCGCGCATAATGAAAAACGGCGGTGCGGACTGTATTAAAAAAAAGAAAAGTGGAG
>Ga0207646_10003736_pt1 | contig 16975 bp, 15 predicted proteins | sample KBSK5502metaG_FD_184343 | JGI IMG/M metagenome (GOLD analysis project Ga0207646, IMG submission 184343) | Corn, switchgrass and miscanthus rhizosphere microbial communities from Kellogg Biological Station, Michigan, USA - KBS K5-50-2 metaG... | ecosystem: Host-associated > Plants > Roots >... | reverse complement strand
GAGCTCGAGCCTGATCCAGGCCGTGCGCGACGCGTGACCCGGCTCGCCGTCATCGGCCTTGGCCACATGGGCCAGAACCACACCCGCGTCCTGAGGGACATGGCGGGCGTGGAGCTCCTGGCCGTCTGCGACCAGAACGCCGACGCGGCCAGGAGCGTCTCAGCGAAGTTCGGGGTCAAGGGTTACGAGTCGTGGCACGAGATGCTGGCGACCGAGAAGCTCGACGCCGCCATCGTCGCGGTCCCCACTCGCGGCCATCTCGACGTTGCGCAGGGTGCGCTTGCGCGCGGGCTGCACGTGCTGGTGGAGAAGCCGATCGCCACAAACCTAGCCGAAGGCACCGCCCTCGTCGACTCGGCGCGCCGGGCTGGCCGCCTCCTCGCGGTCGGCCACGTCGAGCGGTTCAATCCTGCCGTGCGGGAGCTCCGCAGGCGCATGGACGCCGGTGACATCGGCCGGGTCTTCCAGGTCCACGGCCAGCGGCAGGGACCGTTTCCCGCGCGCATCCGCGACGTCGGCGTCGTGATTGACCTGGCGACCCATGACCTTGACGTCATGCGGACGGTGCTCGGTTCGGAGGTGGAGCGGCTGCACGCTGAGGCCGAGCAGCGCATCCACACCGACCACGAGGACATGCTCAACGCGCTCCTGCGATTCGAGAACGGCGTCGTCGGCGTGCTGCAGGTCAACTGGCTCACGCCCACGAAGATCCGCCGCCTGAGCGTGCTCGGCGAAGGCGGCCTCCTCGAGGTCGACTACCTGACCCAGGAGCTCACGCATTACAAGAACTCGGAGGCCGCGCCGCCCGAGGCGGACCGTCAGCTCGAAGGCGTGAGCGAGGGCGAGGTCGTCCACCACCAGGTCGAGAAGGGCGAGCCGCTGAAGCTGGAGCTCGAATCCTTCGTTAAGGCGGTGCGGGGCGATGGGGCCGTCGAGGTCGACGGCGAGGACGGCCTGCGGGCCCTGCACCTCGCCCAGGCGCTGGTCGAGTCGGCGCAGGGCGGTCGCACCTTCGACCGAGAGCAGTTGGCGGGGCTATGGACCAGTTCGAGGCGCGCCGGAGACTGACCTCTGCATCGCGGTTCGGATAGCCGCGAGCTCCATGGCGGCGAGGACCCAGAACTCGACGCTCATGTCGTTCTTCCAGTAGGGGGAGTCCACGAATCCGTGCACCGTCCACGCGACCAGGGCGGCGAGGACGCCCCAGAGCACCGCGCGCTCGAAGCCGGACGTGCGCGGCAGGGCGCGGATCGCCCTCCAGATCAACGCGAAGAGGATGACGCCGAAGGCAAGCACACCGAGCAAGCCCAGCTCGACCCAGAAAGTCAACCAGATGTCGTGCGGGTACACCTCGGGTATGGCGCCGCGGAATTGATAGCTGAACCCACCAAGCCCGACGCCGAAGATGGGGCTGTCGCGGATCATCTTGATGGACGCCGAGAAGATCTCGGCGCGGCCCATGATCGATGCATAGGCGGTCTCGATGCGGTAGGCGACGAGAGGGATGCGTGAGATCGCGAACGCCACGGCGCCGAGGCCGATCAGGATTGGCACTCGCCATCGCGGCACGCTCATGACCACGATCACGCCTATCGCGCCCAGCGCGAGATAGCTGCCCTTGGAGAACATGAGCAGCTGCGTCCCTGTCGAGAAGACGAGCCATGCGACTCCGATCAGCCGCCAGCGCATGGTGTCCGCGAATAGCACGACGCCAGTCGCGAGGGCGATGATCGGGTCGAAGTACATCGCGACGTAGTTCGCGTCCCCGTATAGGGCATTCGGCGCGCTCCCGACCTGGACCGCGTGGGCCAGGAACACGCGAGTGAACACCACGACGTTCAACGCCGCGAAGACTGACGATCCGATGGCGATAGCACCGATCAGTCGCCGAAAGTCTCCTGTGTGGCGCAGCAGGTCGGCGGCCACATAGAACAAGGCGACGGGCTCGAGAAAGAACGCGCGGTAGAGCCCAAGCGCGCCGCGGTGGTCTTTGGCCACCACCACCGACACGGCGCCCGCGACCAGGAGCAGCACGATCGATATGTCCAGCGACGTTGCGATCGGCCTCCTCCGTCCGGCGCGCCACGCGCCGACGAGGTAAAGCGCGATCGCGATGACGATCAGGTTCTCGAGCAGCGTTGTCGGGAGCGGCCCGTAACGCCATCGCACCGTGTAGGTCCACAGGCTTGCGGCGGTCACGAGAAGCATCCACCGGCTCGAGCGCAGCCACCGCGATTCGGCGAGCTGGATTGCGTCGCCCTCAGAGACGGGGTCGATGTCCCTCTTCCGATCGGCCGCCTTCGTCGCCGGGAGCGGTGGCGCTATTTCGGTCAGCGGCCTCTCAAGCCCAGGACCGTAACGAATGTGATTGTCAGGATCTGCATGTCGAGCCGAAAGGACCGGTTCTTGATGTAGAAGAGGTCGAGCTCGAGCTTTCGCCTGATCTCGGGGAGCGTGCTGGCGTAACCCCCCTTGACCTGCGCCCATCCCGTCAGGCCCGGTTTGACCAGAAGCCGAGAGCGGAAATGGGGCACCTGCTGCTCGAAGAGCTCGACGAACTCCGGTCGCTCGGGCCGTGGCCCGATGAAGCTCATGTCGCCGCGGATGATGTTCAGCAGCTGCGGAGCCTCGTCCAGGCGCGTCGCGCGGAGGACGTGGCCGACTCTCGTGACGCGTGGATCTTCGGGAGTGGCAAGCTGCGGTCCCTCCGACTCGGCGTCGTGGGACATTGTGCGCAGCTTGTAGAGGTCGAAGTTACGTCCGTTCTCGCCCACGCGGCGCTGCGTGAGGAAGACTGGTCCCCGGGACTCCAGCTTGATGGCAGCTGCGGCGACCGGCAGCACGACCACGAACGGAATGCTCGCGAGGAACGAAAGGAATACATCGGCGATGCGCCTCGCCAGCGCGTAAGGCCGCTCGAGAAGATCGTTGCCGGGCAGGCCGAGGTACCAGTGGTCGTCGACCGATTCGAGCGGAACGCGTCCCATGTACCGCTCCACAAGCTCGTTGCCCGAAACAACGCGCACGCCCCTCGTAAGACAGGCCTCGGCGAGGCCGGGAACAAGGCGAAGCTCGTTGTTGGTCACGATCAGCTGGTGGGCGCGACTGTCCTCGAGCAGGCGGTTGACGTCGTCGAGCAATACACCCGGCTTGGTCGCGTGCTCGGGAGTTCGGACCATGGTCGCCATCACCCGGCACTCGAACCGAGCTGCGCGGAGCGTCTCGGCGAGCTCGGGCTGCAACTCGTCGTCGGAGAGCAGCACGGCACGGACGGCCAGGGACTCACGCAGCAGCAGCCTCGCGGCGGTGACGCGCACCGCGATCAAGAACACCGCGCCGATCCCAAGGGAGAGCACGATGACCGGCCGGTTGAGGATGTAGGGCCTGAGGAAGAAGCCGGCGACAGCGAGAAGGCCTGCGACCGGCAGGGCCCTGATGACGGCGATTCCGCTCTGCAGCCGGCTGGTCGGGACAAGGAATCCGTACCCGTCGGTGACGAGGAGGGCAAAAATCCAGATCGCGCCGAAGGCCAGCGGCTCGACCACGGGCAGCGACGTCAAGCGGCCCGGGTGGATGGCGAATGCGATCGCGCACGCCGCTCCCCCACAGAGAAAGTCCCCGACCGCGATCAGGCCGCGACGCTCGCGGTCACTGAGCGCAACGTCGCCCCGGCGCAAGCTCGGGCGCGCCGAGGCTCTCACGGGCGTGGGGTCGGTCTCTACGACATGCATTACACCGTCCGGCTCTTGATCGGTTGCTTCGACTCGGACGTCTGGAGTGGACGTGTGGCCGCGTGGACGCAAAGGCCTTCCAGCACTGCTGGCCACTGGGACCGATCTTAGCCCAGCGTTCCGCAACCGGTCAAACGCCGCTTGACCGAACCAGTGCGGGTCCTTCCGTTTACGCTGAAGCCAGCCCAGACATGCTTGCCACCTTGAGCCGGAAGCTAGCCCACGTCGTCCAGGGCTCGGTCCGATACGGCCCGACCTTCCTCGCCGAGGTCCTCGTCTTCTGGCTTGTCATACAGGTCGTCAACTCGAGCGGGTACGGCAACACCGTGCCCACGATCGAGCCGGTCTATACGTTCTGGATCTCGTTCCCGATCGTCGCCCTTGCAATGGGCGCCGCCGAGGCGAGGTTCCATCTCTACCGGCGGGTGTGGTCGGTCGCCGGCTTGAACGATGGGTTCGCGGTAGGCCTCGCCGTCGTCGAAGCCTCGCTGCTGATCACGATCGTCAACCTGGTCTTTCCCGACGGCTATCGGCCCTTCCGCGTTCTCGCACCGATACTCGCCGCCCCCGCCGTCGTGATCGCGATCGGCCTCGTGCGTTTGACGCCCCGATTGCGCTCGATGTCGCGTCGCACCGGCAACCGGCTCTTGGTCGTCATTCCGGACGCCAGCGGGTACGGGACCGTGAAGACCCTCCTCCAGCATCCTAATCCCAACTGGGCGCCGATCGCGGTGGTCACCACGGGTCCTGCCGACGTCGGCAGGACGCTGATGGGCCTGCCTGTGCTCGGACGAGCGGAACGCCTGCTGCGCTGGGTCGAGGCCACGGAGGCGCAGGGTGTGGCTTTCGTCCATACGAGCACCTCGGACCTGGCGCGTGAGCGCCGCCTCTACAGCGAGTGCCTGCAGGCGCGCCTGCCAGTGTTCATCGTGCCGGCGGCCGACGAATGGCTGCCGCTGTCCGGCCGCTCTCGCCTGCGCCAGCTGTCAGCCGACGATCTCGTGGGCAGGGACCTGCGGCAGATCGACCTGGGCGTGGCCAGCGCTGAGATCCGCGACCGCGCCGTCCTTGTCACCGGCGCTGCCGGCTCGATCGGTTCCGAGCTGTGCCGCCTCATCGCCACGATGTCACCTCGCCGCCTGGTGCTCGTCGACATCAACGAGAGCGGGCTCTTCGACGTCGCCGAGGAGCTGAGAGGTTCCGGCACTGTTGACATGCGCGAGTCGCTTGTCTCGATCGTTGACCGCGACATGCTCGCGTCCGTGTTCGCGGACGAGCGCCCCGACGTCGTGTTCCATGCGGCCGCGTACAAACACGTGCCCATGCTGGAGGCGCACCCGATCCAGGCGGTCCTGGCAAACGTGGTCGGCACCTGGAACACGCTGCGCTGCGCGGCGGCCGCTGGGACACGTCAGTTCATCCTCATCTCCACGGACAAGGCGGTGGCCCGCCATTCGGTGATGGGCTGCACCAAACGGGTTTGTGAGCAGATGGTCCTGGCGTACAACGGACCGATGTCGGCCTGGGCCGTGCGCTTCGGCAACGTTGTGGGCAGCCGCGGCAGTGTGGTTCCGCTGTTCGAGCGACAGATCGAGATGGGCGGGCCCGTCACGATCACGCACCCCGATGTGTCGCGCTACATGATGACGATTCGCGAGGCCGCCTCCCTAGTCCTCAGCACGATGACGATGTCCGGCCCGGGCCGCCTATACATGCTGGACATGGGTGAGCCGATCAAGATCGCCGACCTTGCCGAAGACCTGATCCGCTCTCGAGGGCTGCGGCCCGACAAGGACATCCAGATCGTCTATACCGGATTGCGTCCGGGCGAGCGAATGACAGAGGAACTGCTGGCCACCGACGAGGGTTGGCGGCCGACTGCCCATCCTTCGATTCGCGAGGTCGTATTCCCCGCCCATCCGAACGAGGACCAGGTCGCGTGGACCGTCGACCGGCTCGAAACCCTCGCTCGCGACGGCAAGTCGGACGAGGTGGTCCGCGTGCTGAAAGGCGCCGTGCAGACGGTGGCCGACACTGTCGAGGAGCCCTCGTCCGCGGAGCGCCGCGAGAGCGCGAGAGAGCGCGAGCGGTAGCCCCGGGCTCGGCAGCTCGGGTGCGTGACAAGATAGTTTGACCTTGGCTGACGACAACGTTTACATCCACCCTTCGGCGGATGTCTCGGCCGGCGCTACCATCGGGCCGCGGACCAAGGTCTGGCACCAGGCGCAGGTGCGCGAGGGCGCCGTGATCGGTTCCGACTGCATCCTTGGCAAGGGCACCTACATCGACAAGGACGTACGCATAGGTGATGCGTGCAAGCTGCAGAACGGTGTGTCCGTCTTCCACGGCTTCAACCTGGAGTCGGGTGTGTTCCTTGGCCCCGGTGCGATGCTTTTGAACGACAAGCACCCGCGAGCGATAAACCCAGACGGGACGCCAAAGTCGGACGCCGATTGGGAGGTCACCGAGGGCCTCGTCGAGCACGGCGCGGCGGTCGGTGGCGGTGCGATCCTGCTCCCTGGCGTTCGGGTCGGACGCTATGCCCTCGTCGGCTCTGGCGCCGTCGTCACACGCGACGTGCCGGAGCGTGGGATCGTGGCCGGCAACCCTGCGCGATTGCGCGGCTTCGCGTGCGACTGCGGCCGGCCCCTGAAGCGGCAGGGCGCGTCGCGTTCGCGCGCGACCTATAAGTGCACGCACGACCAAAAGACGTTCGAGATCTCCACCGAATTCGACTCGCTGCTCGCGGTCCGATCCCCGGCGTGAGCGAGACCGACCGCATCGCCCGCGCCTATCGCGAGCTGGAGCGCCACAGCGGGCGGTGGGATCCGCGCAACGACGGCAACCAGGCCATCCTCGCCGAGCGTCGCCGGATCACGACGAGCCTGCTGGCCAGCCGGGGCTGGGTTCCGCTCGGCGACAGGCGAGTCCTCGAGGTCGGGTCCGGGATGGGGGGAGAGCTCGCGTGGTTGCTGGAGCTGGGCGCGCGGCCGGAGTTCCTGGCGGGCATCGACCTCCTTCCGGACCGGGTCGCGGCGGCGAAGCTCAACTATCCGGCCTTCGATTTCCGGGTCGGCAACGCCGAACACCTCCCGCATCCGGACTCGAGCTTCGACCTGGTGATGGCCATCACCGTGCTCAGCTCGATCTTCGATCCCACCATGGCGGCCAACGTGGCGCGCGAGATCCTGCGCGTCCTGAAGCCCGGCGGCGCCCTCCTCTGGTACGACTTCCGCTACGACAGCCCGGCCAATCGCAACGTGCACGGCGTCGGGGCGGATCGCGTGCGAGAGCTGTTCCCGTCCCTGCGCGGGAGGCTCACCGGCCTTACGCTGATCCCTCCGCTGGCGCGCAGGCTCGGCCCGAGCGCGCGATTCGCATACCCCGCGCTCGTCAGGATTCCACCCCTGCGCAGCCACCTGATCGGCCTGCTGATCAAGCCCGAATGACGCGGTCGACGTTCCTCCCGTTCGCGCCGCCCTTGATCGGCGATGAGGAGATCGACGAGGTGGTCCGCACGCTGCGCGATGGATGGATCACGACCGGTCCGCGCGCGCAGCGCTTCGAGGCCGACTTCGCCCGGCTGGTAGGCGCCCCGGCGGCGCTCGCGGTCAACTCCGCGACGTCCGCGATGCACCTCGCGCTCGTGGCCCTCGGCGTCGGCGAGGGCGACGCCGTGGTCAGCACGACGATGACGTTTTCGTCGAGCATCCACGTGATCGAGCATCAGCGCGCGCGGCCCGTGCTCGTGGACGTCGAGCGCGACACGCTGAACATCGACCCTGACCAGGTCGAGGCGGCCATCAAGCGGACCAAAGGCGTGAAGGCGATCCTGCCGGTGCATCTCTACGGCCACGCCGCCGACATGGACGCCATCTACGAGATCGCGTCGCGCCACGGCGTCGCCGTCGTGGAGGATGCCGCGCACTCGCTGCCGACGCGTTATCACGGCCGGATGATCGGGTCCCCGCAGCCCGGCTTCGAGCAGCCGAACCTGGTGGCGTTCTCGTTCTACGCGACGAAGAACCTGACCACGGGTGAGGGTGGCATGCTGACGGGACCGCCGGACCTGATCGAGGACGCCCGGGTGTGGAGCCTGCACGGGATGAGCCGCGACGCCTTCAAGCGCTACACGTCGGAGGGCTCGTGGTACTACGAGGTCGTGCTGCCCGGCTTCAAATACAACATGCCCGACGTACAGGCGGCAATCGGCATGCATCAGCTCAAGCGGCTCGACTCCATGCAGCGGCGCCGGCGTGCGATCGTCGCGCAGTACGACGAGGCGCTGGCTCAGCTTCCTGAGCTGGAAACGCCGGTCGAGCGCGAGGGCGTGGAGAGCGCGTGGCACATCTACCTGCTGCGCCTGAACACCGAACGATTGAAGATCGACCGCGCCAGGTTCATCGAAGAGCTTCGCGCGCGCAACATCGGCGCGAGCGTGCATTTCATCCCGGTGCATCTGCACCCGTACTACCGAGACCGGTACGGCCTGAAGCCGGCAGGCTTCCCCGTCGCCCAGGCCGAGTACGAACGGATGCTGTCGCTGCCCCTGAGTCCGGCGCACACGGACGAGGACGTCGCGGACGTGATCGAGGCGGTCACGGACATCGTCCGCGAGAACCGGGTCTAGCCGCTCCGCCGCCCGCGGCCGGCGAAGGGCCGGAGGACGACCAGCGCCGCGGTCCGAGCGAGGATGCGCAGGTCGCCGGAGAAGGTTGCGGTCCGCACGTACTCGCGGTCCAGGGCCAGCTTGCGCGGCAGGATCCTGTCGACGTAGGTGGCCTCTGGGTCCGGTCCCTCCAGCATCTCTTCTTCGTCGATGAATGCGAGCGAGCTCGGGCCGGTCATCCCGGGGCGGACGGTCAGGCTGTCGCGCTGGTCCGCCGGATAGCGCTCGACGTATCGCGGGTGCTCTGGCCTCGGTCCGACCAGGCTCATCTCGCCCCTCAGCACGTTGAGCAGCTGGGGCAGCTCATCCGCCTTGGTCAGGCGCAGGAACCTGCCGACGGTGGTGACGCGCCCGTCACGGGCCGAGGTGACCGCGGGGCCCAGGCTGTCCGCGCCCACCGTCATCGTCCGGAGCTTGTAGATCTGGAACACCTTCTCATCTCGACCGACTCGAGGACCCTTGTAGAAGACCGGTCCTCGCGAGCTCACCTTGATCGCGATCGCAGCGGCCGCGATGACAGGCGAGGTCAGCATGAGGGACAGCCCGGACACCGCGACGTCGAATGTGCGTTTCACCGCCGCACTGCCGCCGCCTCCAGCAGAACTTCGTGCAGCCGGGCGGCGATCCGCTTCCGGTCGAAGTAGAGGACGACATACTCACGACCGCGCTCGCCCATCGCGCGGGCACGCCCCGGGTCCGCGGCCAGGTCGGCGATCGCCTGGTGCATCGCGGCTGCATCGCCGGGCTCGACAACGACACCGCACTGCGCGGTTCGCACCAGCTCCGCGCCCTCGCCCCAAAGTGCTGCCACGACGGGCTTGCCGACGGCCATGGACTCGAACATCTTCGAAGGCAGCGCCGCTTTGAACAGGTCGAGCCGGCGGAGCGGGATGATCGACGCGTACGCAATGTTCAGGAGCCCGGGCATGTCGGACTTGGGCTGGTTCGGAAGGAACATCACGTTCTCAATGCCCTCGTTCCGTGCCTTCTCGACGAGGGCATCCTTGTTCGCGCCCTCGCCGACGAGCACGAACAGGACCTCGCGGTCCTGCGTGAGCTTCGCGGCGTCGAGGACCACGTCAAGGCCCTGCGAGAGCCCGTGCGTCCCGGCGTACAGAAAGATGCGATGGCCGTCGAGGCCGAGCCGCTGCGCAACGTCCCGCGTGGGCCGGTCGGGCCGAAAGACGTCTGTGTCGACGCCGTTGGTGAGCAGCACGAGCTTGTCGCGCGGCACGCCGCGCGCCGCCAGCCTCTCGAGTATTCCCGGCGTTGCGACCGTGACGCGTGTGGCTCGCCGGTACAGATGCCGCTCGAGCATCTCGGCGAGCCTGATGGCCATGCGGTTGCGCAAAGCGCCAAGCTCGATCGCGGATTGCGGCCATATGTCACTGACGTTGAACACGAACGGAACCCGCTTGAGCCGGCTCATGCCGAGCGCGGCGATGCCCACGAACAGGGGCGGCGACTGCACGTAGAAGACGTCGGTGTGGCCGATCTGGCGCAGCGCCATGTAGGCGGAGAACGAAAACGACAGGTGGCTGAGGATGCGTCTGAAGAAGCCTTTGTTGCGGGTGGCGTAGGTCCATGTCCTGATGATCCGGACGGGTCCCATCCACTCTTCCATCGACCGCTTGCCCGTGTACCCGGCCTGGATCACGCCGGTCGGGTAGTTCGGAAACGGCGTCACGACAGTGACCTGGTCGCCCGCCTCGCTCAGGCGTTCCGCCAGCTCGCCGAGGCGCGTCTGAGCGGCCCCGATCTCGGGCGGAAAGTACTGGGTGAGGAAAGTCACACGTAGCGCGGCGCCCGGTTTGGCGTCCTTCACGACGTAGTTTTACCTCCGCGCACAGCCATCAGGTGGACCGCGGCCAGGACCCAGGCTCGAGGCTGAGGTCGTTCTTCGAGTGCTGCGAGTCGACCAGCGCGGCCGCGGCGACGATCCAGGCACACGCCGACCGCGCGAGCCGGAGCAGCGCCGTGTCTGGGCTCAGGTCGTCAGGAATCGTAGCCGCGCTAAGCTTGCCGCCGCATGGCGCGAGGTGAGCTCCCGAGCCGGACCCTGTACCAGGGCCGCGACCGTGCGGCCGCGCGCTCCTTTCTGCACGCGATCGGTTTGACGGCTGACGACATCGACAAGCCATTCGTCGGCGTCTCGAACTGCTGGCTCGAGACCATGCCGTGCAACTTCGGCCTGCGCGACCTCGCCGCGCCGTTGAAGCATGGGATCAAGGCGGCGGGCGCCAACCCGATGGAGTTCAACACCATCGCCATCTCTGACGGCATCACGATGGGCACGGAGGGCATGAAAACTTCCCTCGTGAGCCGCGAGGTCATCGCTGACTCCATCGAGCTCGTGGCGCGGGGCCATATGTTCGACGCCCTCGTCACCCTCTGTGCGTGCGACAAGACCATCCCGGCCTCGGCGATCGCCCTTGTTCGTGTAGACCGGCCGGGACTTCTCCTTTACGGCGGGTCGATCATGGCCGGGTCGTGGCGGGGACGCCAGGTCGCGGTCGGCGACGTCTACGAGGCCATCGGCGCCGCCGCCGCCGGCAAGATCAGCGACGCGGACCTGGCCGAGCTCGAGGCGGTCGCGTGTCCGGGGCCGGGCGCATGCGGCGGCCAGTACACGGCCAACACGATGTCGATGGTCATGGAGGTCATCGGCCTCTCGCCGGTCGGCTTCAACTCCATCCCCCAGATGGACCCTGAGAAGCACCGTGCGGCGGAGCGGGTGGGCCGGCTGGCGATGGACGTGCTCGACGCCGACAGGCGGCCGTCGCAGATCCTCACCCGCCGAGCCTTCGAGAATGCCATCGCAGCGGTCGCCGCCAGCGGCGGCTCGACGAACGCGGTCCTCCACCTCCTCGCCCTCGCGCGCGAGGTCGGTGTCGACCTCGCCATCGACGATATCGACCGCATCAGCCGTCGCACGCCGCTCTTGTGTGACCTGAAACCCGGTGGCCGGTTCGCGGCGGTAGAGCTGCACAAGGCGGGCGGCATTGCGCTTCTCACCCAGCGCCTGATCGAGGGAGGCTACGTCGACGGCGACACTATGACCGTCACGGGCAAGACATTGGGTGAGGAGTGCGAGTCAATGCATGAGACTGCCGGCCAGGAGGTCGTGGCTCCGCTGTCGGCGCCGCTGCGGTCGGAGGGCGGACTCGTGATCCTGAGAGGCAACCTCGCGCCCGAGGGCGCGGTTACCAAGATCACCCAGCACACATCGACCTCCCACCGCGGCCCGGCGCGGGTCTTCAACCGTGAGGAGGACGCCTTCGCTGCGGTCTACGCTGGCCGGATCGCGGCCGGCGACACCGTGGTCATCCGCTACGAGGGGCCGCGGGGCGGCCCTGGCATGCGAGAGATGCTGCAAGTCACGGCGGCCATCGTCGGCGAGGGGCTTGGCGATTCGGTGGCGATGGTCACGGACGGGCGCTTCTCCGGCGCGACTCGCGGTCTGATGCTGGGACACGTTGCGCCGGAGGCGGCGGTGGGCGGACCGCTAGCTGCCCTGCGCGACGGCGACATGATCGACATCGATGTCGACTCCAGGCGTTTGACGGTCGAGGATATCGACATCGCAGCGCGCCTGAAGGACTGGATGCCGCCCGAGCCGCATTACAGAAAAGGTGTGCTGGCGCGGTACGCGATGCTGGTCGGGTCGGCCTCGGAGGGAGCGATCCTCCAGCCTTAGGCAATCGCGACGGGCTGCCGCACCACACCGCTGTCCGAGGTCGCAAGAACGTTCAGCGGCTCCGTCCAGACAGGAGCGGCCCCGATGGTAAATTGGGCCATCGCCAAGCGGCCAGTGGCCCTAGTCGGACTGAACCTGATAGCAGCAGCCTGCTATCTGCTCGTCGGCTGGCGCACAGGTTTCCTGTGGCACGTCGACTCAAGCGTCTTCAGCACGCCCGATTCACATACATATCGCCAGGTGGCAGACTGGATCTACGGCGCGCGCTCGAGCGCGCCGGCCTCGATCTGGCGGCCTTTCCTGTTCCCGACCCTGCTGGGCTTCGCTGACCGCGCCGGCGGATCGCTCGGGGTGTGGGTCATGAACCTCGTCCTGTGGTTTGTGGCGCTCAATACAACGGGGGCCGCTGTCTACCGGCTGACCAGGAACCACTGGGCGACTGGATTCGTGTTCCTGGCGCTCGCCGCCAACATCTCGCTCATCCTCCTGACGTTTCAAGCGCTGACCGAAATCACGACTCTGGCCTTGATCGGCGTGTGGCTCGTCGGGTTGAGCTTTCTCCAGACTCGACCCACCGCTAGACAGGTGTTGCTCGCGCTTCTCCCAGTGGCTCTGCTCGTGGTCGTCAAACCGGAGTTTGAAGTCCTGCTCGTGGTCACGGTCCTGTTCCTTCTGTTCGCCGTGTGGCGAAGCGCGGCACGCGGCCCAGCCTACGTCGCGCTTGCTGCCTCGCTCTTACCGGTTGCGGCCCAGCTTGCCTTGATGGTCAGCGTCAATCACGTCTGGGGCATTTCGCAGATCGGCGACTCGACGATCCGCGGCTACTACGTCTCGCGCCTGTTCGTCTATCTCGGCATGAGCCCCGACGTGTACTCGGCACAGCCGCAGGCGGTGGCCATGAGCAACACGGCCCTGCTCCAATTCCTCGCCGGGCATCCGCTGGCCGCCATGCGTGTGTTCACGCACATCCTGAGGGACAACCTGGAGTCGAGCAGCAATTTCCTGACCGCGGCGAATCCGATCTTCCTGACCATCGATACCGTCACCAACCAGGTTTATGCATGGATCCTGGTGGCGATGATCCCGGTGGTGGCCATTGCTCTCATGCTGCGCAAGGATGCGAGGCTCGCACTGATCTGCGTCGCATTGTTGAACGTCCTCCTCGCGGGCGGCCTGAGCTTCTGGCAGGGCGACCGCCTCACGATCATCGCGATTCCTCTCGGGGGTGCCGCGCTGGGCCTGGCACTTACGCAAGTAGCGGAACGATTGCGCGATACAAGACCCGGAGAATCCGAACCACCTGCCGTGGTTCAGCCGGTCGGAGCCGCTGACGGCTAACCTGCCTTAGCCGACCCGGCCAGGGGTTCGGTCTCCTTTGCACCACCGGGGCCTTCAGGCCGGCGTAACGCATGCCGAGCGGGGCCGTTAAGTGAGTTGATATGCGATTGGCCGCCGCGGCGGTCTTGGTGCTCATGACCGCATGCAGTTCGGTGCCGGCACCGAAGGCCGCGTCCCCCTCCTTCGTGCCGTGGCTCCCGCTGCCGGCGACGACAGGGCCCATCCCTGAGGCGCCAAAAGCATCCCCCGCGCCGCCGTTCCCGATCCCGCCAGGCACGCCGCCATGCGCCTCATACCAGATGCAGGGCGAGATGGGCCGGACCAGCGCCGCGACCGGGAGCAACGTCGACATGCCGGTGCTGCTGCGCAATACGGGTTCAGCGGACTGCGTCGTCGAGGGGTTCGCCGACGTGACGGTGCTGGACACCCACGGCGCTGTCCTGGCGCGCGCGGCGGGCACCGCCGGCAGGGCACCTACTTCAACGACGGCCCGCCGGTGGCGATCCTCGTCAAACGCGGCCAGCAGACGTTCATGAACCTCAGCTGGTACGACTGCCACCATCCGCAGGCGTCGCAGTTTGCGGTCGACCTTCCAGACAACGGCGGCCGGGTCATGGTGAAGTTCGCCGTGGCGGGCGGCTACTACATGCTCTGCGACAGCGACCCGAACTACAGAGCACTGAGCCGCGGGCCTTTCGGCCCGGTGGGAATCGATTGGCCGCCCGGCCCGAGGTACATCGCGACAGAGATCACGGTCACGGCGCCGGCGCAGGTCAAGGCCGGCTCCACGCTCGAGTACTTCGTCACTGTCAAGAACGTCGACACCATCGACTACGTGCTGAGCCCGTGCCCAAACTACGTCGAGCTGCTCGGCCCGAAGATCAAGGTAGCGGAGTACGCGCTGAACTGCGCACCGGTCGGCCGCATCGGGCCTTCCGTCTCCGTCACCTTCGAGATGAGGATGCCGATCACGAAGACGATCACAGCCGGCGACTATCGGCTCGAGTGGGCGCTGTCCGACGGACGCATCACGGGCCAGCCGGCGTCCACCGAGATCGCCGTCACCTGACGGTTGGCAGGACGGACAGGGCGGGAAGCGGACTCGTCCATCAGATCTGAGGTAGGCCGACCGCATGCCATGTCACGCCGCCATCCGCCGTGGTAAGCACCCGGAAGAGGTCGTCGGCATGCCGGGCGCCAACGGCAGCCTGCTCGCGGGAGTTGCTGATCGTCGCCCACTCGTGCTTGACATCGGTGTACTGCGCCGCGGCCAAATACCAGCCTGCAGGCAGCTGGAGCGAGCCTGGCTCGACATCGAGCAGGGTATCGAAGCCAAGGAAAAGAACCACGCCCCCGCCTGTCTCGCGCAAGGAGATCGAGGCGTCAGTCCAAGTAAGGCCACCATCCGTCGTCGCGTAGGCGGCGCGGGAGACCAGAGCGTAATCACGAAACGCCGACACCAGGAGAATCCCATCGTTCGCGTTGAACATGGTCACGGCCTGCCTGAACTCGAGATTGCATCCGTTGGCGACGGCGACGGCCCCGCAGCCGGGAAGGAAAACGGGCACCTCGGTCGACTTCCAGGTGCGTCCACTGTCGCGCGTCGCCGCCATGGTGCCACCTCCGAGCGCCACGCCGAAATTCGGGCTGACAAACTGGATGGCTACGCTTGTCGCCCGTTGGTCGGTCGAGCCGACATAGCTCCAGTGATAACCGCCGTCGGTCGTCTGATACACGAGTTGCGACTCCGGCGCCTGGATGCATGCCATCATCCCTCCGCAGTTAGCCCGGGCCAGGAATAGCCAACCTAGCCGCGGAGTCAGGAAGTACCCGCTCGCGCCAATGACGTAGGTCGCGAAGGACGTTGGGACGACGTGTGACTGCCAGTACGCGCCCCCGTCGACCGTGAGCCATATGACGCCGCCTTGTGTGTTGCGACCGACCAGGACGGCGCTCTGGCCGTCGAGCACCTGCATCGACGCGCCGGGGTAGAGGCCATCGGCATTCAGAGCCCGGTGCCAGGTCCGGCCACCATCGGTGGTCCTGGCGATAATGTCGCCTCCGTGGTAGGCGTGCAACCAGCCGAGATCGGGCGACACGAAGCGATAGTCGACCAGGTTGTCGATGGTCGAGGTGGTTGGCAGGACAGACTGGCCCGAAGGCACCGAGTTGAGGCGGACGGCAACAAGGGTGGCGATCAGTGCGGCAGCGATCAGGCCGGCAGCGATCGGCGACAGGGGCGTGTAGCTCTTCCGCCCTCGGGGTTGGTCGAGCCGCGACATCGCGCGCGAAAGAAGGGTGCGGCTAGGAAAGTCGTCGATGTCCAGCGCGTCTTCCAGTTCTCTGCGGACGTCCATCACAGGACCGTCTCGTAGCTCGAAAGGCCCGGCCTCATCCGCTTCAGTCCGCGATTGATCCTGGACTTGACGCCGGCTAGCGAAATCCCGAGTGCGATTGCGACCTGGTCGAGTGGAAGATCGAGGTAGAAGTGCAGCAGAATCGCGGCACGCTGGTCGGCCGGTACTCTCAGCAGCGCTCGTCTCACATCGGTGGCTCGAATGCTCGGTTCATCCGCTGCCTTCACGGCTGATTCGCGATCAAAACTCAGCACCTGCCACCAGGGCGAGCGCCGCGCCGAACGCGCCTGGTTGACCACGATGCCGAGGAACCACGGCTTGAAACCGGCGCCAGGGCGAAGGTTGCCCAATCGCCGCCAGGCTTTGAATGCCGCCTCCTGAACGACGTCCTCAGCGGCAATTCTGTCCTGCAGCATCCCGTACGCGAGCCTCGCCGCGGGAGCGATCGCCGGTCTCAACAGCTCTTCGAAGGCACCCTTGTCCCCGCCGCGCGCCCGCGCGATCAGGTCGGGGTCGCCTTTGGGTCCCATGCATCCGTCACCTTGCTATACGCATCGCGCACCGGCAAGGGTGGCAGCTACGTGACCGCGGGCAGCCACTCCGCGCGCGTCTTCTCGTACGCGGTGATCTCGGGCTCGTGGCGCTCCACGAGCGAGATCTCGTCCAGACCGCCCAGGAGCGTTTCGCGGGCGAAGGTATCGATCTGGAAGCGATACTCGAACCCGTCGCCGCGCACGACCTGGCGATTCAGGTCGACGACCACTTCCGTGGTCGGGTCCTCGGAGACGAGGTCGATCAGGTGTCGCACCTGGGCATCGGGCAGGGTCACGGCCAGCAGGCCCGTCTTGTAGCAGTTGGCGCGAAAGATGTCGGCAAACGAAGGCGCGATGATCGCCTTGAAGCCGAAGTCGCGCAGCGCCCACGGCGCGTGCTCGCGCGAGGACCCGCAGCCGAAGTTGGCGCCGGCGACCAGTACCGACGCACCCGCGTACTCCGGGCGGTCGAGCACGAAATCGCCCCGCGCCCGCCAGTCGTAGAACAAAAATGGGCCGTAGCCCGTCCGCTCGATCCGCTTCAGGAACTGCTTGGGGATGATCTGGTCGGTGTCGACGTCGGCGAGGTCGAGCGGCGCCATCCTCCCGCTGACCTCCCTGACTGGGTGCGGCACTAGATGAGCTCCCGG